>JAEHJW020000544.1_pt1 | contig 34627 bp, 43 predicted proteins | sample 9271431 | NCBI WGS metagenome assembly JAEHJW02 | reverse complement strand
ACAGAGATCCAGTATTTATGCGGCTCTGCAGCCGTAACCCTTGCCGTAACCCTTGCCGTAACCCTTGCCGTAACCCTTGCCGTAACCCTTGCCGTAACCCTTGCCGTAACCCTTGCCGTAACCCATCAAACCAAAAATCTGATCTTCTCTAACATGACCAGAAATTGATCAAAGTTATGTTGATTCAACCAAGGAGCAGTCTTGTCGTCAAATAAGAATCCAGTATCACCACCACAAGTTTTTACTGGTTCAAGTTTCTGTTCCCACCTATATGTTGGATATCTAAAAGGCCACACATTATCTTCACTATAGAAACCAATTGGATTATATAATCGATTCTGAAGATGACCTTCATAGCAATATGGTATATTCTTTCGTAAGGCTAATTTCACATAATTGCTTGTTATGCTGCGATTATTTGTCTTCACATCCAAACACAGATTATAGGCATAGATGATTGCATTTTTTGCTGATGAGTGAATTGTAGTACGAATCGACGAAAGTGATTTGGCTCGTGGCATGTATTTTCTGCCAGTTAGATTGTAGACCAATACATTATGTGATTCTTCATTTGTATAGAAATATCTTGTAAGCATTTAAACCCCTAAAGTTATATTGTAACAAAATAGACCAAAGATTCAATCTATTTCGTCACGTATATTTAGTCTTTGTGGTAAATACAAATGCAACAAGGAAACAAAATGGGAAAGAAACATACACCTGAAACAATTGCAAAGATGAGTAATACGCACAGTCATAGACCAACCAAGAGTGTCTATCCAAAGATTATTCATACACCGCATGGAAGATTTGATTCAATTGCTGATGCTGCACGTCACTATGGAATTACATCTGCCGCAGTATTTTTCAAACTCAATTCGGAATCACCAAAATGTGTTGAGTGGTATTACATTGGTACCCAACCAGCCAATCATACCGCAGTTAAAGTCATCAACAAAGATGGCATCATTTACAACTCAATAAAAGATGCTGCCATTGCTGAAGGATTTAAATATCACATATTATTAGGCCTTGTACGGCGTGGAGAAGATGGGTGGAAAAAATATGATAGTAACAATCAATAATAAAACATATTCATCGATGAAAGTGGCATCAGTAGAACTCAATGTTTCACTAGGAACAATTAGATCAAACTGTGCAGATCCAAATATGCCAGATTGGATATCATCAACAATACCAAAGACGGGTATAGCTGAAACACACAAAGGTCGTGGAGTGACAATTAATGGTAAAACCTACACCACATTCCAAATGGCTTCTGAAGATTTACAGATGGGTGTGAAAGCAATTAGAAGTCGCTGTGCTGATATCAGATACCCAAATTGGACTGCTGGAAGTATTGTTAAGGGATATAAGAGAGCTGAAGAAGAACTACCAAAAGGATATGAATTATGGAAGAAAGGAGCACAATGGATAAAAATCCAATAAAGGGCGTCAGAGATGCATGGACTTGGTTGAGCAATCCGGATCCATATGTGAATGAATCAGATGAAGATTATCAATCACGTATGAATTTATTACAAGAATATGCCAGACAGATTTCACAATCAGGTTATACACTTGATGAATTAGCAGCAATTGAAGCTGGTATTGAATTAAGGGGTAAGAAATGATTACGTGGGAATATGTCAGAATACAAGACAAGACAAAAGATCCAGAAGTGGATTCACTTGAAAAGATCATCAATGAACACTATGCTCCATTTGGATGGCGTATAATTCAAATCAGCGATGGATATCAATATAGAACAGCAACTTTAGAAAGGGAAATAAATGGAACAAGCTCAAAATCAATTAACCACGGAACAATTAGTGTTACTCGTGAAGGAACTCCACAAGGAAATAAAGGAAATAAAAGAGGTCCTGGCAAATCACGGACTCAAGGTGATACCGCAGAATAATCTATTAAGTACAAAGCTCGAGTAAGGCTTTAAATTCGCCTAAAAAAGGAGAAAAACAAATGGCAAACAGTATGTTTAATAACATTGCAGGTTCGATGTGGAATCCACAGAATAGTAGCAGTAATTTCGATTATGCTGCTTATAATCAATCAATCTATCAACAGATTCAACAACCAAGAAAGATAACCAAAGAAGAACTCATTGAGAAACGTGATCAACTTCAGAGGATGCTTGATGATGTTAATGAGCAATTGCTTAATTTTCAAGCCGAGTGTCCTACAATGCGTGAATTGCAAAATGATGAAACACTTATGAAGGCATATGAAGAATTAATTCTTATATGGAGATTGAAGGGTGGAAAGAAAAATGAAATTTGATGTTGTTGTTGGGAATCCACCCTATCAGGATGGTCGCGACAAACTTTTTTACCAGAAGTTTGTAAATCGAGCGCACGAAATGTCTAATGATGCGGTTGCAATAATAACGCCGGCTGGCTGGACATCTATTGCAGACCTCGATACCCAATTTACAAAAAATATTATTAAAGATATCTTTTCCTATAGATATCTTGGAGATAAATTATTTAACGGAGTTCAGCTGCAGGTTTGTTATTTCCTAACATCTAAGAATAATGCCGGTACAGTAACTTTGAAATCCTTAACTGATGAAACTATTATCAGTCGCACAGATCTTCTTTTCTTTCCCACTGGAACTACATCTGGCTTTTCAATAATGTCAAAAATCAAAAAATGTGCCAATGGTGGTCTCAAATCCACAAGCGGAAAACTCACAAGAAATAAGGCGCAGATATCCGACACAGGATATAAATGTATCTTCACTGCAGGACGAAAAAATTCAGACTTTGATTAGGCCTTTGTAACTACAACGGAGGGTCTCTACGGTCTCGGAATTCATAAGGTGGTTGTGACGCACCAGACATCTATTGGAAATTTAGGTGAGGTGAAATATGTTGGCCCTGATTTCGGAGTTGGTATGGCTTGTCATGCATTCGAGGTAAGAAACAAATCTGAAGCACAAAATCTCATAGCTTATCTTCAATTAAAGATAATTCGATTTGTGGTAAAAATTCTTAAAGGATCAGTGGCATCAAATTCCCATACTTTATTTTCAAATTTTCCGAAAATTGATCTTACTCGCGGCTGGACAGATACCGAACTCAACACTCATTTTGAACTAACCCAGGAAGAAATTGGATTCATTGAGGAAGCAGTAAAATGATTATCGAAACAATCTTTTGTAAGGAGGTTCTTTCTGCCATAATAATTGTAATTGGTGGTTATTTTGCTGGTTGAAAAGCTCTAAAAGAGCAGCACAAGGTTGAGGTTGCAAGAAGTTTGTATGCCGCAAGATTTCAGCTTACCAATGGATTTCATCAAAATATAAAAATAATCGAACATAAAGATTCTCATGGAAATTTAATTGGAACATCATCTACTACCGACAACTATAAGAACGAATGGAATAGTGCCTTAAATTCTGTACAAATTGTGTTCGCCAAAGATAGGGATGTAATGGAAGCCCTTCGAAAATTGCATACAATACAAAGTGAAGATAATATTCGCGAAGTGTTAATATCGGTAGGAATAGCTGCTGGTCTCCTTAAAAAGAAATATAAAGATGCCTTTCTTCATAATCCGGCACAACTTTTTCATAATATCTGATAAAGCAAAAGAACAATGCATCCTAGAAAGCAAAGATTACTTTTTAGTTAGGCATACAGATCGTGTCAAACAGCTCGGTGAGGTATTCACACCCACCGAACTTGTTTTAGAAATTCTAGATCAATTACCGGATGAAGTATGGGAAGATGGTAAGACCTATCTTGATCCAACATGTGGCAATGGACAATTCTTAACAGCCGTTCTTATTATTAAGAAAGAACTTGGTCATAGGAATACTCTATCTACTATCTATGGCGTTGATATCATGCAGGACAATGTCGATGAGTGTAGGCAACGACTTATCGATATTGTAGGTGACACACCCGAAAATTGGGAAATAGTTAAAAACAATATACGATGCGAAGACGGATTAAAATACGACTACAGTTTTGATGTAGTACCGTCACCTTTTAAGTCATTGTTTGATTTATCAAAAATTTGAAATTTTCGTAGTATGACTAAAATCTCTGCCAGATCCACTCTCTTAATTTATTTACGACGTTTTCTAAGCTCGTCTCGGCGGGCTTCTTGAGCCTTGCCTTCTTCTTTTCTGGCACTTTCACGTTTATCAGCGGCCTTCTTGGCTTCTTCATGCCACATGATAGAACCAGCAACACGTTCACCGGCTTCTTTACTGCCATATTCTTTAGCAGCCTTATCAGCAATCTTCTCAAAGTTCTTGCCTTTGTGACCAATGTCCTTGCCTTCACGAGCCTCTTTGGCTACTTCTGAACGTTCTTTCTTTGTACCTGGTTTCTTTTCCATTTTTGGATCTCCCTTTGGATCTTTCTTCTTGCCTGCTTCATTCATTGCGATAGCAATGCTTTGATTTTCTGGGTAACCTTCTTTACGAAGTTTACTAATGTTTGAACTAATTGTTTCATTGCTTGAACCCTTCTTAAGTGGCATATCTACCTCACTGCTTACCGCTAAATTGCTTACCGGCGATTAATGCTGCACCACCGGTAAGAATACCCATTGAACCTGTTCCAAAGTCAGTCATACTAAATGTTCCAGTTCTATAAACTGAATATACTGATAAACCTAAGAAAAATGTAAGAACAATCGCAACAGCAACTCGTGCTGTACAATATGTTTCACCATCGTTTTCCGTTAATACATCTTTAAACCAAGTCATTTTTTATTATTCAAATTATATTCTAAGAGCAAATCAATCTTTGCTGACAAAGAATTTATAGAATTATTTACCGAATCAATGATACGCTTATGTTCGTACTGCTCAAAATTCATATAAGATCTCAGAGATTCTTCACTTTTTTCTTTCATCTCATCAACTTTTTCATCAACGTGATTATGTAATTCGGCTATTATCTTAGCCTGTGCTTCATCAACTCGTTCCAATCTCTTAACCCTGTAGAAAAGCACTGCAACGGATCCAATAAAAGATATCATTACAGTGCCGGTAGTTATGAAAAATCCAATGGTTTCAATGAGCATATTATTATTTATTCAAATATACCCATTTGATAACTCAACAGTTTGTAAATCCACTAAACTCAGAAAGTGTTAGTAGATAGGTATACAAATCAGCTAGTGACCATGTTGATGTCATGGGGAGTGTTGGTTGATAAACATTTGTGGTTACCGATGGTGCTGATGATGTATGGGTGGTTGAATCGTAGACACCGGATGCATAAACATTAACCATAATAAATGCTGAACCATCTTTGTTAATTCTAATGTTTTCAATATTAACATACGCATTGGTAATTGTTAATTGTGATGGTAAAGTGTAATTTCCTTGTAATGCCATAATTTTCTCCTTATGATGTTGATATTACTGAGTATTGCATGTCGACTATCCATGATACTGATGCGCCAGAACCAGTATTCCCTTCAAGTCTAAATCCATTTCCAGCACCATATGCAACCACTGATGGTGCAGTTGACATGGTACTCGACATACTATTTGCTGAAGCCACAACTGCAAATGCCGAAATTGGTGTAACGGTAACGGTAGCAGCCGTTGATCCAGTTGCGACCACATATGATCCTTTCCAAACCACATAAGATGGTGTGGCCACCACATATGAATTGGTAGCAGTTACAGTTATATCGAGAATTCGAACTTCATATGGATTCAATGCAATTGTAGTTGAATCTGTTGTACTTGCAGGCCACTCGGGATAGAATTGAAAATAGAAAGTGTTATTTGGAAATGTAGTGCCATTAGAAGTCGTAACAGCATAGATTCTTCCAATGTAAGCATCTCCCGGTAATGTGTTATATTTTGTTGATAATTGTTGCATTATGCTACCCTTGTAATAGTTACAGTTGCGGTCCATTTGACCGCTGAACTTTGATATCCAGTTACATTAATAGATGGACCAGGTCTTGTGGTATTAGCAGTAATTGAGACATTCCACTGTGCAGCACTCAGATTAGGACCAATTGCCTCAGATGAAACTGTAGTTACGGCAGATTGTTGATAGGTTGCCGCAGTTGTTCCAGTTGCTCCCATAAATGTATAATGTCCAGCAAAGGCATTTCCAGTTCCTGAATCAACACCAATAATCTTCACATCAAACATATATGCTGCGATACCTAGTGGTAACTGAATATATGAGTTTGGTGAACCTATACCACCTGTTCCGTTATACATTCCTAATTCAACTGAAGCTGTCGATGTGGTGTTATTGTATAGGGTTACAAATGAAGTTTTCCTATCTCCCAATGATGCATAATTACCACCACCGATAACAAATTCACCAGCAAAATGTGCCTTTGCATTCACACCAATAGCGGTAGTATTACCAAGTGTTGCAGAAGCATTATATCCAATAGCGGTTGACGTTGCTCCGGTGGCATTTACACCATAACCACCACCCCACCCTATTGCAATTGATCCATAATTTGTTGAATTTGAACTAGTTCCTATTGCAATAGCACCCGAATAAGATGCATTTGCAAGGGCACCTAAGGCCGTTGCATTTCCGCTAGCAACTGAACCATATCCAACAGTTGTACTTAAACCTGAACTAGATGGAATTGAAGTTTGATATCCTATTGCCGTAGATTGACCTGCTCCGGTAGTAATATTTAAATAACCTCCGACACAGACACTTGCATATGGTAATGTTAGTGATGTATATCCCGTTGGTGAAATAAGAACAGAATCGGTACTATTAACCGTTAATGGAGTTCCACCACTACCAGCATAAGAATCACCACTCCATAGAACAATATTTCTATCAGCACTTCCGGTAACTGTAATATCACTACCAACATATAAAGAACCTTGAGTAGCAGTTGAAGTATCATTGATGATACCACCAGAACCAAAATTCATGGCTAATGTATTGCTTGAAGCAGTAACAGTTGGTGCCGCTGTAGTACCGGTATAGGTTGCCCAAGTAACACCACCTCCACCACCAGAACCATTTGCAATAGCAGTGATACGACCATAAGCATCAACAGTAAGATTGGTACTTGTATATGAACCAGCTGTGATACCAGTTGTTGGAAGATCAATTGTTAATGTACCCGTGGTTGTGATTGGTGAACCAGTGACCGTTAATGTTGTCGATGAAGCAGCAACCGATGTGACTGTTCCAGTACCACCAGTACCACTTGTAGCTGAAGTAATTCTTCCATAAGCATCGACTGTAATATTTGCATTGGTATAGGAACCAGCTGTAACAGCAGTTGTTGCCAATTCGATGTCAATATTACCACTGGATGTGATTGGTGAACCAGTAATTGCTAATGTACTACCGGTGCTGGTAATACCAACCGATGTGACTGCCGTACCATTACTTGCCGCAGTAATTCTTCCATAGGCATCAACTGTAATATCAGCCAATGTATAGTTTCCAGCAGTGACAGCAGTTGTTGGTAGATCAATTGTTAATGTACCCGTAGTTGTGATTGGTGAACCAGTAATTGTTAATGTTGTCGATGAAGCAGCAACCGAATCAACTGTACCAGGGGTGAAACCAAGAGCGCCAGTGACATCGGAACTCAATAAGGTAACAGCACCAGTTCTTGTATTGAATGATGTAACACCACCCGGAGTTCCACTAGCAGCTGAAGTAATTCTGCCATATGCATCAACTGTAATATCAGCTGAAGTATAGCTTCCAGCAGTGACAGCAGTAGTTGCCAAATCAAGATCAATAACACCACTTGTGGTAATTGGCGAACCAGTGACTGTTAATGTTGCATTTGGACTTGCAACATCAATGGATGTGACTGTACCATGAGCACCACCTTCATATTTGAAGTTGATAGCAATTGGGTGATTATTTGTGAATGATGCAAAGTTATTTGAATCAAGCAATGTTACATTGAATGTATACCAACCAATGTTATTAACAACACTTGTGATTGTCCAGCGTTGATATGTTGCTGAATTAGTTGCATCTTGAATTAAAAAGATCGTATCAGCAGTAATTGTTGACAAATAATTGCTGATATCAATTCCATTTGCATCAACCTTATCAACATAGATTTGTGTTGATGAAGTTAATACAGTATTATTCCACTTAAGGTTATTTGGACCAGGATCAGTTGCAGTTTGACTTGAGGTTACGGCATTATAACCAATATAACCAGAATCAATAGTTGCAGGAATTGGTGCCCATGTTCCATCTGCTCTTAGAAAATAACTAGAACCAACATTGTTGGAACCAGGAACTAAACCCTGTGAGGTTGTGGTTGTTGAAAAGAGTGAACCTGCACCGGCTACTGTGACACGCCCATAGGCATCAACAGTAATGTTTGGTGAGGTATAGCTACCAGCAACACCAGTAATTGTTGCCAAATCTAGATCAATAACACCACTCGAAGTAATTGGTGAACCAGTAATTGATAATGTGCTATTTGGACTTGCAGCACCGACGGATGTAACTGTACCACCACTGATAATTGTGGTAACGGTTCCAGTGGAATCCTTAGTGAAGAGTTGATTTGTTGTATTTGTACCCCAAGCAGTCTTTCCACTTGGCGGTGTTGGTACTGATGCTGGATCAGTATTCAGTGTTATTAATGATGCCATATGTATCCTTCAGTTAGACTTGAATTAATAATCCATCAACTTCTAATGTTCCATCAACTTCAATTGCTGTACTGAACAAATTCTGTCGATTTACATTATTAGTGAATGTCTCTCCAGTAGGAATATAATATGGTGTAGTTTGATCTTGAGCAGAACCAACAGCAATCCAACTTAAATTACCAGTGCCATCTGTTGATAAGACGTAACCAGCAGTTCCATTACCATTGGGAATTATCCATGTGGTATTGGTAGTAAGCGAAGATGCATCGATTGTGAACTGATTCTTTCCGGTACCAGCGCCAATCGCAAAAGATTGAACTGTGGTTCCAGATTGTTTCGGATAGAACGCCATAATGTAATTCCTAAGGAACAGCGTGATGCCCGGCTAAAGACATCACGCAACATCAGTTATTTATCTGATTAAACTGGGATCGAATACGTTAAGAGTAAACGAGCAGCACCAACAGTGGCACCACCAGCAGTGTAATAGATATTCAATGCTTCCGAAGCTGTATCAGCAGCAACATTAGGATTGACTGACCAACCAGCTGCAACATTAAGATTCATATCACCAGAACCCATATACTTCGAATTGTTGGTTGTAGTACCAACTGAAGCAGTAGGTGTTCCATCAAATGCTGTATCAACCACCATCTCGAGTGATTCAATAACTGCATTAGCTGGTAATGTCATGACCGAAACCGTTGCAGCAGAACCGAACGCCAATGGAATCTGAACTGTTGTATCAGTGGCACCTGAACTCGAAGCAACCCAACTTAAATTACCGGCACCGTCAGTTGACAAGACGAAACCAGAAGTACCAGCTGTAGACGGTAATGTCCACGATAGGTTGCTTGTCATGCCAGTTGCTGGACGACTTAATGTGAATGACCAATCGGCACCAGTTGCAGTAGCATTGGAATTGATAACAAGACCGGTATCACCACTTGCTAAGAATTCACTACCTGTAACTGTCGCATCAGCTGTATCACCAGCATTACGAACAGCAAGGTTACCTGCTACGTCCTTGATCTTAACGCCACCTGTAACTGCATCCAATTGGAATGCAGAATTTTGGGTACCGTCTAATTTGAGAAAATTTAAAACTGCCATAAAATTATTCCTGAATAGTAATTAAAACGAGTCCTGCTCCCTGAGTACACCCTGTACCCTGAGCAATAGATAAAAATATGGGAGTATCGGACCCAAAAAATACACCCGGATTAGATGTCCAATTACTTTCAACTAATGGATTATTATCAGTTGAGGCAAATAGACTACCATAATTGCTTGCATCACCAATCTGGAGTGATGATCCAACACCATTGAATGGTGTCGTAATGAAAATATTTATTTGTGTAACCACTTTTCCAGCTGGAACTGTGAATAAAGGCTTCGGAGTAGCATCACCATAGTTGAATGTAAATTCAAGTGGACCAACTGGTGCCCAGGATGCATTAGTTCCATTTGTAACCAAGACCATACCAGCATTATTAGTTTGAATTGGTAATAAATTATTCAGTGTTGTCGATGGTGTTGTGAATGTTATTTCTGTATTCACATGAACGGTATCGGCAGTTAGAATATCATTTGTATAATCATATGTAAGATTTGAAGAACCAAACATCTGCCCTTTCAGGTTGAATTGAATAGATTGATCTATACCACCCGGTGATGTTGATATCGGTTTAGTTGATACATAGGTCACTAAACCTTTTTCATTAACTGTGATAACTGGTACTTGAGTAGCTGAACCCCATGTACCTGGCCAAGGATTAACGTTATTTAACGTAAGAACAGTGCTATTAGCTGGTTTTGTAACATCACCAGAATACGCTGGACTTTCCATTATCCAACCAGATGATCCATTTGCAATGTAGATCTTTCCACTATCAGTTGCAAAGTAGATATATCCTGGTTTTGGCATCCCTTTATCAGAATCAGGACCCCAAAACAAAGTCATTGGTCCCGATGTGCCAGCTGATCCATCCGTAACATATCCTGAACCACTTGGTGGTAAATTCTGTGAAAAGGTCTGAAAGAAGAATGCCCAAGGTTGAGTCATTCTTCCATTTGGGCCAATTATGTCATAGCCAAGTGGTATTTGATATTGTTGGGTCATGTTAAGAGTACCGCCGCATAGATATTTAATGTATAACTCGATGATGGATTACCTTCAAGTAGAACCCAAGAAACATTTGCTATTTTTGAAGGATCAATCGGAACATAAGAAGCACCCGAGTCAGCCATACCTGAACCACCATCGGGACCACTAAGTTCATTTGTACCATGAATTGGAAATTGTGCAACCAAATTACTTGATGCATCATTTAGATTAAGGCCAACACGAGCACCTGAATTACCCGATCCATTGACTGAAGCATAAACATAGATTCCAATACAATTTGCCGGTATTGTATATGATTGTCCATAAGTGAATGAAATGTTCAAATACTGAACACTATAATTACCAATAACAGTATTAGATATTGTCGGTGGAAGAGGTGTAATAAGGATGAAATTAGTACCATCATATGCGACAGAACCAACCATACCTGCTACAATCTTTGGATTCTGTAATGCTCCTGATGATGTATATTCAAGTAGTGGTAATGCAGTTAAACCATTCACTGATAGAGTTGATGTTCCACCACTATTACCTGCAACAAATTGAACAGTGAACTTCTGTCCAATTGTGTATGAAGTGATATTGGGATCAGCTGATATCAAATAAGATGGTGCACCTGAAGCTTGTAATACCAAATAAGTTTGATTAACTAATGTTTGGAAACCAGTAATACTAGAAGATAATGAATTTATCTTATAACCAAGGGTGATTGGATTCGTATAAGTTGTTGGTAATTCCCATGTGACAGCACCTGCATCAACAATTGGTGCAGCAACGGTACCAGCAGACCACGAAACCGATGTTAGTCCTGAATTTAACACTGTCGAATCATTGGTTAATGTAACTTGTGTGATGGTTCCATTGTATGCAACTGCATTCACAGATCCATATGAAAAGGTGTTATTACTATATCCAATCTGCACCCTATTACCGACAGCAAATTCAACTGTGTAATCTCCAGTTACTGTAAATGAAGTGGAATTAACAAAGGCTGGTGCAGGTGTTACCAATTGCCATACTGCGGTACTACCAGGTACCATGCCATTAACAGTTAATAAGACACCACTGACATTATCAACATTCTGTAATACATTATCATTAGAATCAGTAAGAACCAAATTATAAACCAAATTCGTACTTAAGAAAAGAGTAACTGGTACTCTTCCTGCCGAATCAAGTATAATTGGATTCAAATTAGCAAATAAACCTGTATTATCAGTGTATGTTGATTGTTGAATACTAAAGGAATTGGCCTGATATTGATAAATTTTACCACCAGCAAGTGGCAAACCATTGTTATCAAAGAATTGTTGCCCATTCCAAACTGGACTAATTGAATAACTCATATTTTATACTCCGGAATAAGACCAGTTTTTGTGACCTTATATGGTTGAATTGACATTATTGGTGTTCTTCGTGATAAACTTGTTGGTGATTGTGTCCAATTATATCCAACAAATGGTACATGAATTGCATTTCCTTCATTTGCTGCTATCTGACTGAATCGAAAGTTAACTCCACCAATACGTCCATTAAGATATGATAAATCTTTACCAGAGAAGATGCTTGTTTTATACATTGATAAGTGATGAAACATCCACGGCATCTTTGTAAGTTGTTCATATGTTCTGCGACCTGATCGGACATGAAGAACTTTACCAGTGGTATCGGTTAATGCTTCATCAGTGAATGCATATGCATAATTTCCAGATTGAATTGCTGCAAAGGTTGTGCTGAGACTTTTATTCACAATAATATCATCATCATCAACAAAACAGACATAATCAGCCAATGCCATTGCTTCAACTCTTTGTTGTGCATAATAAGCCAATCCTTGAACTGGAATTACATGATGTGTTGCACCAGATGGAAGATCAACTTCAATACTGGCAGTGCATTGTGCCAACTGAGTTGGACGTGTTCCATCTGTGAATGTTACAATTGCTAATGTGCTCATATGATTGCCTCAATATGTGATGCTAATATATTCATTGAATTTGTCGAACTATTTGTATGTGCTGTTAAACCCATCCATACAGTTGAACCGGCAGTAAATGTTGGTACAGATGCCGGTTGTCCAAGTGGTAGATATGTCTTAGTTGAAGTTGCAATACCAGTTGCGCTTGGGCATGTTAATTCACCAAATGCCATTGGCAGATATAATGAACCACTGCTCGGTGATGTAAGATAAACATCAACATCTAATTTGAAGAACTGTGTTATTCCGGTACCGGATGTGGCAACAGTCCATTGTGCAATTGCAGTATTGCTACTCATTGGATTCGATGTAGTACCATAATATAAATTGAAATATGCTGATCCAACTGCCGAACTTGTGAAATTACCAATCACAGAAATTCTATAACCACCCGGCCCATTGTAATAGATTGGATCACCAAAGTTGAATGTTGGGAATGTTATTGTGGTTTCTGTGGTTGTGATACCGTTAATTGGATTAAAGATACGTTGAGCTGGCGAATTTAATCCAACTGAGACATATCCACTTGGTGAACTAACAGTAAGTGTATTCTTATCTGTTGATAAACTGGTAACCATTGTGGTACCTGAAATATTATCAGTAACTAGATTTGGAATATAAACTGCCGAACTGCTTCCACAATATCCAGCCTGTTCAACAAAGGCCATTATCAATGCCCAACCAGCTGCTGGCATTTGATTATTCAATACACTTGTTGAATTGTTTGTTTCGAACATCATATCAACAGTATATGAATTACCACTTCCATCTGTAATTGTATTGGTACCATCATTGATAATACCACGAATTCTATTATTGTTATATTCACCTAAGACATTATCAGCACCAACCCACGCAATATCAACATTGGTAGCATCAGCAAGTGTAGATTTTTGAAGTGGAAATGAAACTCCACCACCTCCACCACCTGTTGGTGCTGTGACATTGTTTACTGTTTCAAGAACAGTACCAAGTGAATCAGTAACCACAAAGTTATAGGAAATAGAACTATTAATCCAAATTTCAGCAGGTAATCTACCAGATGAATCTAATGTAATAGGATTTGGATTTGGAAAGACACCAAGTAAGTCTGAATAGGTAGTTGCTTGAACAGAATTTGAATTGGCTGTATATTGATAAATCTTGCCGCCCGCTAAAGGATTGCCATTATTATCAAAGAATTGTTGTCCATTGAAGACTGGTGAAAATGCAATTGACATAGATTAATCCTTTGGAATCACATCATATAAACTATCACCGGATTCAGATGGTAATTGTGATGGGAAATCGGGGTTAGGGTAAACTCTTGGTGGTGTGGCAGATGAACCAGTACCACCTGGTTGTGGGAAACTACCATTAATCATAAAATCTGGATTTTGATTTAAGAAAACTGTATCTTTGTAGTTCTTAACCAAAGAATCAACTGACGGTGGATCATTTAATACGTAATCGAGATGTTTTTGTATATCTTTAATTTTGGACATTACATCTGCTGGAACTTCTACATCATCAGATGGGATATTCATTGAAGGTGGTGCTTTTGCTTTTAATTTCATCCAGAGTGCATTCTGTGAATCTTCTTCTGCATCTACTGGCCATGGTATATCTTTATTCATATCTTTAACTGCCATTGCTGCTGGGCCACCAATCACACTGGATGTTGCACCACTACCGAGCATTTCGCCACCAGAATATGCAGATGGATAGGCAGCTCTAGCTTGTGCTTCAATGGTTTGCATTTGCTGAAGATAATCATTGTATCTTTGACTAAACGATGATTGAGCAGGAGCACCGGGTAAATTCATTGCTCTTTCGGCTGGATCAATAATACCGGCCTGTGTAGCTGCCGATAACTGTGGTGTAAGACCCAATGTAGCTCCTTGACTAAGACCAGCAACACCGGCGCCTAATGCACCCGGAATACCATAGTAATTGTAGTTTGATTGTGGTTGATTAAATCCACTTAAAAGCACTTGGCTTGGATCTAATGGCATCTTTTCTCCTTCTTATTTTAGTATTTATTCGAATTTAGCCAATCCGGCTCATTGATCACCATAAAGGGGTGTATACTGTATATATCAGGTAAATACTTGTGTATTTAAGGAGACCAAAATGGCATACGTTCTTTTTCTATTGGCACTTCCGGTTATTATTCGTCTGATGATTCGTGCATTACAGGTTGTCACATGGACTAATGTTGGAATTTGTTTCATAGCCAGCACTATCTATTTCATAAGTCCAATTGTGGCAATGATCTTTATGACATTATCCTATATCTTTCTTCATGATAAAATGTTCAAAAAATCAAATGCCAACTTGCATGATCACAGATGATCATCTATAATTGTTTTATAGCAAAGGGGAACTACAATGGGATTTATTATTGCAATTCTAGTCTTCGTTTTCATGCCATTCATTATTCGTACATTGATGATGCCCATCTATGTTGCTACAACATGGAAAGATAAGACATCCAATCAATCCCCGGTTCAAGAGCCAAAGGTTCACACTAAGAATTATCGTGATATGACACCCGAAGAAGCTCGTCGGCTTAATGAATATTATTCCACTAAGCAACGTCGGTATTACTGATTATTGTAGAAATCCAATAAAGGATTTGGTTGTCGATATTGATCTGTTCCTTCTCCAACCAATGGAACCATAAGTGTTGAAGGGACAGAAGTAATTGCCGAAACTAATCCAGGATTGGTTGCAATTGTTTTACCGGCTTTATATGGAATGTACGGTAATTCTTGTCCTTCATAGAAACCAGTACCACCACCAACCAAGCCACCAATACCACCACCGACCCATTGGCCAATTGTACCACCCATTGATGGTGATAGGCCAAACATTGGTGCAGCCCATTGTCCAACTCTTTGGCCAGCATAATTTCCAGCTAATTCACCACCAACACCACCGACAATTGCTGATCCCACATTCAATGCCTTCTGGGTCATCGGTCCTGGTTTAATAAGATATTTTGCTGGTGGAACAAAAGCAACATTGCCTTGACCGGCTTCTTGCATTACCAAATTCGGTGAAACACTAGCAAGATCTGATTGTGGAAATTCATTTGCAAGGTAATTTACAACTGGTTTCGCAAAATATCTTTGAGCAAATCCTTGAGCACCTGCACCTAATACACCAGATAGTGTACCTGATGCAGCACCAGCTAATGCATTTTCACCAATATTATTAATTAATTCATCTGAGGTATTGGCTGTTTGGCCTGCACCTTCGGCTGCACCACCTGCAGCACCTGCAATAGCACCGCCTGCAACATTTGGCATCGATGAAGTTAACGGGAATTCTGCGGCCAATCCACGACCGGCAACACCTAATGCGGCCATTGGCACGGCGGCACCTGCAATATTCATTCCTGTATATGTGGCAGGATAATTCTGTTGAGCACCTTGCAATTCTTTATTATATTGATCACGATAATCTTCATATCGTTGTGTCAATGCACCGGGCTTATTTGGTAAATTCCCACTGAGTTGATCAATGACTGCATTGGCAGCAGCTGATATCTTTGGAGCAAGACCTAATGTTGCACCTTGAATACCACCGGCAATAGCTGCGCCAGTTCCTTGTGGAATACCATAGAAATTATATGGTTGTGCCGGTGCAGGAACTTGTTGGTTCTGAACTAATGCTTGACCTGGAGTCGAAGCAGGTGCCGATGCAACAGGTGCAGTTGGTGCATTATATGTTGAAACTTGTGATGCAGGTAATGTCGGTGGTGCCACATTCGGACCATTCTCGTGAATTGCCATTGCATGTTCAAGTTGAAGTCTAATCTGTGGATTATTCAAATCAAGTGGTTGATCCGGAGCCAAACCTAATCTACTTGAAACATCTCTAATATAAGAATTCACATCATTGCCAGCCGAGGCCGGTGCCCACTTATTCACAATCTGAGTAATTGTATTCAATCCTTGCTTCTGATATGCCAATAGATTATTATCCATTGCTTTATATCCGGCAGTCATGTTAGGATAGGAGGCCTCTTGACCTCCTGGTTGAAGATTACCTGGATTATTTTCACGAACACCTAATGGTTCATTGTAGAAATTAATAAGTGGATTATTCGACATTATTGTTGTACCAAATAGAATTTATCAGGATGATTCTTAATATCAGCAATTACCTTAGCAATTGGTAGATTCTTTGCTTGTGCAGCTTCATAAACCTGTGCCATTGTAACTGGTTGAGCACCCGGTTGATGTCCTGCTGGTTGTACCTGTGCCTGTGGTTGTGAAGCCGGGGCTTGTGTTGGTGTCTTTGCAGTTGGTGCTGATTGTGGCTGTGCAGCTGGTGGCGGCGTCACTGACGGTGTACTTACACCAGCAACACCTGGTTGAACATTCCCTGTCGGTACAGATTGTGTTACATTACCTGGAGCAGAACCAACCTTCGAATTGTAATATTGTGCCTGTTGGTGATCAACCTTGCTATCAATATGCAACTTGGCTAATAATGCCTTTAAACTCATGGTATTAAAGTCTAATGATGAATCAATAACCTTAGCTTGATTAATTGCACTGATCACACCGGCATATTGTGGATTACTTCCAGCAATACTTAAGAATTGATTAACTCTTTGTGAGAGATAATTTCCATCATTGGCCACACCTGAACTCTGTAGAACTGAGATTGCCGAATCGGCTAATTGTGCCTTTCTACCAAAATCGGTACCAGTTAATCGATACTGGTCTTGTACTGACATTGATTGATAGTTATTCTTCATTGCTTGAACAAAATCAGGTCTATAATTGTACCAATAGAAATCCGATTGTGGCGGATCACCTGGTTTAGCATATCCTAATTCAACTGCCAATTGCTGTGTCGATTGGCTCATCGAACTATTTGGATTCATTGCATCAGGTGATGTGTGATTTAATGCTCTCTGTTCACGAATTTGTTCTTGTATCTGTGGTGAGACTTGTGACATTCTTTGCGCATTCATAGCGACTGCATCGATAACAGGATTACCATTGGAATCTGTGATCAGATTTCCATTATTATCTCTGGCCATAAATGGTGAGAATACACTTGTACCAGCTGCAATACCAGTATCGGGGCTGGTGCCGGCAGTATTCATCGTATGCATATACTGTGAAGCCTGTGCATTTAATGCTGGTCCCGGTGGTTCAGTACCAAGAATGGAAGTCATTGTGTTTCTCATTCCATTGACCATATTGAATCTATCGGTAGCGGCTTGAGTACCAAGAATGTTATTGTGAAGATAATTTGCAGCCAATGCTGAACCCATATCAGGAAAACCTGCCAAAGCCACACCATTGGCAGCGGCATTTGAATCAAATGTTTTCTGCCCAGTCATTGGATCAACAGTTATATATTTTTCTGCATTATCTTGTAGCCACTGTTGTGCCTGGTTCTGACGTGAGGTCATTGCGGCTTGTGCCTGAATTGCAGGTAATTCAGCTTGTATATTAGCTGTCTGTGCCTGAATCTGTGGTATCTGAGCCGCAGTCATAGCTGTCTGATTGATAGAACTCCAATCAGGGCCAATGCCCTGTGTTGGATGAACTTGTAAACTAATTGTTGGATCTATTGCCATTTCTATTCCTTATCCTAAGCTATAAAGGCCACCACTTGATGCACCCGGTGTAAGACCAGTTCCACCACCCATACTTGAAAGTGATGTTGTACCAAGTCCAGAACCACCTGCCGATAATCCATATCCGCCGGCAGCAGCACCTCCACCACCATATAGACTATTGTAATTCAAATAACCAGTGATGGCACTATTAATTCCACCAGTAAGTGCATTTGTTGCACCAACTGTTCCAGCAGCAGATGCTGCGGCACCTGAGGTAGCATAATTGTTGGCTGCACTTGTGGCACCCATTGTAGTGTTCGCAATATTACTAGCAGCGGATTGACCGGCTGCTCCAACATTCGATGCTGCGGCAGAACCCGGACTAATCAAACCTTGTAATCTGCTATATAATTGATTTTGCTGAGTATTCCAATTATCGAATGCTTGTTGATAAGCACCCGATGCTTGGTTTTGAGCATAATCATCGATATTCTTTAGTCCTTGGCCAGTTTGAAGTTGGCCAGTTGCAGCCATTGAAGCTTTTAATGCTTGCTCACCTTGGCCTAATTGGAATTGATAGTTTGGTGCTAATTGAGCATTCAGATCGGCATTATTGAATTGCTGTCCAAGTTGACCTGAAAATGCGCCACTTGCAGAATTCAATTGTGATTGTGATGCGCCATAATTCTGTGTTCCAACTACATTGCCATTTGCATCAACGGTTTGACCTTGTGCATTCAATGTGGTACCAGTTGCTAATTGCTGAGGTCTTGGACTTACGCCACTGGTTCCACCAGCAGTGCCACCAGCATTCAATGCTGTCCCTCCACCTGAACCAAAGAGTGCGCCTTCCAATGCAGATAAGCCCATCTGTCCTCCTTGCATATAAGGACTCTGATTGACCAAGTTTTGTTGGTACATCTGCCATTGTAGATTATTTGCCTGTTGGGCCGCTTGTAATTGGGCCTGGGAAGCATTATTAGCTGCCTGCGCCTGTGTATTTGCAGCACTCTTTGCAGCATTTGAGCTTAGAACACCACCAATAACTGCGCCTCCAACGATTGCGGTAGCAACTCCAGTCATAATTCATTCTCCATTATTGTTTTTCTTACATGACGATAATCAACAGTGATTTCCTCTCCATTATCGCCACCACATTTACCTCTAATATCTCTTAATGCAACAAGATAATAATTTCCATCCTTTTCAACCATTACACCATTTGGATTACGTGAATGGTTTGTATATCTACCAAGTGGTGTTCTCATTTCACCAATTCGTGATGGGCCAATGAATTCACCTTCTTTAATATTAGATGAAGCAAAGACGCCGTGTCCGTGAATTGGGCTTGGAAATATACCAAACTTATAATCACCAACTGGCATATCTATCTTATCTCCATCATAGAGAGTAACAGCCGTAACCTGTTCCGGTGTAAATCCTAATGCTGCGATATCTTCTAGAAAGTCTTTTCTGTCTTGTTCATGAGAGACATGATCGATAAGAAACTTTGTTCTTTGAAATTCTTCGAATGTTTGGCTCTTGAGTAGATATGTTTCTTCTAATTTTGCAACATCAGTTTCATCTGTTGGAAAAAGATTCTGCCAAACAACATCTTCAATAATATATCCAATCTTTCTACCTGGGTTACCCATAAATGTCATTGGTGCTTCAATAATTGATGTTGATCCATCGGTATTAAACATCATCACTTTACCTTTAATGAAGACATTTAATTGTTTGAATTTCTGAAAATGTCCAATTACAAGGGCACCGGCTGGCATATGAACTTCGCGCACATAATATCCATCGATAAACTTGTGAATTACTGGACATTCAACTTGTTCTTCTTTAAGAAATTCAGCTTCAATATCTTCCAGTGGTAATCTTTCTGTTATTTGATTCATATCTATATTTAGCTGTTTCCTACCTCAAAGTCTAACATAGCCATTATCATTTGAACCTGAACAGCTTCAGTGATGACAATCTTGAATACTCTATCTCTGGCATAACCTAAACGTTGAAATCTTGCTCTTGTGATGTATTGACCAATCTTACCAAGTGAACCATATATTGGATTCTTCCATGTGATTCCGCCATCGTCGGAAATCAATAATGTAACTCTTGGATCCGAACTTGGTGTACTCTTACGAAGAACTGTAATAAAGGCTTTCTTAACTATTGTATTGCTCGAAGACGAAGAACCAGCAGTGAATGTCACCGGGTAGATTCCAGGAATATTATAGATATGTGATGGATTTTGTGTATGATCATAATCCGAACCATCACCAAAATCCCATGTCCAACTGGTTATAGTTTCACCTACAGCCACTGATGTATCGGTAAACTGGACGGTATCACCGGCATAGATAGCTGTAGGTTGTGCTGTAAAATTCGCAGTGATAGTCATTATCTACCTCCAATACTTGGTTGACGTGTTATTGATGCTGTCCATGAAGTATTTGGAACAAACGAAACGGATATATCATATACATCACCAACAGTTGCTGATGGACCAACCACTATAGTGAATGAATAATCTTGTCCTGTACCTGGAAAATTACCTGTGGTATACCAAAGTGTATCTCCAAATTGTTCAGGAATCATAAAGAATAAAGACCAATCTGTGTTTGTAGTATCTTTCTTAGTCCAGGTTCTTGTTGTACCAACTGGCATAGCTGGCACTTGATTTGGAACCAAATAATTACCATCACCAGTACCAATATAAACAAAATTATCAGTTGAATCGTAACCCATTCCAGTCAGAATCTGGAAATTAGTTAAGGTAAAACCAGTTTGACTTCCTTGTGGTGACTGATAGGTGTCAGAACCAGGAAATGGTGGTATTCCAGTATATAAGATTCCAGTGCTATTAGCCATGTCGGAACCATAATAGGTATAAAGTGTTCCAGCACCTTGGCTAATATCGGCAACACCAACGCCAAATTGGAAATCTACATCCAGTAATTTGTAGAAAACATTATTAAGATTGGCTGCTTTATGTGGTGTTTGTCTAATAAAATATCGTGGTTCACCATTATCAGTATATGTGTCGAGATCTAATTGATAGATATTGCCATTGACATAATCGCCAACTAAGTGTACATCATTGAGTAGACAGTGACCTTCGGCTAACCAACGTCCTTCTACACCATTAATCCAACTCTGTCTCTTATGCCATTGTTCCGTGACCATGTCATAAACCCAAGTACAATTTGTACCTGGAACATTTAAGCAATAGAAATAGTGGCCTTCTTGCTGATATGAAAATGCTGTTGTTTGTTGAATATTACCTTTAGCATTCTGCAAACTATATTCGACAGCATGTGTAGAAATACGTGATGGTAAACTACCTTCCAATGTGTAGACTACGGCTGTACCTTGTGCATTTGAACCAATCCAGAAGAATTGTTCACCAAGAATAGCAATCGAAGCTGGTGCAGCACAACCAACCTGACTGAATCGACCATCCTGTCTTGCGAATGGACTGGATCCACTTTGGCCAGCATCCCACCAAATTTCAGTTGTATTAGTACCAAGTAGGTATAACTGACGTGAAACTGAGATGGCCGCAACCAATGGATCACTATTACCTGACTTAGCTTCTTGATTGAGTGCAGGGAAGACAACATCATATAAATCACTTAAGAAGAACATATTTGTTCCTGTTTGTGTGAATATGAAATAACCATCTTGGAATGACACAAAGTCCGATGTGTAATAATTCGGATCATTAATTTGTGTCAATGTTGTCGAACTTGAAACAGAGAATGTAAATTGATCACCAACATTGAATAATGTTGTTCCTTGCGTGATTGTGAAACTAATCATGCCATTATTATAGGCTGTTCCAGCTGTTGCAGGTGATTGTGTACCTGAGACAGAACCAACCACTGTGAATTGTGTATTCGAAGTTGCTGTTAATGTCCATTCTTCAGCTTTAGCAGTTGTTTGATTTACAGTGATACTCGATATGGAACCATTACCAACACCATTATAATATGGTGTAGATGCAATCAAAGAAGTTGCATTAATTGATAGGAAATAGCCATTCTGACCATCTACGAAAACCACCTGATTGCCATTATCTGCAACAGATACAGGACCACTCGATGTGGTAAGATTTCCTGATATCAAGGTTGGAATAGCACCACCTGATGCAATTTGATAAATTTCATTTCCCGATACTACGTATGCGAATTGTTGATCGACTAGTTGATTGGATACCGTATAGATGGCTCTAATTGGTCCTGTACCCAATGTTTGCTGATATTTCAGACCGGGTGTACCAATTAGAATTACTGGCTGACCATTCTTTCCACCACCAGTAGGATCTGTTTCCAGATACATATTAATGGTTTCTTGAGCATCATAGACATGCGATCGACCGGTGTATGATGGGCCAATGAATCCTCCAAATGGTTGCTTTCTTTCTGCCATTATCTTTCCCAAGTATAATTTGATATATTCTTTTTGAATCCTGCTTTGGCAATCATGGAAGTTGAGAGTAATTCTTTTCGAATCTGTTGTTCGTGAATTATATTCTGCTTATCAATAATTTGTTGAGTTCTTTCTTTTCGAAGTTTATTCCACTCATTATAGATTGCCGGGTACGGTGGCTTCAGTGGATCAAAACTCATGGATTACCTCCAAATTGGAAAAAACCTCCAGTAATCCAGTTAAAGTATCGATTACGGCCTGATCGTACCATTCCTCCATCTCCCTTAAGAAATCTTGGTACTGAATTAACAATTTCAAGATTAGCAATGGCATTATTTCCCTTTTCAATGATTAGTGGATCGACTTCTTTACCAAATTCAGGTGCCATTTCGATTGCGAGATTGAAACGGAATGCACGCTCATATCCTGGCGGATAATTGACCTGTGCATCAATATTGGTAAGATCTAGAAGTGGTTGTCTCAACCAAATAATAATATCGGCTGGGCCAGTTGGTACTGGGAATAAAGTGATATTTCTCAGTGGATAATTGCCATCATCATAATATGAAAATGGGAATGTACTTGGCATATTCTTCACTGAAACACTCGAATATTGATTTACAGTGAGTGATTGCATTGAGATATCAAGTTGCTGTTGAGTTCCTGGGTTCAATCTTGCATATGCTTGTTCAATCTTAATTGGGCGATTTGGCACATTCCAATCACCACCAACACCAAGAGTATAGGTTTGAGCACCAGTTAGTGTAAATTCATATGGTTGAATGTTATAGATGAGTAATCTATTATTGCTCCATGAATCAATCATTCCATTTAGAGCATCGACGGCGATATTCATATCGGCATCATCTAATACTTCATTCTTTTGGATAATGTTGATAAGGCGAGCAGAACCATTAATTAGGTCGCGTACTGTTGACATTTTCGTACCTCGTTATTAGTGTATTTAGCAAAAAAAGGGCGAACCCGGATTGGGAACGCCCTTTTAATAGGTTAGATTTTGGATTAACCAAGCAAACCGAGGTTCTGTAATGCAGTAACCAATTCGGCAAGAGTTGTAATAGCGGCACCGGATTGCTGAGCAACACCGACATTACCATAGAAACCAACAGTTTCAGCTGTGGTTTCACCAACTACTGCACCAAATTCGCCACCAGTAAGAACTGCTGCATTTGTGCTTCCTTCTACATTTGGGCTAGCCATAATAGTTTTCCTTTAATTAAAGTGTTAAAATGTAATGATCAATTACAAGTTTATTTATCACAGTGAGGTCTTCAGATAGCTATTTGAGTTAATTGCGTGGTCTTTTGTGAGCATGTATAATAAAAACATACAACAACACATAGGAGTCTAAGATGGCACGACCCGAATTTATTAGCTGGTATGAAGTTGGTAAGGGTTATACCAGAGAGGATCATCTTGTTCATGCTATTAATAATAGTCTTCCGCAGATCAATGGTCGCGATGCTACATATGAAGAAATTATGGAACTTTACCAAGAAAAGCTCGATAAAAAGTCTAAGATTCTTTCAATGAGGAAGTCACCCAAGAAGGAAAGACTTCTTAAGAATTGGGAATTTCATTTTAAGCATATGATTTTTTCCAGTGCTACTCGTCGTACAAAAGAGATCGAGTCTACTCTTTTCGCATAATGAAAAAAGGGACCGAAGTCCCTTTGTAATTGATCTATCCTAGTTTTTGATTAGGAAGTTGCGATACGAACACCAAGCTGATCATATAAGGTTGCCCACGCATACATAACGTCGAAACGGAGAATTTCTTGGTTAGTACGGATATCCGGCATCTGTTGGACGCGGATAGGAATACCAGTTTGATCATCAGTTGTAGTCTTACCTAAACCAACGCTGTATGGCATAAGTTCCTTAGTAGCAAGCATGATAGCATCACGATCGAAAGCAAGAGCATTCTGAGTTGTGACACCAGAAGCACCAGCAACAGTGATTGCAGCATTTGCAAGAGGAGCAGCCGAAACGTTTTGGAATCCACCAGTTGTAACAATGGCTGGCGAAACAACGATTGTTGCATTACCTGCGCCATCATTTGTGAACGAATTCACAACGAACTGTTGAAGTGTACCAATTGTTTGCTTGGTTTGCGGGTTGACCATGTAAACACCAGCGATTGTGAAGACATCACCGGCATTTAACTTATCTGTAGCACCCCAGCCAGCTGTCGAGATTGTGCTCGAAGCAGACCAAGTTGCATTAGCAGCAACAGTGGTAGCAATGTGACCAGCAGTTGTATAGGTACCGTTTGTGTGCGACTGAACTAATTGGTTCATGAACACACGGAACGAACTGAAATCACCTTGGTAACCATCAGTATACATTCTGCTGATTTCTGCATCAGGATGGAAGTATGTGAGGTTGCTTGTTGCTAATACGGCGTTGAAGTCCGGATCATTGATAAGAGTTCTACGACCTGCTTCACGTGGAGCATCGTTCTTGTTAAGAAGAGCAAGTGCTTTTGTGATGGCTGGAAGAGCTGTACCAGCGGAACCGCCAGTTAAGGCGACACCAGGTGTACCAACTAAACCATAGAATTTGTTGATTAATGAATGACCATCAGCTTCAATTTGTGATGCAATACGCTGAACGGAAGGCTCAACAACCTTGTCGAAATAATCTTCAACAGAGAATGTAAGTTCCGAACTTGTTAATGCATAATCGGTACCAACTGGGTTGGTAAACGATAGTGGGCTGTATGTTTCATTGATGGCTTGAATATCAACAACTGAGCCAGTACGCACTGTTGGGCGAATTGGACGACGAACGTTGATGGTTTGGCCGATTTGGGCTGTTTTGACGCCGAAATCATTGTCGAAATCACGGTTGACGCGCTTTGCGAGGTCCAATGTGTTACCAAGGACAATAGCAGCATCACGTGAGATCATACTAATTGTTAAGAGTGTATTCGCGGTCATAATTTTCCTTTATAAATGTTGCGAATTAAATTTTATATCCTAAGATATATTACCTGTTTCGTCACTTAACCGGGGACTATCTTCCGTAAATACCTTCGAGTCGGTAAACTGCGTTATTTGACCAGGTACGCTGACTGTAAAGGTATTTACCAATTTGAGATAATTTTAGGTTAATAACGTTTTCTTTTTGCCATTCTAAGCTGACGATACTCTGCCTGACTTAGATTTGGATCGTCAAGAGAAACTTGTTTTGGTGCAGAACCTTTCTCAGATTGAATTGGTGCCGGTGCCCTTGATACCTTCTTGGTTGGTGTGCTTGGGTTCTGAAGACGTGCTTCAATCTTACCTAATTCACCAACTCTAAGAACTGGTGGCAGAGATAGAATTCTATCTAATTCGGCAGTGTTATTACCAAAGTAGTAATAGAGTTCAGGACCTTTGTCACTGATTGTCAAATATTGTTGAACATCGGGTGCATTCACATTCTTATATCTGTCAAGAAGATCAGAGACCACATCGTCGTAATCATTGTATTGATTTCTAACATTGGAAACCTTTTCTTCATACTTACGCTTAAGGTCTTCTTGTTGACGCATCATCTCACGTTGATTCAATTTCCAATCAGTTAATGCTTCAGTATAAGCTTCAACAGATTGAAACTGACCAATTTGTGGTTTATCCATTGCTTGAACAGGGGCTGCCGGTGTCTGAGGTGCTTGCTGTGGTTGTGATTGAAGAGCTGCCTTTCTCCAATGTTCAATTTCAGCATCCTTTTCGGCTAATCTCCTGTTAAATCGTTCAATTCTCTTTTCAAAACCTTTACCAGATTTCTTGGCAGGTTCATCAACTTCATCTTCACTTTCAACTTCATCGTGGTTTTCATTTTCGACTTCATTGACAGAAGTGTCTTCGGTTTCAGTTTCATTAACAGGTTGTTCAACTTGTTCTTCTTGTTGAACTTCTAATTCTTCGTTTTCCATTCCCAACTCCATGTTGTAGTTTTACCCTGTGAGATGGCACAGGTACCATTTTGGATTAATCTAGGCTTCCCCCTAGATCTCCTTGTGGGCCAGTGATAGTTTCAGATAAATCATCTGGATTACCAGCTGAGCCAGTGTTATCACTAACACCAACAATCTTTTCAATGTGTGCATGTGTCTTCTCTAATTGGTTATCGGCCATATTAGATAATGTCTGAGCAACTTTGGTGCCAACTTGTGCTTTTTCAAGTTCAAGTTTTTCTTGAGCAATTCTAAGTTCTTCTTGCTTGATGATAAATTCAAGTTCGAGTTTCTTCTTATCAAGTTCAAGTTCTTGTAATTGAAGATGTGCATCCATTTCGGACTTCTTCATTTCAATGTGGGCTTTAAGGTTCTCAACTTGTAACTTATCGGCATTCTCTTGCATCTTACTTGTGGCAACTTGCAATTGTTGAGTCATGGCTTGATTTTGTTGTTGTAATTGAGCAACTTGAGCCTTCAATTGTGGAATGAGTTGTTGTGTTTGTTTCGGATCAACCTTTCTGGCTTGTAACACTTGTGGTGGTACCATGGCTTCTAAGCTATCTGCAATTTCTTGAGCACCAGGCCAATCCATATTTCTAACAACGATATCAGCAATTGCTGGTGCAGCTTGTGGATAGACACCAAGCAATTCAATGGTAGATGCCACTGTTTCTTGCCTGCGTGTTCCAAACGATGGACCAGCTTGTATCTGAACAGTGAATTTACCTTTGGTTAGATCATATTCAACCACACCAAGTTCATTTGGTTGATTGATTTGCACGGATCTCTTTTTACCATCAATGGATTGTACTTGAACATTACGTGCTGAATCATAGATAACCGGTATAGCATCGAGCATAATAACACCAGCATGTTGAATAGATCTTTGTAGATTATCATAGAAGTGGTAGTTGCTATTATAGGCTTCGTGCTGTCGGGCAAGAATAGCCTTACCTGATTCGGGTGATACTGTGTCATTGGCTGGTTCAAATGTACCAAAAATGGCTTGAAGTGATTGCTCAGCTTCTTGAACAAGTAATGAAGCAGCTTGAATAGGAACTTCACCCAAATCGCGTTGTGGCGGTGGTGCACCATTTACGATGTTATAGGGAATAAATGCTTGATTGCTTACATTGATATTGGCCCACTGTGATTCAAATGATTTAAATTGATCAACTGCACCAATGTAAGGTGCCTTTGGTGCCAATTGCATCAATTGAGCTCTGTAGGATAAAGTATAATTCAATTCAACTTGGGCATCCATTGCTGGTTCAACTGCACCCATAAGTTTTCTTTGGCCATCGATCCAATATTCATCTGCCTTCACAGCAACAATAGGAATATATTCGCCGGGCCATGTGGATTCATCAAGAATTTCCACATCATTGATCTTGTACCATTTCACAACTGGAACAGTGATCTCACGTTCCTGAACGATTTCCATGTGAGCTTTGATATCATCTTTATCAGTGGTTGTGAATACAGCATTAGTTTCTTTGTCTAAAACTTGATAAAGTGTTCTAAACTCATAATCTTTCATGAAGTATTCACTGATGATTACAGTGTCTTCTTTCTGCCACTTACGTGATGTTGTGCCAGTCCATTCGGTAATCTTAAGATCTTGTTCATTTTCTTTACCACGAAGTAATCTTGCCAATGCTGACTTGTCATACTTTCTAAGATATTCCTCTTTTGGCAGAATGTTTGTGATGAAGGCATATTCACTATCGCTGCCATCGACTGCCTTATGATTTGGATCTAACATTACCAAATTGGCATCTTCAATTGGCTCAATGCAAAGTTCTTGATCCATGGACTTATTATCAACATATTTGTTAATAATTCTAAAATATCCAATACCAATTGAAGCAGCAGATTCAGCAGCATCAGCATAAGCAATTGAAGCTCTTGATTCTTCTTGAATGTTTCTGATGAGATCATTGATCAATTCAGCCATTTGGGCTTGATTGTCCTCCATTGGATTAACTTGAATCTCAGGAGTATGTTTTCTAATCTCATTTGTAATCTGACGTAGAAAAGTTGGTATTCTATTCGATGTCAATGCAGCAAAACCAGAATTTTCAAATTGTTGGCGAGCTGGATCTGTCCATTGTTCACCAGAGATGAAGCGAAGAATCTCTGTGTTCTTCTGTTTCATGTTTCCCCAATGTGATTCACAATCTTTGAAACGCTGCTTTGCAGTTAGGATAACGTGTTTTTCATCTCTTTTCATAGGATTTCCCAATTATTTTATTATTTATCGCTCCAATAGCAGATCACGGCTTCTTTAGTGGCATTATGCAATGTCACACCATTGTATTCGATTGCATAGGCATCTTTGTTATAGGCAAGTAAAATAGTATCACCGGCCTTGACACCGGATTCGGGACCGGCGGCATGCACCTTTGCTTTTCTAATTATGGCTATTTCTTTTTCAGTCTGGTTTCTAATTACAACGATACCCGATTCTGTGACTTCCTCGGGAGCTTCAAGCCATTCATAGAGAATAGTTCCACATGTTGCAAGCAATTCACCATTATGTTTGTATCCTAAAACTGAAGCATCTGAAGTGTTGTGCATTTTCTCTCCATCGATTGTGAATGTATATGTGGTAACTCTCTTTGATAATAGTAATTCATCACCGGGCTTTGGTAGTGAATCTGGACCCGACTGGACACATTTTGCCCAACCAGTATCACGTGAGAGATCCTTTGTAAGGTAAATCTCACCATGTTTCTTTTCATGTGGTTGTTTTGGCCATTTGAATAATATATTTGTTGCTGTGCAGAGCATGTTATCTCCTTAAAATTGGTTGTACTCTATATTGTGGTGATACTTGATAGGTATCAATTTGTCTTGGTTTGGCTTCCATCTCATTAATTGCGAGATCGGGACCAGTCATTTGTGAATATCTAAACGCATCCATAACGTGATCATTCTTCTTGATGATTCTACCTTTGTCATCGCGTCTATATAATCTATATTCATCTATGAAGTGATTTAGATCATCAAATATCTTAAGTCTACCAGTGCTCAATCTTTCCCAACATGTGAATAATCCGGATTCAACAGCCTTATTGGCATTATGAATATTGAGTCCAAGATCTTTATACATGTCGAATAGATTATTACCATCAATTTGTGATCGACCGTGTGCAGCTGAATCAATGGCAATTGGAATATATTGTCCGGGTAATGCAATACCTTGAACATGAACGGATGGCAATTCACCTTCACGATAATATTCATGATAGGCATAGTGAATATTAGTTGATGGATCAATGGCACACCACACCGCCGCTGTCTTGCTTCCAACGTCCATACCACCATAACGCTTCCAATGTTTTGGTATTTCGAATCTCTTCACAGTGATATCTGAAAGTGGTATTGGATAGATTGCACCGGAACCAAGTGATGGAACACCCTTCATACGTGCATCACGTTGATAAGGTGGAATTGATGCCTCCATTATACGCTTATCATCTTCTGAAAGATGTGGTACGTCATCCCAAGTTGCAACAGTGACATGCTTACCACTGCCAACTTCACCTTCAATATATGGTTTACCTTCTAGAAATGTAAGAATAGTTTCTGACATACCAAGTAATGGTGTGAAGGTCATCATCAATGAAAATGGTTCCTTACCTGTGTTGGCAGTTCTAAGTAAACATTCTGTAAAGATATCTAGTGGTGGTTCTTCATCAAGCCAAATATTTGCAGCAACGGCCTGAAATGATTTTCTACCAGATTCATAGCTTTTGAATTCTACAGACGAGAATCCACCATTCTTATGTTTCACTTTGAATACTTGAATACCAGTATCGGCTTTCTTAGCTTCTTTGAGTGTTTCGTGATCAATACAATCATAAGGAATCATCCCAGTACCAAAGGCACCAACTTGGCCAAGTAGTGTTGGTTGTAAACTTGATTGAATAAGTGATGAATCAACACCACAAACCCACCAATTGTTTGGATATTGAAAACGTTTACCTTCCCACCAATATGGATATTCTCCTGTGAGATGGCATGTTAATTCATAAGCCGCTGCGAATGATTTGCCCACGCGGTTTGCAGCCATGAATAATCTATACTTGTAGTTCTTACCGGCTGCAAAGAATTGTAAATGTTTTGGATACTGTTGTCGTGATAATTCACCACTGTCTGTGAAGTATTTCTCACGTGAGTTTTCATTGTCGAACTTCTCTTGTAGTTCTAACAATTCTAATAATTCGAGCTTCTCTTCGTAGGTTAAATTTAACATAATCTCAAATTTTAAAAAACCACCGCTAAGACCCGCATAAACACTAGGTCGTTTTCGCGGTTTTTCCGATATATAGATGATCTAATAGCTGGGTAGCGAGAGCGGGTGTCAAAGTGGTTCAATTCTTACCCGATCCTAGTAAATGCGTGCATCTTGCATACATTTCAACATTGTGAGGAAATATAGACGATCACGTTCATATTTTTCGAGTATCTTGTCTAAATTCTCATATGAAACAAAACCAAATTCATTAATATTGGCCACTGCTTCACTGTGAATTTTATTGAACACCTCAACTTCTACTTTCGCATTGTTGAGCATTTCTTCTATATTAATCAGCGTTTGGCTCATCTTCAGCCTTTGTTGTTAATGCAAGGCGTGATTTAAGATTATTGATACGATCTTCAACTTCGTCTCTACTTAGAGTTTCAATGATTGTGACTTCTTGTGATTGTTCCTGTAATAGTCGTTTTGACATATTCTCTGTGAACATCAAATATTCTTTCACATTGGTATCATTTTTGAAGTCGTTGAAAAGTTTCACTTGGGTTTGGGATAACATTTCCTCATAGGGAAATCCAAGTCCAGCTTCGAGTGCTGCTTTGAGCTTATCGATGGCGATACGGTGTTGGCCTTTCTTTGCCCCACTATTTGGTCTGGCGCCGCCCATTACCTTACCGTTTTTGGTTATTGCCATAATTTACCTCCATTTTCTTATAAGAGTAATTTACCTGATGAATAGCATCAGTACTTGGTATTTATCAAAAGGAAGCCCCTAAGATGTTATCTTAGGGGCAATTTGAAAGGATTTAAAAATACATGACACGAACATATTTGCGTATGCTCACATATATTTATCACTGTCCGTTAAGGCAAACTATAAAAAGAGAACCCCTTTGATGTTATCGCAGGGGTGAAAGTAATAAGAAGATAACAAATGGCATGTAAGTTATCACATGTATTTATGATTTTAGATATGTTTCCACGTTCTTCCTGTTCTGATATCTCTAATTGTTTTTGGTACTACTTTATATAAAGTTGAGAAATAATTGTCCAGGCGTGGATCATTATATTGTTTCACTGTTTGTACTTGTTTGTTGGTGAGTTTGGATTTAACGAAGGTTTCGCCTTTGGCTTGTCTATTCTTCATTACTTTGTCTGCCATATTATCTTTGTTTGTTCCCCAAAATAGATTTGGTATTGAGTTATTTCTTGGATTGTCATCATGGTGACATACACAGGGTAGATTATTGGGATTGGGAATATAGTATATTGCAATCAATCTATGTATTGCATATCGTACACGTTTCTTATCTTTGTTTAGTATTACGATATATTGATACCCATCTTTGTCTTCTTGATTGGCAAGCTCGAAGAGTTTACCCTTCTTGGTTGAAATAATGGAACCGGTTTTGGTTATGAAGTAGCCGGGGCAGTCTTTAATCTCTTTCATTTTAGTCTCCTTTATTAGTATTTACCTAAAGGATTGTAAAAGAGGCTGTTATGGGGTAAAAAGAGAAGCCCCTTTGATGTTATCTTAGGGGCAGTTTGAAAGGATTTAAATTTTGAGATATAATTTCTTATACGTGTTTATTTATCTCTTCTAAACAATTAAACAATTCTATACTTTTAATCTTTTAAAGGTATTGTCTTCAGTCATGTAGATATACTCCATCATTAGTTGGATCGTAATCATGTAACAGTTCTGCATCAATGAGACCAAATGGAGTCATAACTTGTTTCTTTGTTTGTGGATTACCTGATAAAGAACATGACTGTGGTTGATAGTTCAATGCTTTCTTTTCTTCTTGTTCGATATGTTCTTTGTGTTGTTCTTCTCTTATTAGTTGTTTTGGAAGTCCACGAACAGTCTTATCAAATTGAATATAGCTCGTATCTTGAATTTCATCAAGTTGAATTCGATTGTGAATATCGATCCACGAAAATCCCTTGTTGTAATAAACAGCATCATGAACAAAGAGTAATACTTCGAGATCTTCTGCTGAGTTAAATTTATCTGAGACAATATACATGAATTGACCCATAATCTTCTGTTCAAAACCTTGATAGATCTTTGCAAGTTTCTGTGCATCTGTATCTGAATCGACAACACCACACTTCTCAAAGAGATTAGAGTGATGTTGATAATCGAGAATAAATCTACCAGCAGTTGTAAATTCTTTTGTGAGTTCAGAGACAATTTTGATATTAAGGAATTTGTTAACTATTTCCTTATCTTTAAAAATATCCATTAGGGCAGTTGATTTGAGTTGTCCTTTTGAATCTATCCAGCAACCACCAGTAGCTGCTTTAGCACCAAATCCAATTGCTGTCAATGCTTGTTTTACTCTCTGAAGATATCCATAGAATTCTTTGCTCTTAACATTTAGGTGTGGCCAAAGTTCTTTTGTAATTGATTCTCTGATCTTTGTTCGATTTTTAATATATTTCTTAATTGTTTCAAAATCAGTATCAATTCCAGTTTCTTGCTTAATGATTGTTTTTGCAAGTCCACCAAAGATACCATAGACACCGGCTTTAAGATCATATTCATAATGAAATCCTAATGCCGCATGTCTTACTTCTCTAGGAGCAATTTGTAGATTAACACCTTCGAGATATAATCGTTCGAGATGTGATGAGTTCTTTCTTATTCTTTGTGGTAATACATCTATTCCATCTTTCTTATTAAGAGATAGAAGAATATTATTACACCAACCTTGATGTCTGATGAGTATTTCTTTCTTGGTTTGTGAATAATCATGTGAATTGTATTTGAGATCATTCGCTAATTGATCTCTATATGCTCTAAGTGATTCAATATCAATTGGTGTATCGAAAAACTCTGTATCTTCATCTTCATCTGTGAGTTGTGAACTAAATTGCGGTTTTGGTGCAACATTCAATGCGTTTCCATATTCGAGTAGTGCATCCATTGTGATTCCCCTAAATCTTATTCCTGTTGCTGTCTTTGTTCTACCTTCAATCTCTCGTATACATAAAAAATCAATGAGTATTGAATTAGCCCATGGTCTCTTAGTAGTTTCTACATTTGCATATCTAAGAACATCATTTTTGGTATAGATATAACCCCATCTTTCTCTGTAATCAAAAACATTTATTGTATAGAGATCTGAGTTCTTCGAATGTCTTAGGTCCTTCGCGACAATCTCATAGAGATCGGCTAATATCGTATCGAGTTTCTTATCAAGATAATTTCTCACATATCTCTTAGAGGTAACATCGAATTTATTTAGAATACCCTCTATCAGTTTTTCTTTCTTACTCATAATTAAATCCTTTCACATGTATTTACCTTTTTAAATACAAATTATACACGAAACAGAACAAGAAGAACAAAAGACGAAGTCAGTAATCGATTACTAACAGAACAAGACGAACCACTTGGTTCCCTCGCTCCGCTTCTCTTCTTCCCCCATTTCCCTTATCGATCCTCAGCCGTTCCCCTATCTATATGCATACTAGTCGTAACCCATAGCCGTAACCCAAACAGAGATCCAGTATTTATGCGGCTCTGCAGCCGTAACCCTTGCCGTAACCCTTGCCGTAACCCTTGCCGTAACCCTTGCCGTAACCCTTGCCGTAACCCTTGCCGTAACCCATCAAACCAAAAATCTGATCTTCTCTAACATGACCAGAAATTG
>JAEHJW020010031.1_pt1 | contig 34665 bp, 42 predicted proteins | sample 9271431 | NCBI WGS metagenome assembly JAEHJW02 | reverse complement strand
GTTCTTCATCCATGGCCTGTGGAGCGGTTCACCGCCAGACACCCGAGGCAGGAGCCCGGTGCGTAAATCGCGCACGCCGGGATCTGTGCGGGGGGTATCCGGTAACGGGTATCCCTACCGCGACATTCAATGTATTTTTTACTTAGGAGCATACATGTTCATGATTAATCTGTTTCTTTATCACTTCCAGTTACTTTAACTTTGTCTTTGATTGTATTCAAAAATGACGCAAAGCTCGGTGGTTGCTCTGTCTGACCTGAAAATGCAGAGTCACCTGAAATATTCCAATCCTTAAAGACTTCTATTGCATCCTCTTTAGTTGCTGTAGAACCGTATATCTGCAAAAAAACTTGACCAAACATCAAAGCATGTCGACGATCTTTTCGCCTGATCGATTCATGTGTGTACTTTTTTGAGTTACTAAGGCAGATATATGATAGCCATGAAAGAATGGCGATTCCAACTAATCCTCGCGTGAAGATATATATTAACTGAAGGTTAGTGAGATTTTTTAAATCTAAGTTCATGTATAATGTAAAAAAAGCAGATATTACCGCAAGGAAGCCAAAAAATACCCCAGCAATAGACCAGATAATAGACATCAATATAAAATGTTTGTCATCACTAGCAAGATCTGATTTAACATCGTTAACATAGGTGGGGATTTTTTCATCGATTCTTTGTTGCTGTACTTGGCTACGGAGTTCCTTATTTTCACTAATCAAAGAATTAACTTGTTTTACGTTTTTTTCGATTATTGCGTTTTTTCTATTAAGATCCTGAGTATAATGCTCTAACTGTAGAGTTAATATGCTGTTTCGTTCTTCTAATTGTATTATATGTTCTACATAATTATTAGGTTCAAGTGATTTTACATTTTTTCTTTTATTAGTTTCATTTTCATTTATATTGGGTTCTTCATCCATCTGTGGCCTAGTCATGTATTTTTCAATTAGTGCTAGGTTATTATGAGCTTCAGAAAACTCTCCTGCTTCTATTAAGTTTTTTATATGAGAGTAGAAGTGTTTTGCTATATTTTCAGACTGTGAATTAAGCAAGTCTAATAGGTGTTTTTTTATTTCGCTATCTTTATTGGTTGGTTCAGTCATGATGTTTCTCTTTATACATTTTTAGTAAAAACTCTTTTACATTTTGCCAAAACGATAATGTCAGTAAGTAAGCATTCAAAACTTGCGTTAGTGCCTACAACTTTAACCATACCAACGGGTATGCGAGTCAAATCTTTGATGCTTATTTTCCCTTCAATATTCACAAGCCACTTGCCATCAGTAACTTCATTAAATTTTGATTCTACAATATATATTTCCTCATCAATGAATACTGCTAAAGGTTGCAGAAAGGTTCCTTCTAACAACTTAGAGTCAAAAGTCAAAACGGTTTCTTGAGCAAGAGATCCATCAATTATTTTATGATATGGGATAGTGATAGTATTGATTCGAGGCTTTTCAAACATTGCCCCGTTACCAGTGGTTAGCCATGTTAATGAAGCACCAGTTTCCAGTGAGCATTGAATAATCCAGTCAGCAGGAAAGGTATCTCTCATGTAACGATTGGCTAATGTACTTTTTGATACACCAATATGATCAGCTAAAGCTTGTCTTGTCTTAAATCCATAAGCCAAAACGATTCGCTCTATTGCTGCTTTTCCGCCTTGGTTAATAGTAAAAAAGTTCTCATTTTGGATGTCTTGTTCTCTATTGAGATGTTGATGCTTGCTGTCACAATTGTTGTGACTTTTTTCTGCATTATTTGTAATTCTTCCCTTCTCTGTATCAGTGCCAAATGCCAACCACTCGACCGGCACTCCAGTCTCCATGCTACAGATAACGACCCAATCAGCAGGGAAAGTGTCACGGGCATACCTGTTCGCCATTGTACTTTGCGATATACCTAGGTGATTACAGAATGCTTGTCGGGAAGAAAAACCATAGGCTTTCAGTATCCGAGCTATAACCGATTGCCCTCCGCGATTCTGCATGATTAAGGATTTCTTTTTTTCGTCCACATGGCGAAATGTGATTTCGTGTGTTGACATAACCGATTTGTGATCCTATTCTCCGAAATGTGAAGTTGAAGCCACGATTAAAACTGACTCACCACAAGCCAATAGGAGATGTTGCATCATGACCCCTAACATTTCAATAACCCTGAATACGCCACATGTCACAATTGAGCGTTATAGCGAACTTACTGGTCTTTCAATCGACACAATTAACGATATGCTGGCTGACGGTCGCATCCCTCGGCATCGCCTTCGGAAAGACAAGAAAAGAGAAAAGGTGATGATCAACCTTGCTGCTCTTACCGTTGATGCACTTACTGATTGCAATGTTGTATTCAACTAGTTCCATTTTGGGATGCATCAGGGGTGTCGACCATGTTTGATTACCAAGTTTCCAAACATCCACATTTTGATGAAGCCTGTCGTGCATTCGCATTGCGCCACAACCTGGTGCAACTGGCAGAACGTGCTGGCATGAATGTGCAGATTCTGCGGAACAAGCTGAACCCAGCTCAACCTCATTTATTAACCGCACCAGAAATCTGGCTGCTTACCGATCTGACTGAAGATTCAACGCTGGTAGATGGTTTTCTGGCACAGATTCATTGTCTGCCATGTGTACCGATTAATGAGGTGGCAAAAGAGAAACTGCCACATTACGTCATGAGTGCAACCGCAGAGATCGGGCGTGTTGCAGCAGGTGCGGTATCTGGCGATGTAAAAACCAGTGCAGGTCGTCGTGATGCTATCAGCAGCATTAACTCTGTAACACGACTGATGGCGCTGGCCGCTGTTTCATTGCAGGCCCGTTTACAGGCTAATCCTGCGATGGCGAGTGCAGTTGATACCGTGACTGGCCTCGGTGCTTCATTCGGTTTGCTGTGAGGTGCTTATGCTGACGAAAGAACCATCATTTGCATCGCTGCTGGTAAAACAAAGTCCGGCAATGCACTACGGGCACGGCTGGATCATGGGTGAGGATGGTAAACGCTGGCATCCGTGCCGTTCACAAGATGAATTGCTGGCAGAACTATCTACGAAAAAACAGGGGAACAAATGGCTATTGAAGGCGCTGCGGCGACTGTTCCATTAAGCCCCGGTGAACGCCTGAACGGACTTAATCACATTGCGGAATTAAGGGCGAAAGTATTTGGCCTGAATATTGAGTCAGAGCTTGAGCGGTTTATTAAAGATATGCGTGATCCACGGGATATCAATAATGAACAAAATAAACGGGCACTGGCTGCCATATTCTTTATGGCAAAAATCCCAGCTGAACGTCATAGCATCAGCATTAATGAGCTGACCACTGACGAAAAGCGGGAGCTGATTAAAGCAATGAATCATTTTCGTGCAGTGGTGAGCTTATTTCCCAGACGGCTAACCATGCCGAATTAACCAACTAATGAAATTCATGGCGTAAACCCGCCGGGCATCCCTTTATCTAAATTCAGGAGAATTGATTATGCGTAGTATTGAAACCCTCACGACTAAAACCGGACCGGATGATGCAGGGCTTAATATTTTACTGACAGAGGCTCGTCTGGAAGACCGCCGGGCAAGGGCTGAAGCAATGGCAGCTCGCCTTGATAGCCTGGCGTGTCATATCACATCCCGCCAGCTAAACCACGTCGAAGCGGCAGAACTGCTGCGTGTGACTGCTGAAGCAATCCAGAACGAAGCGCAGGAGATCCACTGATGGCTGATGCAATGGATCTCGTACAGCAGCGCGTTGAAGAAGAACGCCAGCGTCATATCCGTACTGCCCGCGCCAAAACGCCGGGCGTATCCCGCGTGCTTTGCATTGAGTGTGAAGCACCAATTCCGCCAGCACGACGTCGCGCCATTCCGGGTGTGCAGCTTTGCATTACCTGTCAGGAAATCGCAGAGCTGAAAGGCAAACATTACAACGGAGGTGCTGTATGAGCACCATCCTGAAATGGGCGGGTAATAAAACCGCCATTATGCCAGAACTGAAAAAATACCTTCCTGCTGGCCCGCGACTGGTTGAACCTTTCGCGGGTTCTTGTGCTGTGATGATAGAGACGGATTACCCCAGCTATCTTGTTGCGGATATTAATCCTGATTTAATCAACCTCTATAAAAAGGTTGCTGCTGATTGCGAGGCGTTTATATCTCGTGCCAGAGCTTTATTTGAGGAAGCAAACAGGGAGGTGGCTTATTACAACATAAGGCAGGAGTTTAATTACTCCACTGAAATTACTGATTTCATGAAAGCGGTATATTTCCTGTATCTCAATCGTCATGGTTACCGTGGGTTATGTCGCTATAACAAGAGCGGGCATTTCAACATTCCCTATGGGAATTATAAAAATCCGTATTTCCCTGAAAAAGAAATTCGCAAATTTGCAGAAAAAGCCCAGCGAGCAACGTTTATCTGCGCCAGCTTTGATGAAACGCTGGCGATGTTGAAGGCGGGGGATGTGGTGTATTGCGATCCGCCTTATTACGGTACGTTTTCCGGCTATCACACTGATGGCTTCACTAAGGATGACCAGTATCACCTGGCATCCGTTCTTGAACATCGATCATCTGAAGGTCATCCGGTCATTGTTTCTAACAGTGACACATCCCTGATTCGTTCGCTGTATCGCAATTTCACTCACCACTACATCAAGGCAAAACGCAGCATCGGCGTGTCGGCTGGCGAGAGTAAATCTGCAACAGAAATCATTGCTGTTTCCGGGGCGCGCTGCTGGGTGGGATTTGCTCCTTCGCGTGGCGTAGATAGTTCTGCTGTGTACGAGGTGCGTGTATGAGTCATGACGATATGAGCAACTCTAGCGGCTTTAACGAGGCCGCTGCATCATTTTCATGGAACGGCCCGAAAAAGGCCATTAATCCTTATCTGGACCCGGCGGAAGTTGCGCCGGAGTCTGCACTTTCAAACCTGATCACTCTGTATGCTGCCGATAACGAGCAGGAACAACTGCGCCGCGAGGCACTGAGTGAGCAGGTCTGGGAGCGTTATTTCTTTAATGAATCCCGTGATCCTGTCCAGCGCGAAATGGAGCAGGATAAGCTCATTAGCCGGGTAAAGCTGGCGCATGAGCAGCAGCGTTTTAATCCAGACATGGTCATTCTGGCTGACGTCAACGCCCAGCCTTCCCATATCAGCAAGCCGCTGATGCAACGTATTGAATACTTCAGCAGCCTGGGCAGGCCAAAGGCTTATTCCCGCTATTTGCGTGAGACGATTAAGCCATGTCTGGAACGACTGGAGCATGTACGCGACAGTCAGCTATCCACTTCTTTTCGCTTTATGGCAAGCCATGAAGGGCTGGACGGCCTGCTGATCCTGCCTGAAATGAGTCAGGATCAGGTGAAACGCCTGTCTACCCTTGTCGCTGCGCATATGAGCATGTGTCTTGATGCCGCTTGTGGTGATTTGTACGCCACCGATGATGTTAAGCCAGAAGAAATCCGCAAGACATGGGAAAAGGTGGCAGCGGAAACCCTACGTTTGGATGTCATCCCGCCTGCGTTTGAGCAACTCCGTCGGAAAAGAAACCGCCGTAAACCAGTGCCCTATGAACTCATTCCGGGCTCGCTGGCGCGTATGCTGTGCGCCGACTGGTGGTATCGGAAATTGTGGAAGATGCGTTGTGAATGGCGGGAAGAGCAGTTGCGTGCTGTCTGCCTGGTCAGCAAAAAAGCATCTCCCTATGTCAGCTATGAAGCTGTGATGCATAAACGTGAGCAGCGCCGTAAGTCGCTGGAGTTTTTCCGTTCTCATGAACTGGTGAACGAAGACGGCGACACGCTGGACATGGAAGATGTGGTAAACGCCAGCTGCAGCAACCCGGCGCATCGCCGCAATGAGATGATGGCCTGTGTTAAAGGTCTGGAGCTTATCGCGGAAATGCGCGGTGACTGCGCCGTTTTCTACACCATTACCTGTCCGTCACGTTTCCATTCCACGCTCAATAACGGCAGACCCAATCCGACCTGGAAAAACGCGACGGTAAGACAAAGCAGCGATTATCTGGTCGATATGTTTGCTGCATTTCGTAAGGCGATGCACAAAGCCGGGTTGCGCTGGTATGGCGTGCGGGTGGCTGAGCCGCATCACGACGGCACAGTTCACTGGCACCTGTTGTGTTTCATGCGCAAAAAAGACCGCCGCGCCATTACTGCATTGTTGCGTAAGTTTGCTATCCGTGAAGACCGCGAGGAGCTGGGCAATAACACGGGGCCGCGCTTTAAGTCTGAGCTGATTAACCCGCGCAAAGGAACGCCGACAAGCTACATAGCGAAATACATCAGTAAGAACATTGACGGGCGTGGTCTGGCTGGCGAGATCAGCAAGGAAACGGGTAAATCTCTTCGTGATAACGCTGAATACGTGAATGCCTGGGCGTCTTTGCATCGTGTTCAGCAATTCCGCTTCTTTGGTATTCCGGGGCGTCAGGCTTACCGTGAACTGCGATTGCTGGCTGGTCAGGCGGCAAGGCAGCAGGGTGACAAAAAAGCAGGTGTGCCGGTACTGGATAACCCGCGCCTTGATGCCATTCTGGCTGCTGCTGATGCTGGTTGTTTTGCCACCTATATCATGAAGCAGGGAGGTGTACTGGTTCCCCGTAAATATCACCTCATCAGAACTGCTTATGAAATTAACGAAGAGCCGACCGCCTATGGCGATCACGGTATTCGTATTTATGGCATCTGGTCACCCATTGCAGAGGGCAAGATCTGCACTCATGCAGTGAAGTGGAAAATGGTTCGTAAGGCCGTTGACGTTCAGGAGGCGGCAGCCGACCAGGGCGCTTGCGCCCCTTGGACTCGTGGCAATAACTGTCCCCTTGCTGAAAATTTGAACCAACAAGGGAAAGACAAATCAGCTGATGGGGATACCAGGACGGACATTACCCGCATGGATGACAAGGAGTTGCACGATTACCTGCACAGTATGAGCAAAAAAGAGCGCCGGGAACTGGCTGCAAGGTTACGCCTGGTGAAACCGAAACGGCGTAAAGACTACAAACAGCGAATTACAGACCATCAGCGACAGCAGCTCGTCTATGAACTGAAGTCCAGAGGATTTGATGGCAGCGAGAAAGAGGTCGATTTACTCCTTCGCGGCGGCAGTATTCCATCAGGAGCAGGCCTGCGTATCTTCTATCGGAACCAGCGTTTGCAGGAAGATGATAAGTGGCGAAACCTGTATTAATTACGCGGGTTAACAATTCGTGCTCTTAATAATACCAGGCATATCAGGCTGATGAACGTAAAAAAACGTTTTACATCAGTAATATTATTATATACTGTAAATATAAACAGTGGCTATACATACAGTGTTGCTTGTGGTGTCATAGGAGGAAAGATGCAGGACTATTTTTTGGAGTCTTTGAAGCTCCAGCGCATTGATTTTTTTCTTAAGCTTGTAGCGGCTAGTGAGTGTAGTGATGAAGAGAAGGGGCTGGCTTTGCAGTGGGTTTCTGAACTGACAGATGAACTCATGGCAAAAATCAGAACCCACGAATACAACCGCTCAATGGATGTCATCAGCTGAGGTGACTTTTATGCGCATTGAAATAATGATCGATAAAGAGCAGAAGATTAGCCAGTCTACCCTGGACGCCCTTGAATCCGAGCTTTACCGCAATCTGCGCCCCCTGTATCCCAAAACGGTAATCCGTATCCGTAAAGGTAGCTCTAACGGTGTGGAACTGACCGGACTGCAACTGGACGAAGAAAGAAAACAAGTGATGAAAATTATGCAGAAGGTGTGGGAAGACGACAGCTGGCTGCATTGATTTTGTCAATAGACGCTTGTTTTTTCTAATCAAAAAGGGTTACATATGAGTGAGAGGCGATGATCAATCAGATATCGCCTTGTTTTTTGTCAAGAAAAGAATAATAGGCTAAAAATGAAAATTAATAATGTAGCGTTACCAATATCTCTTGCTGTAATCCTAACTGGTTGCGTACCACATGCTTCTAACCGAAATATCACTGCTATTGAAGTGGTGAAGCCTGCTATTGGGCAAAGTGCTACCGCCTACATGGGCGATCCCATTATCACATCTGCTACTGGATTTAAAACGGACGTATTAGAACTTGGTGCGGCTAATGGTGCATTGTCTTCTATCGCTGCTGGTACATATTGCAGTGAGGGGAATGGAATTTATCGCAATTATCATAACCCTCAAGCTGTTGCGTTAAAAAATCTCTATGGGCAAATCGGTAACTATGTTGATTATGTTAGTTACGATGCTGCAAAAAATGAGATATCACCGCCAAATGGCACTTCTTATACTGCATCAGAAATTTCTATCAAACGTGTTCCTGATGGGCTGTGTCGAGTGAGTAACTCATTGGTTAAGACTATCGAATACAATGGAAATGCAGGCGGTGTAATGAAGTTCACCTATCGTGAATTTGCAAACGATATGGCTCGTGCAGCATTTACAACAGATTTTTCTGTAGATTCTAAAGGAAGTGATGTTATCGCTTACAAAGGTGCCAAGTTCAAAGTGAACAAGGCTGATAACTCGTCTATTTCTTATACCATTATTTCTGGCTTTGACAAGGCTGTCACGTTCTAGGTTTCACGCTTACTGAGTATGTTACGATTTTGCACATTCTGCATAAACGCGCATGTCTATGCTGCATGAGATCGCATGATCGTTTGAGGATCTTTTGTGTTAAGGCCCGCCAGTTCTAGCGGGCTTTTGCGTAGATCATGCAGGTGCATGAAAACCACTACATAAAGTGGGCAGGCGTGGCGGGGATACGAGCGCGCGCTGGAGGGATAAATGGAATTGAAAATGTACCTTCTTAGAGATAACCTTCGCTAAAACTTTATTACTAAGGAGTGATAATGAGTACCTGGAACCAAGCCTATTCTGCAAGAGAAGATTTGAAATCGTATGGTGATAATGGACTGGCTTTGTTTGCGTTAGCATTACATTTCAGAATTGATGATATTGATAGTGTCGCAGCAGAGTCCATTACCGATGGACATGACGATAAGAAATGTGACCTTGTGTATATTAATGAAGAAGAAGAATTTGCTGTACTTGCTCAATGCTATTTCTCAAGCAAAGATAGACAGGAAGCTCCAGCAAATAAAGCGAGTGATCTTAATATTGCTTTAGCATGGCTTCTGCAAAGAGATTTGCATGATGTACCCGATAGAATAAAATCTTCTGCTCAACAGATACGGACATCAATCAAACAAGGGAAAATTAAAACTCTGTACGTTTGGTATGTTCATAACTTACCATCTTCAACAAATGTGGCTCAAGAGCTAATTACGGTTCAGCAGACAGCAGCAACTATTTTAAAACATGATTTTGAAGATGCTAAAATACAAGTGCATGCAATGGAAGTAGGCACTGAAAAGTTGACGGAATGGTATAGTGAATCACTATCACCAATACTGGTTGATGAGATTTTCAATATTAAAGTCAGTGATGGTGGCTATGAAATAAAAGGAGATAATTGGAATGCATTCTGTACTACCATTCAGGGAAGAGATTTAGCTAGAGCGTACAAAAAGCATAAATTAAAAATATTTTCAGCAAATGTTAGAGACTACCTTGGATCAAGGTCATCTGATTCAAATATCAATAATGGTATCCGTAACAGTGCGGAAAATTCAGCATCAGAATTTTGGGCATACAATAATGGCGTAACTGTTTTGGTTCATGAATATAAATTCAATGAAGCATCAAAGAATCTTGAAATCAGAGGGATGTCAATAGTTAATGGAGCACAGACAACAGGTGCTTTAGGAACGCTGCCACGATTACCTCCAGAATCAGTTAAAGTCCAAGCTAGATTTATAAAAGTCAAAGATGCGGATGCTGATCTAATTCAGAATATAATTCAGTATAATAACAGTCAGAATAAAGTTGAAGCATCTGATTTCAGAAGCACAGACAAAATTCAAAAACGACTTAAAAATGAATTTGCTTCTATTCCTGATGCTGAATATGATGGAGGAAGACGAGGAGGTGCTGAAAGTGTCATTCGTCGAAAAACTAATCTACTGCCTTCTTATACTGTTGGTCAAGCTTTGATGAGTTTCCATGGAGAGCCGACGATAGCTTATAATCAGCGATCTGCAATTTGGACTAATGACTCTCATTATTCTAAGATTTTTAATGACAGTACAAAAGCTTCACATATTGTTTGTGCGTATTCTCTCATGCGGTGTATTGAGAACAAGAAAATAGCTTTGGCAAAGAAAGATACTCTTTCAAAAAATGATAGCGCTCAATTGGGATATCTCAGGCATCGTGGTTCAATACCTTTATTGTGCTCGGCTATTGCCGAATGTTTGGAAAACTTTTTGGGCCGTCCCGTTCCTAATTTATTTAGAGTTTCGTTTGGAAGTACGGTCTCTCCTTCTCAGGCTGAAAGTATTTGGGAGCCAATTGTAGATGTGTGTCTGGCTTTAAGTAATCAGTTGCTGCCTGCACTGGTTGAAGGAGGGTTGAAAAGTCCTACAAAAGTTAAAGATTGTATATCAAATTTTTCACAGCTTATTACTGCAACGGCCCAAATGAACCAGCCTGTATATGAGGCATTTGAGAAAAAAATCAAATCCGCATTCTAACTAAAAGAAGGCCTTGTAAGAGGCCTTCTTGATATTTTACTGATCAGCGAACATATTGTCGTCATAATGAGTATGTCGCAAAACGAATAATTTCATCTTTCAACCATCTATTTAGTTCCTGTAGCCGTTTCTGTAGCGGCATTAATTCGTTACGAACAAAAACGCAACTGGCTTTCTCTACATCCCCAAACCCTCCAACATTATTAGGCATAATCCCCATCATTTGCGGCGGCACGCGGTGCGCAGCCATCATGTCGTCGCGGCTGACATTTTTGATATTCAGAAATTCATCCTTCGCCGCGACTTCTGATAACGGGATGATTTGAAGCCCGTCTTTTTTACCGTTAGGCGAGTACATAAACAGGTTACGGAAGTTACCAGGACCTTTGGCACTTTTCATCGCGTTGCGGAGATTGTTCACATCCTCCTGATTCTGCGCGGCATCGGTCATATACATGATGAAGCCTGCATGGCTGCCGTTGATGTAATACTTGCGGCGGAACAGCGTGGCGGACTCGTTGAGCAAAGCGGATGGGATGGCAGAAAGATAACCGGGCAGGCCGTAGATCTCCTGGTTGATGTCCGGTTCCATCAGATGAAAAATGCTGCCTTTCGTGAACTGATACGGCTGGGTTGTCATACCATATTGCACAAACCAGTAAGTATCCATGTCTAATCCGCGTCGGGTGTATTTTGCCAGAGCAGGCTCAAGGGCGATAACTTCACCGAAGCGGTTAGTGCGTTTCTCCAGGTAGGCGTTACCAAAAACCAGATAGTCCTGCACAAAACGTGAAAAAGCCTGCTGGCTGAGCAGCGGGTGAGGGATATAGGTGCTGGTCAGAATATTGCACTTTACTGCAATCGGTGAGCTGTGATGCACGGCGGCGCGGAAGGTTCGCGCCAGTCCGTCAAAACTCACTGGCGGCTCATACCAGCGATCTGTCTGTACGCATTCCACATAGTCCAGTAGTTCGCGGCGATCCAGAACTGGAATGGGATCGCCGAAGCTGAATGCTTCGGCTGAAGTCTGGCTTTTATGCTGGGTCTGGTTCTGCGACGCAGCGCGGTTCTTCTTACTCTTTCCCATCAAAAAATCTCCACAATATTACTGGTATTGGCGGACTCGCCCTGCAGTGGTTCGTTAAACAGTGCGTGCATTGTTGCCCACGCCAGATCGGCGTGGCTGGTTTCTTCGCTGCGGCTGGCTTCATACGTCGGGCGGTTGCCACTGGCGGTGGTGGCGCGACGGATTGCCATGAATGACTGCGCAATGTCGGTGTGCCCGGCGTCAAACTCCAGACGGCGGTGGCTGATAATGTCGTAGGCCTTGAGTACCAGAGCGTTTTTAACGTTGGGGTTGTAGACAAACTCCCGGACGGCAGGAAAAAACGCTTTCACGTTCTCGTAAACCCCGTGACCGACGCCGGTTGAGTCGATACCGATGTATGTCACGTTGTACTGTTCAGTCAGTTTTTTGATGGCGTCAGCCTGGGCGCGGAAGTCCATCCCGCGCCACTGGTGACGCTCAAGAATGCGGAACTTACCGCCCGGCACGGCTGGCGGTGCCACCACCACGCACCCGGCGCTGTCGCCGTTTTGCGTACCTTTTGCCGGGTCATAACCGATCCACACTTCGCGCCAGCCAAACGGGCGCAGGGCCAGTGCATGAAAGTCGGTCCAGACTTCCCAGCTGTCCACCATGCACGCCTGCAGCTCGCTGAGCGGAAACACGGACGCGAGATCGTCCACAAACTCGCACATCAGCAGGTTCTGGTATTCGTCCGGGCTGTACTCCATGCGCAACTGGTCGAGATCGAACAGGTTACATCCGCCGCGCACAGCATCTTCCACGGTGACTATCTGGCGGTATTGCCCGTCTGCGCACAGCAGGCCGGGGGCCAGATTGCTGTGGGACAGGTCGATGTCCACCTTATCGGCTTTGTTGCGCCCACGGTTGAACAGCGCACCGGACCAGAACGGATAAGCACTGTGTGTCAGGCTGGATGGTGTGGAAAAATAGGTTTGTCGCCATTTTTTGTGAATAGCCATACCGGAAGCCACTTTGCGCAGCTCCTGGAATTTCGGTATCCAGAAATATTCATCCAGATACAGGTTGCCGTGGTAACTCTGGGCCGTGCGGGCATTGGTGCCGAGGAAGTAAAGCGTAGCCCCGCTGGGAAGCACCATCGGATCGCCTTTCAGCTCCACTTCCACTTCTTTGGCGAAGTCGATGATGTACTGTTTAAAGACGTGGGCCTGTGCCTTACTGGCGGAAAGGAAAATCTGGTTACGTCCGGTAAGCAGGGCGTCAATCAGGGCTTCACGGGCAAAGTAAAAGGTCGCGCCGACCTGGCGTGACTTCAGCAGGTTGCGGATGCGGTTGGTTTTTCCGGCTTCCCACCAGTGGCGCTGGTAGTTGAACATGGAGGAATGGAAGATTTCTTCCAGCTTCTCAATCTGTTCATCGGTGAAAACGTTCTTTTCCGGCTGACGACGCGGGCCTTTGTTGCGGTTGGCGACGTTAGGGTTTAAGTCGGCTTCGTTGCCGCCATTGTTAAACTTGCCGATCCGCGCGTGGCGCTCCGACTGGCGCGCCAGCAGGTCAATCTCTTTGAAATCTTTCCCTTCTTTGTGCTCCTTCATGATGAGCTGGCAGTAGCGTGCGGCGGTGGTGAGCTGCATCTGATCCAGCGGCCCATAGTCACCCCACTTGTCGCGTTTCTTCCAGCTGTGAACGGTTGCAACTTTCTCGCCCAGCATTTCAGCAATGCGGGCTACGCGATATCCCTGAAAGTACAGCAGCATGGCCTGCCGACGGGGATCGAGATCTGCGGATGTCAGTGTGGTGTTCATGGCACAAACCTACAGCCTTGAATGAAGGCTTTCCCCGCCTGCGGTTTGTGTGGTTGTCGGTACAAATACCGTGCATTGTTTCACTGCCCTCATCACCGCAACCATAAGGCTCCAGTAAGTTTTTTCTAACGGAGCACGGCTCATGACAGTGAAAGCAAAGCGTTTTCGCATCGGGGTGGAAGGTGCCACCACCGACGGACGCGAAATCCAGCGTGAATGGCTGGAACAGATGGCAGCCAGCTACAACCCGGCAGTGTATACCGCGCTGATTAACCTTGAGCACATCAAGTCTTATCTGCCGGACAGCACCTTTAACCGCTACGGCAAGGTAACGGCGCTGTTTGCTGAAGAAATCACGGAAGGTCCGCTGGCAGGCAAGATGGCGCTGTATGCCGACGTTGAGCCAACGGAGTCCCTGGTGGAGCTGGTGAAAAAAGGCCAGAAATTATTCACTTCTATGGAAGTCAGCCCGAAGTTCGCTGATACGGGCAAAGCCTACCTGGTTGGCCTGGCTGCCACTGATGATCCAGCCAGTCTGGGTACGGAAATGCTGACATTCAGCGCCAGTGCAGCCCATAACCCGCTGGCAAACCGCAAGCAGAATCCCGCCAATCTCTTTACCGCCGCAGAGGAAACGGTGATCGAACTGGAAGAAATCCAGGAGGACAAGCCGTCCCTGTTTGCCCGCGTCACGGCGCTGTTCACCAAAAAAGAGCAGTCCGACGATGCCCGGTTCTCTGATGTGCATAAGGCCGTGGAGCTGGTCGCCACTGAGCAGCAAAACCTGAGCGCACGCACCGAAAAATCCCTGTCTGAGCAGGAAGAACGCCTGTCTGAGCTGGAGACAGCCCTGCAGGCACAACAGGCCGCCTTTAACGAACTGGTGGACAAGCTGAGCCATGAGGACTGCCGCCAGGACTACCGCCAGCGTGCAACAGGCGGTAACGCCCCCGCTGACACTCTGACCAATTGCTGATGGAGCATAAAACCCGATGAAGAAGAATACCCGCTTTGCTTTTAACGCTTACCTGCAGCAGCTGGCGCGTCTGAACGGTGTGGCAGCTGAAGAACTGTCCAGCAAGTTCACCGTGGAGCCGTCTGTACAGCAGACGCTGGAAGACCAGATCCAGCAGTCCGCCGCTTTCCTGACGCTGATTAACGTCACGCCAGTGACTGAGCAGTCCGGTCAGCTGCTGGGGCTGGGGGTTGGCAGCACCATTGCCGGAACCACTGACACCACCGCGAAAGAGCGTGAACCTGTCGATCCGACGCTGATGGTCGATGTGGAATACAAATGCGAACAGACCAACTTTGACACGGTGCTGACCTACGCGAAGCTGGACCTGTGGGCGAAGTTTCAGGATTTCCAGGTGCGTATCCGTAACGCCATCGTGAAACGTCAGGCACTGGACCGCATCATGATCGGCTTTAACGGCGTGAAGCGTGCGAAAACCTCCAACCGTAGCGAAAACCCGCTGCTGCAGGATGTGAACAAAGGCTGGCTGCAGAAAATCCGTGAGGATGCACCGGAGCACGTCATGGGCAGCACCACCACGGGCGGTGAAACCACACCGGGTGCGGTGAAAGTCGGTAAAGGTGGCGAATATGCCAACCTGGACGCCGTGGTGATGGATGCCGTTAATGAGCTTATCGACGTGGTCTACCAGGACGATGACGATCTGGTGGTGATTTGCGGTCGTGAACTGCTGTCTGACAAGTATTTCCCGCTGGTCAACAAAGAGCAGGAAAACAGTGAAAAACTGGCAGCCGATATGATTATCAGTCAGAAACGCATGGGCGGTCTGCAGGCCGTGCGTGCGCCGTTCTTCCCGCCGAATGCGCTGCTGATCACCCGTCTGGATAACCTGTCCATCTACTGGCAGGAAGACACCCGCCGCCGTTCAGTTATCGACAACCCGAAACGTGACCGGATTGAAAACTTTGAATCTGTTAACGAAGCCTATGTGGTTGAGGACTACCGCTGCGCCGCACTGGTGGAAAACATCCAGATTGGCGATTTCAGCGCCGCCGCAGCAGAAGCCGGAGCGTAACCTATGAGCCTGAGTCCCGCACGGCAGCATCGCCTGCGCGTTCAGGCTGAACAGGCCGCCCGTGAAGGCGGCAGTGTTCGCCACGCGTCGGGCTATGACCTGATGCTGCTGCAACTGGCGGAAGACCGCCGCCGTCTCAAGGGCGTTCAGTCCACGGTGAAAAAAGCGGAAATAAAGGTGGAGCTGCTGCCGAAATATGCCGCCTGGGCGGAGGGCGTCCTGGCTGCCGGAGGCGCTCAACAGGATGACGTGCTGATGTACGTGATGCTGTGGCGCATTGATGCCGGAGATTATGCCGGGGCGCTGGAGATCGGGCGTCATGCCCTGCGTCATGGCTGGGTGATGCCGCTGGGTAACCGCAACGTGCAGACCGTGCTGGCAGAGGAAATGGCAGATGCAGCCCAGAGCGCAATGCTTGCCGCCACCGGCTTTGATGCCGATCTGTTGCTGCAGACGCTGGAGCTGACAGACGGTCTGGATATGCCGGACCAGTCACGGGCGCGTCTGCATAAAGCGATTGGCGCTGTCCTGAGTGAAAGCAATCCGGCTTCCGCCCTTAATCATCTTAACCATGCGTTACAGCTCGATCCCCGCTGTGGCGTGAAAAAAGACAAACAGCAGCTGGAGCGCAGACTGCGCAATGACAGCCGCTGACAGAACGTGCCCCCGCGCACGGGCGGCACGGGGTGGCGAAAGGCACCGCCACATCAAAACCCCGTCCACCGCCCTCTATTTCAGGAGAAAGCAGCATGAAGTTTGTTGCGCCAGAACAGGCACCGGAACAGGCGGAAATCATCAGAAATACGCCGTTCTGGCCTGATGTGGACCTGTCGGAGTTTCGCAGCGTGATGCGCACTGACGGCACGGTGACGCAGCCGCGTTTAAAGCAGGTTGCGCTGTCGGCAATTTCGGAGGTCAACGCAGAGCTGTATGAGTTTCGCAGACGCCAGCAGATGCTGGGGTATGCCTCGCTGGCAGAGGTTCCGGCAGAACAGCTGGACGGGAAAAGTGAGCGCATTCAGCACTATTTCAACGCGGTTTACTGCTGGGCACGCGCCATGCTCAACGAACGATACCAGGACTATGACGCCACGGCATCCGGTGTGAAGCGCGGCGAAGAACTGGCAGAAGCCAGCGGTGATTTGTGGCGTGACGCCCGCTGGGCCGTCAGCCGGGTGCAGGATGCGCCGCACTGCACAGTGGAGCTGATCTGATGAAAGTGCGTGCGTACCAGGGTGACACGGTGGACGCGCTTTGCTGGCGTCATTACGGACGCACGCAGGGCGTCACGGAGCAGGTACTGCAGGCAAATCCGGGGCTGGCTGAGCACGGCCCGTTCTTACCACACGGGCTGCAGGTGGATCTGCCGGATATTGCCACCACCTCCACGGTGCAGACCGTCCAGTTATGGGACTGAAATATGACGCTTGAACGGATCAGCGCCTTCATCACGTACTGCATCGCTGTACTGCTGGCATGGATGGGAGATTTATCGCTTAAGGATGTGTCGACAGTGGGCGGTGTGTTGATTGGCGTGCTGATGCTGGCCATCAACTGGTACTACAAACACAAAACCTACCAGCTGCTGCGCGGCGGAAAAATTACACGGGGGGAATATGAATCCTTCAACCGTTAAACGCTGCCTGGTAGGGGCGGTGCTGGCGATTGCCGCCACCCTGCCGGGCTTTCAGCAACTTCATACCTCAATGGAAGGGTTGAAGCTGATAGCCGATTACGAGGGCTGCCGCCTGCAGCCGTATCAGTGTGATGCGGGGGTGTGGACCGATGGCATTGGCAATACGTCCGGCGTGGTGCCGGGGAAGACCATCACGGAACGGCAGGCCGCCGGGAGTTTCATCACCAACGTTTTAAGGGTGGAGAAGGCGCTGGATCGCTGTGTCCTGGTGAGCGTACCGCAGAACGTCTATGACGCGCTGGTATCGCTGGCCTTCAACGTGGGAACCGGCAATGCCTGCGGTTCAACCATGGTGAAGTTTATCAATCAGAAGCGCTGGCGCGAGGCCTGCTATCAGTTGCCACGCTGGGTATACGTCAAAGGCGTATTTAATCCGGGACTGGACAACCGCCGCGCGCGGGAGCTGTCCTGGTGCTTAAAAGGAGCGTAACGAAATGAAAAAGAAACTGATCGGTGGGTTATTTTCGGTGCTGTACACGGCTCTGATGATTTTTAGTCTCTTTGTTCCAAACAATATTGTTCCGGCACTGGTTACAGCCTTGACCTGGATAGCCTGCCTGCTGAGCTGGGGAGCGGTGCTACTATGCCTGGCTGGATGGTATGCGGGCGGCACTCATCGGCGGGAGGCAAAGCAGGCGCTGACGCGCTTTTTCAGCACGCCAGGAAACCAGGTGATCCGATGGGCCAGGTGTTCACTACTTGTGATTTTTCTCCCCTTTACGGGCCACGTTGTCACCCTGGTATTTTATCTGCTGACGCTGGCCGCGCTTAAGGTTCTGCGTGCGCAGATTATTGATGCGGAGCCGGTGACGGTATGACGAAGGCGCTGGCGGTAATTCTGGCGCTGGTAGTGCTGGCGCTTGGCTGGCAGTCATGGCGGATGAAGGAGGCCAGCCAGACCATCGAGCGGCAAGGGCGGGATCTGAAAACGACAGGCGAAAAACTGGCAAAGACGAACAGCCAGCTGATCGCCCTGTCCATCTTGTCCGAAACCAATAACCGGGAACAGGCAAGGCTTTACGCGGTGGCAGAAAGTACAAACGCGCTGCTGCGAAGCCGTCAGCGCAGAATTGAGGAGTTAAAACGTGAAAATGAGGATTTACGCCGCTGGGCTGACACTCTTCTGCCTGCTGACGTTATCAGGATGCGCGAACGTCCAGCCCTCGCCGGAGGTGCTGCTTACCGTGAATGGTTGTCCCAGAGTGACGCAGTGCCGCCTGGAAAAGTCGGTGGCACGCACTAACGGCGATCTGCTGACCGCGCTGGATGAAGCGGAGGCGGCCTGGGCGGTCTGCGCCGATAAAGTGGACACGATAATTTCCTGTCAGGAGCGAAACAGTGAACAAGCCTCAATCCTTACGCCGCGCCCTGAATAACGCGGTGCCATATGTCCGTGATAACCCGGATAAGCTGCATTTGTTCGTTGATAACGGATCGGTGGTGGCAACCGGGGCAGCGTCACTTTCATGGGAATATCGTTACACCCTGAATGTGGTGATTGTGGATTTCAGCGGCGATCAGGGGTTATTGATGGCGCCGGTGGTGGCCTGGCTCATGGAGAATCAGCCGGATGCCATTCATAACCCGGAGCTGCGGGAAAAGTTGCTTTCCTTTGAAGTCGATATTTTGCGCAATGATATCTGTGATATCAGCCTGAACCTGCAACTGACAGAGCGTGTGATAGTCAGCGCTGACGGTGACGTGTCCAGCGTCGAAGCAGTGCCGGAACCGGACGAACCGGACGAAATGTGGGCGGTGAGCCGTGGCTGATCTGCAGGAAGTTGACGCCTGGTTAGATGCGCTCTTGGCGGGTCTGGAGCCTGCCGCACGTAAGCGCATGATGCGGGAGCTGGCGCAGCAGCTGCGCCTCAACCAGCAGAAAAATATCAGGATGCAGCGCAACCCGGACGGGACGGCTTACGAGCCGCGTCGCGTGACGGCCAGAACGAAACAGGGCCGCATCCGTCGGCAGATGTTTGCAAAACTCCGCACAACAAAATACCTGAAAGCCGTCGCCAGCCAGGACTCGGCAAGCGTCGAGTTTGAGAGCCGTGTGCAGCGCATAGCCCGTGTGCATCACTATGGCTTGCGTGATCGGGTCAGCCGTAAAGGCCCTGTGATTACTTATCCGCATCGACGATTACTAGGAGCTAATCATCATGTCATTGAGTTAATTCACAATAGTTTATATAGATGGTTGTTTAATTAATTTTCATTTTTAAATTTACTTTTTGTTTGTGCTGCTATAGCCTCTGTTAGCCCTGCAATTAATTTTTCTTGTGGAGGATGCGGGGTTTTATCAAAGCTGATATTGTGATTCCTTAAGGCATCTAGAGTAGACGAGAATTTTGATATATCTCCCCGAGATAGCATATATGCTATCTTTTGGTTCTCATAATCATTGCTAAGTTGCATGTAATATTTGGTAAAAATAACAAATATGCGTGTTACATATCCTATAAATAAAAGAACGGAAAAGCTAATTAATATAGAGGCTATTGAATCGGCTATTTTTTCTGACTTGTCTTTTTTGAGGTAAATTAAATCATCAGGTTGTAACTTGAATCTATCATTTCTAGCGGTGTTGGCATCGCTAACGCTATTATTTTTGTCATGTAGGTTTTGTGTTTTTGTATTGAAAAAGGCCTCTAAGGCTTTTGTGTAGTTATTTAGAATAGTGGTTGCTTGATATAGTTCATTATTTCCATCAATCATGCTTGATATGAAATTTGTTATTGGGTTGTTGTTTTTTGATTTGATTGCGAAGATTCCGGTTAATACTAGGGCAGTGGCCAACAAAAGAATGTATATAAAAGTGATTGTTATTCTTCTTGTGCTAATACTTCTTGTGTTTAACTCTTTTAAAGTTTCTAAATAAATTTTTTGTTCTTCGTCCATATCTTTCTCTCTTGCTGTACCAGAAGTATTGTACTGTTGTTCATACAATCTACCTGAACTATCTAAAAAGTCGACAAACAGTCATCCTGATTGGATGAATACTCAACTAACCGAAATCATGCGCCTTATCACTAATCTGATCCGCACCGGCATTGTGACCGAAGTGGACCGGGACAGCTGGCTGTGCCGGGTGAAAACGGGCGACCTCGAAACCAACTGGATTAACTGGCTGACCTACCGTGCAGGTAAATCCCGCACCTGGTGGTGCCCGTCTCCAGGGGAGCAGGTGGTGCTGTTCAGCCTGGGCGGCAATCTGGAGACAGCCTTTGCGCTTCCGGCCATCTACTCCAACGCCTGCCCGCCGCCGTCAGACTCTGAAAGTGCGGACGTGACCGCATACGAGGATGGCGGCTGGTTCGAATACGACCCCGCCACCGGGCGCTGGATTATTCGCGGCGTGAAAAGCGTGCTGATTGAGTCTTCGCAGGTTGTCTCCTGCAAAACCGGTGAGTTTGTGATCGAGGCTGACACCACCCGTATTAACAGCAATGTGATCCTGAATGGCGATGTGACCCACGGCGGCGGCGCGATGACGTCAAACGGCGTCGTTGCTGATAAGCATAAACACCCTGGCGACAGTGGCGGAACGACAGGAGACCCATTTTGACGCTCTATATCGGGATGAGCCGCGATACCGGCAGAGCTATTACGGAATCTGACCACCTGCGTCAGTCGGTGCGTGACATTTTGCTGACCCCGCAAGGGAGCCGGCTTGCGCGCCGGGAGTATGGTTCCCTGCTTTCAGCGCTCATTGACCAGCCGCAAAACCCGGCGCTGCGCCTGCAAATCATGGCTGCGGTGTATGTGGCGCTGCGGCGCTGGGAGCCGCGGCTGCAACTGGACACCATCACGGTTAACAGCAGCAACATGGATGGCGCAATGGTTATTGAGCTGGCAGGCCAGCGTAATGACGGCGTGCCCGTGTCCCTTTCCGTATCGACAGGAGCAGGCAATGGCCGTTATTGACCTTTCCCAGCTGCCGCCGCCGCAAATTGTGGATGTGCCGGATTTTGAAACCCTGCTGACTGAGCGCAAGGCTGAATTTGTCGCGTTATTTCCGGCAGAAGAACAGGAGGCCGTGGCCCGCACCTTAACGCTTGAGTCTGAGCCGGTGGTGAAAATGCTGCAGGAAAATGTGTACCGGGAGTTGCTGCTGCGCCAGAGGATTAACGAGGCAGCGAGAGCCGTGATGGTGGCCTATTCCGGCGGGGATGACCTGGACAATTTAGGCGCAAATAACAACGTACAGCGCCGGGTGATTACAGCTGCAGATGACACCACAACACCACCCACGGAGGCGGTAATGGAATCTGACGCGGATTATCGCCAGCGCATTCCTGCTGCATTTGAGGGGATGAGCGTTGCCGGACCAGTCGGAGCCTATGAATATCACGCGCTTAGCTCGGATGGTCGGGTGGCGGATGCGTCAGCGTTCAGCCCGTCACCGGCAGAAGTCGTGGTGACTATTCTGGCCCGCGACGGCGATGGTACTGCGCCTGAAGACTTACTGCAGGTCGTCGGTGAGGCCCTGAATGATGAGGCTGTGCGGCCAGTGGCGGATCGGGTGAGCGTCCGATCTGCTGAGATTGTCCCCTATGAAATTGATGCGGTTCTTTATGTCTACCCCGGCCCGGCTAAGGAACCCATCCTGGCGGCAGCGAAAGCGCAGGGCACGGCATACATCAACGAGCAGCGTCGCCTGGGGCGTGATGTGCGGTTGTCCGCGATCTATGCCGCGCTGCATGTTCAGGGTGTCCAGCGCGTCGAACTGATAAAGCCACTGACGGACATGGTGCTAGATAAAACGCAGGCGTCATATTGCACCGATTTTAAAGCAGAAATTGGTGGCTCTGATGACTAGCAGCCTGTTGCCGCCGGGGTCGTCTGCGCTGGAGCGCAGGCTGGCGCAAGCCTGTTCAGGTATCAGTGATTTAAACGTGCCGCTGCGTGACCTGTGGAACCCGTGGAAATGCCCGGCAAAGTTTCTGCCGTACCTGGCCTGGGCTTTCTCCGTTGATCGATGGGAGGAAACCTGGACAGAAACCGCTAAGCGGCAGGCAGTAAGTGATGCGTTCTGGATCCATCAGCGAAAAGGAACGGTGGCGGCAGTTAAGCGGGTGATCGAGGGGCTGGGGTATTCGATGACCATTGAGGAATGGTGGGAGGTGGCCGACCCCGCCGGGACGTTTCGGCTTGAGATCGATCTGAATGAAATCGGCATCACTGAGCCGATGATTTATGAGCTTGAGAGGATTATAGGTGATGCCAAACCGGCGAGCAGACACATCTCTCAGATGACATTGTCTACTACCTCTCGCGGTATTGCGCATCTTGGTGCTGCCGCAATTATTGGCGACGAAGTAAGTGTTTATCCGCAGCAATATAAGCCGGGCAACGATATTTTTTACGATGGCCTGATTTTCCATGACGGCAATTATCAGTATGAGGAATGATATGGCGAGCATAAAAGAATTGCCGCGCTGGGAAGATGAGGTCTATCAGATCGCGCGTGGTGATAAAGTAGAAGGTGGTGTCGGTGGTATAGCGAATATGCAGGCGAAGACGCTGGCAGAACGTACCCGGTATCTAAAAAACGTTGTTGAATCTATTCCGGATTACCGCGAATTCACATTTTATAAAACTGAAAATGATCCGGAAGGAAAGTTAGCTGGAATCGCTGAAACCCATGACGGCCAGCTATTTCGTGTTGCTCAGGGGATCGATAGCGAAAACTCTTTTATCTATTATCGGAATGATGATGGTGATGCTGTTCCGGTTGCATGGCAGCCTGGCACAGAGTTAGTCAAAATATTGAGCAACCTGATTAGTGATCAGGGAGATAACCCATTTTCTGTCGTTTTCGATAATGGGCTTTCTCCGTTGGGCTATAAAAATGGACGCTTATACGCTGATGAATTTGAAAAGCTATACTCCTCAGATTCCGGGTTAGAGTTTGGTGGCAGCATAATTGATAATAATCCTCCAGAAGGTTGGAGATTTGTTATTTACTACCGCAACGGGTTAGTGATGTGTGGTCAAAAAGATGACGGCACAATGATCGGTTTTGGTGAGGGGGGGAGCGGTGGCGGTTCTATTGAACCAGGTGATACAGCTCCTGACTATGATTCAATTCGAATGTATTCAGGTACAGCGACAGTGCGTGACGTAGTTGGGAAACGCGCTGGCGGTCGTTTTGTTGTTAATCCGGATGACACCACATCGGAGGAGATCCCCGGAGGGATACTGGTCGATGTGCTGGGGCGTCGATGGTATCGACAGGCTGATTTTGTTTCCTATGATATGTTTCTTGCGCCGCGAATACCCGCAGCGACTCTGTTGTCCGTACAGGTTGCACTGGCAATGGGGAACAGGTCATCAGCAATAGCATACCTCGCAGGAGTGGAGGCAGCAGATAAAGCTATCCAGGCGGCTCACCGCTTTGCGAACATCATGAAAATCCCCGTACGTCAGAATGACGGTGCATTCCTGATGTTGGTTGATCATGAAGCAGAAGTACGAACAAATACCGACCTGTCAGGGGCGATAATTCTTACCTCTGCAAATTCCGGTGTGAACGAGATACGCTGGGGACCTTTACGACTGCTTGACCCTTCAGCACCTGAACCGATGCGCATGTTCAACATAAAAGGTAAACCGCGTATTGAACTGACAGCTGAAGAGTTAGCGACATTTAACGCAACGTATTCAAAGTATCTGAAAAAAGGCTCTCAGTACCTGCCTTATCCGAAACTGTACGCGTATTACGGTGGGATGTTCTATGCGCTGTCGCATGAAGTGGAAATTTACCGCAATGGAGAAAGGAATAAGCCGCGTGACCGCGTGTTATACCGAGAGTTTTCACGTATTGGAAAAAATGGCGCATTGACCGAGAGGATTGTGAAAGACATTCCAGACGGGACGATTGGATATGCCGCCATTATACAGAAAGAAGATGATTTTCTGGAATTTAAATGCCCGCATTTTATTGAACTGGGCGACAGTCGTCGATTCCTGAATATCGAAGTCTCCAGGCCGATGGTGCGCATTAAAAATCTGGTGCATACGTCATGGCAGACTAACGCAACAAGCCTCGAAAGCCGCGTGGTTATTTCTGCGCGAGAGGTTTTTGACGTATTTTGCGAATACGGAGAAACCACTTGTCACCCGGCCGAGAACGGTTCATATGTCATTTGCATTCGTGATACCTGTAACGTGCATATCGATAACTATTACGGACTGCATGGCTGGGGGTTACAGGGGCATCACGGAATAAAGGGTTTATACGGCAACAGAAATACGTTTAACCGCGTTGATTTCCACAGCTTCGGGTACGATGTTTTCTTCAAAGATCTGACTGTGAAAGGCAGGCAAATCAACCTGCAGGGAGGTAATGAGTGGTCGATAGAGAAACTTCGGCTGTATATCACCCGTACCAGTGGCGATGCAGTGGAGTATTTCCTTAACTACGCCATCGGCATGAGGCAGGACTATGCCAGTGACTGTGATGGCATTCTCAATATTGATGGTGTCACGGTGATGTGGGACAGAGGGCTACCCGCATGGTACAACACGACCCGGTCATTTGACCTTGTCAGAATTATCGATACAGCCAACTCTCTTGATCAGGGGATTGACAGCAAATTACCCCCCGTTATCAGAATTCGCAATGTCGTGTTTGACCTTGCCGGCATCCAGACCGGAAGACCGAATGACAATTTTGAGTTCTGCGCTGTTACGGCCTTACGTTCTCAGTTTACCGACTACTCGGTAACCGGACGTAAAACGCTGCTACCCGACAATATCACCGTTGACGGAATGACAGCTATTAACGTTCAGCCCACGCAGAACGCGGTGATGTGCGGCATCAAATTGCCTGCCGACCTCTATCAGAACACTGTGGGCTCACGCAACAAAAAGGGCAGCGACGGGACGAACGCCCGCATAACGCTGCGCAACCTGCACAGCGTTATCAACAATCCGTCTATCGAGCTGGCTGCAGCCCAGACCGTCGATATTCCGGGAAACGCGGCAACCTGGACCGCTGATTACCTGAACAGTGATTACAGCTGGATACCGCGGATTATCCTGGAAAATTGTATCCCGGCAATTATCCATGCTCCTGGCGCAAAAGCTGTTGTCGATATTCATGGCGGCAAGCTGGCGCGGGTCTACACCAACGGCAATAGCAACCGCTGCCGGGTCACTGGTGCTGATATTGAGCTGATACCTGATGCGGCGGGTGTGACCTATTTCGCAGCAGATAAAACGCTGGTGACGGGCTGTTCATGGCTGAACCCGGCCAGTGGTGCAACCTATCCAGGTACGTTACGTGGTTCAGGAAACGAAATGATCGGAGAAAGTGCTAAAGCACCAAACCTTCCTGCAAAAGCTTTTATTGAGGAATAATAAATGGGAAACGGAACGCGTATTTTACTTAACTCGGACGGTGTTATTACTAACTGGGAAAAGCAATATTTTGAACCAGTAAAGTCACCACTGGCAGCAATTGCAAACCCGATCGTGGCTTTTGATTTACTGACTCCTGTAGATAACTCACGACATGGTTTCAGCGTGCAGCAAGGTGTGCAGATCCTGAAAGGGTATGGACTTGAATTTCCTGGTTCCGCCGGTAGCCAGACTACGTTTGCAAAGTCCGGACTGTCCGGACTGTCTTTTCTTACTGCATTTCGGTTAAGCGCAGTTGATGTATTTCAGTACGTGCTTGACTGCAGGGATCTGACACCAGGTACAGGCCATGGTTACGCCATTACGTTTAACCCTGCCGGTCAGCGGCTTGAGCTTCGTGTCGGCTGGCCTGACGGTAGTCAGGGTATCTATTTTCAGGAAGGTAAGACGATTGTTGCGGGGCAATGGTATGTGGCATGCGGTGTCATTTCTCCTAACCGCAATCACAAATTAACGTTGTCAGATGGGACTGCAATTGCTGCAAGCCCTGCGGGTTATCTGTTAAACGTGGCGGGAAACAAGCTAATGCTGGGTGCCAGTGCTGCCGGTTCATCAATGATGAAAGGTGATCTGGCTTTCTTTGGTGCATGGGAAAAAGAATTTACCGCAGGCGACACTCTGACGGCTGTCGCGCTGGGTAAAAACATCATGGCTTTAAGAGGGCAGGCAGTATGACAACCGTAGAAGTACGCATTGAAACAGTTAATGGCAGCATGGTCACTTTTTCGCGTGTATCTGAAAACTGGGTAAATCTGAACCAGTACGAACGGGATGACATTATCAGCGGATGGATAAATGAGGATAAAAACAGCCAGGCCGCATTATCGGCTAGTGATGGATATACCCTGAGCTATCACGTTTTAGCTCAAGAATAGCCGAGGCGCCAGACAGAAAAGGATAAGAGATGAGCACAGCCTTTTATACAAAACTGACCGCGGCGGGAGTTAATGCCATGACTCGCGCAGTCATGAATAATGAACCAATCTCTATTACTGAAATGGCTGTTGGAGATGGTGGCGGTAATAATATTAATCCTGACGGAATGCAGGGACTAGTTAATGAAGTTTACCGCGCTCCGTTAAACAGGCTGGTTATTGCTGATCTGGACAGAAATGTCATCCGGGCAGAAATGCTGATGATGCCCCAGGTTGGCGGATGGTGGCTGCGTGAAGCGGCGTTATTTGATGACAGAGGGATCTGTCTGGCCGTAGCAAGTTTACCTCCATCCTATAAGCCATTGCTGGAACAAGGGGCAGGGCGTATGAGCACGGTGAATATTTACATCACCGTCAACAATATTGCCGATGTGCAACTAATTACTGACCCGGCGATCATTCTGGCAACGATAACTGAGGTTGATAAGGCTAAGGGTGAGGCAAAGGATTACGCCGACGAAATTGTAGGTAACTTAGACAAGAATATTCAGCAGGTGATTGCTGATGCTATAACGGCGGCAAAGCGAGATTTCTGGGAAGATGATAATCCGGTTGGCACCACCCGCTTTTTTAACCAGAACCTCAATCCCAATGAGCGCTGGCCGTGGTCGCAATGGGTGTACACCGGCGAAAACAAAACGATCCGCGTCGGCAGGGCTGACGGTTCGGACGTCGGGCAGACAGGCGGCAGCGATACTGTCACACTCCAGCAGGCTAACCTGCCCGCTGTGCAGGTTAACGTCAGTGGCGAAACCAGTGAACTCCCCGGGCAGGAGCTGACCACCAGGGAGGCGGGACGGCATAAACACAAAGGCGGAATGCTCGCCCCTGGCGAGGCCTGGGATGATAATTACATAGTCGGTTCGGATAACGACAGCCGCCGCACCAGAAATTATACGGATGAGGTGGCCGATCATAGCCATATTGTGGACTTGCCAGCCCACAAACACACGACCACCGGCAAAACCGATAACCTCGGTGAAGGGAAATCATTCAGCGTGGTTGAAGCCCACACACTGCTGATGTGCTGGAGCCGCGTTGCCTGATAAATCCCGGTATCAGTCTGCCCCGATAAGGGGCTTTTTTCTGTCTGCGGTTGTGCCATTGACGGTACAACGGCCATCAACGGCTTGCGGTGCATGATTTCCCTACCATGGGTGAACCCCTAAACAGGAGATTCATTCATGGCGCAAGACTATCACCATGGCGTGCGTGTTGTTGAAGTTAACGACGGCACCCGCTCTATCACGACGGTGAGCACGGCGATTGTGGGCATGGTATGCACCGGCGATGATGCCGATGCCTCAGTGTTCCCGCTCAATAAGCCGGTTCTGCTTACCGATGTACTGACCGCCAGCGGTAAAGCGGGCGAGTCCGGCACGCTGGCCCGCTCACTGGATGCCATCGCAGACCAGGCAAAACCCGTCACCGTTGTGGTGCGTGTTGCCCAGGGCGAAACCGAAGCGGAAACCACCTCCAATATTATCGGCGGCGTAACCGCTGACGGTAAGAAAACGGGCATCAAAGCGCTGCTTTCGGCGCAGTCGCAGCTGGGTTTAAAGCCGCGCATTCTTGGTGTGCCGGGCCATGACACGCAGGCTGTTTCCACTGAACTGTTAAGCGTGGCGCAGAGCCTGCGCGGCTTTGCGTACCTGTCTGCCTACGGTTGTAAAACCGTGGAAGAAGCGATTGCCTACCGCGAAAATTTCAGTCAGCGAGAAGGGATGCTGATCTGGCCTGATTTCATCAACTTTGACACGGTGCTGCAGGCGGATGCGACTGCTTACGCCACTGCCCGCGCGCTGGGTCTGCGTGCAAAAATCGACGAGCAGACCGGCTGGCACAAAACCCTTTCTAACGTGGGCGTCAACGGCGTAACCGGCTTGTCTGCGGATGTGTTCTGGGATCTGCAGGACCCGGCAACCGATGCCGGACTGCTGAACCAGAACGACGTCACCACCTTGATCCGCAAGGATGGTTTCCGCTTCTGGGGTTCCCGCTGCCTGAGCGATGACCCGTTATTCCAGTTTGAAAACTACACCCGTACCGCGCAGGTGCTGGCAGACACCATGGCGGAGGCGCATATGTGGGCGGTGGACATGCCGCTTAACCCTTCGCTGGCTCGCGACATTATCGAAGGTATCCGCGCCAAAATGCGCAGCCTGGTAAATCAGGGCTACCTCATTGGCGGTGATTGCTGGATTGATGACAGTGTGAATGACAAAGACACGCTGAAAGCCGGGAAACTCTGGATCGACTACGACTATACGCCAGTGCCTCCACTGGAAAACCTGATGCTGCGCCAGCGCATCACTGACCGTTACCTGGTGGATTTCACCACCCGCGTAAGCGCATAAGGGGGACCCATGGCCTTACCACGCAAGTTAAAACACCTGAATATTTTTAATGCCGGTAACAACTGGATGGGCATTGCTGAATCCGTCACCCTGCCGAAATTCACCCGCAAGCTGGAAAACTACCGCGGCGGCGGTATGCCCGGTTCAGTCGGTATTGATCTGGGGCTGGATGATGGCGCGCTGGATACGGAAATGACCATCGGCGGCACTGAGGCGCTTCTGTTTAAACAGATGGGCAAAGCCACGGTGGACGGCGTGCAGCTGCGCTTTACCGGGTCTATTCAGCGTGACGACACCGGCGAAGTTCAGGCCGTTGAGCTGGTCGTCCGTGGGCGCCACAAAGAGGTGGATTCCGGCGAGTGGAAAACCGGCGAGAGCAATTCCACCAAGGTCAGCAGCGTTAACTGTTACGCGAAGCTGACCATTAACGGTGAAGTGCTCTATGAGGTCGATGCGATCAACATGATTGAAGTTGTTGATGGTGTTGACCTGATGGAAGAACACCGTAACGCCATCGGTCTGTAATTTTTTCCTGGCGCGCGAGGTCGCGCCAGCCAACCCATAACAGGAAAAGAGCATGAGTGAGAAAACAGAAGCAACGGTGAAACTGGATAGCCCGATTAAGCGTGGTGATACCACGATTACGGAAATTATGCTGCGTAAGCCGCAATCCGGCGCGCTGCGCGGTACGCGACTGCAGGCGGTGATGGAGATGGACGTGGCCTCAATGATGACCGTGATCCCCCGCATCTCCACGCCAACGCTGACCCCGCAGGAAATGGCGGACCTCGACCCGGCAGACCTGGCCGCGATGTCTGTCGAGGTGGTCCTTTTTTTGTTGCCGAAGTCGGCACTTGCCGATTTGCCGACAGCCTGACGGTAGATGACCTGGTGGCGGATATCGCCACGATCTTTCACTGGCCGCCGTCCGTCACTGACGTTATGCCGCTGACGGAAGTGCTGGAGTGGCGGCACAGAGCGATAATGCGTAGCGGGGCCAGCGATGAGTGATAAAAACCTGCGCCTGCAGGTGGTTCTGAATGCGGTTGATAAACTCACCCGCCCTTTAAAAAATGCGCTGGCTGGCTCGAAGGAGCTGGCCTCCGGCATCCGGCAGACCCGTGATCAGCTTAAACGGCTTAACGACGCGGGGAGCCAGTTAAAATCTTTTGATCAACTCTCACAGAGTCTGAACCGGACCAGCAACGAGCTGGACCAGGCGCGGCTGCGTGCGCAGATGATGACGCGCGAACTGGCAGCGCTCGAATCCCCCACGAAAAAACAGACGCAGGCGCTTGAGGCGCAATGGCGCGCCGTATCACGCCTGGAACAAAAGCAGCAGCAGGAAACGCGGCAGATGGCGGCAACCAGGGCGGAGCTGTACCGCCTTGGCATCTCTGCGGGCGGCGGTGCCCGTGAAACAGCCCGCATTACCCGCGAAACTGATCGCTATAACCAGCAGCTGGCAGAGCAGGAGCGGCGCTTGCGGGACGTGGGCGAGCGCCAGCGCAAGCTGAATGCGATCAGGGCCAAAGCTGACAAGATGCGCGACGTGCGTAACAACCTGGCGGGGAACGGTGCCGGGATGATGGCCGCCGGGGTGACAACGGGCGCGACGCTGCTGGCGCCTATTCGCGCCTACTCGGAATCAGAGAACGCCGCAAACCAGCTGGCAGGCTCAATGATGGGGCCGGGCGGAAAGGTGGCGCCTGAGTTCATGAAACTAAACAAACTGGCAATAGCCCTGGGTGACCGGCTGCCCGGCACCACGGCAGACTTTCAGAACATGATGACCATGTTACGTCGTCAGGGGATGTCAGCGCAGGTTATCCTGGGCGGGCTGGGTGAGTCGGCGGCTTACCTTGGCGTGCAGCTGCAGATGGCGCCGACGGAGGCTGCAGAGTTTGCCGCAAAATTGCAGGACGCCACGCAGACCACCGAAAAAGACATGATGAGCCTGATGGATCTTATCCAGCGTGGTTTTTATGCGGGCGTAGACCCCGGGAATATGCTGCAGGGTTTCGCAAATATCAGCAGCGCTATGGACATTATCAAGCAGAAGGGCCTGGATGCTGCAAAAACCTTCAGTCCGCTTCTCGTCATGGCCGATCAGGCGGGGATGGCTGGAGAGTCAGCGGGTAATGCCTACCGTAAAATTTTTCAGGCCACGCTGGATGCGAAAAATATTAAGGGCATAAACGACGGGCTGAAAGGAAAGGGCATCAAGTTCGATTTCTCCGACGGGAAAGGCGGATTTGGTGGTCTGGAAAAGATGTACGCGCAGTTAGAAAAGCTTGAAAAACTAAATCCTGAAACGAAATTTGCAACGATGAAAGCCCTGTTTGGTAATGATAATGAGGTGCTAAAAGCGCTGAATACCATGATGTCAAAAGGCATGGCGGGCTATCGTGAAACCGTCGCTAAACTGGAGAGCCAGGCAACTCTGCGCGAGCGCGTCGAGGCGTCCCTGAATACCTTAGGCAACAAATGGGAAGCCGCTGGCGGCTCTTTTACTAACGCCATGGCAAGCATCGGAGAAACCGTCGCTCCAGTGCTGAAAAATATAGCGGACTGGCTGGGTAATCTGGCGTCCGCGCTGGATGGTTTTGTGAAGCGTCATCCGCAACTGACGGCGGCGCTATTTAAAATTGCGGCCGTATTTGCCGTGGTAGCTACCGCAGCGGGTGTGGTGTCACTGGCCCTGGCATCCATTTTGGGTCCTATGGCGGTACTGCGGGTAAGTGCTGGCATTCTCCAGCTGATATTTGCTTCTGCGTTTGGTCTGGTCACAAGAGTAATTGGCGGTGCAGGCCAGGCGGTCATCTGGTTAGGCCGGTTGATGATGGCTAACCCCATTCTGGCGATAGTTGGCCTGATTGCGATGGGAGCCATCTATATCTGGCAGAACTGGGAAACGCTGGGGCCGAAGTTTAAAGCACTCTGGGATGCCATCACGTCAGGGGTGTCAGTAGCCTGGACTGTGATTAAGCAGACCATAAGCAGCAAATGGGATGAAATTCTGAGTGATGTTGCCGCGCTGGCCGCAAAGTTTAAAGCAGTGGGCGGGGCGATCATTGACGGCATCCTGAGCGGTATCAATGAGAAGTGGGAAACGCTTAAGAGCAAGCTGGCATCGGTCAAAAGCTATCTGCCGGACTGGATGACCGGCGGGGACAAATCGCCAGGCGCACCTCAGCAGAAAGGGCCGAGCGGATTTTTCGCGGGGATGTATGACGGCGGCGGCTATATTCCACACGGGAAGGTGGGCATTGCTGGCGAGAATGGCCCGGAGCTGATTAACGGCCCGGCCTATGTGACCAGCCGCAGGAGAACGGCCGCGCTGGCGTCCGTAGTCGCCGGAATGATGGGGGGAGCAATGCCAGCAGAGGCCGCCCCGCTTCATCCCATGAGTCTGCCGGCAGCTTCATACCGTCCTGTAACTGATAAGCTAGCAGGCAGCCAGCCTGTATTCCAGTTTGAAACCCATGCGCAAATTATTATCCAGGCTCTGCCCGGTCAGAGTGCGCAGGATATTGCGCAGGAAGTTGCACGGCAGCTTGATGCGCGCGAGCGACGCATGAAGGCGAAGGCCCGCAGCAATTTCAGTGATCAAGGGGGGTACGATTCATGATGATGGTCCTGGGCTTATTTGTGTTTCAGCTGCGCACGGTTCCCTATCAGCAACTGCAGTATCAGCGGAACTGGCGCCATGTGACCAACAACCGCGTTAATCGCCGTCCGACAACGCAATTTTTGGGGCCAGATAACGATCAGCTGACGCTCTCCGGCGTCCTCATGCCGGAAGTGACCGGCGGCCGGTTGTCGTTGCTGGCGCTGGAGCTGATGGCAGAGCAGGGGAAGGCGTGGCCCCTGATTGAAGGCAGCGGCACGATTTACGGCATGTATGTGATTGAGGGACTGAATCAGACTAAAACGGAGTTTTTCCGCGACGGTATGCCGCGCAGGATTGAGTTCACCCTGTCGCTAAAACGCGTGGATGAATCCCTGTCCGATATGTTCGGTGATCTCAGTGCGCAACTGAATAATCTGCAGGGAACGGAAACATCTGCCTTAAGCGATATCAGTAAAACGGTGGGAGGGCTGCTGTCGTGAATTTCAGCTCTGAACTGCTTAACAAAGGCAACAAAACTCCGGCATTCAGCATCAGTATTGAAGGCAGGGATATCACCACTGTGCTGGACAACCGCCTGATGGGGCTGACGCTGACGGATAACCGGGGATTTGAAGCGGACCAGCTTGATCTGGAGCTGGACGACGCCGATGGAAAAATCGTGCTGCCGCGCCGTGGTGCGGTCATTACGCTGGCGCTGGGCTGGAAGGGGCAGCCGCTTTTCCCGAAAGGGGCATTCACGGTGGACGAGATTGAACACACTGGCGCACCGGACCGCCTGACTATCCGGGCGCGAAGTGCTGATTTTCGGGAAACCCTGAATACCCGCCGTGAAAAATCGTGGCATAACACCACCATCGGGGAAGTGGTGAAGGAAATAGCCGCGCGGCACAAGCTGAAGATGGCACTGGGTAAAGAGCTGTCGGATAAGCCCGTGGAGCATATAGACCAGACTAATGAGAGTGACGGCAGTTTTCTGATGCGACTGGCGCGACAGTACGGTGCCATCGCGTCGGTGAAAAATGGCAATCTGTTATTCATCCGGCAGGGGCAGGGCAAAAGCGCCACTGGTAAACCACTGCCAGTGATCACTATCACACGCAAGGACGGCGACAGTCACCGCTTTACCCTGGCAGATCGCGGAGCCTACACGGGCGTAATTGCCAGCTGGTTGCATACCCGTGAACCTGCGAAGAAAGAAAGCACCACGGTGAAGCGTAAGCGCAGAACTAAGAAGCAGAAGAAAGAGCCGGAAGCGAAGCAGGGCGATTACCTGGTGGGTACGGATGAAAATGTGCTGGTACTTAATCGCACTTATGCCAACCGGAGCAACGCCGAACGAGCGGCGAAAATGCAGTGGGAACGCCTGCAACGCGGCGTTGCGTCATTCTCGCTACAACTGGCGGAAGGGCGGGCAGATCTCTACACGGAAATGCCAGTGAAAGTCAGTGGCTTTAAACAGCCGATAGATGATGCGGAATGGACTATTACCACCCTGACGCATACTGTCAGCCCGGATAACGGTTTTACGACCAGTCTGGAGCTTGAAGTGAAGATTGATGATTTCGAAATGGAATGATTCTTCGCAATGGAGAACTTTTAAGTTTTCAAAATGGAATAATGCGGTATCATTATTGTGAATTTAGCAAAAATGGGGAGAACTCGAAAAAATGATGATTTGCCCACTGTGTGGAAGTGCCGCCCATACTCGCAGCAGTTTTCAGGTATCTTCATTGACCAAAGAGCGTTACAACCAGTGCCAGAACATTAACTGCAGCCATACTTTTGTTACCCATGAAACTTTTGTTCGTTCGATTGCAACGCCAAAAGAGTCAAATCCGGTTCAGCCGCATCCAATGAAATCAGGACAGGTGGCGCTCTCTCTTTGACGCTGCCGCCATTTTGTCGCCATCGTTAAAAAAAGTGCTTCTAACATCATGATTTTAAACGGTATAAATTTCAGGCAACAAAAAACCCATCAACCTTGAACCGAAGTGGCGGGGTTGATGGGCTCCACAAAATGGGGACATCAAAGAAAAGCAGTGGCATTACTTATGACTGATGCCCTGAGAAAAAGTTCTGCCTGTGACGGCTTTTTTCTCAAAAAA
>JAEHJW020000271.1_pt1 | contig 34675 bp, 46 predicted proteins | sample 9271431 | NCBI WGS metagenome assembly JAEHJW02 | reverse complement strand
GAATCTCATACGGAGGTAACAAGCATGGACAGAGCAACATTGCAGAACGAACATGCCGCCCTCTTCGCGGAAGTCCTGGCAGAGGGCAGGGCCGCGGGGGCAGCGGAAGCCGTCGCGGAGGAGCGGGCGCGAATTGCGGGGGTGTTGGCTGTCCCGGCAGTCGGCCACGGCTCGCTGGTGTCGGCGGCCCTGACTGATGGCAGCACGGCGGAGCAGCTTTCCCTGCGCATCCTGCAGGCCGAGCAGACCCAGCGCGATAAGCACCTGGAGGCCAGTGCCGCCGGCGCAAACAAACCAGTGCAGGCCAGCGAGGCGCCGGCAGAGGGCACCGAGGAGGCCCGCGCCCTGATCGGCGCCGCGGTGGCGGCCGGCAGCGTCGCGTAATCATCAACCCACATTACCCAGATCACGGAGGATACGACAATGGCACTCAACGCAACCGAATCATACACCCCCGACCGCCTTTTGACGGGCGATGCGGCCGACCTGGTCACTGATCAGGGCACCCTTGTCTCGGGACAGAACCTGGCACGCGGCGCATGCCTCGGCAAGATCACCGCCAGCGGCAAGCTCACGCTTCTCAACAGCGCCAACATCGACGGCAGCCAGACCTTTTTCGCCGTCCTGGCCGCCGCCACCGACGCCTCGGCCGGCGACGCGACCTGTCCCGTCTACCTGACCGGCGAGTTCAACTCCAACGCCCTGATCTTCGGGGGCACCGACACGGCCGCCACCCATAAGACCGCAGCCCGCAGCCTCCATACCTATTTCAAGGACCCGGTCAAGGCGTAACCACAACCGAATAGCCCCCTGGGCTCACTTTCTTGCGGGAGAACACCCGCCCAAAGGAGCATTACCATGAGCATCTCGCTTTTCGAAACCCGCACCATGCTGCAAATCATCCTGCAGCTCAAGCGCCCCAAAACCTTCCTGCTGGACACCTTCTTCCCCGGCTTCCGCCAGTTCGACACCGCCAACGTGGACATCGACATCTTCAAGGGCAAGCGCCGCATGGCCCCGTTCGTCGCCCCGGTGATGGAGGGCAAGGTGGTGGAGAAGCTCGGTTACACGACTAACAGCTACAAGCCTCCCTACGTCAAGCCCAAGATGCAGACCACGGCCCAGGAGATTCTCCAGCGCCAGCCCGGCCAGGTGATCTACGGCACCCAGTCCATGGCCGAGCGCGCCGCCGAGGAGCTGGGCCGGAATCTGGGCGACCTGCTGGACCAGCATACCCGGCGCGAGGAGTGGATGGCGGCCCAGGCCATGAACGGCGGCGTCATCAACGTGGTGGGCGATGGCGTCAACGACACTATCGACTTCCAGATGGCCTCCACCCATAAGGTCACCCTCTCGGGAGCGGCCCTCTGGACGGCCACCACCAGCGACCCGGTCAAGGACCTGGGCACCTGGGCGCGGCTCTGTTCTCAGGACTCCGGCATCGTGCCCAACGCCGCAGTCCTGGGCAGCGATGTGGCCAACGCCCTGATCACCCAGTTGCGGAATCCGAACTACAACGGCAACGGGCAGCTTTCCACCATCAAGGTCACCCTGGGCCAGATCAATCCCCAGTTGCTCCCCAACGGCGTCACCTACCTGGGTATGCTCCAGGCCCCGTCCCTCAACATCGACCTGTTCACCTATGACGAGTGGTACATCGACGACTCGGACAACACCGAGAAGCCAATGGTGCCGGTCAACAAGGTGTTCCTCGGCTCCACCAATGCCCAGAACAGCAAGCTGTTCGGCGCGATCCAGGACATGGACCTGCTGGAGGAGTTGGGTTCGGCCAACATCGCCGTGCCGCGGCTGCCCAAATCCTGGGTGACCAAAGATCCCGGCGTCAGGTGGCTGATGACCCAGTCGGCCCCGCTGATCGCGCTCAACCAGCCCGACGCCTTCGTGGTGGCGACGCCGATCTAATCCATCCCCCAGGCCGCCGAGGTAAGAGCCTCGGCGGCCTTACCCAAACGAGGTGAGAGATGAAACTGCAAGCCAAGCACAGCATCCTCGGCATTCGGGAGGATGGCGGCTACATCAACGAAGGCGAATCGTTCGAGATCGATGACGCGGAAGGTCGGCGGTTGATCGATCTGGGCGCGGCTCGGGAAGTCTCGGAAGAGGAGCGGCCAGGCCCCGATCCTGATGAATTGCAAGCGGAAGCAGACCGCCTGAAGGCCGAAGCGGCCGAAACACGCGCTGGCCTGCTCGCACGGATCACCGGAGCGCCCGACCTGGGCGCCCTGGAAGCGCTCCGGGGCGAGATCGCGCCGGACGACACGGAACTGGTCGATGCTTATACCCATCGTCAACAGGAACTGGAAGCGCCGGAACAGTAAGCCGAACCGGATCGGGGCTTACCACTGCGGAGTTGCAAAGAGTTTAAGTGCACCGACAAGGGGAAAATCTGACATGGGCGAGAAATGTGAAACCGAGGTCTGCGCGGCCCACTCCGGCCAGAACGAAAAAATCAGGTCTGCGTTCGCCAAGGTCAACCTGCTGGTCTGGATGATGGGGGGCCTGATCTTCGCAACGATCACCGTGGGCGGCGTGCTCTACGCCAGCGTCCAGTCGGTTCAGATCACCATGGCCGGCTATTCGTCGCAACTGAACAACATCAACGAGCGTCTGCGCATGTTGGATGCCGCCGACCAGCGCCTGAGCGACCGCCTGGACCGCTTGGAAGGAATAAAGCGGTAATGGCCTTCTACTGCCCGGTATTCCGCCAGTACGGCCACCACGGCAAAGGGCTGTGGTGCAAGCAGTGTCAGAACAACCCCGCACTGAAGGGGGCGCGCAATGCGAAAAATAGCCGGTTCCCTGTTCCGCTGCTACCGGACCCTTAACGAACTGAGAAACAGCCTGACCGACCCCCACGCGGTCCGCGAGGTCGAAACGGCCATGGGCCACGTGCAGACCGCCGGGGAAGAACTGATCAGGCTGCGGTACCCGAATCTGAAAAAAGAGGACGAATCATGAAACTCGACTCCCTCGAACCCGCGTTCCGCGCCAAGGCCCAGGCCCTCATCGACCGGCTGCGCCAGATGGCCGTCCGCGTGCTGCCCGTGCAATGCCGCCGCACCATTGCCGAGCAGAACGCCCTGTACGCCAAGGGCCGCACCGCTCCCGGCCCCCGGGTGACCAACGCCAAAGGGGGCTCTTCGCCCCACAACTTCGGCCTGGCCGTGGACCTCTGCCCCATCGCACGGAACGGCTCCCTCTGGTGGCAGGCCCCGGACCATGTCTGGCGCTACATGGCCGACACGGCCCGCGCCATGGGCCTCACGCCCGGATATTACTTCCGCTCGATCCACGACCCTCCGCACGTCGAGGACCCCGGATGGCGCAAGGTCCGCGACCTGTGGCGCCGGGGGAAGATCAAGATAGCGTAACCCAAATAACCCAAAAGGAGATTGTCATGAAAAAGCCGTTCTACGTGCTGTACGCCGCACTCTGGATGTTGATCGCCATGGGCTGGGGCGCCCTGGCGGCCGATGCCGCTCCCGCCGCCACCGGCCTGGGACAGTTCGTCACCGACACCCTCCAGCCCGTGCTGATCAGCGTGATCGGCACCCTGGTGCCGCTGCTCCTGACCCTGCTCTGCCGCTGGATCAGCAAGAAGACCGGCATCGCCATCTCCGACGCCTCCCAGGCCAAACTGGAGTCCATCGCCGAGAAGGCGGTCCTGTACGTGGAGGAGAAGGCCGCCGGTTCACTCAAGACCGCCGGGGAGAAATGGCCCTCCTACGTCAAGCACCAGCAGGCCGTGGACATGGTGCTGAAACTGGCCCCGGCGCTCACCGGAGACCAGGCCGATGCCCTGGTCCACTGGGCCGTCGCCAAAATTCCGGGCCTCGGCGCCACCGGCGTGCTCGGCCAGACCACCACGGCCCCGCCTGCCCCCGACACCGCCGCCGCACCTGCCGCCGACGCTGCCCCGGTTTCCGCGGCATCCAGCACGGCGGATACGATCATCGGCATGCTGGCCGACTTCGTGGCGGCCAAGCTGCCGCAACCGGCAGCGGCAACGACGGGAGGTGGCGCGGATGGCGGCGATTCTCAGCTTGCTGGCGGCCCTGCTGCCGCTGGTCAGTAATCTGGTCAGTTTTTTTCTGTCGCCGGAACAGATCACCAAACGGGAGGCCGAACATGCGGACAGCCAACTGCAGGATTACAAGAAGGCCCTGGCGAACAACGATGCTGCGTATATCGATGGTGCTTGCGCTGATCAGCACGACCGGGTGCGCCGCGCGTTACGCGGTGGTTGACGGCGACCAGACAATCACCGTGAAAAAATCCACGCTGGACAACCTCAACAGCGACAACGAAGCGCTGCTCAAGGCGTTGAACGATTGCAAAGGAAAGAAAAATGGACTTTGACCAGATGGTGATGGATGACAACGCGCTGCTGCTCGATGCCTTCGGAGTAGCAGCCCTGTTCAAGAATCCTGGCCAGCCCGATGTCCCGTTCCAGGCCATCTATAATGCCCCCGGCAAGGAGATGAGCCTGATCTCCGGCCAAATGGAAACCACGGCCCCCGCGATCATCTGTTTTGAGAGTTTCGTGTCCGCCAACGCCATCGGCTACGGCAGCCTGATCACCGTCTCCGGCACCGACCATATGGTCAGCGGCGCTCCGGCTCTGGACGGCGCCGGGCTCGTCACCCTGACCCTGACAAAGGACTTCTGACATGGACAACGCGCGCCAGCAGATCGTGGATGCCGTCACGGCCCGGCTCCAGACTATCACCAAGGCCAACGGTTATTCCCTGGATATCGGCACCCGGGTGTTTCCCTGGCGCAAACGCCCCTTGGCGGTGAACGAGGTCCCCGCCATCTGTTTCGAGGACGGCCATGCAGCCATGCAGACACAGACCCTGGGGGGCACCACCAGCCACTCCCTGGAGTTCACGATCGATCTCTTTGTCGCGGGAAAAACCACGGCCACCCAGGCCCGCTCCGGGCTGGCCGATATCATGGCCGCACTGGCGACGGACGAGACCTTCGGGGGCCTGGTAGTCGATTTTTCGCCCGGCTCCCATGAGATCACCATGCTGGTGGAAGGCGACATCTGCGGCGCCGGGAGCCTGGTCTTCCACCTCGAATACTACACCGGACCGGGCGCGATCTGACCCCGGCGACACTCACACAAAGGAGATTACACCATGAGCAGCAACGCACTCAGATCCCAGGGCATGATCGTCCAGGTCGGCACCGGTACCGGATCGGCCAAAACCATCACCGCCATATCCCAGGCCTTCAGCGCCCAGGTCACCGCCTCCAACCACGGCTTCACCGTCGGCGACCGCGTCACGTTCGGCGCCGTCACCGGCATGGTCGAGATCAACGGCCTCACCGGCATCGTCATCGATGCGGGCACGAACGTGTTCGTGGTCAACATCGACAGCCGGAACTTTACGGCCTATACCAGCGGCGGGACCGTCACGCCGGTCACCTATACCGAGGTGCTCGAAGTGCTCGATATCGCGCCCGGAGGTGCCAAGGTCAGCGACATCGACGTGTCGGACCTCAAATCCACGGCCATGGAGTTTTTCCCCGGCCTGGTGGACAACGGCGATTTCAGCCTGAACATCAACTATCTGCCGTCCGATCCCGGTCAGGCGGCTCTGCGCACGGCGTTCCAGGCCGGCCAGTACATGCCGCTCAAGGTCACGGCCCCCGAGGGGACCGTGTACTCGTGCCTCGCCTATGTCAACGAGTTCCCCACGTTCCCGAAGGCGGCCGTCAACAAGGTCCAGACCGGCACCATCAAGTTCCGCATCTCGGGTGCCGTCACCAAGGCGTAAGTATACCACCCCCTGACCCCCTCCTGATCCGGGAGGGGGAACTACTTCTCAAGGAGCATCACAATGGCGATTTTGCAGAAACTGGACATCCTGAGCGCACGGGACCGCAAACAGGAGACCGTCGATGTCCCCGAATGGGGTGGCGAGGTGATCGTATCGGAGTTGGGCGCCGCGGATTACATGGCGATTTGGGGTAACCCCGAGTTTTCCAAGGATGACGGCAAGACCGTTGACATGTCCAAATTCGCACCTGCCCTTGTGGCACGCTGCATCGTGGACGAGACGGGGGGGCGCATTTTCAACGATGATGATACGGCGTCCTTGGCGTCGAAGTCTTCAATCCCGTTTGGTCGGGTGGCGACTGTGGCTCTGCGGCTGAATGGCTTCTTGGCCCAGGAGGAGGAAATAAAAAAATCCATGCCCAGCCCGAGCGACGATTCCTCTATCGGCTCTGCTTAGAGCTGGGCTTTCCTAGCCCGGATGCCCTATTAACCTGCTTGACCGCCAGCCAGCTTGCCGAGTGGTTGGCGTACGCCGCCATCGAGCCATTCGGAGAATATCGCAGCGAGTTGCGCCATGGTCAGCAGATGGCCCTCGTGGCCAACATCAACCGTGACATTGGTAAACGCCCAGAACCCTTTGCTGCATTGGATTTTATGAATTTTGTTAAACCGCAACAGGAAGAGAAAAAGACACCACCGACAGCAGATGAACTCGATGCCAAGTTGAGAATGGTTTTCGGAGGCCGGCATGGCAGATAAAGACGTAACTACTAAAGTCACACTCGAGGGAGACGCCTCGGGCCTGATCGCCGCCATGAGATCCGCTGAAGCCAAAGTTACTGAGACGCGGGAAATGATGCTTTCATCGTTCGAGATGATGGGTGCTGGCGTGGAGAAAGCCATCGGCACTATAGCAGCAATTTCCGCTGTGGTGGCCGGAGGCGAGGCGTTCAAAAAAATAGTCTCCGAAACCATTACCTGGGACCTGGAAACGGGCAAGCTGGCCCGCACGATGGGCATCACCACACAGCAGGCTAGTGTCTACAAGGTGGCAATGCACGCCGTTGGGATCGATCAGGACGTCATGGCCCAGGCGGCCATGCGCATGGCCAAGACCCTCAACACCAACTCTGACGCCTACAAGAAGATCGGTGTGGATATCGACGGCATGCGCAAGTCGGGTGCGTCGAACGTGGATATCATGCTGGCCACCATCCAGGCCCTGGATCAGTACAAGGGAGGCCTCGACAAGAACGCCGCCGCCCAGACGATCTTTGGCAGGTCGTGGGGTGAGATGCAGCAGATTCAGAAGATGTCGCCGGAAATCATAGAAAAGGCCAAGGAGGAGACCGAGAAGTACAACATGGCCATCGGCCCGGAGAATGTGGCCCGCGCCAGGGAATACAAGATGGTGCAGGCTGAACTACAGTTCGCCCAGGAAGCCATGGCGCACGCAGTAGGACAACTGCTGTTGCCACGCCTGATCGACCTGGGAACGTGGTTTGCGGAAAAAGGCCCGTCTGCGGTAGCAGCCTTTCGGGTATCGCTAGATGTCGCGGAAAAGACGATCACCTCCCTAGCGAACAATTCGCAACCAATCATGATTTTCCTGACTGGTATCAGCGCTCCAGCCATTGTGGCTGGAATCACTGGATTGGGAGCGGCCATCGAGGGATTGTCGCTGAAGATGTTCACGCTTGCTGAATCATCGGTAGCCGCACAGGGTGGGTTAGTCGCCATATCTGCTTATTTGGGATATAGCATCGGAGAAAACATAGATCGTCTGTCATATAGTCTCGCCGGTATCGACCTATCTGGAATGAACCAGTCCCGTGTGGCTATGGAACAGGCCCAGTCGGAACTTGGTAAAAACACCGAACAGCTTTCCTCAAAACTCCAGAAGCTTGGCTTTGCCACATGGGCTGAATTCGAAAAGGCGGAAAAAGCCGGCAAGGTCGTATTTGACCAGATGAGTCAAACATGGAAGTTGCAGGAAAAAAAGACATGGACCCCTCCCTCTCACAACTCCGATTGGACCGCTGCACATAACAAATATCTGGAATACGAAAAGGCTTTCGAGGCTGGCCGTGCGGCCCAGGTGAAGGCCGGCAACGACTTGGAACTGGAATTGAACCGCCAAGCCTACACATGGGGCCTGGAGGACCTGAACACCTTTTTGTCCAGGAAGAAAACCCTGACCCTCAATTCTTTGGATGCCGACATCGTGGCCAAGCAAAATGATTTGAGGGAAGCCAAAGCTGCTCTTGATACCCTGGAACCTGTTACCGATTCCAAGGGCCGCGGCAACCCATCAAAGGACGCTGAAAATTATCACACGGCGCTCCTGCGTGTACAACAGGCCGAGAATGCCCTCAATAGCGCAATGGCCAAGCGCAAACTTACATCTCAACAATTGAATGACAGCGACCTGCAGGAAATCTACAAGGTAGAACGAGGCTATCAGGAACAACGGGCGACCCTCCTGGATATGCAAGGGGATTATGTTGCGGCAGCCGCCGTGCGGCGCAAGCTCGATGATGACAGTCAAGATACGCTCAAACTGATCGCCGCGGCCATGTCCGGAAATGCTTCCGCGCAACAGGCCTATTGGGACCGCGAGGCACTCAACATCCGCAAGAACCTGGACGCCCAGCAGCGTGCGGTCCAGGAAAAAGCCTCCATGCACATCGCCGAGATGGAAAACCGCATGGCCATGGTCAACGCGTCCGAGAAATTCTACCAGATCTCCCCCATCGACGCCGCACAGCAGCGCATCGACCTCCTCCAGCAGGAGAGAGTCGAGCAGCAGGCAATCTACGACAGCATCCAGGGCAACGAGCCGACCGCGATGCAACTCCGCCAGCAGACCATCGACAAGATCACCGCCACCAACGAAAAGCTGCTCGAGCAGCAGAAGATCATCTCCGACCGCACCGCCGTCGGCGGCATGACGAACGCCCTGTATCAGTACGGCGACGCCGCCACTAACTGGGGCGCACAGGTCCAGAGCGCCACCGGGAATATCCTTCAGGGGATGGAGAATACCCTCACCACCTTCGTCACTAAGGGCAAGCTCGATTTCAAAAATTTGGCCGACTCCATCATCAATGACCTGGCCCGCATCGCCATCCAGCAGACCATTACCGGGCCGCTCTCCAACGGACTTCTGGGCGCCTTGAGCGATTTTGCCGGTCCGACCGATAATGGCCTTGGCTGGGGCAACTGGTCCGACGGCACCCCGGTAGTTGCAGGTGCCCGCGCCGCCGGCGGCCCGGTTGATTTCGGCCAGACCTACCTGGTGGGCGAGAAGGGGCCGGAGCTCTTCACCCCCGGCGCCTCCGGCGTGATCACTCCCAACAGTTCGCTGGGAGGCAATGGCCAGATGAACATCACCTTCGAGATCGTCAACCAGACGGGCCAGCAGGTGAAGGCCAAGGATAACGGGATGCATTTCGACGGCACCAGTTGGATCAAGTCCGTAATCCTGACCGCCATGGACACGGATTATACCTTCCGTAACGCCGTGAGAGGGGGCGCGTGATGGCTGCCACCGATTTCCCCGCCATCAAGGCGCCGAAGATGATCAAGCCGACCCCGGTGGACAATACGCTGAGGAGCTCGACCGATGCCGGATATGTCCAGGCCCGGCCGCGCACTACCCGGCCTATCTACGACTTCGATGTCACCCTGATCCTTAATGCCACGGATCTGGCGGCCCTGCGCGCCCATGATGCGCTCGTGACCGGGGCCTCGATATTCGCCTGGCTCAACGACGACGACGGACAGACGTATCAGGTGCGGTACACCAAGCGCTTTACCAGCTCCCGCAGCCCCCAGCAGCAAGGGTGGTGGGATGTGTCGTTCACGGTGCAATCGGTATGAAAAACCTCCCTCTCGCACTCCGCCAGGCAAAGAACGCCTTCGGCCAGGACAGCCCCTGGCTGCCGCTGATCGTGCTCACCCTGCCGGCTCCGGACAACACCGTGTTCCGGATCGTGCCCAACAACGAGGACATCACGTTCCAGGGGAATGTCTACACCGCCTTCCCTGTGCAGATCAACTTCCCCAACGAAACGAGCACCGGCCAGATCCCGGCCTTCGATCTCCAGGTGTCCAACGTCACCCGGGTGCTGCAAGGGCATCTGGAGGCCCTGAACGGCGGGGTGGGCGCCACGGTGCAGCTCATCATCGTCAATGCGGCCCACCTGACCGAGGATTACGCCGAACTGACCATGTACTTCGACGTGCTCTCCGCCACCTGCAACAGCATGTGGGTGTCGCTGAAATGCGGGGCCTGGAACCCCCTGCGCCGGGCCTTCCCGCCGGACAAGTACTTTGCCGACCATTGCAACTGGCAGTTCAAGAGCGCCGAATGCGCCTATGCGGGCGCGGATACCTCCTGCGACCGGACCCTGACGGCGTGCGAGGCGAAAAACAACGCGGCCCGCTTCGGCGGCTTCCCGGGTCTCGACCCGACCGGCTTGAGGTTGGCGTGATGAGATACCTGGACCTGCTGGGAAAAACGTTCAGATACGGCGGCCGGGGCCCGGACCATTACGACTGCTACGGCCTGGTGATGGAGCTGTACCGGCGCCGGGGGATCGAGCTGCCGGAGTACGAGAGTTTCGCCGATCCCCAATTGATCGATGCCGGGCTCTCCGACGGCCGCGAGCGCTGGGTGACCGGGATCGATCAACCGGAGCCGGGGTGCATGGTGATGTTCCGGGTACATCCTCCCTATGTCTCCCATATCGGCGTGATGCTGGACAGCCTGCGCTTCATCCACATCATGCACAAGACCAGCGTGGTGGTGGAGCGCATCGACTCTCTGCTCTGGCGCGACAAGCTGGCCGGATACTACAGGTACAACGCCCATGGATAAGACCCTCACCCTCACCCGCATCCACAACGCATTCAACCGCGCCGACCGGGACACGGTTGCGTGGGAATACGTGCCCGGCCAGTCCCTGGCCGGGATCCGGGAGACGCTGCCGCCGGAGGTCGAGTTCGCCATATCCCTGAACGGCGTCACCATCCCTGCCGAGCGGCTGGCCGAGGTCTGCCCGCGCCCGGGCGACCACCTCTTGTTCGTGCCGGTCGTGGCCGGCAATGACGGCAAGATGATCGGGCGAATTATCGGGATGATCGTGGTGGCCATTGTCGCATGGTACGCGGCCCCGGCAATATTCGGCTATGCAGCTGGCTCGGCGGGGTGGGCAGCTGCCGCTGTCCAGGGAGCGACGTGGGGAACTCCTTATCTTATGATGGCCGCTGGCGCTGTCACGATCGTCGGCGGCGTCCTGGTCAACGCCCTGCTGCCTCCTCCCAAACCGGGCGCCATCGCCGGCAACACCCAGTCCCAGGCATACTCCTGGAGCCCGCAGTCGGTACAGCAGCAGGGGATCGGCATCCCCCGATGGTACGGCCGGAACAAACTCGTGGGCAACATCATCGGCGGCTACCTGCAGAGCATGGGCTCAATGCAGTACGTCAACGCCCTGGTCGCCCTGGGGGCCGGTCCGTTCTTCGCCATCCCGGCCAGCGGCATCAAGGTCAACGACCAGCCCTACCAGAACTTCAACGGCGTGACCGCCACCACCAGGCTGGGCCTCATGAACCAGGACGCGGTGGACAACTTCAGCGACACCGTTGTCGAATACCCCATCTCCCAGAAGGTCCTGGGGGGCACCACGTACAGCCCCAACGTTGACTATGTCATCGGCCAGTATGTACAGTTCGGGGGCGCCTCATACCGCTGCATCGCACCCGTCAAAGGAACGGCTCCGCCGAATGCCGCGTATTGGACGCCGGACACGCCGGATGTGACCTATGTTCCGCTCGGCGCCACGTTCGACGGCCTGGAGGTGGAGATCGACTTCCCCTCCGGCCTCTATGCCCTCGATCCGAAGAGCGGCGCTTACACCGCCCAATCCGTCGATGTCAAGGTGGAGATCATCGGGCCTGACGGCACGTTGACGCTGTCCCAGGAATCGGACAGCGTGGCCGAGGTGACGGGCAAGGGGTGGAGCCTCGGCTACTGGCAGGACATCGGCAGCACCCTCCTGCCGTCGGGCGCCGTCTACACCAAGGCATGGGTCGAGGTGCTCGCCGGGCCCGGTCCCTATGGTATCGACGACGGCTGGGGGAATGTCATCCCCTACTACCAGGAAGGGCAGACCGACCCGACAGTTCCCGGCAGTTCCTGGCATTTCTTTGGCGGCGCGGCCACGGCGATACCGGTGAGCGGCGGCGCTGTCGATCACTCCACCGTCGTCGGCAACAGCCCCGTTGTGCTCCGCAAAACATGGCGCAAGACCGGGCTGACCCACGGCACATGGACCGTGCGCGTCACCCGCCTGACTCCCGACAATTCCCTAATCACGGTCAGCAACGATTGCTATCTGGCCGCGGTGCGGGAGATCATCACCCAGAAGTTCCAGTATCCCCGCCAGGCACTCTGCTCGCTCAACGCCCTGGCCACCAACCAGCTTTCCGGGAGTCTTCGCTTCTCGGCCGTCTGCGATTGTCTCTATGTCCGGGTCTGGGACGGCACCGCCTGGAGCGTCCGGTACAACAACAACCCGGCCTGGGTCCTGTTCGACGTGCTCACCCAGCCGGTCTACTCCGGCGACCCCGCGAGCGGCTTCACCGTGGTGCGGTACGATGCCATCGACCCGTCGCGGCTCGATCTCCCAAAATTCCTGGAATGGGCTCAGTGGTGCGATACCCTCTGCCCGGACGGCAACGGGGGACAGGAAAAGCGAATTACCTTCAACGGCGGGTTCGACGCCACCACCAACCTGTGGGATGCAGCCATGCAGATCTGCCAGGTGGGGGGCGCCTCCCTGGTGTGGAACGGCTCCATGCTGACCCTGGCCATCGACAAGCCCGCCGACCCGGTGCAGGTCTTCACGGTCGGCAACACCGGACAGGATTCTTTCAGCGAGACCTTTCTCTCCATGGAGGACCGGGCCTCGGAGATCACCTGCACGTTCCTGAACCAGGAGAAGGACTACATCCAGGACCCGCTTTCGGTCGTCAATCCCAACATCCCGACCGTGGCCAACAAGGTGAGCCTGTCCATGGTCGGCGTCACAAAGCCCTCCGAGGTGTGGCGCATCCTGAGCCGGCGCCTTGCCTACAATGAGGTCCTGGTCCGGACTGTATCGATCAAGTCGGACATCGACGCCATCGCCTGCACCGTGGGGGACGTGATCCTCCTGCAATCCGATGTGCCCCAATGGGGCTTCGGCGGCCGTCTGGTATCGGCCACCACCACCAGCGTGCAGCTCGACCAGCAGGTCACCATCGAGGCCGGCGCGGCCTACAGCGTCATGGTGCGCCTGGACGACGATACCATGGCCGAACGCAGCGTCACCAACGCGCCGGGCACGACCGACACCCTGACCGTATCCAGCCCGTTCCCGACGGCGCCATCCCCGTACGCCGTCTATGCCTTCGGCCCGTCGGGCATCGAGGCCAAACCGTTCCGCGTGACCGGCATCCAGCGGGCCGGGGACCTGTCCGCCGTGCTGTCGTGCATCGAATACAACGCATCGGTCTACGACGTGGACCAGGGGCAGCCGGTGTTGCCGACGGCCAACTATTCTGGATTGGAGACGCTGCCCCCGGTGACGGGGTTGACGCTGAACGAAGCGGTTGCATGGAACACCGACGGCACCGTCGCCGACAATGTACTGGTCCATTTTGACATCCCGACATCAGGACTGATCAAGCTGGCTGAAATCTGGATCAATACCGGTACGGCCTGGAGCAAGGCCGGAGAATCCCTGGACGGCAATTTCCAGTTCGGCGGCAATCCAGGCCAGACATACACCGTGGCAGTCCTGACCGTGAATAATGCCGGAGAACGGATGTCGCTGCTGGCTGCTCCCCTGGCCACCATAACGCTCGCCGGACAAACCCAGGTATCTCCCCCGGATGTGTCGGGCCTGCAGATTTTCGGCCAGGCAAATAATACCGAATTCGTCGGCCGTGACGTCAAATTGGCGTGGAACAGGGTCACTCCCCTGTCCAACGATATTGCCACGGGCCCCGCCGGCGAGAGCAAAACCCCCACGTGGTTCCGTTATTACGAGCTGAAGGTGTTTTCGCACACCGGCACTCTCCTTCGCACCGAATATCCGACCATCGAGAACTACACATACGACTTCGAGAAGAACTACTCCGACACCAGCGGCTCTCCGGACAGAACGCTGTCCTTCGAGGTCCGTGCCGTGGCGAACTCGGCCATGGGTGGCGCGGCGTCCCAAAACGCCGCGCGGATCACCGTCACCAACCCGCCGCCGCCGGTACCGGGCAATATCACCACCACCAGCTTCATCGGCGGCCTGATGGTCAGCTTCGATCCCCTGACCGTCCCGGACGTGGCCGGCTACCTGATCCATGCCAGCCAGACCACCGGCTTCACCCCGGACAGCACCACCCTGATCAACCGGGGCCCCGAAACCAGCTATTTTCAGAAGCAGGCGGCCTATGGGACGTGGTATGTGAAGGTCGCCGCGTTTGATTCGTTCGGCGAGGATGGGGTTGTCTGGTCCGGGGAATACGTCGCCGATGTTGCCTCCCCTGCCCAGGTAATCCTCCAGGATCTGACGGGCCAGATCACCGAGAGCCAACTGTACGCCGATCTCAACGCCCGCATCAACCTGATCGACACCCCCGGCACCGGGCTGGTGGCCACGGCACAGACTCACGCCAACGAGATCTATACCCTGCAGACCACCACGGCTACCCAGGCCACGCAGATCAGCACGCTCAACACCACCGTGGGTAATAACAGCTCCAGTATCGCCACCCTCAATACCACCACGGCGACCCAGGCCACGCAGATCAGCACGCTCAACACCACGGTGGGCAATCAATCATCCAGCATAGCCACCATCAACACCAGCATAGCCGGTATCCAGGCCAAGCATGCGGTCAAGATCGATGTCAACGGATATGTGTCCGGTTATGAGCTGATTTCCGACGGCACTACGGCTCAGTTTGGCATTTTGGCGGACCAGTTCTTCATTGCCTCCCCCGGCAACACCTCATGCTTTCCATTTATCGTGAACAACGGCAAGGTGGTGATCGATGACGCCTCAATTGTCAAGCTGACCGCAGACAAGATCATGAGCGGCATCATGACCGCCAGCCAGTCGATCAACGTGGGCGGTCTCTTGCTGACATCAGGCAGTGGCACCAACAACGGCAGCATCAGCCTGGGTAAGACCTCCGCGACAGACACCACGGCAGGCTTCTGGCAGGGCAATGTGTCCGGAACCCCACAGTTCGCCCTGGGTAATTCCTCGCAATATCTCCAATGGGATGGGATAAATCTGACTGTTCAAGGCAACATCGTCATGAATGGTGGCAGCATCAACTGGGCCACTATTGGAGCGCCATCGGCCGCTCAAGTCGGCGCCCGCCCGGCGAGTTGGACCCCGAGCGCCTCTGATGTAGGAGCGCTGCCGAATACATACATTGACGGCAGTGGAGTTTTCACAGGCCAGGTTTATGCCACTAATATTAATGGAACGACCATAACAGGAAAAACCATCCAGACTGCCTCGTCCGGTGCGCATTTTGTTGTTAGCGCCATCGACAATTATGCGCACTTTTTTGATACGACCGGGGCCGAGAAGATAACCATTGGCGTATCCGCCGTGCCTAACTACAACCTTGCCTACGGTCTGTTCGGGACTACGTCCGATTCGAATATAGCGCTGTGTGCGCAGTCATCGGCAACAGCTCTGTTGGTGCAGGGCGGAAGTATTTTTTCAGGTAGTGTCGCGATTGGTTATCGCTGGGGACCGTATCCCTATAGCGAACCCACGTTGACCACCTGCCCCGGTGGTGCTGGGGAATTTTTGGTCGGGTTATCTCACGACGCCAACGGGGCACCTCAATACCCGGCGTATCTATATTTCAATTCAGGGACCGCATGGGTAAAAATCGCATAAAATAAATAATTTGGAGCTAATCGTGAAAACACTGGTATTGGTTGTTGTTATCTTACTGCTTGGGGCCTGCGGTGACCCCAATTACAAGCCTGTTTCGTCCGACGCTTGCACGCAGAATTCAAATCTGGAATACGACGCCAATGGCGTTAAATGCAAATAAAGTTAGGAGATCAACAAATGGAAATAACAACTCTTCAGCGCGAAATAATGGATGGCCAGCGCATAGCCGAGCGGTCATCAATGGTTTTGGACCTGAACAACCAACTGGTAGCCGCCCAACAGGAAAACGCCACCCTCAACGCGCGGGTGGCCGAACTGGAAAACCAGCTCAAATCCCTGACCCCGGAGACCCACGATGGCACAGTATAAGACCGGCACCGTATCCGTAACAAATGGGGCCGCGGTGATCACCGGAAGCGGCACACAGTTTTTGGCCAACGCCACAGCCGGCAATGCGTTCAAAATTTTGGGCGACCCCGTGGTATACCAAGTCGCGGCGGTGTCAAATGATCTGCTTATAAACCTATCTGCGCCGTATGCCGGCCCGACCCAGGTCAATGTGGGGTATCAGATCACTCGCGACTATACCGCCAATTTTGGTCTGGCGGAGATCTCACCGAATGACGTGGACTGGCCGACTCACCTGACCGTCGAGACAATCCGTAAAATCGACGCATGCCTGGGGGGCATATCATACATCCACGCCCAGCCCACCCCCGCATATCGCTGGACCATCCCCCACAACAAAAACACCACCCTAACTCCGGTGGTGAAAGCGTATCAGACCGTTCCCGGCGGCCCGGTTGGCTGCGGATTGTTGAATGTCGGCTGCGGCGGGGGATATGGCTGCGGCGAGGTGCTCGGTCCTCTGCAATCCCCATTGTCCATTCTGGACACCGAGGTTACCGATAACAACACCGTCAAGATTAACCTGGCCGTTGCGGCAAGCGGAACCGCTGTCATCCAATTCGTATAGAGAGGAGAGTATTAATGGTAGGGATACCGAAAATTATTAACACGCGGGCCGACATCGAGACCTGCGTGGCCCTGGCCCAGGCCGGGGAGATGGATAAGGGGGCGCTTAAATCCGCCCTGACCGTGTTGCTCGGCGACGAGTTCGTGAGGCAGGTCAAAATCGCGAACGTGGCCACCGACTATCAGCCGCAGGCCGGGGAGACCATTGTCGAGGAGCGCGACATGATCACGGGCGCGATCACCCGCAACGTGCTGGCTGAGGCGGAAAACCTCAACTCGCGGCTGCGGCTTGTGCTCGGCATGACGCCGGACGAACTCAGAACCATCATGGGAGGGCTGTGACATGCCGATATTATGGAAGGATAACCCGACCGCCTACCCGCTCAACGCCGCCAACCTGCACCAGCAACTCAACCTCCGCTCCGGGCTCGGCTCGCCGCAGTACCTGACGCAAAATGCGGCTAAAAATGGTGTCACCATCGCTGCCGGCACAATCCTGACCCTACTCTCCGGGGGAATCTGGAAGGCATATCTGTTCCCGGCGGCTACGGATGTGACCGCATTGGACACGGGCGCACTCTCCAATGGTAAGGACTACTGCGTCTACCTCTGTGATGATGGCAGCGACAACGGTCTGCTATTGATATCGCTCAACTCAACTGCTCCGGCGGGTTATACCGCTACCAACTCGCGCAAGATAGGCGGCTTTCACACCCTCTGCGCGGCTGTGGGTGCGATCTCCGGCCACCCGCTGTCGGGCTACACCGCCAACCAGGTGCTGCCGCTGTCGGTATGGGATCTGACCCATTGCCCCAAAAATGCGTCGCCCAATGGCATGGTGTACTCCCCCGCGATCGACATGTGGGTGGACATCTACCTGACAAGCGGGACCGGTACCAGCACGGCCAGCACGTTCGGAGCCACTATCACCGACACCCGCAACTGGATGGACTTTTGCGACGATGGGGCCGCTGTAAATAAACGACTGTTGATGGACAGCGAATTTTCTGCCGTGGCCGAGGGGAGCAATCAGCAGACCAATATCACCGGTGGCGCAGATCCGGTGACTACGGGCGGTCACTCTGATACCGCCGGTCGGAGAATGATCAGCAACATCGGTTGCGAGGACTGCTGTGGCGCGATGTGGCAGTGGCTGATCGATGGGACGAACCGGTGGGATCTCGCCACCGGATTCAACTGGTATGACCCCGGCGGCGGAAAGGGGCAGTTGTATATTTCAGGCGCCAGCGACGTCAAACTGCTTGCGGGCGGCGATTGGACTTATGCGTGTTGCGGGTCGCGGGCTCGTGGTGCGGCTGCCGCGCGCTGGGCTGCGACTTTGAATATCGGCGGGCGGTTCGCGGCGGCCGGCCGTAAATAACGCGTAACGCGTTCGGTTGATGTGTCAAAACTGCTTGCAGGCAGCAATTGGAATAATGCGAATTGCAGGTCGCAGGCTCGTAATGCGAATAACACGCGCTGGAATACGAATTTGAATATCAGCAGGCGGTTCGCGGCGGATACAGGGATTGCGGCAGAGCTAAACTCAGGAAGATCGATCGATATTATACATTATCATAAACTTTGGTTCGTTTATCAAAGCTGCTTTGAACTGATCAAGGTTTTTAAAAGTCAAGTTATGTCAATTTTTGGTAGGGGTTGAAATCCCGTAAAACCTGTGATACAGTCGTCTACACGATACACGCACAAATCAACTACTTATGAGAGTTCCTGTAGGGAAAAAACCGTCTAAGCTCGCAAAAACAATGGATTTAATGGTGTAAATGATTGCCACCTTAGCTCAGATGGTAGATCAAGCGGCTACATACGCAATCAATAAAGGCCGTCAGTTTAATACTGACGGCCTTTTGCTTTGCTTGAGCGGCTACATTAACCGTTTTCCGGGGGGTTTTGGCGGGGGCAGGTGAATCCTTGCGGATGGGCCTTGTTGCTGGCCTCGGGGGAATTTGTAGGTGCATGTAGCGTAGTTGGCAAAAAGGCGGATCTCGGAGAGGCAGAGGGTGATAAATTCGCGCCGGTCGTCACGGTCCAGGGTGTCGAACTCCTCCATGCCAAGGGCGAGGGCATCCCAGTCGGGCGATGGTTGACATTTGACAACCATTTCGAATCTGCGCCGGTAAACGGCCTTGAGGTCCGCCTCGATCTGGTTGCGGGCGGTTTTGGCGTCGGCAAAGTTGATCACCCCGGCGGCGATCGCGTGCACCAGGCGCTGTTTGCGCGATTCCAGGTCAAGAATCGCCCGGTCGAGATCCATAAGCCCCTTGTCGCGCTTGGGCGCTCGGCTGGCGGTTTCCCAGGCGCTTTGCAGGCCGTCCATATCGGACAGGGTACCGAAGATGTGGGTGATGACGCAGCGGTCCAGGTCGTGCTGCTGAATCAGCCGCGAGTGCGGGCAGGTATTGGTATGTTCGTTGCCTTTGCAGCCGTACCACACGGGGCCTTTGGTGCCGTCCAGGCGGGTGCGGCTGTTGGACCAGCTCCGGACACTGCGGCCGCAGTAGCCGCAGACGAGGATGCCGAGATTGGAGAGCAACCCGCCGTAGCGCTGGCGGTTGTATCCTTTGCGCCTGTCGGTGCGCCGATCCCTGATGTGGTCGGCCTGTTCCTCGGTCAGGACCGGTTCCCAGTCACAGGTGATATAAGCGCCGGCGGTCGGGTCGAGGCGCCGGGCCTGGCAGAACAGCAGCCGGTCGTCGGATATGGCCCGGCGCACGGTGATGACCGGCAGGTCCATGACCTGCGCGATATGCCGGGTGCCGTGTTGTTCTGCCAAGTGCCATATCTGCCGCATGCGGATCAGGGCCGTCTCGTCAACCACGGGCCTGCCTGCGGCCTTATCCAGGACATAGGGTGGTGGTAGTACACCCCCGAGATATTTCCCGGCCCTGTAGGCCTCCTGGCGCCCTTCTTCCATTCTCGCGCGCAGCACCTTCATCTCCACCGATGAGAACCCGCCTTCCATGAGGAGCAGCATCCAGTCGGAATGCTGGGCCGGATCGAGAACTCGGCTCATGGTGGCCAGCTTGACGCGGTGATCGGAGCAGAGGGTGAGCCACGCGACATAATCCTGCAGCGTGTCGTCGCGGGAGAGCCGGCTCAGTTCAATGGTGAGGATGATGTTGATCTTGCCGCTGCGGATGTCAACTTCGAGGCGGTTGCGTTCCGGGAGGAGTTCGGCTTTGCCCCTGGCCGCCGAGGCGTGGCCGTCGTCGTAGATCTCGGTCTGCCAGCCCTGGGCCTGGGCGTGGGCGGGGAGTTGTTCCCGCTGGACAGTGAGGCGGTGGGAAAGTTTGTCCTTATCCTCGCGGGATTTGCGGATGTAAACGGCGCAGCGGGTCATGTCAATATCGCTGCGTGATGGATTGTTCTTCGGCCGCTTTTCTGTCGGCGAGCATTTTGGCGGATAGCTCCGACAATTTGACGCCATCGGGAATATTGTCGTCAGCCAGCATGCACAGGGATTCGGTGTAGACGGACTTGGTGTCTTTTCTGAATGCGTCGCATGTCACCCATGGTTTGTTGTAGAGCAGCGATTCGAGGCGCCCATAAAACAAGTCATACGACTCCCGCCAGGGTATTTGACTGCCCGAAACCATCCCGGCGCCGGCCGTGCCGCCTATCCCCCCTTGTCCGGCTGTTATCATTGGGGTTATGGGTTGAAGAGAATTGGATATTAACAGTTGAGTTGCAACATCATCACCTTGCTGTTTCGCGGTCAGATCAAAAATAAAATTCCCACCCACTGCGGCGAATACCGCATAGATGAAGTATCTTCTGGTTGCCACCATTTTATCTTGCTGATGGTATACCCTGACATCGGATGGATCTGATGTACGCATTATTTTTTCGGCATTTGTAAGAACGTCATTAACTGTTGTCTTTGGGAAAACATGTGATGACATGTTCAGCCATTCTTCACGAGTTATATCGGGAGACCGGAGCCCGGCGCACCCGGTAAATAGTAAACTGAAGCTCACGGCAATCAATAGGTTGCGTTTCATGATACCCCCTATCTGCTAGTTACATGCGTTGTAGTCGCCTTGAACAAACTTTTCAAAAGCTTTTCTGATTTTGCCCGGTTCCCCAAACAATGGTTTGTCATATTTATGCATTACACCAATCTCGATAACAGAACCTGCCGGAATTTTAGCCGAAATATCTACTTTACCAAGCACCCATGCTGATTTACCTCCAAGCATATCAGGTAAGAAAATATAGAAATAAGCAGTCTGATTGTCTGTAAAAAGCGCATTTTCAATAGGGAAACCACATTTTTTAAATCCAGCATCCATGCGCCGATATGCCTCTTGATAGGTGTAATCAGTATTTATTTCTGTCCACTCAAAATCAGTTTTATCAAGTCTTCCCGGAGGGGTAGCACACCCTCCCAACGAAACAATAACTAACAGCGTCAAAGCCATCTGTTTCATATTGGCTCCTATCTACTTGTTTGGATTGTAGTCAAAATACCATCTTCAAAATAAAGATAATTTGATCCCATTTCATGCATAACCCATTGTTCATGAACATGATTGCCGTAATTGGTTTCATTGATTTTATAAGGTTTACCCCACGCGGCTTGAGCTTGTTCAGCGGTCATACCCCTATTAACCCGTTTATCGGCTACTGTATTACATGTATCGTTATCCCAGTTAGGATGTTTTGATTTTACCTTTTTACCTTTTGAGGTCAATGGTACATTCTCAAGTTCTGTCTTGCGTGTTTCGGCTTTGTCTTTGTAGCTTTGGAACGTTGGTATTGATGATGCGCACGTGTAAACCATCCAACCAAAAATACATAATACAACAAGTTGCCACCATTTAACCGGTTGCGGTTGGCTTTTCCGGCAATAAGGACAAGTTTTAGCTGCTTCGGGAATAGACATAGCGCAGTGTTTGCATTTTTTCTCAGTCATTGATATCCTCCTATCCCTAAATTAATAACCCTCAGCGGCCGTCAGGAGGCCGAAAGGCTTAACCGCCCGGAGGGAACCCCTCACCGTCGAGGCATCGGCCACCAGGACGCAATACTCATTTCATTTCAGGAGGTGAAGTATGCGTTACAGGTCTGCCGAAAAAGAGATTGCCAAGATTCTCGCCAAACCCATCCACCCCGATGCGCTTCCAATTATCCGGATGATGATCCGGATGCTCCCGCCCGAAAGGGTAAAAACTCTGCTGCTCAAGTACTACGATTACTCGGATTCTTCTTCCACGGCCAAGTGAGCCAGGATTCTGGCCAGCTTGGCGCCCTGCAGTTTTAATATTTTGCCGATGGCAGCCTGACGCATGAGGGCGTCATCGGCATTTTTCGTTTTATCGTACTCTTCTGGTCGTTCTCCCACCTGTTTTATCTGTTCATCCTGCCTGCTGGCCAGTTCGTCGAAGTTTGAGACTCCAGCCATTCCCAAAACCCTTTGAATTACCCGAATTTTGGATAAATCCAGTTTCTTGTTCTGGCCGGTTACAAGCCGATGGATTGTTGATTGAGGAATGCCAGTCTTTTCAGAAAGAAACTGTTCGGTAATCTTCTGTTCAGCCATGGCCTTCTTAATGTCTAAATAAATTTTTTCCATTATTCATTTTTTGGGTTGACATTACCCGATTTCCGAATTAAATTAATTCCATCATTGAGAAATAAAGAGATTGTTAATTTGTCACCCTCGTGCCGGAACCGGGAAAACAAAAGGAGCGAAACATGAAAGCGATAATGACGCCAGTAAAACCGAACCCGGAGATCGTCACAAAATTCAATCTGGAATGCAATGGCGCGACAATCGGCTATATCGAACTGAACGAGCGCGAAACATATCACGTGGTAATCGAGGCTGGTCATGCCGAGGGCCGGGTAATGCTCTATCAGGGACACGGTGCCACGCCAGAACTCGCCATTCGTGAAATGCTGAATAACCATGAAAAATATGCAACCGCCCAACTCCGGCGCATTGAAGAACTGCGAAAACTGCTGCTATCGGATGAGGCGGAATAATGCTCACCGCGAAATTTACAAAAGAGTGCCAGGGCTGCTCGGTTTCGGTTTCGCTGGCTTTTTCCAAAGCCGCCTTAGAGTCGCTGACTGAAGATCAGCCGTCAGGGCTATTTCGCCTATTGGAGGAAACAATGCTTTTGCTTGATCGAGCAGAGTTAGCAGTTTTGAGTAATCAGGTTGACTCATTACGTTCTCGTGTCGATAGGGATTTAAGAATAATTTAATTTGTCAAACAAGGATTTAACCGGCGGCAAATCCGCACAAACAAACGATTCAGGAGCAATCCGTTAATTCGGGATTTATAGCAGATTACGCAGTTTTGAACAAACTAATTTTTGAGGTTGGACATGAGCAAAGTGCCGTACATCCCCCTGACCATCAACCGTGCCGCGACCAAGGTGATCATCCTGGAGCGGGAAAAGACGTTGAAGCTGTATGCGAGGCGTAAGCGGATTCCATCCTCCACATTGATCCGCATCCTGTTGGATGGGATTAGCGCCTATCCCTATCAGGTGCGGGAAAAGTCCGCGTTCCAGAAAGTGCTGCGCAAGATGAAGGCCGATGGCTATCTGGTGGAGATCGAAAATCAGCCGCTGGATGAGGCGGCATAGGAGACTGTATGAACCGTGACACCGGCAGTATGATCAAGACGGCCCGCAAGCGGGCCGGACTTACCCAGGGAGAGTTGGGTGACCGGATCGGCGTGAGCGCACCGGCCATTTGCCAGATGGAGGCCGGGGACCGGACCTATGATTTCTCTCCCAAAACCATCGTGCGCATCGCCGGCGCCCTGCACGATCCGGCGCTCCTGCATGCCTACTGCCTGGCGTGCCCGTTCCGGGAACATATTTCCATCCGTAAATTTACCCCCTTGAACAGTATCGTGCCCGGAGCCATCGGGGCCGCCGTGAAGAATGTCCAGAAGTTGTCGGAGGCGTCGGAGATGTTGTCTCAACTCCTCCCCAAGATGCTTTCCCCTGGTTTCGAACACTGCCCGGACTTCATCGAGTTCCGCAATACGACGGTGATCAAGGCCATCGACGTGCGCCGCGGCCTGGAGATCCTGTTCGACCAGTTGGTCACGGACAAGATACTGACCGAGGTTGATTTGAAAACCCTGGAGGATGTACAGCAGCGGTTGTGCGTCGAGAAGGGCTATCACAGGGACATGGAGGGGTAGGTCATGGCTGTCAAGCGCAAACCGACCATGGAGGATTACACCAAATGGACCCCTGCGCAGCAGCAGGCGTGGCAAGCCCTGGGCGCGTTCATGCTGCGGTTGCGGCTGGAGGGCAAGCTCCCCGCGAGGAGGGCGGCGTGAATACCATTCATTATGCCATCAGCTCCGAGGGCCGCGGTGTGGTGCTGACCGCCTGCCGGCTGTACACGTCGTCGTCCCCGGATTATTCGACCCGCCATAAGCGGGCCGTGACCTGTGATATCTGCAGGTCCAGGCTGGGGTTGGAGTAATGTCGCCCCAACCGTGTCATGGCTGCGCATGTTCGGGCCAGTGCCATGTGGCGGGCTTGGTGAATCGCCTGGCGATTGAGGCGTGGATCGACGAGGCGTCGTTCAGTTGCCCGGATTTCGTGCCGGACAATTATCACGGTATCGAGGGGGTGTTGGCATGATCGCACGGTTTGTAGAGCGGTGCGTCGCGGTGTTCATTCTGTCGGTTTTCGTGTTTTGGGGTTTGGCGGCCATGGTGAATTGCATCCTTTCGACGACCCGCGATGTGCAGGCGCCGCGCCTTGAGCCTACCCTGGAGATTTACCGGGCATACCACCTGATGCCCGAGACCGTCCGCATGCACAACGATGAGATGGAGGGCAGGTATCGCTCCGAATACGAGCAGATGGCGCGAGGTGGCCAATGAGTGACGTATGGCTGGGGTTTGCGTGCGGGATGTTCCTGGGGGCGCCGGCAGGAATGGTGGTGATGGCGCTGTGTGTGATAGCCAAGCAGGCGGATCGGGATATTTCAGAGATGTTTGAGGGGACGGCACCGGGCGACCGGCCGCTTAATACGGTGCCCACGGGATTGCCCCGCAATCGTTGACCCCCGGCGGACGGTCCGCCGGTTTTGCTCGCAGGGGGTTTTTCCTCCTTCCCCCCTGCGGGTTTTTTAGAGGTGATCATGATCAGGAAATGCATTGAGTGTAATAAACGATATGAGGGCGTGAGGCCACAGCGTATCCCTATTTGTCCGAAGTGCGAGGCGTTCAACAAGTCCGGTACGCGTCCGGGCGAATCCCGGACTGTTTTTGAGCGGCAAGCAGCATCCAAGAAAACCGGCATAAAGTTGTCAAAGACGGAAGTACTGCGGCTCGACCGGGAGCAGATGGCGTTGAATCGGGCGCTTGACGAGCGGCTGGCCGGAACGCCCGATGTCGGCCGGAGTCTGCGCAAGGAAGATCCGCAACGATTTGCCCTGCTGGCGACGATGTATATCGCAAGGGAAGCGCGGGGCAGTAGCCGGACAAGGATGGTGTACTGATGAACAACGAAACCCACATGATGCACGGCCGGGATTACAGCGGCCAGGATGTCACCGGTTGGCTGATGAGCGAGAAGCACAACGGCTGCCGGGCCTACTGGGATGGGCAGCAGATGTGGAGCCGTGGCGGCCGGCCAATTGCCATTCCGGCCGCGATGGCCGAACGGCTCCCCCGCACCCACCTGGACGGCGAGCTGCACGCTGGGCGCGACGGTTACGAGGCGGCACGCCGGTTTGTCCAGTATGGTCACTGGGACGTGCAGATCCAGTTCAGCGTGTTCGATGCCCCCGGCATCCCCGGTACCTTCCGCGAGCGCTACGCATGGCTTGAGGCCAATCTGCCCGATGATGGAATCGTCAACTATATCCAGCACGACGAGTGCCTGGACATTGATGATGCTGTGGCATTCATGGCCGACATCCAGGACAACTACGGCGGCGAGGGGGTTGTGCTGCGCGATCCCGAAAACCGTTACCAGGTGGCCGGTCCCAAGATGCACCGCACGGCAGAGGTGTTGAAGCTCAAGGAACGCCCATAATGATCACCATCAGGTTCGAGGGCATGCGCGAAGTGCAAGACATGTTGTCCAGTGCCGGAAAGAAGGCAAAGTTCGCCACATCGCTCGCCCTGAATGACCTGGCCTTCATGGTCCGCGATAAGGAGATGGAGACCATGCGGCAGGTCTTCAAGAATCCCATGCCGCGAACGGTGAATAACATCCGGGTACGTAAGGCAACCGCTCAGAATCTGACGGCCACCATCTCCTTTAACCAGATATGGGATTGGGATGAGTACATGGTCCCTGAGATCGAGGGTGGCTCTCGGCCGATGAAGCGCAGCGAGAAGGCCTTCGGGCACTACTACGTGCCGGGCGCTGGCGCGCAGCTCGATCAGTACGGCAACATCAAAGGGAGCCAGATCCAGCAGATCATGTCGTATCTCCAGAAGTTCGGCGAAAGTGGCTTCAAGATGAACCGAACGGCCAGCCGACAGACGGCGCTCGGCAAGGGTATGAATGATTACTTCATGATCACCCAAACAACAAACGGCCTGAAACCTGGCGTGTACATGCGGGTTGACAAGGGTCAAGGACAGATGATCTACGCCCGCGCCATGGCCAACAAGCCCAGGGGCGTCAAGAAGGCAGAGATGCGGGCCAAATTGCGCGGGCAATTGGAGCGGGGGGTGGTGCCCGTGCTTGTTTTTGTCAACCGCCCCCCCACCTATCGCAAGCGCTTCCCGTTCTACGAGGTTAGCAATCAGGTCGTGGCGGACAACGCCCAGCGTGTCGTCAAGGAGCGCGTGATGCAAGTCATACTGACCGCCACATGATCCCCCGCGCCCCCTGGTCATGGCAACCATCCATCAATCAGATGGTCATCTACCGGCATCAGATAGCACATCAACGCTCGGGGATTCTGGCTGTTTGGCTACTGCCGCAGTGTCCCCGATGCGGCAGTAGAAATCGCGGGTCCTTCCGGGGGCCTCGAACCATGCGGGTAATTGCACCCCCACTAAATAAGTCCATTTGAATTTTGCTTTTGCACTGAAATAATGAAAATTTAGAGGGTTTTCAATGGGTTACGATAAGACGCCCGTTTTTGATGATTCCAGCCTGGGAGGGCAGATCATCTCCGCATTTTCCGGCGACCACTTCGATGAGGCCGCTTGCCGCCGCACTTTGCTGCAACTCCTCCGGAGCGCCCCTATTTGTCCCGGTTGCCGGCGTTCATTTACCTCTCAAGAGGTCGAACGCATGCTCGACGGCCGCGAACATCGCTGTGAATGTGGCCGGAAGAGCTTTCCCCGGTCCGGCACGGTGCTGGAAGGAGTCCATGCGGACTATCGCACGGTATTGTTGATCGCCTGCATGTCATTTTGGGGCGTGCCTCGCCGCGAGATCGGCCGACATACCATGGTATCCATCGACACAGTGGAGCGCATCACCGAGCGGCTCAAAGTGCCGCTCTACAAACAACATGAGGAGGAAGTATGACAGAGCCGGAAAACGTATCATTGCAAAACCTGGCCCGAGGAGCGGTTGTTGAGCGCTTCGATGATGCATTGCGAAGTGTTCTTGACAACATTATGGACCCCAACACCACCCATGCCGCGAGGGAAATCACCCTCAAAGTGAAGATCAAGCCCGACCAGAACCGCGACTTTGGCGGAGTTGACGTCACCTGCACCACCAAACTCGCGCCGGCCTCACCGTTGGGCACTAAGATCTTCATCGGTCGGGACAAAACCGGGCCTGTCGCCACCGAATTGGACCCCAAGCAGCCGGGCCTTCCGGGCGTGGCCGAACCGAAAGCCTCTGTAACCAAACTCCGCGCGGTAGGAGGTGACCAGTGATCAAGGAAGCCATCGACAGAATTCTGGCCCTAGCCGTAATCCAGCGCCTTCAGGTTGGCAACCGCGAGTATGCCGACCGACCGCTCACCGCCATCAAGCCCCCCCGTCAGAGCGAGTTGACCGTATCGACTCTCAGTGCCATCGAGGACTATTTCCGCGACAATCCCGACACGGTAGGCCTCGACAAGGCCATCATCCATATCCGGAGCGCCGCCCATGTGGACGTGATGTCGCCGGTGGCCGATGAATGGCTGCAGCGTGACGACTACCTCACTGCCAAGATCGAGCACAAGAGGTTCCCCTTCGGCAAATACCTCTCCATAGAGGAATTCATGATCGCCATCCAGTCCTATTTCGTGCAGGACGTAACCACGGACGCACTGTTGAAGGTGGTGGGGAATCTCTCTGACGACACCTCTGTCAAGTACGAAGATGACGGCGTCACCCAAGTGGTGCAGGCCAAGGTCGGAATTGCCAAAATCGGCAACATCTCCCTACCCAATCCGGTCATGCTGGCGCCCTATCGCACCTTCCTGGATGTGGAGCAACCCGCCAGCGCCTTCGTTTTCCGGCTCAAAAAGCACGACAGCGGCCCCCTGGCCATGCTGGAAGAGGCCGACGGCGGCAACTGGAATGTCGAGTGCATCAAGCGGGTCCGCGACCACCTGCGGGTCATCCTGCCGGCGGGCACCGTCATCCTGGCGTAACGAATAGCTTTAGCAGCGCGGACAGTGACGCGCGGATTCTAGTAGGCATGCGAGGTAACCGGACATGGCTTTGAGGGATAGAAAAGGGAAGCGCGAACGAGAGGCTGGAAAACGCCCTAGGCGTGCCAAGGTGTGGTCATCGCATCTTGGAGCGGATCACCCTCCGTTGAAGCTCGGTCGTAAAAAGACATCAACTTTCCTTTCCCGGACCCTCAACCATCCGCTGGTGGCCGATAGCCGAACACAACGCCTCAATGGTACGGCGGAGAGGGTGGCATAGTACGAGCCGGGTGCAATTCCCGGCCTAAAGCGAAACAGGGCTCCGGCCCTGTCGTCCCGGCGTGGCGGCCGGGACCTGACGATGCAGCCATGCAATGAACTGGAGAGTAGATGGACCTAACGTCCACTGACGATATAGCCGCCAAGGTCGAGGCCCGCGTGCGCGAGGAGGAGGATCTGAATCTCACCCCTGCTGCCACCCCTCAGGAGAGCCCGATCACCCCCGAGTTCGTCAAGGAATGCCTGGCCAACAATGAACGCGGCGATGGCATACTGTACGCCTGCATCCACCGCGGCCGCTTCGTTTATGTAAAGAAAAGCGCCGAATGGCTCGTATGGAAGGGACACCACTGGGAGATGGACGTTTACGATGAACACCTCCGCGCCGTCGAGGATGTTGCATTGACCTACCTCGCCGAGGGCGACAAACTCTCCGAACCGATCAAGCGCCAGATCAACCGTCTCAACGACTGCCTGGCGCAACTGCGCGAGACCAACGACCTCCTCAAACAGTACAACCGCCAGGCCAAAAAGAACGCCAAGAGCGGCGACGATGCCGCCCTGGAGGCCACCACCCCCGAAGCGCTCCGGGCCGAGGCCAAGGCCGCCGAGCTGGAGGAACGCCAGCGCGAGATTATGCGTGAACGCAACCTCCTCGTTGACCAGCAGAAAGCTTTCTATCGCCGCGTCACCCAACTTCGCGGCACCACCCGCGCCACCAATTGCGTCAAATGGGCACACATCGTCGAAAACGCCATCGCCATCAGTGGCGAAGAACTCGACCAGCAACCCTACCTGCTCCCGTGCCCCAACGGCGTCATCGACCTGCGCACCGGCGAGCTCCACCCCGGCGAGCCCTTCGACTGGATGGTCATGGCCGCCAAGGTCAACTACCTCGGCTTCGCCCACGACGATCCCATCATCGACCGCTTCATGCAATCCATCCTCCCTGACGAACAAGAACGTGAATTCCTCCAGGTGCTCCTCGGCTACTCCATCAGCGGCCTCACCAAGGAACAGTTCATCGCCGTCATTCTCGGCCTCGGCCGCAATGGCAAAGGCCTCCTATTTGAGATGTTAGAAGAGGTCCTCGGCCCCTTCTACTGGACCTACAAGAGCGAGCTCCTCCTGGAGACCAAGAATCCGCCCAACCCGGCCGCCGCCTCCCCCCACATCATGGCTCTGCGCGGCCGGCGCATCTGCGCCGCCTCCGAGACCGACAAGGGCAAGGCCATCAGCCCCGCCCGGGTCAAGGAGCTCACTGGCGCCGACACCCAGAACGCACGCAACCTTTTCGCGACCAAGGGGGACACCAACTTCCGCCCCACCCATAAGCTCTTCCTGCGGACCAACCACGTCCCTCGCGGCCTGGCCGAAGATTTCGCCCTCAAGGAACGCTTAGTCCACTTCAACTTCCCCTTCCTCTACGTTGACAACCCAGAGGAGCACGCCCGGAAGAAACCGGAGCTTGCCACCACCATAGTCGGAGGCCGGGCAGTCTCCCGCTTTCGCATCAAGGACCGCGAACTGAAGGACAAACTCATGCAGGCACGGGAGGCCCTCCTCTCCTGGCTCGTTCGGGGCTATGCCAAATGGCAGGCAGCAGGAAAGCTCAAGCCACCCGACAGCATGCTCAAGGCCGTCGAGGACCTGCAGAGGTCCGAAGACCTGGTCGCCCAGTTCATCGACGCCTGCGGCGAAACCACCGACCCGGAACACGAGCTCATGTTCAAGGACATTTACACCCTGTTCGAATGGTGGTTCCGAGAGAACTTCGACGACCGTAACAGCAAGATCCCGTCGAAACGCTGGCTCACCGGCCAACTTGTTGACAAAGGGCTGCGGCGGGAACACTCCGGCGGCCAGACGTACATCTACGGCCTGCGGCTCACCGTCTCCGTACCGTCGTCAGCACCTTCCTTCTCGGGGTGGCCGCCATGATGATCTCGTTTTCGCTGGATACTTTCCGTGAGGGGTGCGGGGTGAGTTCATCATATTATCATATTTTCATCATAAAACTTAAGTGCATGGATATGTTGCATAAAATGTTAATTATGATGATCAAGATGAAATTCCTACGTGCGCACATATGTGCGCGCACGCGCGCGTGCGTTATATATATGGGTTTCCTGGTTGGTTGTTTTTGTTTTTTAAAATATTTTTTATATCGTTTTTATATAAGATCATCATTTCATCATAAAAACAGAAATAGTGTAATAATATTTGGTTGTTATGTTTATGATGATAAAAAAGTCGATATGATGAATTGATCATGTTTGCACTAACGCTTAAAGCCCACCAGTTTTATCTGGTGCGACGACTGGTTGGGCTAAGGGAGCGACAATGCAGGAATATATTAATTTTCTGAAAACCAAGATCGAAACAGCCAAGGAAAGCGGGTTTGAAGTCGCTGACGCCGACCTGAATCCTATCCTGAAACCGCATCAGTGCGATGCAGTGAAATGGGCTGTCAAGGGCGGCAAGCGGGCCATCTTCGAGGCGTTCGGCCTTGGCAAAACCATTCAGCAGCTTGAAATCCTGCGCGTGATTGTCGCCAGGGTAGGCGGTAAGGCCCTTATCATCTGCCCCCTCGGGGTGCGGCAAGAGTTCAAGCAGGATGCTGAAAAGCTGCTTGGTATCCAAGTGGAGTATGTCAAAACTCAGGCCGAAGCTGAAGCCTCCGCCTGTGACATTCTGATTACCAACTATGAGCGGGTGCGGTCCGGAGATATTGACCCGCAATACTTCACGGCAACCAGTCTTGATGAAGCTTCGGTGCTCAGGTCCTTCGGCTCGCTGACCTATCAGACGTTCCTGCAAAAGTTCAAGGGCGTGCCATACAAGTTTGTCTGCACAGCTACACCGTCGCCCAACAAGTACAAGGAGCTGATTCATTATGCGGGCTACCTGGAAGTTATGGACACGGGCCAGGCGTTGACGCGGTTTTTTCAGCGAGACAGTACACAGGCGAATAATCTCACGCTCTACAAACACAAAGAAGAAGAGTTTTGGTTATGGGTTTCAACCTGGGCGGTCTTTATCACCAAGCCCTCAGACCTCGGCTATCCCGATGACGGTTATGACCTGCCGCCGCTGGACGTGATCTATCATGAGGTGCCGGTTGATCATCTGGCCGGGCCTACCGAGAAGGACGGGCAAGCCAAACTTTTCAGGGACGCCGCCGAAGGGCTGAAAGAAGCGGCCAGAGAGAAGCGGGACAGCATTGACAGCCGTATTACCAAGATGATGGATATCATCAACGCCGCGCCGGATGATCATTTTATTCTCTGGCATGACTTGGAAGCCGAGCGGCACGCCATAAAAAAGGCGTTGCCGGAAACAGTGGAAGTGTTTGGCAGTCTGGACCTAGACACGCGTGAACAGCGTATCATCGATTTTTCGCATGGTCGCATCAAGTATCTGGCCACGAAACCGGAGATATCAGGGTCCGGTTGCAACTTTCAGCGGCATTGTCACAAGGTTATATTTTTGGGCATCGGGTATAAATTTAATGATTTTGTGCAGGCCATTCACAGGGTTTACCGCTTTTTGCAGGTTGAACGTGTTGAGATTCACATCATCTATACTGAGTCGGAGCGGGCGATACTTGAAACCCTGCTCAAAAAGTGGAAACAACATGATTATCTGGTTTCCAAGATGATCGACATCATCAAAAACTATGGCTTATCAACCACCTCCGTGATTGACAAACTGGCACGGAAGATCGGAGTAAAGCGCGTGAAAATCGAAGGGCAACTATTTACCGCAGTCAACAATGATTGCGTGCTGGAAACATCGTCAATGCCGGAAAACAGCATCGACCTGATTCACACCTCAATTCCCTTTGCGAATCACTATGAGTACACCCCGAGTTATAACGACTTCGGGCATACCACCGGTAATGAACACTTCTGGGCGCAGATGGATTTTCTGACGGCACAGCTACACCGGATTTTAAAGCCGGGACGGATTGCGGCAATACATGTCAAAGACCGGATCATGTTCGGCAATGCGACCGGCGACGGTATGCCGACCTGTGACAGTTTTCACGAGGAAACCAGCTTCCACTTCCAAAAGCACGGTTTCCGTAAAATCGGCATGATTACGGTGCTGACAGACGTTGTACGGGAAAACAATCAGACCTATCGCCTGGGCTGGACTGAGCAGTGCAAGGATGGCTCAAAGATGGGCGTCGGTTGCCCCGAATACATCATGCTGTTTCGCAAACTTCCCAGCGACACAACTCGCGCCTATGCTGATGACCCGGTAACCAAAACCAAAGATGATTACACGCGGGCGCAGTGGCAGCTTGACGCTCATGCTTTTTGGCGATCATCCGGTGATCGTCTGGTGAACAAAGATGAGTTGGCCAACATCGACGTGAGCAGTTTGCAGCGAGTGTACCGTGATTTCAGCCGGGAAACTGTCTACAGTTATGAAGATCATGTGGCACTGGCGAAAAAATTAGATGCTGATGGCCGTCTCCCGGCAACCTTCATGGTTGTGGCACCCGGTAGCTTCCACCCTGATGTCTGGGACGATATCAACCGCATGCGGACCTTGAATAGTGAGCAGGTCCGGCGCAATGTTCAGATGCACGTATGTCCGCTCCAGTTTGACATCGTGGAGAGGATAATCAACCGTTATAGCAATAAGGGCGATGTGGTTTTTGATCCTTTCGGCGGCATCGGCACTGTGCCGTATATGGCAATCAAGGCGGGCCGTAAGGGGTATATGACCGAGCTAAACAGCGATTATTTCCGGGACGCTATCGGGTACCTACAGGCAGCAGAAAAAGAAGTCGATATGCCGACACTTTTCGATTTTATGGAAGCAGCATAGGGTTTACAGCCCAACGGCCCCCCCGGCTGACCTGCCCGATTTTGGGTCTGGTCCGGCCGGATGGTTCGCCCGCCGAAGGCGGCTGGACCATCCGGTCAGCCGGGGGGGCCGTTCCTCCGACCGGAGGTCGGGGGAACGGCTTGAACACAGCGGCTTGACCGCTGCTGTGTTTTGTTATCTGTCGTAGGAGGTTTTTAGTAGATGGTCGCAGCACTTTTCGTGGAAACAGACGGCGCTTACTTCGGCATCCCTGGCGTTGATCCCTGGGACGAAATCCGAGACGCCCGGAAATACCAGGGGCCGGTTCCGGTAGTGGCGCACCCGCCCTGCCAGCGTTGGGGTCGTTACTGGCACGGAGCGCCGAACAAACCGAATCAGTACCGTCTTGGCGAGGATGGCGGCTGTTTTGCCTCTGCCTTGACGGCGGTACGGAATTACGGTGGGGTACTGGAGCATCCAGCACACTCTCACGCCTGGCGCTTTTTCGGCCTGACGGCTCCGCCTAAAGCCGGGGGATGGGTAAAAGCTGATGATTTCGGCGGGTATACCTGTCATGTCGAGCAGGGGCATTATGGCCACATGAGCAGAAAGGCACCCTGGCTGTATGCCTGTGGCGTTGACCTCTTGGAATTGACATGGGGAACGTCCGGCCAGCGTATTCACCCTGTTGCCCTGGAGCGGTACGGTTACGAGAAAGCCAGGCGCATAGGGATGATGGCAATGGTTGGCGGCAAAGACAAGACCAGAATCAGAAACGCAACCCCGGAGGCTTTCCGTGACATCCTGTTGCGAATCGCAGAAACTGCCAGGGTAGACAGATAACGATTTAGCTGTGCATCGCGCAGCGTATGAACCAGCGGCGGGTTAGCCCCGTCGCTGAAAGGATTGACCATGCTGAACATTAAAGACAAGCCGGGATGTATTACCAAAGCAGAAATGCGGTCCTATTTTGAGAAAGCAATCACAGATACCCCTCTGCTCCGCGATAAAACTCCGCTCGGGGTGATGGAGGTAAACGGGGAGTTCTCGCACTACATGGATGCGGATACCGATACGATGTGGCTTGGATTCGCACTCGGCATGAGGGTGGCCGAAAGGTTGAGGGGCTAACGATTTAGCTGTGCATCGCGCAGCGTATGAACCAGCGGCGGGTTAGCCCCGTCGCTGAAAGGATTGACCATGCTGAACATTAAAGACAAGCCGGGATGTATTACCAAAGCAGAAATGCGGTCCT
>JAEHJW020007144.1_pt1 | contig 34736 bp, 53 predicted proteins | sample 9271431 | NCBI WGS metagenome assembly JAEHJW02 | reverse complement strand
CGCCGGCGGGCGTGCGGCGTCGGCAGCGGCCCGCGCTCACCCACGCGCCCTCGCCTTCCGCCGCGGCGTATCTTCGCGCGCCGCCTGCCGGCCCGTGTACTGCTCCCATCGCCGCACCGAGACGTCGCCGGGAAAGAACGCCCATGTCTCGCGCCAGTCGGCTCGGTCGTCGTTCGTAACCTTGCCTATGCGGCGAGCCGCATCGGCAAGGTGCCCTTCGGCTGCAGCACGCTGGCGCCATGAGGGATCGTACTCGACGCCGTAAGGCGGGTCAGTGACGCAAAGGCGCGGGGTCGCGCCATCTAGCAGGCGCGCCACATCCTCAGCCTTCGTCGAATCCCCGCACAGCAGCCGGTGCTCGCCGAGCAGCCACAGGTCGCCCGGCTTCGTTGTCGGCTCCTCCGGCACAGGCGGCACGTCATCGGGATCCGTGAGCCCCGCCTTCGGCAACTGCGGCTGCATGTCCGCAAGCATCGCGCGCAGCGCATCGTCGCTCACCGTAATGTCGGCCAGGAGCGCCGCCAGTGCCTCATCGTCGGTCGTTGCCAGCGCTGCCAGCGGGTCGAGCGTCGCCAGCACGACCCGCTCCTCCGCTTCATCCAGCTCGACGTACACCACCGGCACCGTGGACTCGCCGCGCGCCACGGCCAGCTCGACGCGCGCATGCCCATCGACGATCCGCCCCGTCGTGCGGTTCACGATCACATCCTGCACCCAGCCAACCGCGGAGAGCGCACCGGCCAGAGCCGCCCGTTGCGCCTCGGGATGGCGGCGCCAGTTCCCCGGGTTCGGCATGAGCGCGCCGGGCGCCTCTTCGCCGTGCCCCACGATGCGGCTCCGCCACTCCGTCATCGACATGCTCCCGGAAAACCCGTACAGGACGCGAAAATGGTCAGTAGGAGGGGACCCGTCGCGCCGGCCTCAACTTTTCGAGTGCCCCCCGGCCCTCTGTCGCCGCCCTGCACGCGCTTCGACGAGGCGTTTTCGGTCATTGCAGGCGCGGCAGCAGGCGACAAGGTTGCTGTCATCGTCGCTGCCGCCGCGCGCGCGGTTGAGCACGTGGTCAGCCAGCGTCGCCGGGTCCCCGCAGTACTGGCATACATAGCCATCGCGCTCCAGTATACGTTGCCGGATCGCCCTCCGCTGGTTGCCGCCAGGCCGTCGTCGCGGCACCGACCGATGCCACGGCGGGCGTGCGTGCTGTGGGCACGGTTGGAGTGCCGGGCATCCGGGCTTGGGGCACGGCCGGCCGGCGCGCGTCACGTCTCCCTGCCTGACCCATGCAGCCGGAGCACGTTATCCATGTGCGCGATGTGCGCGCCCCCTATAGTGTGTAAGAACACGCGCACATCGTTGAAGTGTGCGAGAGGGACGGACAGCGGCCGTATACCGGCGACCGCTTTGTCCGAGGCGCGCACAATGTGCGCGCACGTTCCGCGCACATCGCCAGATACGAAATCGGCTCATTCCGCCCATCCGCGCGGTTCATCTGCGCGTCTCGCGCACAATCCATAGAACACATCCCGGCCAACCTTGCGTAACCTGACGAAGGTAGCCGACTCCGCAAGAATGTGCGCGGCACGTCCGCGCGAGAGTCCGCAGGCATCAGCGACCTCGCCAGCCGTCGCAGCGTCTACATGCTGGAGGTATTCGATGATCTCGTCCACCTTGCTGCGGCGCACGGTGGTGTCCAGCTCCGCGAACTCGCCCTGAGCGGAACGGCGTATCGCCGAGAGGCCGTCCGCATCGAACTCGAGCGCGAGGAACTCCGGCTGTTGGGGCGGTACATCGTTGGCCTTCGTGAGCTGCAGCGCCACGCCGAGCGTGCTGCCCCGCCGCTCTGAAGTCAGTGCCACGATCACATCGGCGGCGTTTTCGAACATGCTGCTGCCGAAGGTGTGCATCTCGCGGCCGTCGGCGGCGCCCTGGTGGGACGTGTGCGCGATGGCCAGCCAGGAGGGCGCGACCTTGTTGAGCGTGTCCATGACGGTGTTCGCGGTGCGGTCTTCAGTGAGGGCACCGGCGCCGGTGCGCGAGATGGAGTCCAGCACCACCAGCCCGACGCCATCCTCCTCCACCTGCCGCGCCACCACGTCCCGGATGTCGGAGAGCGTCTCGCCGCGGGCGATGATGGTAGACATGGGCGCGCCGGGGTCGAGCCCGAGCGCCCGGTTGACAAGGTGCAGCCGTCGGCCGAACGTCTCCTCCGAGCGTTCGAGCTGGATGAAGAGCACGCGGGCGTCCGGCTGGCAGTGCCACAGCACGCCCGCATCGATGGCCCGCGCCATGATCAGCCCGAGGTACGTCTTGCCAGCGCCGCGCGGGCCGAACAGGATCGTGCCGCCGCCCTGGACGATGTACGGCTCCAGGACGTAGCGCAGCGGCGTCAGCTCGGGCGCCGAAAGCATGATCGCGCGCCGCGCCTCAAGGTGCCGGTCCCACAGGGTGAGGCAGAACAGGCCGAGCGCGTCCGTCATGTGCCCGGACGGCCAGCTCTTCTGCGTGACGGCGCCCAGCCGTTTGTACGCGGCGTTGGCCAGCCGCCCGCGCTCCTCGCGCTTGAGCGGGGCGATGTCGTCGTATTCCAGCACCGTGCCGTTGAGGCTGATCGAGACGAGCGCGTGGATGCCCGTCCGCTCCCGGCGCACGTCTTTGGCCGCGATACGGAGCACCTCGCCGGTGCTGAGGGGGTAGTCCGTATGGATCATGGCATCTCGTATCTCGGCGCTGGCGTCACCGGGACGCCTGTGCCACGCCGCTGAGGGGGCGCCACGGCGCGCTGGGGCGCCGGGCGGGCATCGGGGCGGCTGCCCTCCGTAGCGGGCCCGTACGCGCCTCCTGGCGCGAAGTCGCGCTCGTTGGGGACGAAGCGCCGGGGCGGCGGGCACTCGTGGATGTAGGGCCAGCCGTCGCCTGTGTAGCGGCGCAGGACGGCCGGCCGCGGACGGCGTACGTAGGCCACGGACGCCACCTCGGCTCCGCACCACGGGCACGGCTCGACGTACAGCATCGTGTCACGGACGTACCGCATCACCATCCTCCCGACGGCCACAGCGCCGCTTGCCCCTGCGGGATGGCCACCGCGCCCCGCACGCCGTAGCGCAGCCGCCGCACAGCCATCTCGTCGTACACGGGCGTCACGGCCGCTCCATCTCGTCGAGCATCCGGCAGACGCGGCACCAGTACGTGGGCTTCAAGCCCTTCTTCTCCCTGCAAGGCCACTGCGTGCTCAGCGCGTACAGACAGCCCACGTCCATGAGCGCCTGCCGCCGCGCGGCGCGCACGGGGTTTGCCGCGACCGGCGCGTCGTCCGCGACGCACGGCGTCCGCACGACCACCTGAACGTGGCCGTCCTCGTACACGACGCGCCCCGCCGCGTGCAGGTGCGGGTCCAGCTCGCCGGGGCCGTCCGGCTGCGGGTAGTGGTCAGGCCGGATGCAGGTCATGGCGCGGCCTCCTCCAGATGCTGGGTAGCTTTGGCGAGATCCACGCACCGCCTGCACATCGTCTCGACGAATCGCTCTTCCAGGTGAGGATCCGGTGCGCCACGGCGACATGCGTAACACCAGTAGATGCAGTCGCAATGAAAACCCATCAATGCCTCCCGCACCGCCGCCCACTGCGCGCGCTCGATGGCGGCGGCGAGTTCGGGCGCAAGGATGGATGGGGGGCCATCGACGCACCTCAGCGCGTCGTGCAGTGCCTGCGTTGCTGTCGGGTAGGTCATGGCTGCTCCTCCCCGCGCTGCACCGCCTTCGGCCACGTGTACTGGCAGCGGCGGCACGTCCGGCAGATGTGCTCGACCGTGCAGCATTGCGGCCGGCTTAACGAGTTATCCAGCGGGCACCCGTCATGGTGCGCGCTCAGATGATGGCGCGAGGCTACATTCGTACACCCGCACTTCGGGCAGGCCGCCGCTTCGTCGTAGCGCTTCATCGCACCTTCCCGGCGCTCCGCGGCCATTCCCGGACACGCAGGTCTTCCGGCAGCTCGGCAAGAGCCGTACCAGGCCACGCGCCGCCGAGCTGCTTGACGAACACCGGGACGCCTGTGGCCCGGCACTGCGCGACGATGGTGCGCGCCCAGGCGATCTCCATGGGCCGGTGCTTCGGCCCCGACTCGCCGCCGATGATCACCCAGTCGATGCCGGCCAGAAGCCCCGTCAGGTCTACCGGCCCGAGCAGCGGTTCGCAGGACAGGAACCGCACCGCCGCCGGTATCCGCGCCAGCAACGGAATGCGGACGCCGGCCCAGTGCTGATTCTCCACAGACGTCCCCAGCCATACGTTTGGCAGCGGCCACAACATACGCGGCGGTTCGCGGAGCAGCGGGGCTCGATCGTCCCGCATGATAAGGGCACTCGCACTCTCCGCGACGACGACGCCGAAGGAGCCGTCGAGCAACGAACACATCCTGGCAGGGCGTTTCGTCAAGATCTGAAACGTGTGCTGCGGCGATGCAGCCATCACCGAGAACACATCCGCGATGAACTGGTCAGGCACCAATTCGTGAAATAAATCCGACATCGAGTTCACGAACACGCGCCGCAGCTTCCGCCAGCCGAGCGGCGTGCCGAGCCGCTCCGGGTGCAGCACGACGTTCTCCGCCGCGTGCTCATCGATCCACGGCTTCGCGGTCGTGCCGAAGCGGTGCGACAGCGCTTCCGCGTAGCAGTGCGCGCAGCCGGGCGAGACCTTGGAGCAGCCCGTCACGGGATTCCAAACAGCATCAGCCCACTCAATCTTCGTATCACCCACGACGCGCCGCCTCTCGTTTGTGATGACATCGGGCATCGCCATCGCGCGGTGGCATCGGCGGCGGCCCGTATCTCCCAACCACTGCGCGCGATACGTGATTTCGGCGCGACCGCTCGTTACGGCAGTCGCGACACCACGCAGTCAGGCCATCAGCACGGCTGGCGTCGATGGCGAACTCGTGCGCACCCTTGAAGTCACGGCAATGCGCGCAGGGCTTCACTGGTTGGGCTAAGATAGCGCTCGCGTCGCTCATCGCAGCACGTCCGAACGGCGCCGGAGGGCCGGATCGTCAACGAAGGATGGCATCGAGTTCTCCCGCGTACCAATTCGACGGGCGGATGACGCCCGCCCACGAGACGCCTGGCACCGTACGCAGGCGGTCGAGCCACATCTGCTGCGCCTCCGAGATGATGCCCCGCTCCGACTTGAGTTCGATGCAGACCAGCTCGCCCGCGCCCTCCGGGCGCTCCCGGTACAGGGTGAGGTCTGGCCAGCCGCGCGGGCTGTGGATGCTCACCCACGTCACGTGTACGGCCCAGCCCAGCCGCTCCGCGTAGGCGCGGACGTGCTTCTGCAGGTCGCGCTCGCGGATGCCGAGGTCGCCTGTCGTCACGACGCGCGGCCTCTCACGATGCGGCCTCTCACGCTCATCGCGCATCCTCCTCTTCCCACAGTCCGAACGGCGACAGGGCCATCCGGTCGTCGTTGCGCCCTCTGCGTAGCACCGCGAGACAGGCGCCACATGGCATATGAGGCGGCCGGACACCGCCTCGCCCGGGCCAGCAGATGTCGATCGCATGGCACCGATAGCGGCCGCATATGGAGAGGTAGTCATAATCGCCCGTGATCTCCATCGCGTGGGCCGTACCGTGCGGGGAGATCGCGACATTCATCGCGCGTCCTCCCGCATCACGCGCAGGGCCCGCGCAATGAGGATGAACCCAGCCCCATCGAGACTGTCACCGTCGTCCAGTACCCAGCGCGTCAGCACCCGCAGCCGCCGCCGGTACCAGCGCCGCTGCCACGCCGCCGCCTCTTGCTCGCGGAGGTACGTCTGCCGCTCCTGCTCCGCATTCATGCTGCCGTGTTCTTGCTACGCAAGCGGAGTTCCTTCTGACGCCGTTCTCCCGTACTGGCCCAGAACTCATGGTCAGGGCAGTCACAAGCTCCCTCGCTACAACGGCACGATGCCACGTAATGTCTGCACCGAACGCAGAAGTAGCCCTCGATCGATCCACACAGGGGGGTCGGGCATGATCCCAGGTAACCTCTGCGCTTCATGCTGCCCACGTCCTGAGCGCGCGCGCGACCTGCGCGATTTCGTGGCGCAGCGTGCGGTCATGCCGGAGCTGCCGCTGCACGAGGCTGCGCCAGCCGCAGACGACGGCCGGTGCGGCGCCCAGCGTCTCGCCCACGCGCGCGTCGTCACGACAGTCCGTGTGCAGGACGAACGCCGCGACGCGCCGGGCGTGCGCCTCGCGTTTGCCCGACGGTGCCCGCACCGTGTCCGGCGGCACGCCGAGCACGCGCGCCACGGCGTCGATGATCCGGTGGTGCCGGACGCACGGCTGTGGCGCCGTCACCCGCGCACCAGTTCGCCGGTGTCCAGATCCACCGTCCGTCCGCCGGCGCTCACCGTGGCGCCCGGCCCGGCGGCATCGCGCAGGCGGCGGGCCGCCTCTCGCACGCCGGGCATACTGAGCTGGACGCTCGTGATCTTGATGATCGCCTCGCCCGCGAGCTGGATCTCCGCGAGGTCGGCCAGCTCGCCGCTCGCGTCCGCCTCGAACACGAGCGTCACCGTCCCTTCCAGGTAGGCGTCGCCCTCCTTGGGCACGACGAGCGCGACCTTCGTGCTCTTGATGTTCCCGCGCAACTGCACATCCATGTTCGTCTCCTGTCGCTGTTCGTCCGCCCGCGCGACAGGCCGAGGTTCGCTCGCAAATGGGCATCCCCCCAGCCTGCCGCGCCGGCGGACGAGCCACCGGCGGTCTTGCATTCCCTCGGGCTTCCGGGTCGTCGCCGGCGGCTCGGCGTCCACTCCCTGCCGCAGTACCGCGTCCCGCACGTTGGGGCGCGTGACCTACACGAGTTCGGGTTGCGCGGCCGGCGGCTGCGTCGACTCGATCAGGGCGATGATCTCCGCCATCTGCTCGGGCGTCGGCGCCGCCTTGCCCAACATCGTCTCGCCGTCTGATGTGACGACTTTGCGGCCGTACCTAAGGTTGATGCCGTCGATGAGCGTCTTGCGCTGGTCGTCCGGGAAGGCGCGCATGAGCGTGCGGATGCGGCTGGCCGGCGGCGGGTCGTGCGCCAGCGCCGAGGGGTGCGGCTCGCGCCCCGGCGGCGCCGGGGCGTCGGGCTCGATAGCCGGCAGCTCGTCGATGTCGATGACTTCACCTGACGGCTCAGCGATACTGGCCGCCCATGCGTCGCCATCCACGAAATACGCTTTCCCCCGCTGTCCCGCCGTACAACTCTTCGCCGCACAGACCCAGAAGGCCGTGTAGGGCTTGCCCGTTTTCTTCGACGTGCCGGCCGGGACATGCTTCATCGCCCCGTGCTCCGGGCAGTCAGGCTTCGGGCCGGTAGGCGCGCGCCATGCCGCCTTCGGGCTCTCCGCAAAGGTCATCTCTTCCGCGGGCGTCGCATCGTAACCCGCCAGAGTCATCACGAAGCCGAGCGGCAACCGCAGTGCCTTTGATGTCGCCCGCGTCTGCGCCATCGACCTCTGCGCGTACTCGTCCGCCTTCCCCCACCGCTCCTCGCCCGGCGAACACATCGCCTCCGCCGCGCCCACCAGTGCGCCGCCCAGCGTCCGCGCCTCCACCCGCGCCTCCCAGCCGCCGCCGTCCAGCGGCCGGGTCCAGACGGCCACCGGGAACACGCTCAGCATTGCACCGAGCGTTGTCCAGCCCTCACAGCGCACGTACTTCCCCGGCCGGCCGGGGAACGTCATCACGAGCGGCTTGCCATCCGATCCGTGCGCGGATTCGATTACCCCTTTGAGCGCCTCGGCCGTCTGGCGCATCCGCACCACCACCGCTGCGGGCGTATCACCGGCGAACAGCGCTGGCACGGGCTCGTCATTACGCAGTGCTACGTCTGTTGTCATGCGCCGGACGTGCTCCGCGTTCACGCGAGCCTCCCGCCGCGCAGTACCGGCTCACCGCGCGGGAAGTACGCCTTGCTCGTCAGTTTGGCGAGCACGTCCGACCAGTCCGCCTCGTCGAGTGCGTAGGTCTTACGGCAGTCCCACGACGGGCAGTAGTGCGCCGTGACATCGTGTACGGCGACGAGCAGGCGGCCGTCCTCGCGCCAGCCCTCCGCGCGTTCGAGGCGCACCATCGGCTGCGCCCCGAAGTCGAACAGAGGCAGCGCCCAATCCTCGCGCAGCGCCTCGTTGATGACGGCGAGGATGGCCATCCCGTCGTCCCGCGTGTCCAGTACCTGCGGCGCGTCACACGGCTCCTCGCCGGGCCGGTGCTGCGCGCGGCGGCAAGAGCGCCAGCCCGGCGGCCAGGCGTCGTACGAGTGCAGGTGCGGCTCCGGCGGCATCAGCACGTAGGTGCGGCCGTACCCGTTCTCGTCGTAGCGGCGCGGCCGGCCACTCACGGGGTCGATGTCCCGGTCGATCATGGCGTCCTCCCATCGTGGAGCGCATCCAGGCACCAGCGCACCTGCTCCATGTACGCGGCGGCCCCTGCGGCGTCCCGTGCGTCCCCTGCGGCCCGTGCGGCGTCCCGTGCGTCCCCTGCGGCCCGTGCGGCGTCCCGTGCGGCCCATGCGGCGTCCCATGCGGCCCATGCGGCCCCTGCGGCGTCCCGTGCGGCGGCGTAGGCCGCTTGTGCCTCGGCGCTGGCCGGGTCGGCGAGCTGGGCCACGGCGTCCGCATGGGCGTCCAGCCCGGCACTACGCAGCAGGGTCACCAGATGCGGCTGGCGCTGCGTGAGGGTCCAGGCGATGAATGCCCGGCGTTGCGCGCGCGTGAGCAGGCGCAGCAGGCCCCAGAGCGGGTCACACCCCGCCTCCTTGAGCCGCACCGCCGCCTCCTCCGTCAGCGGCACCCCCGCCGGGTACAGCCGCCGCGCCGTCTCTGCCTGCCCAGCGCAGGCACCCCAGCGCGCGATGCGCCGGTGCGTGATGATGGTGGTCGCGGTCATGGCCTCCTCCGCATCCGCTGGCGCCGCTCGCGGTCGCGCGCCGCTAGGTCGAGCAGGATCGGGCGCGGGTCGCGGCGCGCCTCGATGCGCCGCCGCTCCGCGCGATCCGCCAGCCACTCGTCCGCCAGCCGCCCGCACCAGTGCAGGAGCGGGTGCAGCGCGACGATGAACGCGAGGGTGAGGATGGCACCGAACCAGACGGCGAAGAACATCTGCGCGTCAGTCATGCGCCCCCTCCGGCCACGGCGTGCCGCAGAGCCCGCAGTGCGCGCCGAACGGCGCCACCGTCTCCACCGAGCAGACGCAGCAGGTGCGGATCATGGTGCGCCAGTAGCAGCCGCACCAGCACTGGCCTTCTGGGCCGGGGTACCGCGGGCAGGTGCCGCGCGCGGCGTCGAAGTCACAGGTGGTACGCTGTCTGGTGGCGGGCATGGGACTCCCTTCCTATCGCCTGCCTACGCACGACGCCCGGCCCTCACCGGGCGTTTCGTGCGTGCGGGGCCGGGCATCCCTGCCCGCTACCGCATCCGTGCTATCGTCAGCGGGCAGGGAGGCAATCAAAGGTCTTTTTCATTGCCCCCGCCCGGCGGGCCTACGTGCCCGGCTTGTCGCGCCGCGCGCGCCCCTCGCGCCAATTCTCACGTTTGCAGATCGGACAGCACTTGGGTGGCGTCGGCCGGCGCGGGTACCAGCGATACCCACAGCCCTTGCACTCCACCATCTCGATCACCGCTGGCGTTGCCATGAGCGCCACCTTACACCTACGTAACCTCCGCTGTCAAGCCCCCGGCGGCGTTATTCTCAGGGGACGTGGATGGCGATGTGCTACAGGTCACCGGGCCGTTCGCGTGCGGCCCGCATCACCTGCTGTACGAGCGTCCCGGCCTCCTCGGGCGTCAGCTCGTGGCGCCCGTGCGCCCGTGCCCGGAACTCGACCCAGGCCCACACCGCCGTATAGACCAGCTCGCGCAATGTCATGTCGTCGAGCACGGCCACCAACTTCGCCCGGCGGGCGAGCCGTGCCTCAATCCGGACGCGAATATCCTCAGCCAATCGTCTCCCCTCCTCCGGCGGGCTCCGAGTGTACGGGATTCGTGCCCGCCGGGCATTGAGCCATTCACAGAAACACCATAAGATCGTGCCTACCGACCGGCCCATCTTCCGCCCGTCCTTGACGTAACCCCTTGCGTCCCCGCGCCCGGTGGTGCTGTGATCTATCCGTCAGCACGCATGGAGGCGGCCGCGCCACGCGCGCCCACGGAGGGAATCGTGGGCGAGTGGCTGCCGACGGCCGCAGAGGCCGTGTCGGCGTACCTCCAGGACGCGGAGATCGAGGGACGGCCGCGCGGCTCCATCGCCACCTACCGCTCGTCGCTCTCGCTCATCCGCGACTCGTGCGAGCCCGTGGCGGCGCTCGCCGTGTCGCTGCGCGGGTTGCTGTACGCGCGCCTCCGCACCGTCTCGCCCAACAGCGCCTCCGGCATCATCGCGGCGCACCGCGCCTTCGTCCGCTACTGCCAGGCGCGGGGATGGCTCGTTAGCGACCCGCTCGCCGGCCTCAAGCCGCCCCGCAAGCACGAGGTGCCGCATCGCTACCTCACCCCGGCGGACGTGCAACGGCTCTGGGCCGCCATCGACGCGCCGCTCGACCGCGCCGCGCTCTGCTTGCTCGCGATGGGACTGCGCGCGGGCGAAGCCTGCGCCGTGCGCTGGACGGATATCGATTGGGAGGCCGCAACGCTCACGGTCCGCACCGAGAAGCACGGCGAGCCGCGCGAGCTGCCGCTCGATACCCGCGCGCTCGATGCGCTCCGTGCCGCCGAACGTCGCGCGCCGACCGTGCTGGGCATCACCCGACACCGGCTGTGGACGCGCATGACGCGCCTCGGCCGGCGCGCCGGCGTGCCGTTCCACCCGCACATGCTCCGCCACGCCTGGGCGATGGCGTGGCTCGAAGCCACCGGCGATCAAGGGACGCTACAGACGCTCGGCGGCTGGCGGACGGCGGGGATGCCCCGCTACTACGCCCGCTCCGCGCTGCGCCGCGTGGCGCTGGCCCGCGCGCGCGAGGCCGGGCTCTCAGCGCGACTCTTCGAAGGGCCGGCGGGGCTTACGGCCACGGCCAGCGCTTGCCCGCCAGCGCCCAGAGGTACCGCAGTGCCCCCTTGAGCACGCTGTCGGTGCCCTGTGCCAGCGCCGTCACCTGCTGCTGCAAGTCCATGTGCGCCGTCACCAGCGCGTCGAACTGGGCCTTCTCGTCCGGCGTCATCGGATCCTCCTCGTACTCCGCCCATGGGATGCGTCCCGAGGGACATGATGTCGCGTAGACCTCGTTGTGCTCCCACAGCGTCTTTTGCGGCCGGGCGCGGCTCAGACTAAAGCCGTGATTGGCCGCGAGCCAGCGCACGAGCGCGACCGACGCGGCGAGCTGCGCTGCCGTCAAGGGCTCCGACTCGTTGCCGGGCGCCCCGCCCTCGTGCTCGACGCCGATGAGCAGGCCGTTCCAGACCCGGCTGCCCGCATGCCAGCAGACGGCCATCGCGTCGTAGTGCTGGTACACCGTACCGTCTTGCGCCACGCTGAAGTGCCAGGATGCGGTGTCCGGGCCGTCGAGCCGCGCCAGCGCATCCGCGAGCCGGCCGACCATCGAGTGGCAGATCACGCCGCGACGCGCATTGACGGCGAGGCCGGGGTAGCCCTGCTTCCACGCCTGGCCGGGGCGCTGGACGGCGGGCGGGTAGTTCACCTAGCCCCCCCCCGGCAGTCTTACCTCGCAGCGGCGCGGCTTCACGCCGCCGGCGCGGCGGACGGCCTCATCGTAGGCCCGCGACCGCGCCACGTCCGCCGGCGACACGTACACCCAACCGCAGATCAGGCAGGAGCGCTCGTCCAGGCGCCGGTCGTACCAGAGCATCCCGCCGCACCGCGGGCACTGCCGGGGCGTCATTCGCCCTCCCTCGGCTCCGTCACGCGCACGACGCCGTGCGTCTCGCCGTACACCGTCGCCTCCGGGTGGCCCACGCGGAAGTCCTCGATGGCCGCCACGATGGCCTCCGAGCGCTTCGGCTCGTCCCGGTCGTAGACGTAGCGCACGCCCGTCGCGTAGTCGGCGATCGTCACCCGCCAGCGCAGCGCCACGTCACGGCGCCCGCTTGCGCGCCGGGTCGATGTGGTCGGCCCATCCCTCGGCCGTGCGCACGGCCACCAGCACGAGCGGCAGCAGGTACGCGCGGTCGCCCCAGTCCGCGCCGCCCGCTGCCTCGGCGATGGCGATGAGCGCCGCCATCACGCCCGCCTCGACGGCGCCGCGAGCGACCCCCACCACCACCGGCGGGATGCCCAGCCCCCGCACCGCGTCCCTCACCAGCTTCAATACGACCATCACACTCCCCCTTTCAGCGCACGAACAGGTGCCACAGGTCTGCGGCATTGGCCCCGAGGATCGCGAGCATCCACGCGACCGCGAACCAGCGTCCGGCCGAGAACCATTGCCACATCTGGCGATGCTGGGTGACGAGATCCGGCGCGCTGGTTTCGAGTTTGATGAGCCGGTCTTGGTGGCCCCGCAAACTGCCATTCATACGGCGCAGCTCGATCTTAATGCCCTCAATCTCAGCCGTCGCCGCCAGCACGCGCGCCTCCATGCGCTCGAACCCGGCGCGCTGCTGCTCCTCGATCCGGGTCAGCCGGTGCTCGACCGTCACATCGTCCACTCCCCTCGCTCCCCCTACAGCCGGCGTGCGCTCGGCAGCAGGACGAACGTACCGTACGCGAGCAGGCGCTCCGAGCCCGCATTCGTGCGCCAGAGCTCGTGCCACCACGTCCCCGGCGCGACGAGCTCGACGCCAGCCGCGCTCATCGTGTCGTTGTGTACGAGCGGGATCACGGCGCCGTCACTCGTCCCGTCCACGTCCGCCAGCGTGATCGTCGCGCTCTTCGCCGGGATGAGCACCGTCCGCCCTTCCACAGCCGACGTGTAGAGCGTCCATTCGAGCTGGTAGCCCGTCAGGTTGACCGGAGCCAGCGTCACCGGGTCCTTCACGGCGATCACGACGTTGACCGTCATCCCCTGGGCGACGCCGTGCGCCTTCGTCACATCCACTTGCGCCGACATGTGCCTACCTCACGATCACCGACGCGCTGTCGTGCGCCGACCCTACCGTCACCGACGCGCTGTCGTGCGCCGACCCTACCGTCACCGACGCGCTGTCGTGCGCCGACCGTAGCACGAGCTGGCGGATGTCTTTGCTAGACGGCGCGAGGATGCTCACGGTGTGCGCGATCGCCGACGCGATGCCGCGCACGAAAGCGCCTGCGCGGCCCAGCGCCGCCGAGTGCGCAATGCCGCTGCTCACGCCCCTTCCGAGCGCCAGCGCCCGCGACACGGCGGCGCTGTGGGCGATGGAGGAGCTGGCGCCCCGCGTCAGCCCGAGCGCCCGCGTCACCGCCGCGGAGTGCGCGATGCCCGACGAGAGCGTCCGCGTGTTCGCAACGGCGCGTTGCACCGTCGCTGAGTGCGCCACGCTCGATGTGATCGTGCGGATCAGGTTCGCCGCGCCCCCATTGATCACGAAGCTCACGGGTGCCGAATGCGCGATCGCGCTACCGGTCGTCCGTGTCAACGTCAGCGCGCGGCCTACGACGGCCGAGTGCGCGATGCCGCTCGTGAGCAGCCGCGCGTTGGCCACGGCCCGGCCCACGACGGCGCTGTGCGCCACGCTCGCCGTGACAGTGCGAGGCAGCGACAGCACGCGCCCCATCGTCACCGTATGCGCGATGGTGGAGCTGGCCGCCCGCGTGTTCGCCACCTGTCGCGCGACCGTCGCGGAATGCGCGACGGAGGGTGCCTGTGTCCGCGTGTTCGCGACGGCGCGCGCCACCGCGGCGCTGTGCGCGACCGAGGCGCTGATCGTGCGCGGGAAGTTCGTCCCGCCGGCCAGCTTGTACACGACGCACAGCATCCCCCAGCCGGTCGCGCCCGTCAGCGTGCCGCTGGTGCTCTGCACGCTGCCCGACGCCCCCGAATCCTTGTCCGCAATCCACAGGTCGCCGTCCGTCGTGGAGCCCATCATATTGACGCGGACGGTGCCCGTGGGAGCTAAGCTCCATACACCCCCCTCGCCGTCCTCGCCATAGATGCAGAGCACGAGCTCGTTCGCGGCAGTCGTGGCAGCTGTGTTGCCCGACGCGGGGCTCGCGTTGTTCACGGAGTTCGCGGCGGACACGTCCACAGCGGCGCTCGCGGTTGAGAGGCCGGAGTATTCGAGGATGGCGACGTAGCCGCCGTACGACCCACCGCTCGTTGTCAGCGTGATCGTGATGTCGTCAGTCGAGAGCAGCTGCGCCGCGAGCTGCACCGAGAAGACAGCGACGATGCCGCCGTTCGGCGACACCGTGGTCTTGCTGACGTCCTGCGTCCATGAGCCATTCTTGGCGTCGCTGACGGCGACGCTCGTGACCATGTTCCAGGTCGTAACGGCCAGGAACGCGCGGTTGCCGGCGACGGTGTTGAGGGTAAACCTGATCGTCTGGCTCGCGTTGTTGGTGAGCGCCTGCTCCTTTCTCTGGACGAACGCCCACGCCATCGCGCTACCTCAATTCGAGATGTCGATGTTCTCGGTCAGCGTGTCGTTCGTCGCGAGGATGGCGTCCGTCGCGAAGTTGTCCTCGACGTAGAGGTTCGAGCCCGCCACGGTCGTCGAGTCGAACAGCCCGCCGCCCTTCGCCGTCGCCGCGCCCGTCGCCGTGAACGTCTTCGTGACACGCCGGGTGAACTGGCCGCCGAGCGTGGCCGGCGCGGTGTATGCCCCGAGCGTCCCCGCGGCACGCGCCAGGCCGAGCGTGGTGAACTCATTCGTGGTCACGCCGCCTGTCGCCGATCCCAGCGAGAGGTCGGTCTTGGTCTTGGTCAGCGCCGCGTTCGCGACGGCCACCGCCTTGAACACCAGCGTCGCCGATGCGGCGCCGAAGCACTGGATGTCCTGCTGTACCGCGCCCTGATCGACGCGCTCGTTGTGCGTGATGCTGACCCAGATCAGGCGCATCTTCTCCAGGAGCCCGTCCGCGCGGTAGACCGGCCGGTGCTGCTTGACGATGAACACGCCGATCTCGCCCGGCCCGTAGAGACGGCGTACCGCCTTGCCGGGAAAGGAGATCAGTTTGAGCAGGTCGGGCGGCGTCCAGATGCGCCCCAGCTCCGGGTCGATCTCGTAGACCTCGCGGCTGCGTCCCAGTGCGAGCGTGCTCATGCCTTCACCCATCCTTCCTGCGCGTAGAGGTCCACCTGTCCGGGGTCGACGAAGGTCTCCTCGGACTCGCCCGTGTCCGGATGGGTGCGCCGCACGCGCACGCCGTCCGGCTGTTTGATCTCGTACTCGGCGGAGATCGACTGTTCGATGTTGCTGATGGCCTGCGCCAGTTCGGCGACAGCCGCGCGCGCGGCGGCGGCTTGTGCGACGTCGGACGGGTCGATTTCCTCGTCCCGGATCACGCCGTCGATGTAGGCCGTGTATGCCTGGCACACCGTGTCGCAGAGCAGGCGCAGCGAGTCCTTCTCATCCTGGAGGTCGATTACTCCCCGCCGGAAGCCCTGGGCAATCCAGTGCTCGACGTCCGCCGCGTCCACCAGGATCGATCTGCCGGCCGCATCGAAGAGGCGTTCGGGCATGGGCGCGTTGACGGCCGCGCTGACCGTAGCTTCGTGCGGGATGTCCGCCATCGTCATCGTGCGTCCCTCCTGAACTGCCAAAACAGACGGCACCCCAAGCCTCAGGGGCGCCGCCTGCTCAGCCTTCCGGCGGACGAACGTTATGCGATTGGCCGTACGGCCCGTCTGGGCTGTAATTGCCCCGAGTATATCACCGGGGCACGATCGCGTCCCTCTCGGTGTGCTGCACCATCACCTGCCGCGGCGCGCCCGTGCGCCGGTCGAAATCCAGCACGATCCGCACGTCGTCGTAGCGGCGCTGCGCCTCGATGCTGGCCGCCAGCCGCCGCACCTCCGCCACGAACTCATCGAGCGTCATAGGGAGACGCCCCACACGCGATACATGGCGACGAAGCTGATCATGTCGCCGGCGGGGTCGATCGCGGCGTCATCGTTGTACACGAGCTGATAGCCCGTCGGCACCAGGAACGGGGTCATCACGGTCGTCACGTCCGAGCGGCCGCCGCCGAGCGTCACGGTCGCGCCCGCCGAGCCCTCTACCGTATTCAGCGTCTTGATCGCCGACGCGGGTGTCGTGCCCGGCCACGTGATCGCCCGCACGATGTTCAGGTCGGGGTCAACCACCTTCACCTGTGAGATACGGTTACCGACGACAGCCGATGTGTTGAGCTGCACGTACAGGCTGTAGATCTCCCAGTCCCCCGACAGGACGACGTGCGAATCTGCCGCCTTCTTCTGGAAGGCGTTGTTCGGGTAGCCGGCGACGCCGATGCTCAGGACGCCATAGGCCATCAGATCTGTGCCTCCGTCACTGACGCGCGCTCCTGCGCAGACTCTCCTGCAGGCCGATCAGCAGCCGCACCGCCGACCACGGGTCGAGCGCCGCGGTGTGCTCGTAGACCGGCCGTACGACCATCGGCGGCCTCATTCGTTGCGCTCCGACTGCCGTGCCTCGAAGAGCATCCGCTCGATCTCCCGCAACACACGGCTCTCAGGCCGCAGGATCACCGTATGGTCGATCACCGTCGCTGGCCGCGGTTCCTTGCTCGCCATCACACCACCTCCGCCGTGATCTTGTGAACGGACGTCGCCGGCTCGTAGTTGATCCCGAGAATGCGCACGTCCGGCGCGATGGGCATGCCCGGACGCGTCGCCGCGAGCGACGTTGATACGATGTCGCCCACCCCCAGCCGCGCCATGTCCACCGCCGGCTCGTAGACCGAGAACGCGATCGTGCGCGCCAGCGCCTGTGGCGCCGCGTGCATCCGCTGGGCCGCCGCGAACAGTGCTGCCGGATCCGTTACCTGCTGCTCGATGAGCACCCGCGATCCGCCGAGGCCAAACGGCGCGCTCGCCGTCAACGCGCGACCCGACACGCCAGCGCTTGATGCCCCTGTCTTGCTCACCGACACCGCAGGCCGCGCCCCGAACGCGCCCGTGCCGCCGACCACGACCGCGCTCGCGATCGCCGCGCCATAGTCGAGCGCGTACTGTACGTCCGTCAGGTCACGGTCCTCCTTCAGCACCACATCGCCCCGCCTGTCCTGGCCAATGCGCTCCGTCCAGATGAGCTGTGTCCGCACGCCACCCGCGCTCACCTGATGCGCCCATCCCCACTCGTAATCGCAGGCGCCGGCGATCTTGTTCAGCAGGTCGAGCCCCTGGTCGGCGCGGAAGGTGTAGTCTATGTCCGGCCCGCCCGTCACACCGGCGACGTCGATGTAGAGCGGCGGCTCGCCGCGTTGATCCATCTCCCGGAGCGCGGATACCAGCACGTCGCCACCGGCGCCCGTCACCGTGCCCGACTTCTGTGCGCGGGCGTGTTCGAGCCGCCAGGCGTGATCGGCGAGCTGGAACTCCACGTCCGTGTCCGTCCGCCGCATGTTCACGCGCGTCAGGAAGCCCGCCCATGTGTGCAGTCCGTCCGCGCGCTCGATCGTGAACATCGGCGGCGCGCCGTCCGGCACCAGCAGCCCTGCCCAGTCCGTCCACGCCGCGTCCTTGCGCGACAGCCGGAAGGATGCCGTGTTCCGGCGCATCAGCATCCGCCCGTACGTCAGTGCTGTGGGCAGGAGCGTCGCGATCTCGGCGTGCGGCGGTTCCGGCGCGCGGAGCTTGACGACGGTGAGCGGCGGCGTACCCGCGCGTGCGCCCTGCAGGGCCGCCAGAGAGTGCGCGATGATCCGCTGAGCCGGCAGCACGTGCGCGTAAACCGCGACCTCGTCGACACGCCCGTACGCCCATTCCGGCCCCGCCGGATTCGCGCCGAACGTCAGCGCGCCCGCGTCGTAGGTGAGCGCGCCGGGGAACGCCCCCGATGCCACCAGCGCGCCGTCAACGTACAGCGCCAGCGTCGTGCCGTCGTAGGTCGCGGCCAGATGGTGCCACGCGGTGTCCGCGAGGTTGACCGCCCCGGACACGACCTGCACGGTGCCGCTGAGGTTCATCGCTGCCGTCGCGAAGCCCGTCGTGATGTCGTACCGCAGCATATAGCTCCCAAGGAGGCTCTTGCGGCAGACGTAGAGGTACCTGGCCGTGGTGGAGCCGTTGAGCAGCCCTTCTACGGTGATGGTTTGCGGCCTGAGATCCGGGGCGTCCGGCACTGTGACGTAGTTCTGCCAGCTAGGCGTGCAGATCAGCGCCGTGTCGTCATCGCCAGCGAGCCCCCCGCCCGCGCCCAGTCCCGTCACCACCAGGCCGGAGAGCGTGCCGGGGTGCGCGCCCATCTCATCGCGCGCCACCGTCGCGCCGACCGGCTCCCCCAGCCGCCAGTACGCGACCGGGCTGTCCGCGAGCACCTCGTCCCGGTAGCTCATTTAGACCCTCATCCCCCGCCACGCTGTCAGGAGGTCGGTGCTCGCCATCCCCGCCTCGCTGTAGGTCAGAGCGTTCGCGCCGGGCGCGAGCCGCATCCATTCCCCCGGCGTCAGCGGCGCCAGCGAGGACGACGCCGGATACACGACGCCGCCCTCGGTGTACGACGCCGAGCGCGCGTCGCAGTCGATGGCGAGCGACGCGCCGAGCTCCATCCAGCGGTCGACCGCGATCTGCTCGCCCGTCGTCGTGCTGGTGATCACGCCCGTACAGTGGTACAGGCCGCCCGCCACGAAGCCCGAGAGCCGGTGTACGTACAACCTGGTCGCCGCATCCCACACGACAGCGATCTTCCCGACCGCCGTCTGCCCATCCGTCCGCGCAAGGCTGGTCGCCTGCACGGGCGAGCCGTAGACCCGGACGCCGAGATCGTAGCCGAGGATCGTCTGGAACGCCGTCGCCGGCGCCTCCTGGAACGTGAGGATCAGCGTCGCCTCGGGATAGGTCGCGTGTTCGATAGCCGCCAGCGACGTGACGATGCCGTAGGTCGCGTTGGGGCCGAGCGCCAGGCTGAACCGCCCGAACTGGCATGCCGCCTTTACATCCGTCACTGCGTAGTTGGGCGTCCCCTGCGGCAGGTCGATCGTCGCGACCGTGCCGGCCGGCGTCGCATTGCCAAAGTTGACGCCGGAAAGCGCGTACGTCGAGCGCCCGCCACCCGTGATGCGCCTGTAATAGAGATCGGCATTGGTCATGAGCGCCGGGTCGTCCGTGCCGTAGTAGCCCGTCGAATTGCCGAAGGCGATCACGTCGGCCACTTCCAAACCGCCCGCATTCACCGACAGCGCAACGGTCAACTGGACCTTTGTGAGCGCCGCCGACGGAATATCCGCCAGTGGGAACCGCCAGACAGGCCACTTCTCGGCGCCGGACGAGGTATCGACGGAGAGGTCAGCACTGGTCGCGTTGCCTGTGCCAGCCGCGTTGCACCAGGCGTCCCAGTCCGTCTTGATCGTCTTCGTCGCGAGTCCCGCAGGCACCCCGACGCGTGCCTCGCCGTCCGCAATCACGGACCCGTTCGAGCGCGAGAGCGTGACGCTGCCCCCAGCCGCCGATGCCGTGAACACGAGCCCGTACTTGCCCGCCGCGAGCGTTACCGGCGACGCCGAGATGTCGATGAACACCCATCCCATCGCGACGGGCAGCGAGGCGTTCGGTATCGTCGCCGTGTTCATGAGCTTGTTCGTCGCGTCGATGAACGTCGCGCCGCCTGACGCGGTGCCTGTAGGGCACAGGTCAACCTTCAGGTCGCTCGTGCCGTTGCGCTGCGCGCGCACCGCCAGCCGCGTCACCACCTCCTGCGCCGTGAGCGTGAACGTCTGCGCCAGAGGCAGCGTGTCTGTCGCGACCGCGGTCCCGTAATCGCCCGTCTCGATGCCCGTAACCACGCCGTGCACAACGGCTACTTTCAGTGCGCCCGCGAGTGACGCGATACTGTCGATTTGCTGCGCGCCCATCGCCGCCGAGCCCACGAGCTCCTTGAGCAGGAGGCTGCGCCCCGCGCGCTCACCATAGATCCTCAAGGCCAACGCCGGGTCGAGCGCCGCGTCGTACGTGATCTGCGCCACCTGATTCGCGATGTCGTACGGCGCCGCCACCTGCAACGTATTGGCCGCCAGCCCGGCGACGGACGCCGGGTCCGCATCCTGGAATGTGGCCTGCGTGTCCGACTGCACCAGTACCGTCGAGCCGCTCAGAGGGTCGATGTTGCCATCGAGCCCCGGCGCCCACTGCGCGGTACGGTCAGGATTCGCCGAGTCGACAAACACCGTATTCGGGTCATCCGCCCCGTCGCCCCACTTCCACGTCTGGTTGCTCGACCCCGGAAGCTGGATGCACGGCCGGTGCGCGGCCGTTGATGGTGGCGGCCCGGCCTTCGCCTTCCCCACGGCAACGACAACCGACTTCGGGTTCGCCCACACCGCGGCCGCGGTCGTGTGCGCCGCCGCTGTCGTCCCCCGCACGCCGCGCACGACGCCCGTGACGCCGCGCGCCGTCAGCGCGTCGTACCAGATCATCTCGTTATCGATCAGCAGGAAGCCGCGAGAGGCCAGCCCCTGGACACCCTCGGCGAACTCGAAGCTCGTGTCCGTCACGCCGATCGCCGCCGTCAGCGTCCGTTGCACCGCTCGCGGCAGCGAGAGGTTGACGACGACGTCCGTCGCCGCGCTGTTCCACCCCACGAGCCACCGCTCGGCTTCCACGTCGTCGATCCAGACGCGCAGGTCGTCGCCGTTGGCGAGCGCGTTGCTCTGGTAGACCGGCGTGTTGTCGGCGTGCGCCGCCGCCGTCGTGCCGCCGATGCCGCGCACGACGCCCGTGAGCTGCGTCCCGCTCTTGCCCGTGTAGGAGATCTGCTCGGTCTCGATCCACGCCATGCCTGCCGCCGCCAGACCGCCGCCCGCCGGCGTGTCGTAGTCAATCACCGTCGCGGCAGCCGTGATGCCCGCGGCGTTGTTGATCAGGTTCGAGATCGTCGTGTCCTTGACGAGCGTCGTCGTATCCAGCCGCGCCGCCACGCCCGACTGGTCGAAGAGATAGCCGGGCAGGTTATTGATCGCGCGCGGCGCCGGGTTCACCAGCACGCCGCGAAAGCTGTACTTGTAATCGTCGATCCCCGCCGTCTTCGCCGTGTTCGGCGTGATCGTGAACGCCGGCCGCGCGTCGCGGTTGCCGGCGTTCGTCAGCGAGAGTGCGATGCTCGCGCCGGACTGCGCGAGCTTGCTGTCCGTCGTCGCCGTGTCTTCTTCCCAGCGCGGGTCCGGCACGCGCAGCACGATGATGTAGTAGCCGCGCGCGCCGGGCACCCGGCGGATGGTCGTGATCGCCGCCTGCACGCGTAATATCACGCCCGCGCCGTCCTTCGCCCGCAGATAGTCAAGCCCTCTGCTCTCGTCGAATACCTTGTAGAAGGCCTGGACGTCCGCCTCCTGGTAGGCGTTCAGCCGCGCATGCATCTCGAGGAACACACCCTTCGGCTGGCCGCGCACGTAGCGGTCGCCGAGGCCGGGAATCTGCGCCTCCACCGGGTCCAGCGGCCGCGTGCCCGACACCGGCGAGTTCGCGTCCATGAAGAAGCAGCGGACGTTGCCCGTGCCGTCGATGGCCGTGCCGGCCCAGCTATCTGGCGTGTATGCCTGCACGGTCATGGGACGATCCCCGACAGTCCCAGGGCCGCCCATCCCGCCTGCGCGTCGCCCTGGATCACCACCTCGCCGATGTAGTTCGTGACAGTGGATGGGCCGCCACGCCCACCCCCGCCGCGCAGGAACGACAGCAGCTCGCGCGTCGCGTCCGCCGGCACGACGGTCGCGCCGCGCGGCATCAGTGCCAGTTCCGGCCCGCGCTCTCCCATCAGCGCCAGTCCCGAGCTCGCGAACAACCCGCCCGTCGCTACGTGCGGGATTTCGATCTTCGGGATGTCCGGCACGCCGGGGATCTTGCTCAGCCAGCCGCCCACCCTGTTCATGGCGGAGAAGAAGGCATTGATCTTGTCGATGATCCAGTTCAACGCGCTTTGGACGCCGCTCTTGATCCCGTCCCAGACGCCGAGCACCGTACCGCCGAATGCGCCCCACGCTTCGGCCGCCACCCACCGGATCACGTCCCACGCCAGCCTGAGCAGCTTCCCGAGCAGCGCGACGCCGATCTCCGCCTGCCGCTGGATGCCCGCCCACACGTCCGCGAAGAGCTGCTTGATGCCGTCCCATGCCTCGCCCCAGTCGCCATGGATCAGCGCCAGCACGATCCTGATGATGTCCCGCACGACCTTGATCGCCGTCTCGACGACGTTGACGATCGTCTGGAAGTACGACTCCGCGATGGCCGCGTAGTAGCGGAAGGCGAACTCGAAGATCTGCTTCAGGAAGCCGAGCTTCTCATCGATGAACGTTGTGATCGTCCCCCAGACCTCGAGCGTCTTGGCCTTGATCTCGTCCCAGTGCTTCCGCACGTAGCCGATGGCGAACAGCAGCGCGCCCAGCGCTGCGACCACCGCGAGGATGGGCAGCGTCACCGGCGAGAACGCGAGCAGCGCCGCGACGCCGATCGCCGTCAGCGCCGCCACCATCGCGATCTTGTTGTTCACCACCCATTCCAGGACGGGCCGGACGGTCTCGAAGCCGGTACGCATGTTGTCGAACATGAACTCGATCGCCGGCCGCGCGCGTTCAAACGCATGCTGGATCCCGGCGATCGCCTGCGGGATCTTCTTGCCGAGCGCGTCGGCGAACGCCTGGATATCGGCCTGATGATCCGCAAGGAACGCCCCGAGCGAGGATGCCAGCTTACTCAGGAGCGGCAGCAAGGCCAGACCGATCGATTCTTTCACGTTGCCGATCTGCGTGTTGAGGATCGCCATCTTGCCGGCGAACGTGTCACCCGCCGCGCGAGCCGAGCCGCCAAACTCTGTTTGCAACTCCTTCATGATGATCGTCTGCGCGGCGAGCAGGTTCCCGCTCTTCTGGAACGCCTTGATCTGGTCCATCTGCTGCTCGGTCAGCGCGACCCCGACCCGGCGCAGCGCCGTCGCCCCCGTGACCGGATCGTTCATTGCCTTCCCGAGCTGGATAGCGCTGGATTTCAGGTCTTGCCCCAGCGCCGTGCTCATGTTGAGCACCGTCTCCGTCGCCTGCGGGAATACGTCCTTGCCGATCGAGGTGAACGTCAACAACAGATTTTCGGCCGACTGGATCGCCTCGTCGTCGTACGGCGTGAAACGCGATAGCGACGTCGCCAGATCCGCCACCGACTGCGCCGTCATCCCGGCGGCGCCGCCCGTCGACTTCAGGACGGCCGCCGTCTGGGCCGCCACTTTCTGCGATGCCATTGCCTCTTGGACGAAGTTGACGGCCGCGAACCCCAGCGCGCCGATGCCGGCGGCCGCCGCCAGGCCAGCCACCTTCAGCCCCGTGCCGAGCGTATCCGAGAGCGCGTGCGCGCCCTTCTTCGCGCTGTCGAACGCGGGCTTGGTCTTGTCCTCGCCAGTGACGGTGACCCGAACCTCGTTCTCAGCCACGATTGCCCTCTCGCGAACTTGACATCGGGGTTGACACCGGCATTGGCAGACCCCCATCATGGAGCCCGCTGAGACGGTCAGTTAGGATCTTCGTAGCCCCTCGTCCGTGGCGGCGGACCGTCTCAGCAACGGCCGCGCATGGGCGGGGGGCTGTTGCGTCACGGGAGGTCGCATGGCCTGGTACGAATCCACCAAACAGAAGAGTGCCGTACGCGAATACCGGAGCAGGACGGCGATGCAACGAGATATCGAGAAGGCCACCGCCTACGGCTGGCAAGTCGCGGCCGTGTCGGAAGTCCGGCAACGGGTGGGATGCCTGCGCATCGTCATGACCGGCTTCCTCGCATTGATCTGGAAGCCGCCTTCCCATTTCCTCGTCACATACAGCCGTGTCGCGGAGAACGCTGCCGCCGGATAGCCCGCAAGTAGGTAGCATCACTCCTGCGGCCTCCCCTCCGCGACGATCGCGAGCAGCCTGAGCAACGCCGCGTCCTCAGCGAGAAGCGCCGAGGGCAGACAGCCAAACGCCTTGCACAGTTCGACGATCATCTCCGCCTCCGCCAGCTCCGGCGGCTTCGTCACGACACTGCCGTCAGAACGGACTCCTCCGCCGGCGAACCGCCACTCGGCGAGCCGCCGGCTAAAGGGGCGCTAACGCCCGCCGCCGCCTTGGCCCAGCCCTGCATGATCGCCATCGCGAACTCGGCGGAGCGGCTGAGAAACCCGTCGCCCGTCGCCGGCACCGGCGCACCCGCGTCATCCTCGACGTTCCATTCCACCAGGATGTCGTCGCCGAATGACCTGAACAACGCCGCCACGTCGGCCTCATCGTCGGCCGCCCGCTGATACTCGAGGATCACGCGCACCGGCACATCGATACGGCAGCGCACCTCGGCGGTATCCCACTGCGTGCCCTCGAACGTGATCAGCGCCGTGCGTCGCGGCTCCCGGAACCCCATGTCGATACCTCCCGCTGTACCCGCTGTCGTACCGCTGCCGGCGGCACGGGCGTACAGCGGGGGACGCCCGGCCGCCGCTCAGCGCGCTACGGTTGCGTCGCCCACGTCGGGACGGTGCCATCGGCGAGCTGCGCCGGCACGCTGAACGTCAGCTTGCCATCGTTGCCGCGCGTCACCTGGTAGTCCGTGAGCACCATCTCCATCGCGAGGCGCGGCGAGCCAGTGACGAGCGGCGGCAGGTCGATCGTCACCGTGCGCGTGACGCTCGTTGACGGCACGGTCTTGAACACATCGTGCGACATGTTGGCCGCCGCGTTGAGCGTTCCCTTGAACGTCGCCTTGCCGTCCGCCAGCAGCAGCAGCGTCTCCATCGCCGACTTGTCGAGGCCGGTGATGTCCTGCGTGCCGCGCGGCGTCGAGAAGTCGATCGAGTCGAGGTCGTTGGAGATGTTGCGCGCCACGCCACCGGCGTCGTCCACCTGCACCCGCATCCCCAGTCCACTTTGCTTGGCCATGTCGTCCTCCTAGTTGGCGTCGTCCTGTGCCATCTTGCGGCGCACAGCCACCGCATACGTCGCGTCCGTCACGCCGCTGACGTTCGCCCGCAGATAGCGGTTGACGGTGCCCGTCGCTGTGATCCGTTGCCCTTGCGGCGTGAACGGCGAGGCCACCGAGGCGAATGTCGCGAGCGTCGTGAACGTGATGTTGTCCGCTGAGTGCTCCACCGTCACGACCGCCGGCCCGGCGCCCGTCGCCGTGAACAGTTGCAGGTAGCACACGATGCCGCTCGCCGTCGATGCGCCGTTATCCTGCGACGCCGTGGCGCCGACGGCGGTGATCTTCGCCGTCAGGACTTGCCCCCATTCGATCGGCGCCGCGTCCGCCTTCCCCTGCACCTTGAAGCCGAGCGAGCCATCGTTGCCGCGCGTACCGGCGTAATCGATCTGCCGGGCCGAGAGCGCTGCCGCGGGATCGCCCGCGATGGTGGACATCAGCCAGAGCATCAGCACGTCCGCCGTGGGCAACGGCGACAGGGCGCCATGCTCGGCCGTGAATGCCGGCGCGCCCGCCGGATTGTAGAAGGCGCTGAACGACAGCTCGCCGTCCGAGCGCGCCAGGATCGCCTCCTGGGCGCTCTTGTCGAGCGCCGTCACATCGAGTACCCCGCGCGGGCACGCGCACGTATCGATGGCGCCCACATCGCCCGAGATATCCCAGCCACCGACGTACAGGCGTTGCCCGAGCCCGGATTGCTTCGCCATTACGCTTCCTCCCGTGACGCCGGCGCGGCCTTAGTCTCCCCCGGCTTGTCCAGAAGGGGGATCAGCCGCTTGATGCCCCGCCCCGGGCACCAGGACGCCCTCAGCGACGAGCGCGGCCACCATCTCCGCGCTCATCTTGTCCGGTGCCGTGAATCCGTCGCCCTCGAACCATTCCATGACGGACCCGCCGGCCGTGTGCGCCAGGACGCGCGTGCCGGGCGGGACGCCGTGCGGGTTCGCGACAACGTGCGCGCCCGATGGTTTCTTGGCCGTCATCGCACCTCCCTCCCTACGGCGCGAACGCCGCGTTGTCGTCGATCCGGTACGCCACGGTCAGGCTCACCGTGCGGTAGAGCGTGTTCTGCATCTGGTGGTACTCGTACACCCACCGGAACTCGGCCGGCAGCGCGTATGCCACGTTGCCGCCGAGCGTGAAGTCGCCGAATACGTCCGACTGGATGTCGGCGCGGAACTGGTCGAGGTCGAACTCGATCGCGTCCTGCGGCTGTTGCAACGCATTCCGGTACATCCTCACGGTGCACCGATGGATCTCGCGCGGCGCTGAGAGCGTCGCCGCATCGACCTCACCGCCCTCCGGGACGATCGCCACCATATCCCACGCGACCGCAAGGCGAGGCTCGCCGATCGTGACGGATGTCCTCGCCGGCACCCGCAGGGCGATCGCGTCGCGCATCGTCTCCCATGCCCGCTGGTTCGATGTGGCAGCAGTCATGCCCCGCCCAGCTCCTTAGCGACGCGCCTGCCGATCTTGCGCAGGACTCGCGGCAGCATGGAGCGCACGATGGCCACGTTCTTGGCCACCCACGTCGTGCCCTTCGCGCGCGGCCAGTGCTCCCGCCCTCCCGCGGTCGAGATCGTGTCGAGCCGGAGCGCGTAGGCCCGTACCTCATGGATCGTGTTCCGCCGGACGCCCAGCCCGCGCCCGCCGGAGCCCTTCGGCCCTTTGCGCATCAGACGCTCGGCCACCCTGTCGATGCCCTCGGTGATGATCGCCTCCTGCACGGTCGCGTCGATGCGCTTCGAGAACATGGGCCCGTAGATCTTCACCCTCGTCCTGAGCATCTACGCCACCCTGTCCTGGCGCACGAGCGGCAGCAGCAGCTCGGCGGCATCGGGGTCCGTCCGCCGGAACGTCTCGAACGTGCCGAGCGCCGGCGCCGCGATCACGTTCGCGTAAGCCGTCTCGCGCCGCTTCCACATCCGCGCGGCAAGGATCAGCGTCGCGTCCACCACCTGTGGCACGTAGACATAGCGGTCGAGCGTGCTGTTCGTCACAGCGCCGGCCGTGCTGCCGTTCACGCCGCGATCGACGGTCAGCGAGGTCGTGCCGCCGCCGTGACGCACGAAGACCTGCTCGCCAGTGCTCGTCTTGAGCGTCTGCCCGTCCGCGACGTCTCCCGGCTCGGAGAGCGTCGCTACCGCCGTCGTCACATCCGCGAGCGTAATCTGCGGCGCGATCCGCTCAACCGTCTCCGTGAAGCCCCAGCGGCCGGCGATCTCCACCAGCCGGGGCCGCTCGATGAAGAGCCCACGCTGGCCGTTCACCGGGTCGAGCCGCAGCAGCGTGCTCGGCAGCGCGCTCTCGTCGCGGTGACCCTTGCGCAGCAGGTAGTAGTCGGCCGCGGCGGACAGCGTGACTTCGAATGTCCGGTCGCCGTCCTCGTCGAGCTTCACCGAGGTCGCGGCGAGCAGGTCATCGATCCACAGTTCGCCGCATCCTGAGCCGTCGTAGTAGCGCGTGGCAGTTTCGGAGAAGAACTGCCGGTGGGTGAACTCGTCACAGCGACGCGAGGCCGCTTCCAGGACGTGCAGGGCCTCTGTCGCGTCCTGCTCGTCGAGCGGGATGTTGTTCACGAACCGCCGGCGGAAGGCCCCGATATCGGCGTAGAGGTTGCGCATGCCGCTCCATCGCCCTTATCGCTTGCGCCGCCCGGCCGGCCTGTTAGGGCCGGGCTCCTCTTCATCTCCGCCGGACGCGGCATCGGCAGGCGCGCTCTCGTCCTGGATCTGCTCGTCCGCGATCAGTCCATACTCCGCGGCCTCCGTGGCCGGGATCGAGCCTCCCTTCGCCACGAGTAGCCGCACCGCGCGCGGGTCGTCCTCGCCGGTGATCTCGCCGTCCGCGGTGACGCACAGACGTTCATCGGACACGTACATCGCCCCTTCGGCCGGCTTGCGGAGCCGCGCGATCTCGAAGCTCATCCCCATGCGATCACCTTGAACTTCTTGTTCAGCGTCACGGTCACGACCACATTGGTCGCATCGTGCACACCCTCGGTCACCGTGAACTGCCCGACGGTCGCCGGTGCCAGGTCCGTCGGCACCACGGCCACGGCGCGCGGGACCCGCCCCATGCCGTGGGCGACGTTCTGCGCGCCGCCCGTCCCGGTCTGTTCGGTGCTGATGAACAACGCCGGCCCCTTCGCGCCCTCGATGACCTTGCCGCCCGTGATTTCGGCCATGTCGCCTCCCTATCCGCCGTTGTAGATGACCGTGAGCTGCGGCCCAGCCGCAGCCACGTCGACGCGCAGCCCGGTCGTGCACGGGATGCCCAGCTCATAGATCGTCCCAATGGGCGGTGACGCGGGCGTCGAGAAGATGGGCGTGCCGGTGGACGCCGTGTTGTCGTAGATGTTCGCGATACCGGTACCCGTCGCCTGGACGATGATACGGAGAAGGCGCGCCGCACCCGTCACGAGCTGTGTAGCGGCGCCAATCGCCGGCTGTGCAATCCGCTCACTCGCTGCCACGATCCGCCTCACTTACCAGGAGGCGGGGGGCGGCGTGGCTGTCCGCCGTCCCCCTGCCCGCTAGATGCCCGTCACCTGCGTGAACGCCGCCGGCCGGTAGTGGACGACAGCCGCGCGGATTCCCGCGCGGATGTGCACCAGGCCCTTCGTGAAGTCGTCGTTCACGAAGCCGGTCAGCACTTCGAGGCCCGCGCGGATGTGCAGGCCGGCGAACCGCGCATAGTCGCCGACGATGGCGGTGTTCGGCGTCACCGCCGTCGTGAGGACGACCGGCAAGCCCCAGATCATTTCCGGGCCCGGCGCGCTCGGCGAGCCCCAGATGTACATACCCTCGGTGGTACGCAGCAGACGCACATCCTGCCAGTCGAGCGGGTGGATGATCACGACGTTCGGCTCCGCGCGCCCCGTCGCCCGCACCGTGACGATCGCCTTGTAGATGGCGTCCGGCGTCGGGTCCGCGCCTTTCGCCTGCGTGTTGATTCCGGCGGTGTTCAGGGTGCCGGTGAGGTTCGGCGCGATGCCGTCGCCGACGAGGATCTGTGAGTCCAGGCGCTGGCGCACCATGAAGCCCAGCCGCTGGTCGAGGTACGAGGCGACGCCATCGACATCCGCGAGCTGCTCATCGGTCACGGGGATGCTCGTGCCGATCGACCGCACCGTCACGGACCGCTGCGTGAGGGCGAGCGCCGCTTCGGCGTACGCGGCCGCCTCCGCGCGCTCCGCGGCCGCGTTGGTGAAGGTCGTCTCTTCCATGTACACGATCGCGGCCATGCTCGTCGGGAAGGACGGCAGGATGTCGGTGACCTCGATCTGCCGCTGCGCCGACTCCACCACGCGCCCGGTTCGCAGCGACTCCGGCGCCCAGCCCGCCGCCGTGGTGAACTGCGCGTTCAGCGGCCGGATGTCGAGCATCGCCTCGGGGCGGCCCGGCAGCAGGTCGCTGATGTTGGCCCGCTTCGCCTTTGCCGCCTCGTACACCGGCGAGTCCATGAACATCTCACCGAGCGACTTCGGGCGCGGCACCTCCCGCGCCTGTTCGCCCCGTGGGAAGAACTGCCGCGGGTCAGCGCCGGCCGGCTGGTTGCCGCGACGTTCGTTCACCACCCGGCGCATGTCGAGGTTGGTGAAGTACTGCTCGCGCTCGCCGAGCCAGTTCAATTCCTCGTCGCGCTGGTTGATCTGGTTCACGAGGTCGGCGCCGTCCTTGACCTCGATGAACTTCACCTTCGCCGGGTCGTACTCGGGCCCCGCCTCCTGAAAGATCAGGTGGAGCGCCTCGCGCCGCTCGTCGAGCGCGTCGCGCACCTGCTCGCGCGTCAGCGCGGCCACATCTTCCTGCTTGCCGATCGCGACCTTGAAGGCCATTGCTTCCCTCCCGTTTAGGCTGCGATGCCATGCCGGCGGCGCAGCTCGCTCGCCTGATGCCGGAGCCAGGCACGCGCCAGGTTCTCGGCCTCCTCGCCCTTGCGTTCGTCATCCCTGGGCTGAACCATCGACGCGTACGTCTCTTCGATCACGCGCTTGATGCTATTCTGCGGCGCGGCCTGACCCGCCACTACATCCGCGAGACCCGCATCGACTGCCTGCCGGTCCGAGAACCATTTCTCACCGACCATGAGGGCGCGCCAGTCCGCAGCTGCGCCGCCAGCTTTCTGCGCGTACATCGCCGCGACGTCGTTGCCCTGCATATCCAGCACGTCCGCGACCTTGCGCAGATCGGCGGCGGCGCCGATCACCCCGTCGTACGGGTCATGGATCACCATGTTCGACTGCGGCGCCATGACGACCTTGTCGGCAACGAGCCCCACCCACGATGCGGCGGACGCGGCGATCCCATCGATGCGCGTCTCGATGCGCGCGGGGTGATCGCGCAGCGCCGTGCGCATCGCCTTCGCCTCGAACACGTCGCCGCCGATGCTGTTGATGTGGAGGATGATCTTTGCCGCGTCGATCTGGCGCAGCTCGGCGACGAACTCGCTCGCAGAAACGCCGCCGAAGAAGGGGTCGGCCCCGATCACGTCGTAAAGGAACAGCTCGGACTTGCCCGAGGCGTGGTTCTCGATGCGATACCAGCGCCGCAGCGGGTCGGGCGGGGGCGCGCCCCGTTGATTCCGAAGTTCGATCAGTGCCCGGTATGGAGTGAGCAACGACGACCCGTCGGCACCGTTATGGCCGTCGGTGCTGGGCCGTTTAGAGGGGCGAAGGTCTGCCCGTAGGAGGGGGGCGAAGGTCTGCCCGCTTTTATTGGTTTGTCGCCGTCACTTTAGGTGGCGTCGCTGATCTTGTCAAGGGGTCGTCACCGAGCGCGCTCACGATGATCTCGTACCCGCAACATCGCGCACGGATGAAGTTCCCGTACTCGCCCAGGAAGTGCCCGCACTTCGGGCACTTGAGGATGAGCGTCCCTGCATTGGTCATGCGCCCGCCGCCGGCTGCACCGTGTTCGGAATCCTGCCGGTATGCCGTAGCTCGCCGGGGTCGAAGCCCACGGCCGCGGCAGCGCTGTCCGGTTCGACGCCAGCCTTCACCAATGTCGCATAGGCCGCCGCGCGCTGATTCAGTCGCGCGAGCTCACGGTCGTCCCGGCCTGCCATCGCGAGCTGCGTGTAGACCGTCTCGTCGGGGCCGAACGGTGGCTCGTCGTTCTGGGCGAGCACGCGCTCCCGTGATGTCATCCCGGCATTGAGCATCGCCGTCTGCATCGCCACCCGCTCCGTCGGTGACGCCGACATCATCGAGTCGAAGATATACTTCACCTGTAGGTTCGGGTCGATCCAGCGCGTGATGTACTTCTGGTGCGCGGCCTGCCGCCGCTGCACGATCGGTCTGAGGGTGAAGCGCTCCAGGCCGCGGGAGAACTCCGCGATCCCCGTGCCCCACGTCGAGGGCTTGTCGACCATGCCGACCACGGTTGGAGGGACGCGCCACATCGCGAGCAGCAGGCTGAACACGCGGTCGTTCTGCGCCACGAACTCTGCGTCCGCCATGCTCATCGTCAGCCGCTCGAGCTTCGTGTCCTTCCCGCCCAGCACGGCGACCCGCCCGGCCCTGGTGGCGCCGCCGTAGAGCCGCTCCATGCGCGACGAGAGCTGTTGCGCCTGCTCATCGCTCATCATCTCGCCCGTCGTGACGATCGCCGTGGGGTTCATGCCGCGGCCCATGAGCCGCGCGGCCGTCTCTTCGTATGCCAGCGAGAGCCCTGCCAGTTCGGCGGCCATGCGCACCGGCGACACCGGATCCAGCCGCCCCGGCAGGTTGTAGAGCGGCACGTACTCGAAGGCGGGCCGCTGGTCCGGGTGATTCTCGAGCTCGCCTTGGCCCGCCGACCGGAGCCGTAAGCCCCCGTCATCCATCCGCTCGAGCCTGATCTTGCTCGGGTCGAGCGGCAACCGCATATCGAGCGCGCCCGACCGCACCCAGCCGAGCATCGTGTAGCTGGCGCCCCAGAGCATCATCGAAAACGTCTCCGTCGCGTCGATCCCGAATCGCGTCTGGTCGGGGTTCGGCTCATCGCTCCACAGCGGCCGGAGCGCCGGTGGCGTGCGCGGCACCCGCGTCTGGTCGCCCTTCTCGATCAGGCGCATCGTCAGCGAGGCGATCTCGTCGGCGAGCACGGTGTTGGCGATCCAGATCGCCGCCACACGCAGAGAGCCCACCTCATCGACGCGCTGGCCCGCCTTCGTACCCGCGCCGGTCATGTCGATCAGGCCGTTGATGCCGGTGAAGGCGGGAGCTGTGCTCCTCGCGATCGAGAAGGCGTTGCGGATCGGCCGCATCAATGCGGGCATCTCAGACCTCCCGTCTGTTCGCCAGCCATATCAGATAGATGCCGGCGATTACGATACCGAGCGGCAACAGCCACATCGACGCCGCCACCGCGATGGCCCCTACCCCCGCGATCTCAGCGATCCATTCGAGGGCGCTCTGTTGTCCTAGAAGGCGGCGCACCCAGTTCACTCGTCGTCATCCTCCCCCGGAATATACAACGATATGCCCGAGGTCTGCGGCGCCAGGACGCCGGAGGCGATCGCGTCGTTGCATGCCTGCCACGAGAGGATCGCTGCGATCGCCGCGTCGATCTTCAGCGGCGAGTCGGGGCGCTCCTTCTGCGGCGTGTACATCGTCTGGCCTTCGTCGTCGCGGAAACCCTGCAGGCGTTTGTGGCAGTTCGCGATCGCCGCCAGCAGCCGGGGGTCGCCATCGTGCGTCAGGTCGCCGCGCACGATCGCGGTCGCGTACTGCGCGCAGGCCGCCGCCATCTTCCGGTAGTGCGTTGTCGACCAGGAGATCACCCGCTCGCCGCCGTACTCGCCGGCCCACTGCGCGAGATACGAGCTCCATTTGTACGGGTCGGCGTACATCCGCCACACCCGCCAGCGCTCGAACGCCGCAGCTACGGCTTCGTCCACCGCGCGGGTGGCGATCTCGCCGTCTTCGGGGATCCAGTAGCCCACGACCCACTGGTGCCGCGTCTGCACCTCGGTCGCCACGAGCGCCGTGTGATCGCGCGTCAGTGAGCCGTCGAAACCGAGCGTGATCAGCGCGCCCGGCGGCACCACATAGCCGCCCAGGACGAGTTCCGCGAAGCGCCGGGAGTCGAACGGCTTGTCCTCCTCGGCGACGATCTGGTTCAGGTAGAACCGCCGCGCCGTGGCCGGCGGCGTCCGCGGGTCGCGGATCTCCGCCATGAGGCGGTCGGAGTCGATCCACACCGAGTCGCCGCGGGCCGCCAGCAGGCCCGCCCGCATCGCGTCATCGTCGGCGAGGTCCGTCTCCGGCGCTTCGAGCGAGTCGTACAGCATGTCGCGCGCCCCGGACAACCCCTGATCGACCTTGCGCCAGGCCTCGTAGTCGTGCTCGGCGTCCGAATCCTCGCCGGGCGCGTGCGCATTCGAGATTGCCAGGACGCGCGAACCGCCGTCGCGCGACTTCGCCGCGTTGCGGGCGATCACAGCCGCCATCGCATGGCCCTCATTGCGCGCGAGAAAGTGCTGAGTCTCATCCTTCACCACAAAGGTCGCCCGCGGCCCTTCGAGCGCCCGCGGCGAGCTCGTCACCGCCTCGATGCGGCGCTGGCCGCGCTCGGCGTAGATGATCTCCTTGCCCAGGTCGATCGCGTACTCCTCGATCGCCTTGGCCGAGAGCATGCCAGGGAAGATCGTCATGAGGTTCCGCGTCTGCTCACGGCTCACTGCGGCGGCCTGCACCCACGCCGCCGGATGACGCTCCGCGAGCGGCGCGCCGTCGCGCCAGCCCGCGAACCGGCACGGGCCCACGAACTCGGCGCAGCAGAGTGCGGCGGCGAGCGGGTCCTTACCCCAGCCCTTCATCCGTCGCAGCATCGCGTAGCGGTAGACGAAGCGGCCGGATTCATCGAGCGCGTACCAGTTGAGCACGAAGCGCGCCTGTTCCGGCGTGAAGCGCCAGGGCTCGCCGGCGCGCGGCCCGTCCGGCTGCGTGAGGTACTCCGATGTCCATGCGAGCACGTCCCAGCCGAGCGTCAATTCCGGGATAGTCTCGGGGCCGATGTGCACGGCGGCGATCGTTTCGGTCGTCAGGCTTCAACTCTCAGGGTTCACCCGCGTCAGCGGGTTGCTCATCTCGTAGAGTACACGTTGCAACTCTTCGAGCGCCTCGCGGTTCACGGCCATAGCATCGGGCGCTGCCGCACGGACGGGCACAGCGCTCACCCATACGCGTTCCGCCGCGTCGGCTAAGACCCGGTACGCCTGGATGACTTCAGAGATCTGATCTTCTGTATTCATCCGTTGCTCCACCTTCATCCCATCAGAAACCTTTCTGTTCTCGATAGGTTACGCGATGCCCAGCGCTTTCTTGTACTCACTGATCGCGCGCGGCCGGGCGTCGTCCTCCGGGCGCGGGACATCGTGCTTCACGCCCTGACGGAGCCGCGCCGCCGGCGACAGCCCGAGCTGCTTCCCGAGGTCGGAGAGCGTCGCCTCCAGGTCGACGCGCAGCAGGAAGAGAGGGCTGCGCACCAGCGCGTCGCGGCGGCCTTTGATGATCAGGCCCGTGGCCTGGAGCTTCCCGTCCACGTCGCACCAATCGGCCCACGCGCGGCAGTACCGGATCAGCGCGCCACGGTCGAGCATCGCCAGCAGCCCCATCGCCTCGATCTCCGGCACGATCCGTTTCCACTCCGCCCGCGCCTCGCCCGCAAGCGTACGCGGCATCCGCGGCCGCGCGACGGCGATCCGCGTGCCGCCCGGCGGCCGCCGGTTGCGCCGGCGGGCGTGCGGCGTCGG
>JAEHJW020005317.1_pt1 | contig 34743 bp, 49 predicted proteins | sample 9271431 | NCBI WGS metagenome assembly JAEHJW02 | reverse complement strand
TCAGGCCGATTGTTTGCCTTCCGCAGGCGGCTCGCGCAGCTGGCGGCGCATCTGGGCGAGGATGCCCTTCAGGCCGGCGAGGCGTTCGTCAGGCGTGAAGTCGGCGACCAGGTCGGAATAGACGCGAGCGGCCAGACGGCCCAGGTCCATCGGCGACAGGCCCACCCCCATCTCCTTGTAAAGCCTGGCGATTCCATCCACGACGCGGGCGTTCAGTTCCTCGTCGAGGCGGTCGGAATCGGCCGATGGCGCGGCGGATCGGGGCGGTTCAACCCCGGTTAAAAGCCACGTGACATCAACGTCAAACGCGTGATGAAGACGGGTCAGGATGTCGCCACCCGGTATGTTTTCGTCACGTTCATACTTGCCGACCAAGTTCTTGTTGACCCCAATTTTGGCGGCAAAATCGGCCTGCGACAAACTGCCCCGAACCAACCGAATTCGGCCTCCGATAGTTTCAGCGGAAGGCATGGTCGCTGAAACTCCGATGATTTTTCGCTGAAACTGTTTCAGCGAAGCGTAGCGCATTGAAAATCAAAGCGGAAATGACAACAGGCCCATATTTTGGGCGTAGGCGCCGCTGAAACTGAAAATTTGGGTTCAAGCGACCCAAAATTTGGTTTATCTTCCTTGTCATGTCAAACGCACCTTCAACCTTAGACGTCCCAAAAAATCCCGTCGAACGGCGGGTGTGGGTCTGTGGGCAATTGCGCCTGCGGGGGGCGTCCCTGCGGCAGCTGGGCATCAAAGCGGGCGTGTCGCCCCAGGCGATGTCGGCGGCCCTGCTGGCGCCCAACCGGCATCTGGAACACGTGATCGCCGAGGCTTTGGGCCTGACGGCGCGTCAACTGTTCCCCGAACGATTCACCGCGAATGGCGATCGCATCCACCAGACGCGACCCCAGCAACGTACCACGAAACGACTGTCCCAGACGGTCAAAACGAACGAGGCGGCCTGACCATGAGCATCGATCCGGGCTTCTTTACGGTCGAAGCCGCCGAAGAGTTTCAGCGGCGGCATCGGGAGGTCATGCACCGCCGGCGGGACCAAGGCATCAATCTTCTAAAGGAAGCTTTGAGAAAAGAGTCAGCAGACGAATCGCGCGGCTTCACGGTCGCCGCGGGCGTCGATCCTCTGCCGTTGAGTGGCGTCATTGAAGACGCCATTCGGGAGGGAGTCTCGTTCCGGCAGTTTGCACGCCAATTAGAGCGGCAAGAACAAGTTCTCGCGAAGCATCCGAAGGAACGTGGCTGATGACTTCGTCGCGCCTGGTCCGACATGCGCCGATGGCGAACAGGAGACGGATGCGTAAATGCCGAAGCAATGCGGCCGGCACATCATCCAGTGATCGTTCAGGATCATCGGCGATCCAACGGCAGAGACCATCGCAGGCTTCCTCAAGGCTGAAGTCGATCGGACCAGGTGCTGGATGCGCCGGCAGATGCCGATCGCCCCACTCGGTCAGCATCTCTGCCGCCTCGTCATATGTGACAGGTCTCGTTTTCATCCCTTCCCTCCATGGTTTGGTCTCGTCACCCACAACCATAGGGGAAGCGCGGCCGGTCGTCATCGTCCCCTGGATGGCGGCCGGCCGTGAACATTTCGCGGAGAACACCCTATGAAAGCCCTTGGACTGCATCAAATTCCGGTCGTCCGGATCGATTTCGGGACGCGCCTGCGGCAGGTCAGCGAGGATCATGCCGCCCTGCTGGCGGCCAATATCGCCGAGGTCGGGCGTCTGCGGTCCCCCATCGAAGTGCGGAAGACCCGGAAGGCGGATCAGTACACGCTGATCGCGGGCGGCCACCGTCTGCGGGCGGTCCAGTCCCTGGGCTGGACGGAGATCGACGCCTTCGTCTTCGATCTGACCGATGACGAGGCGCGGCTGGCCGAGATCGACGAAAATTTGATCCGCCATGAGCTGAATCCCTTGGATCGGGCGGTTTTTCTGGCGGAACGCAAGGACTTGTACCTGCGGCTGCACCCGGAAACGGCGGCCGGAACGGCCGGCGGGAAGGCGCGACAAAATTCAGCAACGGACATCATGTCCTTTGCTGCCGACACGGCGGCGCGGTGCGGTCTGACCGAACGCTCGATCCGCCGCGCCGTGGCCATCGCTGTGGGATTGAAGCCGGGAGCGCGGGCACGGATCGCCGGGACATGGCTGGCGGCCAAGCAGTCCGAATTGCTGGCGCTGACGCGGGCCAGCGAAAGCGAGCAGCACAAGGCGCTCGATCTGCTGCTGGCCACGCCGGCCCAGGCGAAGACGGTCGAGGCCGCGCTGAAGATGGTCCGGGGCGTCGTCGAGACGGCGAAGTCCGAGGACGACGCGGCCTTCGAGGCGCTGGTGAAGGCATGGCTGCGCGCCTCCGGGCCGGTGCGGCGGCGTTTCATCAATGAATTCATCACCGATCAGGCCGAGGCCGCTTGACGATGGCGCGGGCGCCGAGAAATACCGGGACGCCTCTGCTGGATTGGCGGCCGCCAGAGGTCACGCCGAAGTTCGACGAGGTGCAGGTCCGGTCCGTGTCCTTGCGCGGGCGGCTCGCGCGGGCCGTTTCAACAGCCCTTAAAGACGCCGATCTGACCAGGGACGAAATAGCGTCCCGCATGAGCGAGTTCCTGGGCGAGCCGGTCACCCCGAACATGCTGGACGCCTATGCGTCCGAGGCGCGCGAGGACCATGTGATCACGGTGATCCGGCTGGTCGCCCTGGCCCGCGTCACCGAAGACGCGCGGCTGTACCAGATGCTGATGGACGGGTCGGGCTATTGCGTGATCCCGGACCGATATATGGGCGCCATCCAGGAAGCGATGCTGGACGACAAGATCGCCGAGCTGGAACAGCAGAAGGCGTTGGCGCGCCGCACATGGCGGGGGCCGAGATGACGCGCGAATGGTTTACGGCGGCGGAACTGAAGGCATTCAAGTTGCCGGACCTCCCCGGAACGGAACAGGGGATCAATAAGCGCGCGAGAACGGACGGCTGGAAAAGGCAGCGGAGCGCGGGGTCATCCCAGGCCTGGGAATATCACCTGTCAGCGCTGCCGACGCGGGCGCAAGCCAGCCTGCTGCGGAAGCTGCGCAAGGCCAATGCCGGCCCGGACCTGTCCAAGACCGAAATCAAGGTGCGGCTGGCGTCGGAAGACGCCTGGGCGCGGTTCGACGCGCTGCCCGAGGCCCGAAAGGACAAGGCCAGGATGCGGCTGGGCGTGATCCAGGACGTGCGGGCGATGGTGGTGGCGGGAACCGCCAAGGAAGTGGCGCTGGCGCTGGTCTGCCGTCGCGCGGGCGTGCCGACCCGGACGTTCTACGAATGGGAAAGCCGCATCCACGGGATCGAGGCCGCCGACTGGCTGCCGAATCTGGTCGATCACTATGTGGGGCGCCAGAAGACGGCCGAGATGCCGGCGGACGCCTGGGATTTCTTTCTGGCCGATTACCTGCGTCTGGAAAAGCCGCCGGCCGCGACCTGCTATGCGCGGCTGGAAGACCTGGCGGCAGAGCGCGGATGGTCGCTGCCCAGCCTGAAAACCTTCCTGCGCCGCATCGAGCGGGAAATCCCGGCGCAAGTGGTGGTGCTGAAGCGCGACGGCGACGACGCGCTGGAGCGCCTGTATCCGGCCCAGCGCCGCGACCGGTCCAGTCTGCACGCCATGGAGGCGGTGAATTGCGACGGCCACATCGCCGATGTCTTCGTGAAATGGCCCGACGGCATGGTGGCGCGGCCGGTTCTGTTCGTTTTCCAGGACCTGTATAGCGGCAAAATCCTGTCCTGGCGTATCGACCGGACGGAAAACACCCAGTCCTTCCGCCTCGCCTTCGGCGACATGATCGAGCGCTGGGGCATCCCCGAGCGGGTGCTGATCGACAATACCCGGGTGGCCGCGAACAAGAAGATGACGGGTGGGATCGCCAACCGGTTCCGGTTCAAGGTCAAGGATGACGATCCCATGGGGCTGATCCCGGCCCTGGGCGCGCGGGTCCATTGGGCGCAGCCGTACCATGGGCAGGCCAAACCCATCGAAAGGGCATTCGGCGATCTGTGCAACACCATCGCCAAGGCACCGGAATGCGCCGGGGCCTATACCGGCAACAAGCCCACCGCCAAGCCCGAGAATTATGGATCGAAGGCGGTGCCGCTGGCCGATTTCATCGCCCTGGCGGAGCGGGAAATCGCGCGGCACAACGCCCGGCCGGGACGGGCGAACCGGGTTTGCGGCGGCGTGAAATCCTTCGACGACGCCTTCGCCGAATCCTACGAGACCGCGCCGATCCGCAAGGCGGTGGCCGAGGAATTGCGGCGCCTGTGGCTGCTGGAATCGGAAGCGGTCACCGCGCGCCAGCCGGACGGCCACATCGATTTCCTGGGGAACAGGTACTGGCACCAAGCGTTGAATGCGCTGATCGGCACCAAGCTGGTGCTGCGGTTCGACCCGGAATTCCTGAAGCAGCCCGTGCATGTCTATCGGCTGGACGGGTCGTTCGTGGCCACCGCCGATTGCGTGGCGGACGCGGGCTTCTTCGACCAGGACGCGGCCAAGACCCACAACCGCGCCCGGAAGGAATTCAAGCGGGCCGTCAAGGCCCAGGGCGAGGCCATGGTGCGGATGGACGCCAGTGCGGCGGCGGCGATCCGGCCCCAGGGGGACGGTCTGGGGCCGGCGCCCGAAGCCAAGGTGGTCAAGCCGGTCTGGAAGGCGGCGACGCGCAAGGGTCCGCAGGCCGCGCCGATCAGCGCCGCGGAACAGGCCCGTCTCGATGCCCTGGCGGCCGAGATGGAGGCGCCCGTCTCAACGGTGGTCACGCTGGATACGGTCGAAGCGCGGTTTCGCCGCGTGCTGGAGATCGAGGGGCGGGCGGCGGCCGGCCAATACGTACCGCCCGACGATCTGGTCTGGGCGGAGCGGCAAGCGCGCCTGCCCGACATCCGGATCAAACGGGAAATGTACGAGGAATTCGGAGAGGCGGTCCTGACCGCCTGACGAAAACGGCGGCGGCCCGTAGCTGGGGCGCGCCGCCGAATAGGCACTTGAACGAGGGGTAAAATGACATCTGAACCAACCTCCGGCAACACCGTCGCGCCGCTGCGCAACGTGTCGCTTCTGTCCGAGCTGGTGGTCCGCATCCGCGACCGGCCGATGGGGCTGCCCGGCATGGGCTGTTTCCACGGCCCCAGCGGGTTCGGGAAGAGCTTCGCCGCCATGTATTCGGCGAACAAACACCGCTCCTATCACGTCCAAGTCAAGAGCGTGTGGACGCGCAAGAAGCTGGTGACGGCGATCCTGCACGAAATGGGGGTCAACGCCGCCAAGACCATCCCCGACATGGTCGATCAGATCGGAGAGGAGCTGTCGCTGTCGGGGCGCCCCTTGCTGGTGGACGAGGCCGACATCCTGGTGAAAAAGGGCGGCATGATCGAGGTCATCCGCGACCTGTACGAATCGTCCCAGGGCACCGTGATCCTGATCGGAGAAGAGAACCTGCCCCACGCCTTGCGGCAGTGGGAGCGTCTGCACGGCCGGATGCTGGATTGGGTGCCGGCCCAGCCGGCGGCCCTGCAGGACGCGAAGCATCTGGCGCGGCTTTACGCGCCTGGGATCGACCTTGCCGACGATCTGATGAACGCCCTGGTCCAGGCGGCGGCCGGATCGGTGCGCCGGATTTGCGTCAATCTGGATCGGGTGCGGGAGCGGGCGGAAATGGCGGGCGCCAGCGCCTTCGGCCTGGGTGAGTGGGCCGCGACGGGCGCCGAGTTCTTCACCGGCCAGCCGCCGGCGCGGAGGGCGTTGTAATGCGTCCCGCGCACCTTACCCACAAGGGCGGAAAGCCGCCCCGTCAGCGCATCTGGGAAGCGATCCGCGCCCAGCGGGAGGGCTTTACGAAGGACAGCCTCGGCGCCGCGACGCGCATCCATCCGGACACCGTTCACACCTATCTGACGTCGCTGGTGGCATCGGGCCATCTCCGCGCCGTGGACGCCTGCTTCATCCTGGAAAAAGACGTTGGCGTGGAAGCGCCCCGCGTCACGAAAGAGGGACAGCCGGTCACCATGGGGCGCGTCCGCGAACAGATGTGGCGCACCATGAAGATGATCAAGGGCGATTTCACCTTTCGCGATCTGGCCGTGGCCGCCTCCACCGAGGAGTTCCCGGTCCGGGACACGGACGCCAGCGATTACGTGAAACACCTTTCCAAGGCCGGGTATCTCCGCGTCACGCGTCCCGGCCGGCCGAGGGTCCCGGCGCTTTACCGCTTCAATCCAAGCAAAAACACGGGGCCGCGTCCCCCGATGGTGCAGCGGATGAAGACGGTCTACGACCCGAATTTGGGCCGGATCGTCTGGCATCCGGAGGTGGACGAATGAGCGGGCCGGCGGCTGTGCCGCCCAAACCGAAAGATAGGGCGCCTGCGCGCCCGGTCGAAAAGGCCGTCGCCGCCTGGGGCGAGCCGTTGCCCGATTGGGTGGACGTGCTGGCGCGGGCCTGCGCCGCCGAGAGCCAAGCGGCCGTGGCGCGGCGCCTTGGGTATTCGGGCGCGCTGGTCTCCAACGTGCTGGCGGCGAAATACAGGGCCGATCTGGCGTCCGTGGAAACGGTGGTCCGGGGCGTGCTGATGGCCGCCACGGTGGCCTGCCCCGTCGTCGGCGATCTGGCGACCGACCAGTGTCTGGGTCACCAGCGGGCGCCGTGGGCGCCGCACAATCCTCAAAGGATCGCGTTTTACCGCGCCTGTCGCGCGGGGTGTCGTCACAGCCGAATTGGAGGCGGACATGATCAGTAACAAGCTCGAAATGGTCGCGCGGGCGCTTGATGTCCTGGCCGAGGTGGGGCCGATGAACGCGCGGACGCAAAAGCAAATCGCCGCGAATCTGCGGGACATGGCCGAGGAAGTGGCCGCCCTGGAAGCCGTCGTCGCGCCCATGCGATGCCGCGGGCCGCTGCCCGAGGGCGTGGTGTCGATCACCGGCCGGCGGCGGCCGATCTGCCCGCCGACCACCCATGGCGGGGGGGATGCGGCATGAGCGATCCCGTCATCCTCGATCTGGGGCTGATCCTGCGGACGGTGGCGGCGCGCTATCAGACCTCCGTCGATCTGATGCGCGGGCGCCGCAGCACCGTGGCGGTGATCCGCGCCCGGCATGTGGCGATGTTCCTGGCCCACCGGCTTTTCCCGGCCAAATCCAGCGGCGAGATCGCGCGCGCGTTCAACCGGGATCACACCACCGTCCTGGCGGCGGTGGCCAAGGTCGGCGTCCAGGCCGTGCGGGACGCCGGCTTCGCGGCCGAGCTGCTGCTGCTGGAGACCGAGCTGCGCGCCGCGGCCCTGGTGCCGGACGCGGATATGGAGGCCGCCCTGCGCGCCGCCGGGACCATCGCGGCCGAGGTCAATCACGCCCTGATCCATGAGGCCGCGAAGGACCCGAAAGGGTTCATGGAGCGGGTCGGGAAGCTGTTCGGAGGTGCGCCATGCGCTGGCTGATATCGCTGTTCCGCCGGGCGCGCCCGGCTTTTCCCCATGCCGAGCGGCTGTTTCTCGGCAATGCCTTCACCCATCGTTGAAAGGACGTTGAAATGACCACTGCCAATCCATCCGGTTCCGTCGAGGTCGGCGGCAAGGTCTTCATGACCGACGCCAAAGGACGGCTGACGCCGATAGCGCTGGTGAAGGACACCGACAAGCTGGAAGACCAGCTGGTGCGAAAGGTCCTGGGCTATGCCGACGATCTGAACCTTCAGATCGCTCGATTCAAAGGTCATTGCTTCGCCGATGTGGGGGCCTTTCTGGATCTGCTGTCCGAAAAATACGGGTTCAAGCCCAAGGACGGCGCAAAGGGTAATATGACCTTCACCAGCTTCGATGGCTGCATGAAGGTCCAGGTCGCGGTGGCCGATACCTTGGCCTTCGGCCCGGAATTGCAGGTGGCGAAGGGCTTGATCGACGATTGCATCGCCGAGTGGGCCGAAGGCAGCCGAGACGAAATCCGCGCCCTGGTCGAGCATGCCTTCCGCACCGACAAGGAGGGCCAGGTCAGTCGCGAGGCGATCTTCAGCCTGCGCAAGATCGACATCGACGACGTGCGGTGGCGCGGCGCAATCCAGGCGATCAATGATTCCATCCGCGTCGAAGGCAGCAAGACCTATCTGCGCTTTTACCGCCGCGCCCACTCCACGGATCGGTGGGAGAACGTGACGATCGATCTGGCCTCGGCGGAAGCGCCGGCGGCGAGGGGGTGACGCCATGGCACCCCTCACACCTGTGCAACTTCGCGTTCTCTCGTTCGTGAAATCGCGGATTTCCGAGACCGGCGTCAGCCCGACCTATGACGAAATCTGCCGGGGCCTGGGGATGAGTTCGCGGGGGTACGTCGCGAACGTGATGCGCCGGCTGGAACAGCGGGGCGCGATCGTTCGGATGCGGGGCCGTGCCCGCGCCGTCCGCGTCGTCGATACGTCCACCTCCGGCCGCGACCGCGTGGTCGATGCCGCCCGCGCCCTGCTGGACGGGATCACCACGGAGGAGATCGACCAGATCGGCACCGCGACCCTGTCGGTCCGGGCCGAGCTGCTGGGCGATCTGGATATCGCCCTGGCCGAGATGGAGTAGCGCCATGGGCGCCCGCGTCCCGGCGGTCCCGATCGCCGCCTTGCTGACCCTGGACATCTGCGGCCGGACGGCCGTGCGGTGTCTGGGGACGCGGAGCCGGCACGGGCGGGAGCTGGCGGCGGCGCTGTCCGACGTGCGGCGCCAGGTGGCGCCCTTGATCCTGGCGGCCTATGCCGCCGATCCCACCGATCCCAAGCGCGACTTCATGGCGATCCTGGCGGCGGCGGCGACGGCGGGGCTGTCGTGGCCCGACATGGTGGACGCGCTGAACCATTTTCATGAGAGGGACATGGGGCGATGAGCGGGCCAGAAACGCAGTGTGGTCGGTGGTGTCCTGTGATGATAGCTTCCGCGCGCCGTAATTCTACTTTAGAGGGGGCATGTGATGAAAAAGCTTGCTGTTGTCACATTGGCAATTCTCTGGGCGTCGCCAGCCCTGGCCGCAGACTGTTCGTGGCTCAAAAACGTATACCAGCAGAAATGGATCGATGTGACTGCTGTGGCGGAAGCAGAACGGTCAGGCAGTATGAGCTGCATCGACTTCCACAAATTGCAGTTGCGAAGCATGGAGCCGTTTTTTGTCGCCGTGGCGGTCGTAGACGGATACACGATCTTCACTACACTCCCAGGCAATATCACGGGAATCGATGCCACGATTGCCGTGAAGGGGACAGGATACGCGGAACACAGCGGCCTTCCCCAGGGGGTATACAAGTTTGTCGGGATTGGAAAATTCACGAAAGGAAACGGCTTTTCGGAAAATCTCGTGGTGATCAAGCCACAATAAAGGTCAGTGTCGGGGGCGCCCGATGAGCGCCCTCGACACAACTACAGCCGCCCGCAAGCGGTGGTTCGCGGCCTGCCGGGAAGCCGGGCTGGACGAGACGGCGCGGCGCGCGGTCCAGGTCCGGGTCTGTGGCAAGGACAGCGCCGCCGGGATGGGCGCCGGGGATTTCAACCGCTGCCTGGACGATCTGAAGGCCCGCAAGCTGTGGAAGCCCAAGAAGCGGGCGGCATCGGACAAGGCCCATATCCGGCTGGTGTTCGCCCTGTGGGGCGAGCTGGGGCGGATGGGCGTGGTGCGCGATCCGTCGCCGGCCGGGTTGCGGGCCTTCTGCCGGCGGATGGCCCAGGTGGACGATCCCGAGTGGCTGACGGCGGAGCAGGCCGGCAAGGTCGCCGAGGCGTTGAAGGCCATGCGCGCACGCGGGGGGTCCGCGCCATGAGGGGTGAAGTCACCTGGGACTATCTGGTGGAGCTGATCGGGTACGCGGCGGCCGAGCGGCTGTCGGTCGCGCGCGGCGGCCGGGGCATCGCCGTGCCCCACAATCCCGGCCCGAACTCGCCCCTGGTAGCGATCGTGGGGATGGGAGCCGCGGCGATCCTGGCCGATACCTTCGGCGGCGACGAAGTGATGGTGGCGTCCGGCCCCGGTATCCGTGCCGAAGTGCGCCGGATGCGGGCCGCCGGGATGGCCGTGTCGGCGATCGCCGCGACCCTGCGACGGACCGAGCGGTTCGTGTTCAAGGTGCTGGCGGAAGAGGCGCCAGGACCGGCCGGCGATCCGCCGCTGCTTGCCCGGATGCGGGGCGCGGATTAAGGTCGGCATGCATTCAGGGCGACCCCCCTGATCCCGTTCACCCCTCCCTGACACTTCGCCCGCGCATAGGGTGGCTTCGGTTATCGCAACCGGAGCGACCCCATGTCCGAGGCCCCCGATCTGATCCCCCGTGACACGCGGGGCTTGCGCAATCGCAATCCCGGCAATCTGCGCTTTTCTCCCGACGTGCCGTGGGAGGGATTGACCGGCCACGACGGGGACGGTTTCTGCGTCTTCGATACCGACATGCACGGCATCCGCGCCGTGATCATCGACCTGCACACCCACTTCGTCCGTGGGCAGCACACGATCCGCGCGCTGGTCTCGACCTACGCCCCGCCGAACGAGAACGACACCGACGCCTATATCCGCTTTGTCGCGGACGGCGCCGGAATCGGCGCGGACGAGGCGATCGCATCCTTTACCCGCGACCTTGCCGACACCCTGTTCCGGGCGCTCTGCACCTTCGAAAACGGGGTGATGCCCTATCCGGCCGAGATCATCGGAGCCGGACTTGACGCGGCCTTCGCCCAGTTCGAGGGCTGACATGACCGCCGCCCTGCTTTGCGCGCAGCTTTCGAAGGCCGCTTACAGCGCGCCGCATGACATCGATGTCGGCGCCTTTCGCGCCATCGTGCGGGACACCGATATCGGCAGGGTGCTGGCGATCGCCGGGACCGACGATGTCACCACCCTGCTGGCCGATGTCGAGGCGGTCGCACCCCACTGGGCGCCGGAGCTGGCCGCCGAGGTGCCGGCGGGATTCCTGTGGCCGGTGCGGGGCGCGCTGCACGCGATCCGCGCGAGTGGCCCGATCCAGGTCGTCACCGGGCATTCGCTGGGCGGCGCGCTGGCGCTGATCACGGCGGCGATGCTGGACCACTGGCAGCGGGACCGGACGCGTTCCGTTTATGCGTTCGGGGCGCCGCGCGCCGGGTCACTGCACCTGTCTGGTCCGGCCCATCTGTACCGCCTGGGCGTGGATATCGTCCCCACCCTGCCGCCCGATTTCCGGCAGCCGCGCCCGCTGATCCATCTGGGCCGGGCGCAATCGTGGCTGGGCGACCACGAAATCGACAACTACATCGCCGCCCTGGAGATACGCCATGACCAGCCTTAAAGGCTATCGCACCATCATCTTCAACCTGATCATGGGCGCGGCCTCGATGGCCGGCCTTACCCTCGACCCCGCCCACGCGCTGGCCTGGGCCGGCACGGCCGTCACCGTCTGGACGGCCGGCGGCATCCTGCTGCGGGTGGTCACCGATTCGCCCGTTTTCAAGGCCGATTTCCCCAAGCTGACCGCCATCGCCGCCGAGGCGGAAACGGTCATGCCGGCGCTCCCCGAGGGCGTTTCGGCTATCGGCACCCTGAAAATTCCCGCCGCGCCCGATGATCTGGTCGGTCTGGCCCACTTCGTCACCGACGCCCTGCATACCGTCCAGTCGATCCATGACGAGCTGGTGCCGAAGCTGCGCGACGCCGCCACCAAGGTCGCGGTGGCGATGCCGGCCAAGACGGTCGCGGCGGACCCCACTCCGGTGGCCGATCCGGCGCCGGCCCAGACGGGAGGCGCGACCAATGCGTAAGGCGCTCGCCCTGATCCTGGCCCTGGGCCTGGTCGCCTGCTCCGCCATCGCGGTGCCGAAGACGCCGGCCCAGACGGTCTATGCGCTGGAAGGCGCCTATGCCACCGCCGCGCGGGCCGAGCTGGCCTATACCGTCTCGCCCCACGCCGATCCCGGCACGGTCGAGGCGATCCGCAAGGCGGACACTGTCGCCTATGACGCCCTGGTCGCGGCCCAGAAGGCCGTCCAGTCCGGCCAGTCGGCCGGGGGGCGCGCAGGCGCCCAGTTCAAAGAGTCTGGCGGCAAAGCCGCCGAGGCGGCGGCGCTTTCCGCCGCCCAGGACGGTATCTCCGCCCTTGTCGCCCTGCTGCATTCGAAAGGAATCGTGTAATGGACCCGGTTACCGTCTCCATCCTGGTCGCCGTCTTCAGCGGTGTCCTGAAGTCCATCCCCGAGGCCATCGCCGCCTATGAGGCGATCCAGACCATGGCGGCCGAAAACCGCGACCCCACCGCCGCCGAATGGCGACAGATGACCCTGGCCATGGCCGCCATCCATGCCCAGGTGCAGGGGACGAGTTCGTCCGCCGATCCCGTGCCGGCCGCCCCCGGTGCCTGACTGGTGTGACGACGCGGCGGCGCGGGAAGAGTCGGCCCGTGCCGCCGCCATCGCGGCGCACCGGAGACGCAGGCGCGTGGCGGCGGAGGCCGCCAAATCGTCGAATTGGGCGCCTGCGCGCCCGGAGGGCGATGGCCCCGGCGTCTGCGTCAGTTGCGGCGAGGAAATCCCCCAGGCCAGACGGGACGCGGTGCCGGGGACCAACACATGCGGGGTTTGCGCCCGCGAGCTGACCAGGGGGTTTCGGTGATCGAGGCGCATACCGATTGGGTCGAGGTCGCGCAATTCGGGTTCGAGCTGGTCTCGGCGCTATGCGTCGCGGTGGTGACCTGGATCAATTGGGGGATGCGCGCCGTCGTCAAGTCCGAATTGGCCCAGGCCAAGGTCGATCACGAAGAGGTGCACGAGGAGCTGGAACGCCGGCTGGCGGACGGCGACGTGCGCTTCGCCCGCATCCGCGCGGATATCGAGCACCTGCCCGACCATCACGATCTTGCCGATCTGACCAACCGCGTCGCCGCGGTGGAAGGCAGTGTCAAGGCGCTGGGCGCCACCCTGGAAGGCGTAAGGGCCGTGCTGGCCCGCATCGAGCGCCCCCTTAACTCCCTGGTGGATCACCATTTGAAAGGCAATCAACCATGAGCTTCCGTGACGATTGGATCGGGTCGCGACGGCTGTTCATCCTGCGCCTGCTGGTCGAGGTGGATGGCGAGGCCAACGAGAGCAACATCTGGCGCGCGGTCCAGCAAGGCGGGTTTACCCGCGATAGCCGCGACGACGTCAGGGGCGACCTGGACCATTTGCGCGAGATGGGATGCATCTCCGAACATTGGTTCGGAACCTTGCGGGTGGCGCGGATCACGACTCCGCGCGGCGAGGATGCCGCCCATGGCCGGATCGAGGTCGCCGGCGTCGAACGATCCCGCTGGGATCGCTGACCATGGGAATGGCCGGCAAGACCGAACGACTGCCAGCCCCCTTGCGCGAGGCGCTGGCCCGCGTGTGGTTCGACCGCAAGTACAAGCTGGACGATCTGGTGGCGCATCTGGAAGCGCTGGCGTCCGGCGCCGGCGCCCTGGTCCCCCCCGAATTGGCGGAAGTGGGCGTGGCACTGGCGCCCGAGGAGGTGCCCAGCCGATCCGGGCTGCACCGCTATCTGACGACGGCCCGCAAGGCCGCCGACAAGATGCGCCAGTCGCGAATGGTGGCCGAGGTGCTGGGCAAGGAACTGGGCGATTCGGGGGAACACAAACTGGCCCTCGCCAATTTCCAAATGCTGCATATCGCAGTCAACGACGTTTTCATGGCGGCGGCCCAGGCCGAGGACGGCGAAGACGGGCCGCCGATCACGATCGACCCCAAGGCGGCGATGATGCTGGCCACCGCTCTGCGCCAGGTGGAAGGCGCCAAAAAGACCCACGCGGATCTGCGCGCGCAGATCCGCAAGGAGGCGGCGGCCGAGGCGGCGCGCAAGGCCGAAGGGGTGGCCAAGGGCGCCGGGCTGTCGTCCGAGCTGGTGGAGCGGATCAAGGGCGCGATTCTGGGGGTGGGCTGATGGGCGCACCCGTTTTTCTGGCCTATCAACAGCGGCTGACGGCGTCGGTGTCGGCCCATGCGGTCACCGTCGTCGAGAAGTCGCGCCGGACCGGCTATTCCTGGTCGCTGGGCGCGGTGGCCGTGCTGACGGCGGCGGCGCAGAAATCGGCCGGCGGCCAGGACGTTTTCTATATCGGCTACAATCTGGAGATGGCCCGCGAGTTCATCGATTATGTCGGCGAATGGGGAAAGGCGTTCAGCGCGGCCGCCGATTCGGTCGAAGAGGTGCTGTTCGATGACGGCGAGAACAGCATCAAGGCGTTCCGGGTGACCTTCGCCAGCGGGTTCAAGGTGCTGGCGTTGCCGTCCCGTCCCCGGTCCCTGCGCGGCATGCAGGGTCTGGTGATGATCGACGAAGCGGCCTTTCACGACGATTTGAAAGAGCTTTTAAAGGCCGCCTTCGCCCTGCTGATCTGGGGCGGCAAGGTGGTGGTGGTGTCCACCCATGACGGCGCCGAAAATCCCTTCAACGAGCTGGTCACCGATATCCGCGCCGGGCGCCTGCCCTATCATCTGGAGCGCTGCACCTTCGACGACGCCCTGGCCGACGGCCTGTACAAGCGCATCTGCAAGGTCAAGGGGCGGAAATGGTCGATGGCGGCGCAGGCCAAGTGGCGGGCCGAGATCATCGCCTTTTACGGCGACGGCGCGGACGAGGAATTGTTCTGCATTCCGCGCGAGGGCGGCGGCGCGTTCCTGTCGGGCGCCCTGGTCGAAGGCTGCATGGACGCGGCCCTGCCGGTGCTGCGCTGGGAGATGCCCAATTCATTCGAACGTCTGCCCGATCACCTGCGCGAGGCGGAGGCAAGGGCATGGTGCGAAACCCATCTGGACCCGGTGCTGGCCGGTCTCGATCCCGATCTGACCAGCTTCTTCGGCGAGGATTTCGGCCGCAACGGCGATCTGACGGTGATCTGGCCGGTGCAGATCACCCGGATGCTGGACCGTCGCACGCCGTTCCTGGTGGAGCTGCGCAACATCCCGTTCCGCCAGCAGGAACAGGTTCTGATCCATATCTGCGACCGGCTGCCGCGCTTCGGCGGCGGCGCGCTGGATGCGCGGGGCAACGGCCAGTATCTGGCCGAGCGGGCCATGCAGCGCTACGGCGGCTGCATTCAACGGGTGATGCTGACCGTCGAATGGTACCGGGCCAACATGCCGCCCTACAAAGCCGCCTATGAGGATCGGACCATCGTCGTCCCCAAAGACGCCGACGTGCTGGCCGACCATCGCGACCTGGTGATGGACAAGGGCGTGGCGCGGCCGACCGAACGGTCCAAGGGCCGCGACGGCAAGCAGCGACACGGCGATTCGGCGGTGGCCGGCGCGCTGGCTCTGTTCGCCAGCCGCCAGCCGGTGGCCGAGTACGATTACCTGAGCGCGGCGGAGACGCCGCCGGCGCGGGGATCGTTCCATCGGCCGGATGAAGACGAAGAGGATACACGGCGCGGGCTGGGCTTCGGCGCGGGAGGGTGGTGATGGGCGTATGGAACACGGTGCAGGGATGGCTGGGGGGCAAGAAGCCCGATCCGGCGACGCTGACGGAGGATATCGCCGGGCCGACCGTGACCGGTCTGCGGCCGATCATCGCCGGGCACCCGGAAGAGGGACTGACCCCGCAGAAACTGGCCGGGATGCTGCGGGAAGCGGAGCTGGGCAATCTGATCCCGGCGATGTGGCTGGCCGAGGCGATGGAGGAAAAGAACCTGCATTACCGGGCGGTGCTGGGCACCAGGCGATTGCAGGTGTCCGCGCTGCCGATCACGGTGACGGCCGCCGGCGACGATGCCATGAGCCGCAAGGCCGCCGATCTGGTGCGGGCGGTGGTGGAAGGGCCGGCGGTGACCGGCGCGCTGTTCGACGTGCTGGACGCCATCGGCAAGGGGTTCAGCGTCAGCGAGATCGCCTGGGACATCCAGGGCAAGGACTGGCGCCCCGAGCGGATCGAATACCGGTTCCCGCAATGGTTCGAGTTCGACCGGGTCGATGGCCGCACCATTCTTTTGCGGGGCGGTCCCGGCGACGGGCCGGGATCGTTCCAGGCGCCGGCGGCCGAGCTGGCGCGGGGCAATTTCGGCACGCCGTTGCCGCCCTATCGGTTCATCACCCACATCCACCGGTCCAAGTCGGGGCTGCCGATCCGCGGCGGCCTGGCGCGCCCGGCGGGGTGGGCCTACATGTTCCAGAACTTTTCCGCCAAGGCGTGGGCGATCTTTCTGGAGGTCTATGGCCATCCCCTGCGGGTGGGCAAATACGCGTTCGGCGCCACGGCCGAGGACAAGGCGACCCTGTTGCGGGCGGTGCGCTCGATCGCCGCCGACGCCGCCGCCATCATCCCGGCCGGCATGGACATCCAGTTCGTCGAGGCCGGAGCGGCGACCGGCACCAGCCCGCACATGACCCAGCTGGATTGGTGGAACGCCCAGCTGTCCAAGCTGGTGCTGGGCCAGACGGGCACCACCGAAAACGGTCCTTATGCCGGCACCGCGCAGACCCACCAGACGGTGCGCGACGACATCCAGGCCGACGACGCGGCGCAGCTGGCGGCCTGTCTGGAGCGCGACCTGGTCCGCGCCGTGGTCGATCTGAATCTGGGGCCGCAGGCGCGCTATCCGACCCTGGTGATGGGCGAGCCGGATTCCGAGGATTTGACCGCCCTGGTCAACAACGTGCGGACCTTCGTGTCCATGGGCGGCCCGGTGCCGGCGGGATGGCTGGCCGACAAGCTGGGGGTTCCGGCGGTGGAACCGGGCGAGCCGGTGCTGACGGCCGCACCGCAGATCGGCGGAGTGGATGGGGGCGAATTGCAGCCCGAACCCGCGCCGTCCGGAGGCATCCTGTCGACCCAGGCCCGGCAACAAGCCGCCAGGCCTGTCACGGACGCCATGGACGCGATGATGGCCGAGTCCCTTTCCGACTGGCGTCCGATGATGGCGCCGATGATCGATCCGGTGACGGCGCTGGCCGATGAGTGCTCGTCGCTGGAGGAGTTCCAGCGGCGCCTGCCCGAAGCGATGGCCAAGCAGGACCCGGCCAAGCTGGCCGAGACGCTGGCCAAGGCGGCCTTCGCCTCCCGGCTGGCCGGCGTTACCGGCGCCCCGGTTCACGCGGAGCCGGTGGACCATGAGCGGGATTGAGCTGAAGGCGCTGCCGCCGGACGAGGCGGTCGCCTATTTCAAGGCCAAGGGCCACGCCCTGGCGCCGTCCTTCCACTGGCTGGACATCTGGCAACAGGAGCACGCCGCCCAGTTCACGGTGGCCAAGTCGGCCGGGTTCGACATCCTGGGCGACGTCCACGCGGCCGTGCTGGACGCGCTGGCCAACGGCACCACCTTCGACGACTTCAAGCGCAAGCTGATCCCGACCTTGCAGGACAAGGGGTGGTGGGGTCGCGCGCCGGCGCCGGACCCGAAGAATCCGGGGAAGGCCCCCACCAGCCAGTTGGGATCGCCGCGGCGCCTGCAGACCATCTTCGACGTCAATCTGCGCATGAGCTACGCCGCCGGCAAATGGGCGCAGGCCGAGCGCACGCGGGGGACGCATCCTTACGTCGAATACAGCGCGGTGATGGACGATCGGACCCGGCCGGATCACCGGGCATGGAACGGCACGGTCGTCCATCTGGACGATCCGTGGCTGGATCACCATACGCCGCCGTGCGGCTGGAACTGCCGCTGCACGCTGCGCCAGATGTCGGCCGACGAGGCGGGCAAGCGCAAGGTCGGCGCGCCCGCCAGCAAGACCACCCTGTTCCACAACAGCCGCACCGGCGAGGTGGTGGAGGTGCCCGAAGGGATCGATCCCGGTTTCGGCTACAATCCCGGCAAGACCGCCACAGGTCTGCATGCGGCGCGCGTGGCCGCGTCGAAGTGGGTGTCGGCGCCTCCGCCGCTGGCCGCCGCCGCCTCGGCCGAAAGCGTGAAGTTCATGCTGGGGGCGCTGACCGCCGATTTCGGCCAGTGGGCGCGCAAGGTGCTGGAGACCGGCCACACCATCGGCGACCGGCGGGTGGTCGGCGCTCTGTCGCAGCCGATCCTGGATTTCCTGGCGAGCAAGGGGGAAGACCCGTTGAGCGGGGCGCTGACGGTCGCGGATTCGACCATCGGGCATTTCCGCAACGACCGGCATGTGCGCGGCACCTTTCGTCCAGACGGCACGCGGCGGAAGCCGCCCTCGGCCGCCGCCGTCGCCGATATCGTCCGGCTGCCCGAGCTGGTGGGGAAACCCGACAAGGTCCTGTGGGACCGCACCCACCGGAATCTGTTGTATCTGTTCACGCCGTCCGGTGATGACAAGCGCAAAGGCAAGATCGGGGTGACGGTCAATTGGAGCCGAAAGGGCGGACCGCTGTTCACCAATGCAGTGATCCACGACAGCCTGGTGCGTCCGGCGGATATCGCCGCCGGGGATTACGAGGAAATTCCGCTGAAGTAAGCCGGCCCGGCGGCTGCGCCGCCAATCCTAAAGAATTGGGCGGCTTCGCCGGCCCGGAGGGGCGCCTGGTCCCTCATTTCGGCGACCCGCCCGGCGGCTTCGCCGCCAGACTTGAATATTTGGGCGCATAGCGCCCGGGTCCCCGCGTCGCAATGGCTTTCTACCTCGGGCCGGTCAGACCAGTATCGCGCCCGTATCCCCGGAAAGCAACCCTACAGCCCTGGAAGCCTCGCCAGCGCCTGCGGTGGCCGGGATTTTATTTAAGGGCAAATTAAACGCCCTGGCGCGGTTCTGGCGCCAAAAGGATGCCCCACCTTGCGCGGAAGCCGCTCCGGTGCGAGTGTGGAGGCGTCCAGAAGGCGGCGGGGTGAACCCGTTCACCCGTCCTTCCTCCGCCGTCCGTTCGTAAGGTGCGCCTGTCACTTCGACAGGACGCCCCATGGATTCCGTTTCCCTTCTCGCCACCGCATCCGCGCTGCCCGTCACCGATGGCGGCGTGCCCGATTGGGTGATGGTGTTCCCGGCGGGAACCTCGAAAGGGGTGGATGGGCGCGGTCCCTATACCCTGGATGCCGCCAAGGTGGCGACGGCCTCGATGAAGCCGGGCCGCGATCTGCCGTTCGATTACAATCACCAGACCGTCTTCGCCGTTCTGAATGGCGGCCCCAGCCCTGCCAGCGGCTGGATCGACAAGCTGGAGCCGCGCGACGGCGCCCTGTGGGCTCATGTCGCCTGGACCGATCCCGGCCGGGCGGCGATCGCCGCCAAGGAATACCGGTTCGTGTCCCCCACCTTCACCCATGACAAGGACGGCAACGTGCTGACCCTGGCCAGCGCCGCCCTGGTCAACGCGCCCAATCTGGCGGACCTGCCCGCCATCCATTCCCGTTTACCCCAATCCGGAGACACCATGGACAAGGACGAAGCCCTGGCCGCCGTGACGGCGGCCCTTGGCCTGCCGGCCGATACGCCGCTGGACAAGATCGCGATGGCCGCCGCCGATCTGGCGGCCAAAGCGGAAACCGCGACCGCCGCGCAAGCCGCGCCGGCCGCGCCGGCCGCGCAGCCCGATCCCAGCCAGTTCGTGCCGATGGCCGCGTTCCGCGATCTGCAGGCCACGGTCGGCAATCTGGTCACCGCCGACGCCAAGGCGCGGGCCGAAGGCGCCGTCGAGACCGCCAGCCGCGAGGGCAAGGTGACGCCGGCGATGAAGGAATGGGCGCTGACCTACGCCGTCAAGGACCCGGCCGGGTTCCTGGACTGGGCGGCCAAGGCGCCGGTGATCGTCGCGCCGGGCGCGCGGATGGTGCCGGGCGCGCCGCCGGCCGATGCCGGCCACGGCGAGGATGACGCGGCCGTGACCGCCGTCTGCGCCAATCTCGGCATCAGCGTCGAGGCGTACCGCAAGGCTAAAGGAGGTGCGGCATGACCGCTCTGACCGCCGATTTCAACGCGCCCCGCGTCGAGGGGGAATTCCGCTCGCTGCCCTTGGCGGCCGGCGTGAAGATTTACGCCGGCGCCATGGTCGCGCTGAACCCCGCCACCGGCACTGTCGAGCCGTTCGCGACGGCCACCGGCCTGGTCGCGGTCGGTCGCGCCGAATTCCAGGCCGACAACACCGCCGGCGCCGCCGGCGCCATTTCCGTCCGGTGCCGCAAGGGCGTGTTCCTGTGGAACAACAGCGCCGGCGCCGATCAGATCACCAACGCCAATATCGGCGAGCCCTGTTACGGGGTGGACGACAACACCGTCGCCCTGACCAACGGGACCAGCACGCGGAGCCAGGCCGGCACCGTTTTCTGGGTCGATTCCGCCACCGGCAAAGTCTGGGTCGAGGTGTAACCCCATGGAACTCAATCTCGCCAATCTCGCCATCCTGACCACCGGCGTGCAGACGGTCTATCAGACCGCCTTCAACGACTACGCGCCCAAGGTGATCTGGGACAAGCTCGCCACCGACACCAAGTCCACCACCAAGCAGGAAATCTATCCCTGGCTGGGCCAGTCCACGTCCTTCCGCGAATGGCTGGGGGATCGGGTCGCCCAGAATCTGGCGGTGCATTCCTACACCATCCCCAACAAGACCTTTGAAAACACGGTGGCCATCGATCGCGACGCGATCGAGGATGACAGCTACGGCATCTATAACCCGATGTTCCAGCAGCTGGGCAAGGACGCGGCGGAACATCCCGACATCCTGCTGTTCGATCTGTTGAAGATCGCCGGCACGTCGCCCTGCTTCGACGGGCAGCCGTTCTTTTCCACCACCCATCCGGGCGTGGACGCCAACGGCAACGCCACCACCTATTCCAACGACATGGGCGGCACCGGCCCCACCTGGTATCTGATGTGCACCAACCAGGTGCTGAAGCCGATGATCCTGCAGAAGCGCCGCCCCTACGCCTTCACCAGCCTGGTCAATCTCCAGGACCTGAACGTGTTCAAACAGAAGGAATATCTGTTTGGCGTCGATGGTCGGTCGAACGTCGGCTTCGGCCTGTGGCAGACCGCCGTGCGGTCGCAGCAGCCGCTGACGGTGGACAATTACACCGCCGCCCGCGCCCAGATGCTGTCCTTCCTGCGCGACAACGGCCAGCCCTGGGGGTTCGTGCCGGACACCCTGCTGGTGGGTCCGAGCAACGAAGGCGCGGCCAACCTGATCACCAAGGGCGAATTGGTGATCGATACGTCCGGGTCTATGGCGCAGTCCAACATCTGGAAGGGCTCGTCCTCCGTCCTGATGACCCCGCGCATCACCTGGTGACGCCGCCATGCCCGACACCTACGCCTATTGTTCATCGGTCGATCTGACCAACCGCTATGGCGCGGTGGCGCTGTTGCAGGTGTCCGACCGCAACGATGACGGGGTGTCGGACACCGGCGTGGTGGATTCGGCCTGCTCTGATGCCACCGAGCTGATCGACGGCTATCTGGGGGAGCGGTACACGCTGCCGCTCAACCCGGTGCCGGGGACGGTGCTGCGCTGGGCGTGCGCCATCGCCTGGTGGGCGCTGTTCGTGTCGCCGCCCCCGGAAGTGGTCGCGGCCTACAAGGACGCCCTGTCCCAGTTGGACGACGCCCGGACCGGCAAGCTGATCCTGCAGGCCAACGGCGTGCCGGACCCGGCCATTCCCCTGACCGGCGCCGTGGTGGCCGAGGACGGCGCGCCGCGCATCTTCGATGAATGCAGCTTGAAGGGCTATTGAATGACCGGCGCGATGCTCACCGTCGGGATCGAGGACGAGGCGACCCGCCACTACGCGGCCCTGGCCGAACGGCTGGGGGCGACCCGCGGGCTTATGGATGCCATCGGCGCCGAGCTGGTGTCATCCACCCTGCGGCGGTTTTCCGAATCGCGCGGGCCGGACGGCAAAGCCTGGGCGCCGCTGGCGAAATCCACCCTGAAGAAGCGGGGCGCGTCGGCCAAGCCGCTGCTCGACAAAGGCCGGTTGCGCCTGTCGATCACCCGCGCGGCCAGCGCGTCCCAGGTCGAGGTGGGCACCAACCTGATCTATGCGGCGCTGATGCAGCTGGGCGGCACCGTCGAGCACGCCGCCCACTCGGCGCCGGTCTATCGCACCCTGGCCGATCTGAAGATGCAGAATTATCGCTTCGCCAAGCGGTCCAAGGCCGACGTGATGACCTATCACGAGGTCAAGGATTACAGCATCACCATTCCCGGACGGCCCTATCTGGGGGTCTCGGCCGAGGATCGCGCCGCCGTCGCCCGGATCGCCCATGAGTACGTGATGGGAGCCAAGTGGTCATGAGCGCCCCTACCACCACCACCATCTTCGCCATCGAGACCGCGATCATCAAACAGATCGGCCTGGTCAACCAGGTCGCCAATTTCGGCGCGGTGATCAAGACGGTCGATCGCTATAGCGGGGATTTCGCCGACGAAAGCATCGACCGGCTGATGGAGCGGGCGCCGTTCTGCCTGGTGTCGCACACCGCGTCGCAACTGGACGTGGCCAGCGCCACCGGCGCGCGCTGGCGCGGCGAGTTCGTGGTGGTCTGCGGCGCGGCCTCGATGCGGGTGGGATCGCTGACGTCCAGGGTCGGCGGCCCGTCCGCCATCGAGCTGGGGTCCCGGCAGATGGCCGAGCTGGTCCGCGATCTGCTGCTGGGCCAGACGCTGGGGCTGCCGATCCGAGACCTGATGCCCGAGGCGATCGACGAAGTCTATTCCGGGTCGCCCGGCGGCGCACCCGGCCAGCACAAGCTGTCCGTCACCGGCATCCGCCTGTCGTGCCTGTATTCCACCGCCCGCAACACCGCCGGCGACGGGGGCAATCCGGCCGCCCCGCTGCTGGAGATGTGGGCGGATTGGGTGGCGCCCGGCACGCCGACCACCACCGATCTGCCGCTCAATCCGGCGCCCGATTTCAGCTCGAACGCCCAGGTCTAAGAGGTTCGCCATGAACATGAAGTACGTCAAAGCCGCCAAGGGATGCCGTCTGCGCCATCCCAAGACCGGCAAAGTGGTGCCGGTGGAGGGCGACGAGGCCGCGCCGGTCCTGGTCAACATGGAGGAAACGCACTGGTTCCGGGCCAAGACCCGCGGCGACCTCGTCGTGGTGGCGGAGCCGCCTTCGGCAGCGGTGCCGGCGCCGACCGCTCCGATTCCCACGCCCCCGGCCGCGCCGGCCGCGTCTTCCACGAAGGTGAACTGACATGCCCAAGACGTCGCTGACCTCGATCGACTTCGCGCAGGTCCCCAACGATCTGGAAGTGCCCGGCTCGTTCATGGAATTCTCGTCGGCCAACGCCAATAACGGCGCGGCGGCGATGCCCTATGTGCTGCTGATCATGGGCCAGATGCTGCCCACCGGGACCGCGACGGCCACCGTGCCGGTGCGGATCACCAACGGCAAGGCGCAGGCCGACCAGCTGTTCGGGCAGGGGTCGATGCTGTCGACCATGGTGGCCGCCGCGGTGAAGGTGAATTCCTGGACCGAAACGTGGGCGGTGGGCGTGCCGGATAATGCCGCCGGCGTGGCCGGCGCCGGGTCGATCGCCTTTACCGGCACCGCGACCGCCGCCGGGACCCTGACCGCCTATATCGGCTATTCGGGCCTGATCCAGCCGGCGCAGATCGCGGTCAATATCGGCGACACCGCCGCCACCGTCGCCACCAATCTGGCCGCCGCCATCGCCGAGGTCGCCGATCTGCCGGTGACCGCCGCCGTGGACGGCACCACGCCGAGCAAGGTGGACATCGCCGCCCGGCACAAGGGCCAGGACGCGGGCAATATCGACATCCGCCTGGTCTATTACGACACCGACCTGGTGCCCCCCGGTCTGACGGCGACCGTCACCGCCATGACCGGCGGCGCGACCAACCCCGACCAGTCCACCCTTATCTCGGCGCTGGGCGACACCCAGTACCACGTCATCGCCTGTCCCTGGACGGATGCCGCGACCTATTCCGCGTGGCTGACCGAGATGCAGCGGCGCTGGAACGCGCTGGTGTACAAGGAAGGCGCCATGGTTCAGGCCCTGCGCGGCACGCCTGGCACGCTGGGGACCCAGCTTGCCGCCATGAACAGCCAGTTCCTGGATTCCTATTGCTCCCAGAACACCCCGACCGCGCCGTTCGTCGAAGCGGCGATGATCGCCGCCGCCTATGCCTTCAACCTGGCACAGCGGCCCAACGCGCCCCAGAAAGGCACGCCGCTGCCGGGTCTGATGCCGCCGGTCCAGGCCGACCGCTTCATCCTGTCCGAGCGCAACACGCTGTATCTGGAAGGTGGTTCGTCCTGGATTGTGGAAAAGGACGGCACCGTCGTGCTGGAGCGGGCCGTCACCACCTACAAGACCAACGCCAGCGGGACGCCCGACACCAGCTATCACGGGCGCTGGACCATGGCGACGCTGATGTACCTCCGCTATTCGTGGGTGAACTGGATGAACGCCAAGTTCCCCAACTTCACCCTGGCCGACGACGGCACGCCGGTGGTCGCCGGCGAGGTGACGCCGGCCATTCTCGGGCGCGAGACCTTCGCCTGGTACAAGGCCATGCAGAAGCTGGGACTGGTGCAGGACGCCAAGGGCTTCTATGCCGCCCTGGTCTCGATCCGCGATCTGCAGAACGTCAGCCGCAACGACCAGCTGATGGCGCCCAGGCTGGTGCCCCCCCTCGACATCATCGCCGGCCAGATGGCCTTCGTGGAATAAGGAAGCGCTCTCATGGACCAGCTTACCGGAAAAGCCGACATTTACGTCGATGGCACCTACTTCGACACCAGCCAGGAGGGCGCCACCCTGGATGGAATGGCCGGGGTCGAGAACACCGCCGTCGTCAACAGCCGTGGCGTGGTGGCCGGCTATACCAGCAAAGGCGTGCCCGCCGTAATCAAGGCCAACTTCCTGCACGGCCCGGACTTCGACATCACCTTGTTCAGCCAGGCCGGTCAGGTCTCCGTCGCTTTCGTCTGCGACAACGGGGTCGAGTATCAGATGTCGGCCGCCGTGTTCTCCAAGGCGGATACCTTCGATTCCACCAAGGGGATGGTCGCCCTGTCCTTCACCGGCACCCTGGATACCGACATGAGCGGCAATCTGCCGTCGGGCCTGTAAGGAGCGGTTCAATGGATTTCGACGATCGTTTGGAAACCGCCGAAGACGGGTCCGTCACCCTGACCCTGCGCCGGCCGCTGGCCACCAAGGACGGCGATGTCGGGTTTCTGACCCTGCGGCGCCCGACCCTGGACGAGCTGGTGGGGCAAGACCGTCAGAAGGGCGGACCCCTCCACCGCGCCGCGTGGCTGATGTGCCGGATTTCCGGGGTGGCCGAGAAGGATTTCGACGATATCGACGCCGGCGACGCCATGATCCTGGCCAGCGTGATCGGCGGCTTCCTCGACCGTCTTCCGGGAGAGGATGACCGTCAACCGGGTGATCTGCCGGACCGGCACAGCGGGCGCATCACCGTTACCGATGACGGCGCCACCCTGGATTTGCGCGGGCCGCTGGCCACCAAGGACGGCGAGGTCACCCGGATCACGCTGCGCCGGCCGACCTTCAAGGAAATGAAGGGAATGGGCGACAAGCCCGATCTGCAGGCGTCCGCCAAGCTGATCAGCATCCTGTCGGGCGTCGGCCCGCTGCATCTGGGCCGGATCGACGCCCTGGACGGTCTGATCCTGGGGGATATCGTCAACGGTTTTTTGGGGAATGCCCGCCCCGGTGGCGGGAGATAGCCGCCGAAGTCGCGGGGGTGCTGCATACCGGCATCGATGTCCTGGAGGCGATGACCTGGCGCGAGTTGATGCTGTGGCACGCCCAGGCGGTGCGGGTGTCCAAGATGATGAACGGGGGCTGAGATGGCCGGCTCGATGGCCTTTTCCATGGTGTTCAAGGTGGTGGACGAAGCCACGGCGGCGATCCGCAGGATCGCCGGCGCCCTGGCCGAGCCCGTCACCGCGGCGGCCACCGTCGGGGAAGCGGGCGAAAAGGCCGCCGCGCGGTTCGGGCGCGGCATGGATCACGCAGCCGCCCGCGTGCGGGAACTGGGCCGCTCCCTGCATCACGAAAGCGAGAAGGTCATCGAATTCGCCCGCGCCAGCGGCGAGGCGGCCGAGAAGTTCGCCAATTCCTTCGGCGGCATGGGCGCCATGGTGGCGGAAGGGTTCTCGCTGAAGAAGGTGGCCGGCGACGAGGAATTCTGGCAGCGCCAGAAGATCAATTACGACATGACCGGCGCCGCCGTCGAAAGCCTGAAGGAAAAGGTCGATGACGCCGCCGAGAAGTACGGGATCGATCAGACCAAGCTGACCCAGGTCTACGAGGCGTTCCGCCAGGGCGGCGGCAGCGCCGGCGTGTTCGCGGGGACGGTGGGGTATGCCGCCGCCGCGATGCAGACCATGGGCATCTCCGCCAAGGATACCGGCGATATGTTCGCCGTGCTCCAGACCAAGATGCACTTGACCAAGCCGAAGCAGTTCCTGGACGCGATGTCGCTGATCCAGGAGCGGATGCGGTTTACACCCGGCGGCGGCCAAGCCTTTGCCGCCATGCTCGATCGCATGGGCGATTCCATGCAGAACCTCGGACTGAAAGGACCGGCGGCGGTCAATGCGCTGTCGGCGGTTTTCGCGGTCGCGGCCAAGGGCGCCGGCGGCGACCCCGAGCGAGCCGAGATGGCGACGGAGCAGTGGTTGCGGCGGCTGACCACGACGGACGGCCAAGCGAAGATGTCGGAGGCCATCGGGAAAAGCGTGTTGGACAAGCACAACAATCTGCGGTCCCCGGTCTGGATCATGAAGAAGCTGGTGGCGGCGTACGAGAGGGCCTACAAGCAGCCGGTCGATCAGCGGCAATACGCAATTGAAAAACTGAATACGATTGTGGGGCCGCAAGCCGCGTTGATGTTCCAGAACGTCGCCGGCGACATCGCCGCCACCGGGCATTCCGCCACCTTTAACCGTATCCTGGGCGCCAAGGGGAACAGCGCCGTGTTCCTGGGGCAGGCCCATCAAGATGCCGCCACCCTGTCGGGCGCCTTCGGCAAGCTGGCATCCAGCATGGAACGTGCGTCGGAAGCGCTGTTCACCGGGCCGATCCGCGTGTTCGCCGAGGCCCTGAACGCCGGCGGCGACGCGCTGGCCAAGGTGGTGGTCGGGCTGGCGGCGATGGCCACGCTGGGGCACGCGATCAGTTGGGTCGCTGGCGCCGTCAAAGGGTTTCGCCTGCTGGGCGCCGCGCTGAATATCGGCGCCCTTATCGGGCGAGTGGGCGCGGCGTTCCAATGGCTGCGCGGCGCCATGGTGGGGTTGCGGATGATGGCCATGGTCTCGGGATTGAACGAGATCGCGGCCGGGTTCGTGCCGGTGATCGCCAGAAGTCTGGCCTGGGCGGCGGCCATGATGGCCAATCCGGCGACCTGGATCATGCTGGCCGTGGTGGCGGCCGTCGCCCTTCTGGGCGTCGGCATCTATGAGCTTTACAAACACTGGACATCGATTTGGGGGTGGCTCCGCGGGCCGGTGATGGCGGTGGTGACGCCGGTGGTGATCCTGGCCGACGTGCTGCGGTGGGCGCTGGGCGCCGCTCTGGAAGGGGTGTGGAATCATGCCCAGACGGTGTTCGCCGGCATCGAGCGCACGATCGTCGCCCTGTGGCAAAAACTGGAATCGCTGGCTGCCAAAGCCGGCGGATGGATGCACACCCATATCGGCAAGCCGATGGCCGACGCCGCCCACTGGGCCGCGGGGGAAACCGAACATGCGGTTCACGCCGTCATGGGTACGCCGGCCGCGAGCCGTTCGGACGCCGTCCCCAGCCTGCGCGATCATCTGCCGGCTGACCGCATCGTCGGACCGCAGGCCGTATCCCACAAAATGGCCGGTACCCTGACCGTGCGCATCCATGGGCTGCCCAAGGGCGCCACCGTCAGCGCCGATCATTCGTCGGACAATCTGACGCTGCATCTGGACCGCGGCGCGGTGATGGCGGGGGCCTGACACATGGCTTGGCTCGACGACATCCAGGATGCCAGCTTTCGCGGGGTGCCGTTCGGCGTCGAAAAGCCCCAGACCAAGGGCGGCCGCCGGGTGGCCCCCCATGACTATCCCCGGCGCGATACGCCCGATCCCGAGGATATGGGGCGCAAGGGGCGAAGCTATATCCTGGACGCCTACACGCTGGGCGACGCCGCCATCGCCGACCGCGACCGGCTGATCACCGCGCTGGACGCCGATGGTCCCGGTACCCTGATCCATCCCACGTTCGGGACGCTCTGGGTCCAGGTCGATGACTGGACGGTCAATGAGGACCTGGTCACCGCCCGCAACATCTGCCGTTTCCAGATCACGTTTCTCGAAGCGGCGGCGAAGCCGGTGCCGCGTGTCACCAAGGACACCAGCGCGCGCGCCGGAGCGGCGGCCGACACCGCGACCGGCGCCAACCAGACGCAATTCGCGGGGACGTTCACGGCATGAGGACGCAGCATGGCCACTGATCCCGTCACCCTGGCCGCCATTGCCGATACCGGCGCCGTGCTGGACGTGCTGGCGGCATTCGCCGGGCGCATCGATTTCACCGCCTCGGTCGCGGCCAACACCGCCGCGAATGGCGCGGTCGATCTGACCGCTGTCGCCGGCCTGTCCCTGCTGGGCGATATCGCCGCCGTACAGGCCGATCTGGCGGCGCTGGTCGCCGATCCCGCGTCCCTGGCCACGTCCCTGGTATCGGTGATCCAGGGATTTCAGGGCAGCGGCATCGATTTTCGCGACCTGTCCGATGCCGCCTCGGGCATCGTCTGGGCGTCGCAAAATCCGCCTGACGGCCTTTATGCCGCCGCGATCACAGCCAACCGCGCCGCCCTGGCCTTTCTGCTGCAGGTGCAGGGACTGGTGGAGGCAGTGCGCGCGGCCACCGCCGCGACCTATGATTCCCAGAATGCCGCCCTGGCGATGCGCGACGATCTGTCGGGGCGTCTGGACGCCGTAATCCTGCTGGACACGACCAGCCGTCCCTTGCGGGCGACGCTGGATGCTCTGCGCGTGGCGCTGGTCGAGGATATCAACGTCCGCGCCGCCGCCCTCGACAGCCTGGTCACGGTGACGCCGACCAAGGTGATGCCGGCGCTGGTGCTGGCGGAAATGCTCTATGACGATCCCACCATGGCGGCCGACATCTGCGCCCGCAACGCCGTCGCCCATCCCGGTTTCGTGCCGCCGGGACCGCTGACGGTGCTGGCGCCGACCGGTCCGGGAGTGGCGCCATGACCGCGCGCCCGCAAACCGCGCCGGACAACACCGTCACGCTGAAAGTGGCCGGGCAGCTGTTCACCAGCTGGACGGAAGTGTCGGTGGAACGGTCGCTGGCCACTCTGGCAGGCGCGTTCACGGTCAAACTGACCGATATCCGCAAGCCGGACGTCAACCCCATCGTGGTCAGCCCGGGCGAGCCCTGCGCGCTGGCCATCGGGGGCACCACGCTGCTGACCGGCTATGTGGATGACGTGCAGCCGTCCTATACCGGGACCAGCCACGACATCACCATTCGCGGACGCGATCGCACCGGCGACCTGGTCGATTGTTCGGCGACGCCGAAAGGACCGGGGTACTGGGCGGGGACCAGCGTGCTGGATATCGGGAAACAGCTGTGCCAGCCCTTCGGGATCAAGGTCACATCCACCGAGGCGGACGCGAGCAAGGTCCTGAACGGTCATGCCGTTCAGATGGGCGAGACGGTGTTCGAGTGTCTGGACCGGGCGGTGCGGCAATACGGGTTGCTGGCCGTCTCGGACGGTCTCGGCGATCTGGTGCTGACACGGCCGGGCACCGCCGGCGCGCTGGCGGAAGTGCGGCTGGGCCATAATTGTCTGGGGGCGCGCGGTCGGTTCAGCGACCGCGAAACCTTTCAGAAATACTATGTGATGGGGCAGTTCCCCGGCGGCGGCGAAGCCTACACCGATCCGACCATCACCAACGGCGCGGTGGGGCAAGCGTCGGACCCGAATGTCACCCGGTTCCGGCCGCTGATCGTCTTCGCGGAATCCACCACCTGCGACACCTCGTTCCTGCCGAAGCGGGCGGCCTGGGAAGCCGCCGTGCGGTCGGGGCGCGCCCATCGCGCCACCCTGACGGTGCCGGGATGGCGCGACGCGGACGGCAAGCTGTATGCGCCCAACACCATGGTCCGGGTTGAAGACGACTGGTTGCGCATCCACGAAACGCTGCTGGTCGAGGCCGTCCATCTGATCGACAACGACCAGGCCGGAATGGTGACGCGCCTGGACGTGGTCCGCAAAGAGGCGTGGCTCCCGGAACCGGTCAGCACCTTGCCGCCCTATGAAAAGGGAGGGTCGAAGTGATCGGCGCCATCAACAAGCTGCTGGACCCGGTGCGGCGCCAAGTGCGCAACAGCATCGCGCGCGGCATCCTGACCCTGATCTATGATTCCGACGCCCTGCAAAGGGTACAGGCGCGATTGATGGCGCTGCCGCAGCCGGATGGGTCGATCGGAGCGGAGATTCACGATCAGATCGAGGTGATGGCCCATTGGGGATTCACCTCGCATCCCCATCCCGGCGCCGAATGCGCCTATCTCTCCGTGGGCGGTGTGCGCGCCCATGGTCTGGTGATCGCGGTGGATGACCGGCGCTATCGCCTGACCAATTTGGTCGAGGGCGAAGTGGCCCTTTACGACGATCTTGGCCAGGTGGTGCATCTGACGCGCGCCGGGATCAAGGTGACATCGCCGCTGGGGATCGATATCGAAACCGAGGGCACCTTGCGCCTGGGCGGCTATGACGTGGTGATCCACGCCGAGAACGCCTTCCGCTGGGACGTGAACGGTCATGGCCAGTGCTGGTACGGCACCTATGTGGACACCTGGCAGATCGGCGAAACCACAGGCACGCCGTATGACATCGCGCCGCCGGAGGTGCCGGCGCCATGACCGATATCGCCCTGATCTGGAACGCCGATATCCGCGAATGGGACATCGCCCTCGATGGCGCCGATCTGCTGATGGATGACGGATTGCAGACCGCCGCCGTGCTGTCGCTGTTTTGCGATCGCCGCGCCGCCGCCGACGACGTGCTGCCGAGGGGAGCCACCGACAAGCGCGGGTGGTGGGGCGATCATGTGCCGACGCTGCTGGACGGCAATATCGCGCCGCCGGCGCGGATCGGGTCGCGGATGTGGCTGTTGCAACAAGAGCGGCAACTGCCGTCGCTGCTGCCTCGCGTCAAAGGGTATCTCGCCGAAGCCTTGTCCTGGATGGTCGATGCGGGGTTCGCCACGTCCCTGGACATTTCCGCGTCATTTCCGCGCAAAGGCTGGCTGGCGTGGCAGGTTCTGGCGCACCGGCCCGATGGGGGGGTGACTCCCTTCGGCGGCCAAATTCCGTGGGGATTGTAGAATGCCGCTGACCGTTCCCACTCTCTCCCAATCCTGTCAGGCGGCGGCCACCGCCATCGCCACCCGCTTGCCCGGCGCCGATGCCACGCCTCCGAAATCAGTGCTGGGGGTGTTGGCCAAGATTTGGGGGGGTGGTGTGGATGGCTTGTTCGGCGCTGTCCAGACGATCGCCAACAACATCATTTACGACACGGCCGACATCGATTCCCTGGTGCGCTACGCGTCGATGTGGGGGATTTACCGGGAGCCGCCGACCGCAGCGACCGGGACGGTGACCTTTACCGGCGGCACCGGCACCATTCCGGCCGGTGCCGTGATCGCGCGTTCAGACGGCATTCAATATACGTTGAATGCCGACGTGATCCTGGCCAACGCCACCGGCAGCGGTACCGTGACCTGCACCAGCGCCGGGTCGGTCACCAATACCGACCCCGGCGGAGTGTTGCAGTTAAGCGGCGCCATTTCAGGTGTTTCGTCCACCGTCACGGTAGGCCCCTCCGGTCTCGGCGGCGGTGCCGATATCGAGACGCCGCAATCGCTGCTGAATCGGCTGCTTTTGCGCATTCGGCAGACCCCCCAGGGCGGCAGCGATTCGGATTATCAGGAATGGGCGCTGGCGGTTCCTGGCGTCACGCGGGCGTGGGTGTTCCCAGGCTGGCAAGGCACGGGCACGGTCGGTCTGACCTTCATGATGGATGGACGGTCCGATCCGGTGCCCTTGGCCGCGGACGTGGCCGCTGTTCAGGCGGCCATCAACGCCGTGCGTCCGGTCGCCGCGCAGACGTTCGTTTTCGCGCCGACGCCGGTCCCGCTCAATCCGACCATTCACCTCACCCCGTCGAACACGGCGACCCAGGCGGCTGTCGAGGCGGCGCTCGCCGCCCTGATCGCGACATGCACGCCGGGCGGAACCTATGAAGTCCTGGGCGTCCAGACTGCGGGCGGCCTGCTTTACCTCACCCATATTGAAGCGGCCATTTCCGGCGCGGCCGGAGTGGTGGACTTCACCCTGCCGTCGCTGACCGCGAACGTCCAGGTGAGTTCCGGCGAGATCACCACACTGGGACAAATCTCATGGGTGTGATGACCGCCGAAGACTACCTGGCCGATTTGCAGGCCCTCGCGCCGCCCGGAATGGCGATCCCTCGCCATCCCGACGCCATGCTGACGAAGCTGTTCCTGGCGATGGCCGATATGTTGGCTATCGCCGATGCGGCGGCGAATTCCCTTTATGACGAAGCCGATCCACGGACCACTTATCAGCTATTGCCCGACTGGGAACGGGTCGCGGGGTTACCCGATCCGATCCTGGTGGAGGCGGCGGCGGCCGATGGGATTTCGCCAGGCATGGACGAACGCCATGCTTGGCTGGTCTCCCGGTTGACGGCTGTCGGCGGACAATCGGCCGCCTATTTCATCGCCCTTGCGGCATCGCTTGGCGTGGCCATCACCATTGATGAATTCGTTCCTTTCGGCTGCGGCCTGGGAATGGTCGGCCGCGACCAGATCGGCAGCGACGACACCATTTTCGTCCAGTGGCAAGTCAACATGCCGTCGCCGCCTGTCTACTATTTCCATGTCGGCGCCTCGCAAGTCGGCGACCCGCTGGGCTATTCCCGGCCGGGCGTCGTCGAGCAGCTTTTCCGCCGGTACAGGCCGGCACACTCCACATTGGTCTTCAACTACACGTAAGGGCTCGCTATGGAGCGATTTACAGGCACAGGGGCCGATCCGAACGCCAACGGCACCGGATTATCCGGGTATAGGGATTACAACTCCTCTACGGGTACGGCGGGGTCGATTCCCGACGCCGCAGCGCTGAATTCCATACAGGAAGAGCTTTGCAACCTCGCGACCGCCACCGGCAATCCCCTCAACGGTGCCGATAACACGCAAGTCGTCACGGCGGTCCAGGAGCTTATCGAGGCCCGGAGCGGGAATTATCTGACCGACACCGGCATAGCGGGTGCCTACGTGGTGGCGCTGTCGCCGGCGATCACCGCCTATGCCGCCGGGCTGACGATCCGGGTCAAGGTCATCAACAGCAACACCGGCGCCAGCACGCTGGACGCCGGCGCCGGCCCTGAGCCGTGGAACCGCGATGACGGCGCGGCGATGCAGGCCGGCGATCTGCCGGCCGGCGGCATCGCCACCGCCGTGTGGGACGCGGCCAGCACGTCCTGGCGGCTGGGGGCGCTGGTGCCGAGCCAGCTGGGGGCTCTCGCGAAGTTGGGGGTCGGCGCGGGGCTGATCAACGACGGCGCGGGGAATGCGGCGGTGGGGCGCGTGGCGCAGCCCACTTTCGCGCCGGTATCGGCAAAGGCCGGATACACCCTGGCGCCGTCCACAACCTATACGCAGACGGTTTCGTTCACCCCTCCGGCAAACGGATGGGCAATCGTGCTGGGTTTTGTCAACCTCACCCAGGAACTCGCCTCAGCATCCTCGGTAGAACTGGTCCTCAACGGCGGTGTAATAGCGGGCGATCAGTCGCCGGTTCCCGCCTCACTGGTCGAGATCGCGAGCGTCTCAGCGGGAGAGGCGTGCACTGCCAGCATTGAGTACACGACCGGATCGACGCTTTCAGGGGGATCAAACTCCCAGGCCGTGACGGTCTTCTTCATACCGGAGCAGTAAGCATGACCTCGACATATTATCTCACACCGAACGCCGTGGCCGGCGCCCCCGCCGGAAGCGGCTACTCGCCCGACGGGACTCTGCCTGCCGGCGCGGTGGAATGCACCCAGGCTGAGGCGCAGAATCCAGGCGCCTACACGATCACCGCCGGCGCGATCGCGCCATGGCTGCCCTCGCTGGCCCAGGCGCAGGCGACGCAAATCGCGACGCTGTCCGCCAGCTATGCGGCGGCGGTCGCGCAACCGGTTGCCTATACCAGCAAGGGCGGTGTGAGTAAGGATTTCGACGCCGATCCGGCATCCGTCACCACGCTGCAATCCGCCCTGGCCGGATACACGCCTGCCGGGGCGGTCCCGGCCGGTTTTTATTGGGTCGCCAGCGACAACACCCAGGTGGCTTTCACGCTGGCTGATTTGCAGGGTCTCGCCCAGGCCCTGCTGGCGCAGGGGTGGGCGGCTTTTCAGAAGCTCCAGACACTCAAAGCGCAGGTGGCGGCAGCGACCACCGTCGCCGCGGTCGAGGCGGTGGTGTGGTAACGCGGATGGCGCAGCTGAACGAGTTCACCGTGTCCCAAACCTATGTGTCGCGTGGGCCAAACCTACGCGGCGCGCTACATCTGAAGCGGTGGTTTCTGCTGCAAGAACATGTGTCCGGCTCTGCAAAACCATGCGGCGCGCTACAGCCGCGTGCTTCCACCTTGCTTCCACGAATCAAAAAGGCTTAGCCGTATTACGGGCTAAGCCTTTGATTTTTTTGGTTGCGGGGGCAGGATTTGAACCTGCGGCCTTCAGGTTATGAGCCTGACGA
>JAEHJW020007603.1_pt1 | contig 34755 bp, 70 predicted proteins | sample 9271431 | NCBI WGS metagenome assembly JAEHJW02 | reverse complement strand
GGGGGGGGTGTGTATAGGACAACATCTCAAAAAATAACACGCGCGTTACCCCCTCCGCCCGCTCCCTTGCCCGACATGCATTTCAGGCCCGTAAACATTGGTCGAAACGCATGTCACCTACGGTGAAAATGGGGGTAACACACACGTTACATTTTACACCCTTCACGAAATGCAAGGGTTTGAAATGCAAGGGTTTCCAAACTCCAATTTCTCAAGAAACTGTAGTTTCGCCCAAAGCCGCATTTCGGCTTTTCGCCAGCTTCCCGCCATCCCCCTGGCATCCCCCCGCGCCGTCCCAGGGGAGGGGGTAACACGCGTGGTACGGGGGAGGGGGGTAACGGGGAAGTTACGGGGAGGGGGAGGGGGAGGGGGGAGGGGATGGATATGGGTGCGCACTTTAGGTGCGCACAGGTATCAGTCTCTTTCGGAAACCGTTCCGTCGTGGAGCAATAAACCTCTTGACTTGGCCTTTCTTTTTGCTACAATGTGGTCATCACAAGGTTGCGACCGGAAACCCCAACCTGAACCTAGTCCTCGGCTCCTGGCGCATTCAAGGCGTCCCACCTTCTTTCCGGTCGCGAGGGGATGCTTTGCGCCAGGGCCGAGGCTATTGGAGGACCAAGCATGGATGAGAATATGAACGTAGAGCAGGTGACGGCGGTGGCGCAGGAGAATGATCCGCGCCCGGAGAATCCCGTGGAGAGCGATGTTTCTTCCGAGCCCCCCGCCGAAGTACCGGCAGCGGTGGAGGAAGCGGCGTCGGCGACGGCGGCCTTGCCGCGCGAAGACGGTCCCATCGGCACGCAGAATCCCGAGCATCGTTTCTTCTGGCACGGTCGGGACATCATGGGGAAGGAGTACATCGGCAGCGCCATGGGCCAGCGTGAATGCGCCGAGCAGGCGACGGCGATGCAATCGCAAACCTGCCATGTCTCGCTCAATCCCGCTTTCGTGGAACCGGCCATCGTGGAAGAGCCTAAGCCCGACGAGAACGCGAAGCTGGAAGAGATCGCGAAGCTGGCGGTTTCGGGTGCGATCAACGCGGCGTATCGTGCGGGTTACGAGGACGCCGACGCGGCATATAAGGATCTCAAGGCCCTTGTCCTTGCCTGGGCGACGGAGCAGATCCTGGCGGGTAACATGCGCGATACGGATGAACCGGCCTTCGTCGTGTACGCGCGGAATAACCACTAGGGTTATCCGGCCGTGTCGGATCTTGAAACGCGCTTGTGGTTCGCCACAAGCCCTTCCATTCCCGCCGAGGACGTGCGGCTTGCGCTTCATCTCGCGCAGGCCGCCGCCTCTCCCCTCGCCCTATCCCGATCCATCCTGAACTACCGTCGCGCTTTCCGCATGTATCGTGCGGTCATCGCCATTCTCAAGGACGTATATGGCCCCACGCAAGAAAAAACCGTCCAAAAGAAAACCCAAGAAAAAATCGACGCCTTCCTCCTCGAAGAAAAAATCCACAAAGGCAAAACCGAAGAAGAAAAAGCAAAGTTCCGTTTCGTCAAAGAAAAGTTCCAAGGGCGATATTTGGAGCATTGCGGTCCTGGATGCGAAGACGGGCAAGGAAACGAAAAAGCCTAAGAAGGGGCAGGAGGTTTTTTACGGTGTCAAAAGTCCCAAGGGAAAAATCCAGAAGATTGAAACGGAGTTCAGCCAAAGGTATGCCGCGTCCGATGCCAAGGCTTTACAAGCGTCTCTTCGCAGCGCGAGTCCGGATGCTTTTGTCGTGTACCAACAGCTTACTCGAACTCCTGCGCGCCTACGCGACGGGTCTTTCGACTACAAGACCCATCGCGGGGAGATTGTATACCGCGAAACCGAGAGCGGGAAAAAAGTCCCGGAAAAGAAGTACAAATACAAGCTCACGGGTCGGAAACCGCGTCAAAAACAGCGCGCCGTCATCATGTCGGTCAAGGGCTACGTCCACGCGACCGGTGTCGGATTCACGAAGAAAAAAGCCAAGGAAGGCGCGAGCGGAAAGGGTCTCATCCTTGTTCCTGTCCGACGCGGTGTGCAGTCCGCTTTAGCCTTGCGTGGCGAGACCATCAAGGATACGGTTCGCAACGTGAAGCCCTCCATCGGGACCAAGGAAATGGTCAAGAAGGGGATCCATAAGCTGGGTATTTACGGGACGATTGAAATTTCGAGGCCGAAAAATCCTTTCAAGAAAGGGACGCCTGAATATGCCGAACGCGAGTCTTGGATGGTTTCTATTTGGGGTATGGGTGGCAGCGGTGTCATTGCCGTCCCTTTTAGCCGGGTCGTGGATCGCCTGGCAAATTTTTCGGATGTCCTTGCAGTCACGCTTCGCGAAGCTCTTTCCAAGCAAGGATACCGGCTCACCTCCTTGATGAAGCTGGGTCAGATCGAGGAGGAGGTTGAGGAAGAGGACGAGAAGAATCGACGCGCGGGACGCAAGTTCACGCCGCTTGCCCCGAAGATCATGCAAAAGCCCCTTTGGAATTCCAAGAAGAGCGCCGATAGCTTCATCCCTCTTCGCCCCGAATACGAGGATCGACCCATGCACAAGTCTGCTTCGGCGTATAATGCCGGTATTATCGTCAACCTGAACGTGGAGCCGTTGAAATGAAACTTGTTATCCGCTGCGCGATTTGTCGGAAGTATTTGGGGGATTCTTATCCCGTGGTGATCTCTCATAAATGTTCTGGGCCCTCGCAATATCGCGGAACGGGGGAGCCATGATCCGCTTACTTCTTTCCGTAGCGCCCGAGGATGTCGCCGTGACCACGACCCTGCTTGCGGGCATGGAAGCTCATAGCGATGTCGATTCCGTTCCCATCGACCCCCGCGATTCCGATTTCCCTTCCTCGCTTCTTTCCACGCTTCCGTATCTCGCGGCTTCCGGTCAAAGCTGGATAGTGACGTTCCCATGCGTGGACGCGCTCAAGTTGGCGCTTCAATTCATGGAGACGATGGGGATGACGCGGGATGAGGCGTGCATGTTCGCTTCGGATGAGGTGACGGAAAGCTGGACCTTCGAGCGGTTCCATAAGCGTGTTTTCGTGGAGAAAGTCTATAAGGATGAAAGCGCCGAAAAAGAAAACCCAGCCCCTCAAGCGCCGTAAGAAAAAAGAAGATCCTCAAGACGACCGATTCAAACGCTATCAAGGGTGCATGTCACCCTTGAAGCGCAAGGTCGTGCCCATGCAAATCGTCGGTTTCGATACCGAGGATTACGACGGCAAGACGGTCGCCTATTCCTTCTATGACGGGAAGGAGCATTTTTACACGAAGAGTTTCCAGAAGGCGCTCGGATACGTGTACAATTATCCTGGCCCGGTCGTTTTCGTGTGCCATAATTTGCAGTACGATATCGCTAATTTTTTCAAGGCTACGCATTATAAGCTCGTGTCTGAAATGACATTCGCTTCCCGGCTCATTAAAGTCACGTTGCAAAATGTCTCTCCGCGCCGCCTGTATTTCATGGACAGCGTATCGTATTTTCAAGGCTCGTTGGAATCGCTGGGAAAACTCATCGGCATGGAAAAGGACGAGGATGGCAATCCTTTCAACGTCGTATACGCCAAGCAGGACGCGAAAATCGTCTACACCTTCATGGATATGATTCAGAAGCGCCTCAACCAGGATGGGATCAATCTCCAGCTTACGCTCGGTTCCATGGCCATGAGCGATTACCGGACCAATTTCCTGAAAAAGAAGCAGATCACCTATAATAGCTCGACGTGCCTTGATGCGTATTATGGCGGGCGCGTGGAACTCTTCTATAAGGGTACCTTCGAGGAGAAGGTCGTCGTGGCGGACATCAAATCCTCTTATCCGGACGTGATGCGCCGCCATGAATATCCGGATACGGCGACCATCGAGGTCTCGCGCCTTGCCACGCATGAGTTCGGCATCGGGCGCTTTCGCATCCGCGTGCCCAAGGATTGCTTCATCCCTCCGCTTCCTTACCATTCCCCGGAAGGCCGTCTTTTCTTTCCGACCGGCGAGATAGAAGGCGTTTGGACGTACCATGAGGTCCGGTACGCGGTTTCCAAGGGATGCGAGATCCTTTCCGAGGAAGATGGGGAAGGCACGCGCTACGGATGCCGCCCTTTCGTGGAATTCATCGAGCATAATTACCAGGCGCGTCTCGATGTCATCGCCATGCAGAAGAAAAAGAAGGCGGAAGGCAAGCCTTCCCCTTTCGAGGATTTCGAGAATCTCTATTACAAGCTCAAGATGAACAACCTGTACGGGAAATTCAGCCAGCATAAGGACAAGACCATGATGACGCGCGACAAGAAAACGTCGCGCGAACTCGAAAAGATGGGCGAGTACGTGGAGGGCATGGTCGGCCCGTTCTATCGTTATCGCGTGAAGCGGCTCAAGGCCCCTGCGACGGCGAATTATCTATGGGGCACCTATATTACCAGTTATGCGCGCATCAGCCTCATGGAGAAGCTGTACGCGGTCCATGACGCCGGGGGGATCCTCCTTTACTGCGATACCGATTCGGTGATGTTCGCGGGCGCGCAGGCCATCAAGGCGCTGGATGTCGGAAACAACCTGGGCCAGATGTCTATCGAGTATTTCGACATGGCGCACTTCGAGATGGCGAAGGGATACGTCCTGGCCACGCAGATCGGCCCGAAGCAGTATCAGGCCGTCAAGCTGGCTTGCAAGGGCGTGCATCAGGAGCACGGCCTGGCGTATCTGGGAGGGGAGAAGGTGGCCTATGAGCAGCCCGTCAAGCTCAAGGCGGGCCTTATCGCGCAGTATGCCAAGGTGAACGCGAAGAAGGGCGACGCGTTCATGCGCGAGCATTCCGAGAATACCTGGCGCATGATCGAGAAGACGCAGCGCACCATCTATTTCAAGCGGAAGGGTAACGACGGTGTTACGTATCCCATCGACATTTCGGAGATCCCGGATTTGGAGGCCCGTGATTTTTCGTCCGAGACGCAAAAATCCAATATGAAGAAGGACATCGTGATCATTCCGCCGGAATTCAAGCGGAAGCGGTTCCAGCGTCCGACCTTGGCCCCTGGCTGGGAAAAGGAATGGTTCGCCAAGGATGAGGCGAACGTGAAGACGGAGTATCAGCGGCGCGGTATCGACTACCTGAACGCGCAGCGGTGCCTTTCGATGCAGCCGGGCGATTCCTGGTTTTCCGGCACCGTCTTCGGCCTGGAAACGGGCAAGCGCGGGAAGCAGGTCTATTTGGTAGGGCTTGACAGTTACGATGGGTGCCTAACGTCCTCGGCGGGAATCGTTGTGGCTGTTCCAACCTATCGCTTTTCGGAGGAGCATTTCCCTGGCCTGCCCGAAAACTATGATTTCATCGGGAAGAGGGTCGAATTTGTTCTCGTAAAAAAATACGAGACAATTTATAAGAAGAATTCGTATATTGAAAATACGCCGCTCAAATTGAGAGGCAAAATTTTGGGGTAGCTTTTTAGCGTCAAGCAATCCCGAACAAAGAAAACCCGACGCTTAAAAAAAGGAATCCATCATGACTCTGCAAGCAACCAACGTCGTCAAGACCTTCACCCTGAACAGCTTGGGCTACGGCCGCAAGAAGCTCAAGGACATCGTGACGCACAATCCCGGCAAGACCGTGCTCCTGAACGTCCTGGCCTTCGTGACCGGGTACGAGGTCGTGACCAACAAGAAGGACAATTCCAAGTCCTCGCTCAAGTTCGTCGGCTCCTTCGAGATCGTGGACCTGGAGAGCAGCGAAGAGGTCGTCGCGGCCTCGGCCTTCCTGCCCGGCCCGGCGGAAATGTTCCTCAAGGGTCAGTTGGACGGTCTCGGCGAGGCGGGCGGCAGCATTCGCCAGGCGCTCCAGATCACCGTCGAGACGGATGATCGCGAGGACGCCATCACCGGCTACAAGTTCGGCATGAAAGGGTTCGTGGACAAGAAGAGCGCGTCGGATCCGTTCGCGGACCTGCGCAGCGTCTTTCCCGCGCTTCCGGCTCCGGAGAAGAAGGCCAAGAAGTAAAGGAGCGGCGACCGACGCCCGCAAGGGTCTTGGCAAGCGTCCTTGGAAGGGTTCCTCTTACGAGGAGCCCTTTTTCTTTTGCAGCGCGGCCATGAAGTTGAACAAGGTAGCTTTCCCGTTACGTAACGCGTCCGCTACCTTATCCGGATTGCTTATCACGAAGTCGGCGAGCCGCTCCACGACGGGCACCTCCTCTTCCTCGATTTCATCCTCTTCCGGCGCATCGACCGCGAGCATGAGCAGCTTGAGCACGCCGCCGGAATCCGGATTGAACCCATGCGCGGACACGGCTGTCCAGATGCGGGAAAGCTCCTCATCGCTCGCTTGGATGAAGATGCCATTGACTTCCTTCACGCGGTCTCGCCTTCGTCATCGTCGTCTTCATCCTCTTCACACGCGTCCGGATCATAGATGCCGTCCGCGATTTCCTTCGCGATGGCCTTGGGCAGCGGGATGGAAAAGTGCTGCATGACCTTGATGAGCAGATCCTTGACCTCGGACAGCAGCATCGCGGTTTCGTCGGTGTGCTCGGCGGTCTCGGCGGATGCTTTCGCGAGCACGGCGACGGCGTGCGCCTGGTCCTGGGAGAGCTTTTCGATCTCGTCCATGACCTCGCGTTCTTCGGCGCTCACGTTTTCGCGCTTCGGAATCTTGTTTCCATCTCGGGGCGTTAAATCTTTGGGAGGCATTTTTAGGGTTTCCTTTTTTTGGAGGTTGAAATAGCGTCGTCACTTACAAGGAATCATATATAAAATTATACTAGCGATACCAGGGTGCGCACCAAAAGTACGCGCATGGGCCGATTGTGGCCTCGCGGTAGCCTGAAACGCCTTTTCGAGGCCACCGCGAGGCTACCGCGAGGCTACCGCGAGGCCGCCGGGAACGGAAAACACCTTCGCGCCTTGCTATTTTGCCGGATTTGCAGTATCCTATGGGCATGTATCGGGAGCGCGAGTTACTGGACCTCCAGCAAACATCCACGGAAATGTACCGTCTCGCGTCTGCGTGGGCCGAGGATATGGCCCCGTATGCCTCGTGCAGCCTCATCGAAATCTTCAATCTCCTCAAATCGCTGCCCTTCAATCCCGATCCCGAGGACATGGAATTTCTCCAGCGTCCATGGTATACCTTGAATCAGGCGGGTGAGGGCGGGGATTGCGACGACAAGGCCATCTGCGCCGGGGCCTGGGCGACCCTGAACGGCATCCCGTTCCGGTTCGTGGCCGTGTCGAAATCCAAGTCCGAAGACTTGCACCACGTCTACACCGAGATGTACATTAATGGAACCTGGGAAGCCTTTGACCCGACGTATGCTTTCAACGTGCTTGGACGGCCGATGGATGCGTACCCGCAGCGTGTCATTCTGACGCCCTGACGGAGAAAGGGAACCCATGCCGGTCATCGGCTTGTTCGAAGGCCACCGCCTCAAATATCGCCTGGGCGATCCCCTCATTTCTCCCGAGGCCTGGGACGCCAATCCCGGAAACTTCCACCAGAAGGAAGTGATGACCACGGATTGGCCCGCCGAATATCGCGTCAATCCCGATGCCGCGCGCGCTCATTATATCGCCGCGAACGCGGGCACGCTGGACCCGGAATATTCCCCGACCGTGGAAGATTTCCTGCGCCACAATTTCCCGACCGTGAATTTCAGCCAACCGGCCGCGACCGATCCCGTCATCGTCATGCGCCCCAATCCGGTCGCACAAGTCGAAACGAATTTCCAGCCGGATCCTCCGACACAGACGCCGCTCCCGTCTTCCGAAGCGAAAGCCATCGCCGAGGCCGCGCGCGATGCCCGCTTCACGCCCGTTGACGCCCCCGTCACCCGTCAGGATTGCGGGGGCCGGGCCGGTCAGGTCAGTTGCGGCCCTTCCACCTCTACCGGCGGCGGGTGCGGGCCCGGGGGACCGGCATCCACGAGCAGCCAGGGTAGCACGGATGCTACCCAGAAGAAGAGCACGGCCCTTCCCATTCTCGCGGCCATCGCCGCGTATTTCCTCATTAAGGGGTGACGATGCGCACGGAATTCATTTTGGGTCGTAATTGGTTCGAGCGGTGGGTCGCCGATCCCGTCAAGGATACGGTCTCGACCGTCGTCGTGGATCCGCTTCGCGCTACGACGAGCATCGGCATGGACGTGGCACGCGGCGCGGGCGGCGTGACCATGGACGTTCTCCGTTCGGGACGTGATTTGATCACCACGTCGGCAGGCGGCGTGGTGAACCAGGTCGTTTCGCGTCCGCTCCAGACCATCTTTTCCGACCCGGGCGCGCAGCAGGCGTCCGGCGGCATCGTCGCACCGCGCGGCGGGACCGGCATCATGGATAAGTCCCTGGATTTGGGCGGCGTCAAGGTGCCGGTCCTCCCTTTGACCGTGCTCGCGGTGGGGTTGGTCGGGGTCGGCATTTACGCGGTCGCGAAGAAGAAAAAGCGTCGTCGTCGGTAAAAGGAGTTCCCATGCAGGTCTACAGCAGTCAACCGCTTCTCGGAAGCAGCATCGCCGAAAAAATCGGCGGCGGCTTCATGGACGCCGCGCGCGGCGTTCTCTCCCTCGCGTCCAAAGCGCGCGGCGATCAGGAGGACGTGTACGTGCCTTCGGGCCCGTCCATTGCAACCATCGCCGTCTTCGGCGGTCTCTTCGCGGCGGCCCTGTACGTGGCGGTGAAGAAGTGAGCCGCCTCGACTACACCCTGAACGGATGCGCGCTGGACGGCGATACCGGCGACATCTGGGGCCTGTCCGAACTCGCCAAGCCGCGCCAGGGCCGGGTCATTCCCGTGTCCTCGCAGATGTCCATCGGTATCGTGTCGTCCCTCGCGGCCGGAATCATCCTTTTCGCCATCCTCAAGACCAAGAAGGTGCTATGAATATCCTGGGAAGCATGAGCGCCGCCGATGCGCTTAACGCCGCGAAGGCGGGAGAACAACGCGCGAAGGATACCGTGGCCTTCGCCGAGAATGACGTGACCGGAGACGGGTTCCCGGGCTTCAACGCCATCTGGGACAAGGTGTGGGGCGTGGCTCAAGGCATCCTGAATCCGGCTCCGAATATCGCGTCCTCGTCGCAGCGGACGGGCGGATTTTCGGAGAAGCAGGGCACGGTCTTGACCGGCGCCGCCGTGGCCGGGGTCGGTATCCTGGCCCTGGCCGTCGTCCTGAACCAGCGCAAGACGCCCCGTCGTCGCTACGCGCGGATGCGGAGGAGCAGATGAACGTCCGATTCGCAGGAGATGGCGGTGTCGTGTCCGTGGGCCCTTCGCGTTCCGTTGCGTATGATATGCGCGCGGTCGCGGACAAGATGGATTCGCTCATGGCGGAAGCCTTGGCATCCGGCTGGGAGAAGCTGCCCTCCGGAAGCCCCAACTGGGTCCGGCAGGTGGGGAACCCTTCCAACGTGCGGAACCTGAACCAGGAAGCGATGGCGTGGCTGGATGCCAATCCCACCCAACCCAAGACCGAGGTCGTCTACCAGGATGAGGAGGGGGTCCGGAACCGTTACCTTCTGACGCCCGATGAGGTCGCGGCCATCAATCAGACCGGCATTTTGCCCGATGCCGCGAATGTGACCGCGCGTTTCAAGAAGGCCGTGGATTGGACGGTGGAAACGCCTTCGAGCCAAGCGGCCGGGGCCTCGAAGAAGGGCCTTATCGGCCTCGCGCTCGCTGCCGTGGCCGCGTACCTATACTTCAAATAAGGAGAACCCATGAACCCGAACATGCCAGCGGAGGACAAGGGTAACAGCAATGTTACCCCGTTCCTGCATAAGGTGGGCGCGCCGCTCGTATGGATCGGCGTCGGCTACCTCCTCGCGACCCTGATCCAACGCCCGACCCGGAGCCGGAAAGATGCCTAAGCTGAAAACCCTCGGCAAGGACTACAACCTGGAGAACATCGACATCAAGGGCGAGGGGCCGTTCCAACTCAAGCCCTGGATGCTCGTCGCCGGGGCCGCGCTCGCGTGGCTCTTGTGGGGGAAGAAGTGACCGACACCCAAATTCTCGATCAGGTCAAGATGTATTTCGACCTGACCCATGCGCCGACTCCCTGGTTCTGGCAATGGGCGGACATGCTCGATGACTACCGGAAGCGGAAGGCCGCCGGGCAAAGCAAGACCGTCATCGTGAACGCCTGGAAGGACTCCTATCAGCCGACGACCGCCGCCGCCTTCGTGAACGCGATGGACCAAATCGAGCGTGGGATTCCGATTCAGGATCCCAATGAGCGTCCGTCCTGGGCGGAAGCCTATGACATGGGGCTTGGACCCATCGTCAAGCCCTTGCCGTGGGGGAAGATCCTTCTCGTGGGCGGGGCCGCGCTCGCCATCTGGGGGTTTTCCACGCGCGCCGGGCAGTCTTTTTTCAAAACGAAGGTCGAAAAGGAACGCTGATGCCGACGCCGCTGGACCGGTATCGCCAGTTCCATGGCCGAGGCCGCCCCAAGGTCAGCGCCACGGATTTCCATTACCCAAAGACGCTGATTTATTTGGGGCGGGTCGTCGCCATCGCGTACGATAGCGATAAGAAAAACGGGGGCGGGGACGGGAAGCCCTGCATTTATGAGCATGAATTCGAGACGCCGGTCGGCTTGTTCATGGACGAGCGCGGCAAGAAACAGCTTTATCTCCTCGGCCCGAAGATGTTCGTGAACGAGGACGGCATTCAAAACTGAATGCACCCTGAAACTGACACGCTTTTTCACTTACTGATTGACAGGTACGGTGAAAACGAGTAGTATGTCAGCATACTCTCCTTGCGGCCTCGCTTAGACGCACGGTGGAATCTTCCAATCATCAAGTGAGGCCCTATCATGGCTACCAAGAAAAAGTCCAAGAAGCACCGCCGGAAGAAGCTCTACGGAGCCGCCGCCGCCGCCCACGCCAAGAAGCTCGGCCGCCGCAAGAAGGGCCGCCGGAAGGCCAAGAAGGCTCGCGCCCACAAGCGCAAGAGCCATCGCAAGGGCCGCAGCGGCATCCGCAAGCGCCCCGTCATCATCATCGGCAAGTCGGGCCGGTACTATCGCCCGCGCCGTTCCAAGTTCTTCAAGAAGAGCCGCCGCGTGAACGGTCGCCGTCGTCGCCGCAACGGGGGCTCCTCGCTGATGAGCGTGGTCAAGAACGTGTTCCAGGTCCGCACCATCAGCCAGTACGCCGCGCTCGGCGGCGGCATATTCGCGGGCACCCTGTTCTCGCGCTTCCTGAACACCGGCGTCATCCCGTTCACCAGCGTCAAGGCTCCCGCTTCCGTGACCACGGCCCTCGCCAAGGCCCGTCCGGTCCACGGCGTCCTGCATATCCTTCTGGGCGCGCTCATCGCGGCCAAGTCCCGGAACAAGTACGTGAAGGATGCGGGCATGGGTCTCGCCGCCCTGGGCGGTTTCGACCTCGTGATGCAGGTGGCCTCGCGCCTCGGCGTCCCGGGCCTGCCCGCCTTCTCGGGCATGAACGTGGACCTGATGGGGCGCTACCAGGCTCCCCGGCGCGTCAGCGGCATGAACGTGGACCTGCGCGGCATGAACGTGCGCCGGGCCAACCTCATGGGCAATGTGAACTCGCAGGAGACCACGGAGCCTGAGATCGCCGACGCGATCAACGACATGCTCTCGTAACCGAGAGCCTGCTGACAGCCTTTCAATAAAGGAAACCCAACTCGCGCGCGGCGTGGCAACCGCGCGGAGCCTTTGAAATAGCCGACCGTTTCCCGCGAATGCGTCGGGGAGCGCGTAGTCAGAAAGGCATTCTCATGGATTCCATCGACAATTCCATCATGGCCGACCTCCAGCGGGTCAAGGCCGGTTCCTACTCCCAGGTTTCCGGCGACGTGCTCGATCACGTCCTGTATGACTCCATGATCTTCGCGGCGATCACCGCCCGCGCTTCCACCAGCTTCTTCACCACGCCCATCGGCGGCGCGTTCACCTCGACCACGACCAAGACCAAGCAGGAAACCAACATGACCGACCCGGGCAAGCTGCCCGCCGGACAGGGCTTTCTCATCAAGGAGATCGGGTGGAACCTGCCTATCATCGCCGTGACCGTCGACAACGACGCGGCCACCGTGATGCAGGCCATCGTGAACATCCTGGGATTCTCGGTCTTCGAAGTGCGCATCGCGGGCCGCGAATTCGACCTCCAGTTCCCCGGCACCATGTTCCTGCCCGCCCTGACCTCGCGGACCAACTCCGTGATCGTCGCGGCCACCGCCCTCCAGGCGTACTCGGGCGAGTTCCTGGCTTCCGGCTGGATGAAGCTGGCCGCCCCGATCATCCTGGGCGAACTCGTGTCCTTCTCGGTCGTCCACCTCCTGGGCTCGACCGTGGCCGCGAACCAGACCATCCTGAACACGGCCTCGGACGTGCTCGCGACGCAGGTTGCCCCGCTGCAACTCAAGATGCGCGGCACCCTGGTCCGCTCGAAGTAACAGGAACGCCGCCCGCAAGGGCGGCTTCCCCCGGTCGCCGTCCAAGCACGTTGAAGGCGTAAGCCGGAATCGTGTAGGCAGCGTCCCGTTTCGATAGTATTATTGGAGCGGGACGCCTTTCGTCTTTTTCATCTTCACCTTCGCTTAAGGACAAGATATGGATCCCGTCACCCTCGAAGCGGCGAACTTCCGCAAGGTCCAACTCACCAAGTACAGCTTCCTGTACGCGCTGAACGTGCCCGTGGCGAACAACACCACGCTGCCCGCCTTGCTCACCATCGAAGAGGATGCCGACTTCCTCGTGGAATCCTTCACCGGCTCGTGCTACGGCCCGACCGACGTGAACGGCGCGCGGCAGAGCGGCGTCGCGACCATCTTCCCGCTCGCGGGCACCACGACCGGCTATGCCGACCGTGGCGTGATGGCGAACGTGACCGATACCGGGTCCGGCCGCAAGCTGACCTCCGGTTTCGTGCCGCTCGAAACCATCCTGTCCCCCGGCTACGGGGCCTCTCCGTCCCTCCAGCAGCCGTACCCCTTCAAGTACATGATCAAGCGCAGTTCGAAGCTGCAATTCGACCTGCGCAACCGGGACACGACCGCGAACTACTACCATTTCGTGTCCATCGTGATGAAGGGCGTCAAGTACACCACCTGAGCCGTCCCGCGTTTCGGGAAGGATGAGGAAGCATGGACCCGGTTTTCCGCAATGTAGAGGACGAGTCGCTGTACTTCCGTCACACGCAGGTGACGAAGTACACGCATATCTATTCCATTTCGCTCCAGATGCAGATGTCCACGAGCGCGAATGTGCCGTTGTACCTGGAGCCCGTCATGCAGATCATGGAAGACGCGGACTTCCATATCACCCATGTCTCGGGCAGCGTCACCAGCCCCACCGATGTGAACGGCGGTCGCGCCATCGACGCTTCCAGCCCCTTGACGCTCGCCTTCCCCATGGCCGGTTCCAACAACCGGAATGACCGGGGCATCCTCTTCAAGTTCATCGAGCCGAAGACGAACCGTCGCCTGACCGAAGGCAGGGTGACGACGAACTCGACCGACCTGGCCGCGCTCGTCGCCGCAGGCTCGCAAATCGACCGCACCTTCCTTGGATTCTCGGACGTGTTCTCGCCCGGCTATGGCAACCGTCTCGGCCGCCTCATGCCGTTCGAGTACTACCTGGGCCGCAGCGAGCGCCTCAAGGTGCGCCTCCAGATCACGGGCCAGGCGGGCCAGGGAAATCTTTCCTACGTGCCGTACGACCGCATCTCCATCGCTTTCATCGGACACCGCTATGCCGTCTAAAACGCTGCCCACGCGATCCCCTCTCGCTGCCATCCCGCAGCGCGCGATTCCGCACGCGGTCCAGTTCGGTTTTCCGGCGACGGGCGACGCGCCGAAGGCGTACCCGTACCTCTACAACCTCATCCGCTACCCGTACCAGCAGGGCATCGCGGATCCGACCACGGGTATCTACTCCATCACGGGCGCGTCGGCCGAAGGGCCGGATGGCCTCGACATCCCCGTGGGCGGCATCCTGAACGCGCCCGTCGTCATGGACGATGACGCGAACTTCCATCTCCTGTATATGAAGTTCGGCGCGTTCCGGAACCTGCAATTTTACGATGCCGCCGTCGCGGCCGATACCGTGTCCCTGCAATCGGGACAGGCGACCATCGCCAACGGCACGCGCATCCGCGTCATCTCGACCTCGGCGAACACGCTCGATGTCTCGAAGGCGTACTATGTGGTGACCTCGGGCGCAACCAGCTTCCAGCTTTCGCTCACGGTGGGCGGCGCGGCGGTTTCTTTCGGGGCCTCCACGACGGTGACCTACGTCATCCAGGATTCGCTCATCGGCAGCCGCGAGTATCTGATCTACCCGTACGGAAACGGCAGCGCGGATGCGAACAATTCGCTCTTCATGCCCGGCGTCAATGCGCGCATCCCGTATTACACGGAACTCGACGTGTCCGTGTACATGGCCTCCTCGGGCGCGCGCGACCTCATGGGCGGCTTCCAGCGCCAGCCCATCCTCGGCGCGACGCAGGAGGAGCCCATCCCGCTCCTTGACGTGCAGACCTCCGATGACGGGCTCGGCATGGTGAAGCTGCCGTTCCAGTTGACGCGCTCGGCGACCGTCAACCTCAAGTTCACGTCGCGGAGCGCGTATCCGCTTCGCGTGTACGGCCATCTCTTCGGCTACAAGGTGACGGTATGAAGGACAATATCATCGAAGGCCGCCTGCATGACATCCCCTACTTCACGAGCCCGCCGCTCCTCTTCACCTATGAGCAGGTCGCGAACGTCATGGCCGGAACCTACGAGTTCGCGGAAGGCTTGAAGCAGACCTTCACGCCGTCGCGGCCCATTTCCCCGAACGCGCTCTATATGTTCGATACGGTGGATTTCGCCGCCGATATGGGCGAGGTCGATTATCAAAGCGCGCGGGACGCGGCTCCTCAATTTTCGATGTACCTGCAATCGGACGGCGGCAGTCCCAAGATGCGCGAACCGCTCGCCCTGGTCAAGTATTTCAACACCGTGCCTTACAAGATGAGCATCCTGGGCAAAGAGCTTCTGGGCCAGGCGTATCCGGGTAGCGCCGCCGTCAGCCCGACGCAGGACTTTTTCTACAACCGTCTCATGGGCTCCATCGTCGGCACCTTGAACCAGGTGCCCGCGCTCCTCGGCAAGACGGACGTGACCCTGACGCTCGTGTTCACGGCGCAGGAGATCACCGACCGGAACTTCATCTCCGATTTCGTGGCCCGCAGCGAGGCGGCGGGGAAGGTGCAATGAACAATCAGTACAACTCCCTCGTCTCGACCTTCGTCGCCGAGGACATATACAACCTGCCGCTCCCGGTCCTTCCGCCTGCCGACCTGGGGCTGGCCTCGACCCTGTTCAGCCCGCGCTTCTTCGGGAACCGCGACGGCACGCTCAACGAGCCCATTGTCAAGTTCCGCATCAACGAGAATCCGTATATCCGGACAATGGGGCTTTTCGCGAACCTGGCTGACGGTCTCGTGAACAAGGCGTCGCGCCAAGGCTGGGTGATGAAGACCGAGCTTCGCCGCTACGCGACAATCATCCAGCCCGGAACCTTGACCATCGCAAAAGGCAGCGCCATCGTCACCGGCTCCGGTACTGCGTTCGCCTCGACGTGGGTCGGAAAGCCCATCGCCTTCTACGACGATATGGGCGTCTTCCAGACCTACGACGTGTACTCGGTGGCATCGGCCACGAGCATGGTCCTTACCAAGGTTGCCGCGAGCGCGGCGACCATGCAGCGGTTCACGCAGCAGGATCGGCCCTTGACCGGCACCATCGCGAACGTCGCCGGTAACGCGACCCTGACGGGCACCGGGACCCTGTTCCTGACCGAACTCGCGCCGGGCCTCTCGGTGATGTGGCTGGACGACAGCTACAACGTGCGCGAAGGCGTGATTTCCGCCATCGCGTCGAACACGTCGCTCACGCTCACGGCGGCCACCGACAACACCGCGTCGTCGATGTTCTCCGGGGTCGCGACGACGGCGGCGAACCTGTACATCCTGCAAGAGACCTCGACCTCGACGACCTTGCAGATGCCCGCGCTCAATACCCTGTTCACGCGCGCCTATCCGGCGGGCGATGTCAGCCATGCGCGCCCGGTGCGCGGCCTCGTGACGATTTCCGCCGCGACGGCGGGCGGCGCGAACGCGACCGTGACCGGGTTCGGGACCAAGTTCCTGACCGATCTCGTGGTCGGCCAGTCCATCTCCTATATCGGCGATAACGGGAATAAGATCACGTGCATTGTCGCCGCCATCACGAGCGATACGGCGACAACCCTGACGACGCCTGGCGCGGGCACGGCCGGGGTCGCGCTCGCCCTGACCAAGGGGCGTCTCATCTGGACCGACGCGTTCTGGGCCGTGCGTGGGCAGGTCGTCATGGACATGGCCATGTACACCATCACCATCGACCCGGCGTTCGGCGACGGCACGCGCCGCCTCTCGTTTTCTTTCGTGGGCGAGATGGAGCATAACGTCCAACTGATGAACCGCCTGAATAACACGTAAGGGACGCCTCATGCCGATTCGTTCCACGCAGGCCAAAGGACCGTATATCGGCGTCAATCCCGTATATGTTGCGCCAACATCGCCCGTCGTCTCTCCTACCTGGTTCCGCTTGGGAACCTTCGCGCATACGGCATTTCAAATAACTGCCCCGACAAATTCCATCGCGCTTTATACGCTTCCTATAAAGGGCGTCTTGCACGCCGTTCACGTCGTTCCAACCGTGCAATTTGCGGGTGCGGGTATGACGAGCTATCGTGTGGAATGCGGAATTTTGGGCGAGCTTGATCGGTACACGCCGCTTTATGACGTGTTGATCGCGACACCGAGCGCAACTGAAAAACAGATGATTTTGTTGAATCCACCTTCGCAAGAAAGTCTTTCGGGAACGTCCGCACTATTGATTACTGCCGTTTCTGACGTAAACCTGTCCTTGTCCACGGCCGGTTCGCTTTACGTGAATGCTTTGATATCCGTCACGCCTTGAAAATAAAGGGGCTTGCATGAAGCCTAATTTTCTTCTTTTCGCATTGCTTATTTTCAAAACAGCCTTTCCCGTCAGCGCGCCCCCTTCCATCGGCACTATTTCCCAATTGAAGGCTCTTCCCGCTGGAGCTTATCCTACGGTGCAATTGCTTGGTTACTATTCGGCTGGAGATGGAGGCGGTGGAGAACTCAATTGGTCTTCTGTTTCCACTGCTCCCGATTCATGCACGATCTATAAGCCAAACACGAATCCCGCCATAGGCAGATGGGTTCGCCGCTATGCGAACCCGCTTTCCGCCACCGCGTGCGGTATCGTTTCGGATGGAATTACCGACGACGCTGCCGATTTTCAAGCCGCTATCAATTATAGTAGCGGCAGCAAAGGTACAACAATCCTGTTCAAGCCGGGAGTCGTCAACATCGGAGCGACGACCATTAACCTGCTCACGCAAAGCAAGCTGCAAGGCTCTGGCAGGGATTCCACCGTGTTCAAGACGACCGGCGGCGATACGGTTTTCAATATTTCTTCCGCTGTATCGGGCGTAACCATTTCCGATATAGGTCTTGCCAACGTGTCCAACGTCGCGAACACAAAAGGCTTTCGAATCGCTGGAACCAGAATAAGCCTTAAAAATATTACGCTCAAGAATATCAAGAACGGAATTTGGGCGCAGCCTACAGCACAGTACGTGAATATTGACGGTTATCGGCAATATTCCGATTCCAACATTTCGAACTACGGTATGCTTTTATTCGGCGTAAAAGATTGGAGCATTAAGAATCTAGAGCTTCGCGGCGTCAATTTCGACACTACCGGCATTGACAAAGGTGTCGCTCTTGAAAATGGCGGAACCGTGTACGGATGCCAGCGCGTGCATATTGACGGCGCCGATATTAGCCATATGCGCGGATATGGCATCGGAGGAGATCCGGACGATATTTCTCAAGATTATCCAAATCGGACCATTTATATGCTTTCCGCCGGTTATACGAACGCTGTAGCAGGAGACATCGGTAAAGCGGTGTGGGCTGGAGGCGCGCCGACCGGGGACACGCTGATCGCCTATTCGAACACGGCGGGCTATGAACGATGGGTGATCACTGCGCACGGGACTGTTTCAGCAGCGGCAGCGCTGACGATCAACGGCGGAACCGGCGCAGGAACGTGCGCTCTGGGAACCAACGCGCCGCTTTACACCATCCTTTTGGATTCTCTTTCCTACACCGCCGCCGTGTCGGCCGATATCGGCCGCGTCGTCATGCAGGGTGGTGTACGCAAGGGAATCTTGATGGCGTACGACAACTCGTCCATTCCCAGGCGCTGGGTAGTAGGATTCATCGCTAGTCCGCTTTCAAATACCGCTACCACTATTTCAGGAGGCACTGGGGCTGGCACTACTCTTTATGATTCGTATTTCTATAAGGCTCCTGCAACTTGGGATTGTAATTGGACGCATATCGATTCCCGGCATAATTTATCCACGTTAATCGGTCATGGCGTTTCCATGGATGCCACCTTTTCCACGCATCTGTCCAATTTCGTGACGGATAGCAATACGCAAGCCGGTGTTTATGTCGGTGACAATCTTTCCTTCGGGAGCACTATTTCAAATGGCACGGCTCGCTGGAACAAATATGGACTATGCCTGGCGGCATCGGCCGTAAACAGTATTTCAAATTTGGATCTCAATAATAACTCCTTGAACGGAATTTATTTCGTACCAATCGCGAATGGATTATCCGATACGGTAAATTACACCCATATTTCCAATTGTCAAATTTGGCAGAACAGTCGTAGGCGTACACAACCGATAGAGGCCGGAATAGGTGGCGGCATGAGTCGATGTGTTTTGGAGCATAACGCGATTTTTGAAAATTATTTTTTTAATATCGATTTGACCAACGCTTCCAATAATATGATTCGTCATAATTTGGTGGCCGATGCAGGTTGGAGTGGGCATTCTGGCGGCGGAACTGTTGGAATCTATTTGGAAGGAACCAGCAAAAACAATCTCATAGAATCAAACTGGATTGGAAATCGTCTTCCAAACAACACCCAAACTTACGCTATTCAATACAATGCGAACTCCGATTCCAATGTCGCGCGAAATAATTTCATGCTTGGAAATGCGACAGGAGCCATCAGCGATGGCGGCGCGGGAAATCAGGATTGGGACAACCTTAAAACTCGGATGCCCAATTCGCTCGCGAATGGGACGGGTAATATTGCGCGCACGACCGCTGCCACGGTAAATCAATGGACGCTTACTACTTCGAGCGCCACACCTGCTGCGTCGATGACAAGCACGTCTTCCTCATCGGGCTATACACTCAAGGTTACGGGCAGCACGGGATCCACGTTCTCGCCTGTAGCGGGTGTCTATAATCGTAATACCGATTTTTCAAACCCCTTGGTGGATATCGGAGATTCGGCAGCCAGCGGCGGTATTAACTCTACGAACGGCTCCTATCTCCAGATTACGAAACGTGCGTCCGTAGGGGGCGGACCTATCTTCAAGGTCTGGCAAGACAGCCTGCAATTGGGTGATACGCTTTTCAACAAAATCAAAATTCCGTATTTACGAGGCACGGGAACGCGCATTCTCCAGGCCAATAATTTAGGAGATATTGCGGCAAGCACACGCTTTGACACGTCCAGTACTTTTACCATTACGCTGACAGGCGTCACTGCAAGTGTGACCGGAACCGCCAAGTGGACTACTATAGGGCATCGTACGGCTGTTCTGTTGTACGTGCCCGCGCTTACAGGAACTAGCAACTCGACGGCTTGCACCTTGACAGGCATGCCATCCTTTATCCAGCCTACGACGGCTCAGGATTTTCCAATTCCAAATGCGGAAGACGCCGGGACGATTGATTTGGGCTTGGTTTCGTTGGCCGCCGCAAGCACTACGATCACACTGGCGCAAAAAAGCCTGGTTACCGGTGACTATTCAACTACGTTTACCAATAGCGGAACCAAAGGTTTCACGCGACCTTTTACAATTGTTTATTCCCTTCAATAGGAGCGACTATGAAATTTGAAAATTGGAAAACCACGTTGGGCGGTATTATCGGCGCTGCCGGGCTGGCCTTGACGGCGTCACCGAATCAGACTGTCCATCTTATCGGCGTCGGAATTGCCGCTGCCGCAACCGCTTGGTTTGGATGGCACGCTTCCGATAAATGATCCGCATCGTCGTCCCGTTCTATTCCGAGTTCGATTACCTGAAACCCTCCTTGCGCGCGCTCCGCGCCACGGCCATCCCCCATGAGGTCGTGCCGGTGCATGGGTCGCTTCCCGCCATGCAGCGTAACTTCGGTGTGACGGGGGGAATTTCGCAGAAGATTTTCCAGAAGCTCGATTCGGACATCTCGCACTACCTGTTCATCGACTCGGACATCGCCTTCCCATCCGACGTGGTGCGCGTGATGAAGGATGCGGGCAAGGACATCCTGGGGCTTCCCTACCGCCGCCACGAGAACCCGCGTGAGTTCCAGGCCGGATGGTTCGGAAAAACGGTCGGGAACCTAAAACAGCGCGCGCCGGATACGGAAACGGGCCTCAAGAAGGTGGACTTCGTCGGAACGGGGATGCTCCTCGTCTCGCGTCGCGCGCTGGAGAAGATGCCCTATCCCTGGTTCAGATACGGGCTCCTGGAGGAAGACGGCAACGCCGATCTCGTCGGCGAGGACATGGGGTTTTGCCTCTTGGCCGCTTCGCACGGCCTCGACGTGTGGTGCCATTTCGACTTCCCGGTTTCCCATCGCCTACGCGTGCGCGAGGACTTCGATGCCGCTTATTGAAGACCTTGATAGCGTCGCCAAAACGCAAAAAGTCCGCGCATTCGACATCTACGCGCTCGGGCCTTTCCTCATCTGGGTCTCCATGCGGAAAAAACCGCTCGGACGATGGACCCGGCGCACGCTTTTGGTTGCCGGGGTGATGACAGTCGTCTATAATTGGAAAAGGTATCGTGCCCTTGAAAAAGCTATTGCGGAGAATAAAGGCGATGTTTTCGAGCAGCTATGAACCGACTCTCGTGTCCGTGGCCAAGGCCCTCGGCATGGAGCGCGATTGGCTGTACAACGTTGTGCGCCTGGAATCGGGATGGAGCCCCACCGCCTACAACCCCTCCGGGGCCGTGGGCCTCATCCAGTTCATGCCCAAGACCTTGAAAGACCTGAACCTCCTGTCAAGCTCCCTGGCCGCCCGCGTGCCGTTCACGGGGCCCGTGCCGGAAGCTGTGAAGCAGGCTGTCCGTGCCGAGTTCCTGGCCAAATACCCGGACGTGGAATCGCAGCTTCAAGGGCCCGTGCTCCTCTACTTCCGCCGCTATCGGCCGTACCCGGATGCGCAAAGCGTCTATATGACGGTCTTCTATCCCGCCTACCGCACGGTCTCGCCCGACACCGTGTTCCCGGGTCAGGTGCAGGCGCAGAATCCCGGCATCGTCACCGTGGCCGATTACGTGGCGAAGGCGGAAGGCGGCGGCCTCGCGAAGACGGCATCCGTTTCCCTCTTGGCGCTCGCGGCGGCGGGACTTGCCGCGTACGCCATCTATCAGTCCAGTTAGTCCCGTCACCGGCGGTCTAACGACCGCATAAAAAAGGAAAACCCATTCCATGAGTCTCGAAGAAGAAAACAGCCAGTCCGACATCGAAGGAGGCATCCCGCAGAACACGCCGGATGAAATCCTCGACTTCGTGATGCGGAACGATGTCGCCGACAAGTTCACGGTCATGCTCAAGCGCAAGCCCGAAGGCGGCGGCACCGCGCAGTCCCTCCGCAACTACACGAACTACTACCCGAACGTGAACACCATCGGACGCGAATGGGGCCCCGGCTCCTACGTGCTCGTGTTCTCGTGGCGGGGCGAGGGCCTGAACGGGAAGAAGGAGACCATCACCCGCGAGTACAAGCTGGAGCTTCCCGAAGACGCCTGGGAGGAGGCGCACGAGGAGTACCTGGAAGAGCGGCAGCGGAAGCGTCTGGAGAAGAAAGAGCGTGGCTGGGCCGCCGACGCGGCCAAGATCCGCGCGCAGGGCGGTGCCGCGCAGGCCAGCCCTCCCTCCGAACTCGATGTCATCCGGAAGGCGCTTGAAACCGCGCGCGGCCTCGGCGTGAACATCGGCGGCGCGGCCAAGCCGCCCGAGGCTCCCAAGAAGAAAACCTTCGCGGAAACGATGGAGGAATTGACCCCGGCCATCGTCGCCATCGGCGGCGTCGTCTCGCCCATCATCGTCGCCATGATCACGCGGCAAAAGCCGCCCGAAGACAAGACGATCATGAACACGCTCCTTCAACATGCCCTGCAAAAACCCCAGGAGGATCAGACGATGAAGACCGTGGTGCCGTTCCTGATGGGGACGATGAAACAACTTTTCGAGATGAAAGCGGATATGGAACCCGAGGAAAAACAAGGCGTGGTGGAGAAGATTTTCGACAAGATTGCCCCGATGATCCCGGCGGTCATCTCCATGGCCGCGATGCCCAAGGCCGAGCGCGATTCCAATCCGATGCTTGCGATGGCGAAGGCGCATCCGGACATGCGGCAGGTCATGGCCGATCCGGAGATGCAGGCGCTCTCCGTGCAGAAGCTGGATGAGACCTACGGCTTCCAGGCGGCCAATGACGTGCTCACGGTCATGGGCATCAAACGCCCGCCCGAGCTTGCGGCAAACTATCGCAAGTACCCCAGCAAGGGCTACCGGACGGACGGCACGCACGAGAGCGAGCAGCCCAAGGGCGGCGACGGGCGCGAGGCGGTGAAGCCGGAAGGCGGGGGCCAGGTGCCCGAGGATGGAACCGAGGGAATTGAATAGTGGAATTTCACGGCGTCAAAATCGACTTCATGGGCCTGGCGGCGGCGATTTCCGCCGTCGTCGCCCTCGTCACGGCGCTCAAGGGGAACGCGCAGAAAGCAAAGGCCGAGGCCGATAAAAAGGTTGAAGCCGGAAAGGAATCCGATGCTGCAAAGGAAGATGGAGCAGGTCAAAAATAGCCTGTACGAGGGCTACGGGTGGCATCGCCTCTCGTACGCCTTCGGCAGCGTATCCGTGGCGCTCGTCGTCCTATACGCGCTCCTGGCCAGGTAAGCGCATGACTTAAAGCCCGGCCGTGGTTTTGAATGGGTTTTCTTTTCCACGGTCGGCGGGCCGCTCCTTCGTAAGAGGGAGCGGCCTTTCGTGTCTCTAGCCTTCTGGAGGTCCGCCGGGATAGAGCGGCGGGTTTTCCGATCCCACCTGTTCGGTGACTTCGCGCAAAACATGATAATCAGGGCCGACGAGTTCGGGATTCGCGGGACCTTTGAAACTAGCGCATTCTACAATTATTTCCGCCATATCTTCCGCTTCCTCCGCGCTATTCGCGACAACCAGAATCTCTCCAGTCATTTCATAGTTGATATACACTTTGAAAATTTTCATGTTGCCTCCATGTCGTCCGAATCGCTATCGAGCAAGCCTTCGTTTAGCGGATTGTCGTCTCGCTCCATGTTCTCATCGCGTGTCTTGCTCGGGGCGCTGCGTTTTTTCTTATCGCGCTTCGCCGTCTCGATCCGGAGCGTATACGCCGCGTCTTCTTCCTGCCGCCGATTATCGCGCATCACCTTGGCCATGACGACGGCGACGATAACTCCGATGGGAAACATGTGTGTTACCTCGCTTCCTTGCAGGTGCCCGGAATGAGCGCCGTTCCCGCCTTGTAATACGACACGAACTCGCAGCCGGTCTTGGTATCGGTGATGAGCGAGACGGACGACAAGCCTTCGCTCTCGACTCTGAATCGCCCGCCGACCTCGTGCGTCTCGTAGGAGCCGCATCCTGTGAACACGAGCGCCAAAAGCAGCTTCTTCATACCGCGTCCCCCGGAATCCCATGCGGCGGCTCCAGGTCGATGACGGCCCACGTGAACGCCTCGACGTACGCGGGCTCGTTATTCGCTTCGGCCTGGCTCGCGAAGAAGTCCAGCGTTTCCGAGAACTTGAAAACGCGCGTGCCCCAGATGAGCACACCGGGCAGCTTCTTGAAAGGCGGGATCTGGACCGTCGCCACGAAGTCGCCGCTTTCGGTGTAGAGATGGCAATTCAAGGATTTCATAGGGCGTAGCCTTTCATAATGCCGCGCGCCGTGCACGGCGGTGAGAGACGCTTCATTTCCTTGAGCATGGCGCGCTCGTCGTCATAGCGCGCCGCCGTGCGCGAGAGCGCGGACCAGGTTATCCCATTCCAATACAGGTAACCGAGGGAGCGGGGATCCCCGGCATCAATGAGCGCGGAACAGCGGATGCGCCAGATTTTAGGTTGCATTTTTTACCTCTTCGATTTTGCGATTCAAATACCACGACGCTTTTTCGAGGTCTTGCAGAAGATTCCCCTTATGCCCGGCGCGCGCTATGTACTTCCCGACCTGCCAAAGGAGCGGATCCTTCGGGAACCAATCGGAAAGCACGTCGATGACCTCGTGCCTGCCGAACGTGTAGTGCGCAGGATGGTTCACGGCGTCGCCCTTGACCGGACGTTCCTTGCGCAGGAACACCACGCTCCACATCCCGGAATAGAAGGGGTGCGAAGGTTCTTTCGCATGGAATTGTCCGTAGTTCTCGGCCTTCTCCTGCTTGTCGAAAAAGATTCCCTGATTCAAGTCGGAATCCCAGGAGATCCCCGTCCAGACCCGGCGGCGCTGATCTTCAATGACCCAGCCGTCCTTTACTTCATTCATTCGCAGTCCCTTTCCAAGACCGGCTTGCCGGTCTCTCTTCTTTGATTAAGTCTTTGCGTGCTCGCATCCGCCCACCGGCAATTCCACGGGTCGTAATTGCCGTCGTTGTCCTTCCTATCGAGCGTCAGCCCATACGGCCGGGGCCCCATGTCTTTCAGGAAATTCTCGAACCCGCCCTTTCCCATCCAATCGAAATACACGCTGATGCCCCGGCCGCCGTACTCGGCATAGCGCCAGAAGGACGGATCCGTGCAACGGCGCAGCATCGCGAAGTAGCTCCGCGCCGTGTACGCCTCCGTGCGCGTTAACCCCTTCGCCGTCCGGACCTTGCAGCCGCAAGACGTGGTTTGCCCGCGCGTCAGATTGCCGAGAATGACGAAGGTCTCCGCACCGAAGTCGCACCGGCATTTCCACACCGAGGCGCGCGTATCCTTGTAGCGGTGCGCGAAGGCGACGGCGACGAGGCCGCCGAAACGCATCCCGGATAAGTCACGGCGCGGGCGAGGCATCTGCTTCACTTCCACCGAGCGCGAGAAAGGTCTTCAAAACCCCGGCGAAATTCTTGGCGCACGCGGGGCATAGATAAATCTCTTCCTGGAAAACGTGCTTCCACTTTTCATCCACCAGGCTCCCGGCCGCGATCAGGAGCCGCTTCTTGGCCCATTTGCCGCACTTGCACACGCCAGTCATAGCTTCGCCTCACCTTTAAGCGTCGGACGCCAGGCCGCAAACCGATCCACGAGCGCCATCGCTTCCTGCGTGGTTTCGGCTTTATAATACGCGGCGCGATACACCAGGTCTCTCATTATGGTGATGCGCTGCATCACGGCATCGCGCTTCTTCTTGTGGCGCTTCACGGCCTCGCGATACCGCTGCACGATATGCACCTTGACGAAATCGTCCATCGCGATTTCCGCGTATCCGGAATGGGAAATTCTGCACCCGCATTTGGGGACGCGAACCGTAAAGCGCCCGTCCTGAATAGCGGCCTTGATTTCATCCGGCGTTGGCGCTACAGGAAACGGATTCCGCCGCATCCACGTTTCGCGATGATTCTCCTTGATGGAATAAAGCGCCTGGCCCAAATCGGCTTTGGACATCTTCTTCATCTTGCCACCCTCCCATCCGCCCGCCACGCCACGGCCCGTACCGGATACGTTACCGTAGCCTTGACGTGACGTAGCAGGGTGGTTACGGGGGGCGTCAGATGGAGCGGGAGAAAGGCGCGCAGCGAATCGGACCCGACCATCTGCTTGCAGATGACCGTGACCGATTCCGGCCGCGAGGGGAAGTCCTTGAGCGGAAAGTCGTAGGTGAAGCGGAGCGTATCGCCCGGCGCACCGGAATACGGGATGGGATTGTGCCGCAGGCCGTCGTAGAATATGGACGCCTCGCAAGGCCGCTCGGCGGTGCATTCGCAGGGCTTGCCGGTGAAACAGGGATAGGTGCCGACCACGAGCGTGAAATGGACCGGCGTCCCGTAAGGGACGCTCGCGTTCGGGGCGGGGGAAAGGAAACGGTCGTCCGCGAGCGCGGCGGACACCAGGATGAGAAACGCTTTAAGCATGGGTTTTTCCTTGATGGGGGTGATATTCAGCGGCAGCATGCAGGTGCTCATACGCTTTATCCAGATGCCGCATGGTTTCCGAAAAGACATCGAATGAAATGCGATTTTTCGCGTAGGCCCGTTCCGCCTCCTTCCAAAGCCTATCGAAAGTGAAAATGATTTCGCGCTGGCGCAGGTTCATTGGACGTTCAGGTTCGGCTTTTGGGAAGCGTCCTGCAAGCGGCGATAGACCGATTCCGGGGCCGTGACCAGGAAGCGGTAAATGGCGATCAGTTGCGGCTGATTTCCGAGCGCGAATTTGGCGTTCGGATGCGGAATCATGCCGGAAATGACCTGGAAGAGCGTGCAGCCATCATTCACGAGGCTGTCCGCCATCTCGGTCACCTTGTCCTCCGAGCACGCGCCATAGAAAAAGAGTTTCGATTTTTCAAATGCCATTTTTAGGTTCTCCTTTTTTAGTGATTGTCATTACGAGCGAACATTAATAGACGATGGATTTTGCCATTAACTGTTTTCGCCTCCTCAGGCGTAACGGACCCGTCCGCTATACCTTGCGTGATAAGCCATAGGAAATTGAGTTCCTTTTCGGTGAAGTTCACCGATTCGGTCATCGTTTTATGGACGTTCAGGCTGAACGTATTTTTAACCGTCATGCTTTACTCCACGAACTCGGTGATTTTGTTGTACATCGCCTGCATCTCAAGCGTCGTCGCGTCGAATTTGGACAGGCAATCCGGACATTCGATATTCCCATGCGCGATGATGATGGCCTGCCGTTTGAGTTCCGCTGAGCGTAAGGACGCCCATAGGAGATCAACCAGGAAACGCACCTCGTTGTCGGAGAGGGATAGGCTATTCATCCCCATTGTTCCGCCATGGCTTTTGCGATGCCGATGAACGTCCTACTTCTCTCTCTCCAACGATTTTTGGAAGGTGACAAGCGATGGACGCGCGCTTCCCGTCCCTCGACCAAATTCGTAGGAACCAGATGCGGCAAGCCTTTCAACCATAAGCATGTTGCTTTGGTTTCACCATGGCCAAATTGCCAAGGGTGTATAATCTGATCCGGTTTACGCATCAAAGTTGAAATGATGCTGACGGGATTTTCCAAGCAGATTCTCGGCACCGGAGCGGCCATCAGCGCAAATACGAACTCCATCGCTTCACGCTGTTCTTTTCGCTTGCCAATCCACCAACGCGCGCCGCTTACCGCAAGATGCGTGCATGGCGGATGGGCGATCATCAAATCCCAAGTTTCCCTTTTCAAGACCTTAAGCACGTCGCCTTTTATATGTCTGCCCGGAATTTCCGTCTCCAGCAAATCACAAGACCAGGCTTCATGGCCATTCATTGAGAACGCCTCGCGGACAATGCCCGAGAACTCGCAAGCAACAAGCACCCTCATTCATCCCTCCGCATCGAAATGATCCTCGTCGCAATCCACAGGCCCTAAGACACCTAAAATGTCTTTTTCCAGGAGGTCGCCATCGTTCAGGGACGAGATGGCCTTAAGCCGCAAGGCCACCGTCTCGCACACCTTTTCCTCAATGGTCCCCTCCGCGTATACAAGGCGTTGCAGGCTCTTGCTTTTCGCCGTCGCGCGGTGCGGACGGCCGAGCACCTGACGGAGGTCGATAGCCGAATAGGTCGGCGCGATGAGCGAGAGGCGCGGGAAGACGCCGCGCTCGTCGTGCAACGACACGCCGACGCCGCCCGCGCGCATCTGGCATATGATGGTCCTCGCCTCATCCGCCTGGAAGCGGTCGATTTCCGCCTGCCGCTCGGTGTCCGATTGCAGGCCATGAATCCAGGACGCTTTCGGGAAGAGGTCTTTAAGCGTGTGCAAACTGTTCCGGAAATTCACAAAGAGCATCACGGAGAGCCCGACCGCGTGCCCGTCCTTGGCAAGACCCGCAAGCAAATCCAGCTTCAACAATTCCGTAAGCTGCCGATACCGGAGATTGAGGACCATGGACGCGGCGCGCCAGCCTTCTTTCTTCTCCGCTTTCAGGCTCTTGATCTCGCGCACGAGATCGTCATAGGCGTCATTCTGTTGTTTCGCCTTGGAGATGGGATAGAGGTCCGACGTGATCTGGGTCGGCGGAAAGGCGTCCCCCAGGTCGGCGATGCGCATCCGGCTCCCGCGCATGGGAAAAATCTCGTCATGCAGGCGACGCATGGCTTCCACGGCATCCGCGTGCCCCCAACCATCCCGGCCTTCAAGCCGGTAGCTTCCCATGCCGACGACCCATTGCCGGAAGTCGGACAGGGAATGGATGCCGAGCGCGAACCCTAAAGCGCGCATATCGGACGGGGTCATGGCGATGGTCCCGGAAAGGAGCAGCATCGGGATCTTCTGTTCCTTGGCCGCGATGACCATCTTCGCGTTCTGCGAATATTCGCCCTTGGCCTTGTGGGCCTCATCGAAAATAAGGAGCACGCGCGCGGCCGAGAGCTTCCATGTATAGTCGTCGGTTTTGAGTTCGATGTCCCCGTGCGGAAACCCCTTCGACTTGCATCCCTCCCAGTTCATCACGAACACGGGTTCGATGCCGAACGCGGCCAGCACGCGCTTCCAGGCCCCGATCACGCTCTTGGGACACACCACGGCCGGAATAAGGCGCGTCTCCCGGGCCGCCGCGACGGCGGCATAGGTCTTCCCGGTCCCCGGGTCCGAGGCGTCCAAGGCGGACCCCAGGCGGCGCAGCGCGGAAACGAGGGCCGCCGTATGCGGGACTTGGTAGGGAAGGAGCCCCTTGGCGTTCCGGAGCGGTTCGATGGGCGCGAGCGGAGCCTTGGTTACTTTCGGGTCACTTGGTTTCATGTAATTATCGACGTACCAACGATCCTGCAACTTACGCGGATAGAACCCCTGTTCCGCCAGATTCGCGCCCCCGGCCGCGCGCCACGCCTGCCAAAACGCAGGCGTCGCAAGGCCGGTGCGCACGAGACGCGGCCCGTCCTTGGTTTCCTTTTCGTAGGTATGGGTGAAAGTGATACCGAAGGCGCTCACAAGAGCCTCGTCAGGTACACGGTCAGAAGAACGGCAATGAGCACGGCCAGGATGTACTCGATATGCCGGAACGCGCGCGCGAGAAGGGACCACACAAGCCCGACGACAAAGGCCGGAACGGCGAGCGCGAGAAAAAGGACGATACGAAGATATTTCACTTTTTCCTCATCAAGTAATACGTGAAGGCGAAAAGCGCGACCACGAAAGCCGCGAACTCCAGAAAATGCAGGACGACTTTAAGCATCCGTTTTCCCTTGCTCATAATCCAAGTTCCGGAATCAACACGCATGCGGGGCAGATACCCGAAAGACGCGACAGAAAGACCCAGCCCGTGCCCTTGGGATAGTACGTTTCCCCGTTCTTGGACCGGCATACGACCGTGAACGCGGAACAATGCTTGCATCGGATCTTGACGTTAGACATCGTGCAAGAACCTGCTAAGGCCGCCCTTGCCCGAGTACCGCTTTTGCGCTCCCTTGGCGCGCGGGTCCGGCTTTTTGATGGTCTCATCCTTGAGGAAAAGTTCCATCATCATCTCGACCGCGCGGCGCTTCTTGATGCCGAGCTTGACGCGCTTCACGTCGCAAAGATTCAAGAGGCGCGTGGGCACCTCCACGTACCAGAAAACCTCTTCCTTGCGGCGGGAGGGATCGGGAATTTTATCAGGGGTTCGGGCCATCGGATTTTTTCTCCAGGGAAGATAAGGGGATGCGATCATCAGGATTGCGATACTCGTTGTCCACGCAAAGGCGATGCCCGCGATGCGTATCCAGGAAGCGGACGATTTTGGTCAGCGGGTCGCGCCATTCGCGCCCCGGCAAGGCGTTGAAGTCCAGCCAAAGGTCGGCGCGTTTCAAAAGGTAGGCGTCCAGGAGCGCGTTGAATTCCTTTTCAATGGCGAAAAGGCCGACCATTTCGCGCTCATCGTTCTTACCCGCCACAACGGAAACGTCGCAGTCAAGGCAAGTGAAACCGTATCGCGTGCTCATCTTCGTTTCCGTTTTCCAATATAGCGCCTTCCAGGGCGTAACGTATATAAATAAATATATACAAGAGGCCCACGGTGTCCAGGAATGCCAAGCACAGGAAAAGCGTGATCATTTGAGGAAATCCTCCAGGAAATCCTCGGTTTCCAAAAGCGCCGCGCTGCGGGCAGCCCAGCTCTTGGCGTTCAGCGCCAGCACCTTCGGCCCGGCGCGCTCCAGCTCGCAGGCCATCTCGATTTTGATCCCTCTCGACATTACCAGATTACCGCGACCACGACCGCGACCCCGACCACGACCCCGACCGCGACCGTTCCCATCCGATTCTCTTCACCGCTTGCTGCATGCTACTCCTGTCAATGCGGCGCGAGCGTAGATCTGCGCGCCAGGATTCCTTTAGGCTAAAACGACCGCGACCCCGACCACGACCGCGACCGCGACCACGACCGCGACCACGACCACGACCACGACCGCGACCGCGACCACGACCGCGACCACGACCACGACCACGACCGCGACCTCGACCCCGACCGCGACCCCGACCGCGACCCCGACCGCGACCGTTCCCATCCGATTCTCTTCACCGCTTGCTGCATGTATTTTCCTTTCCCAGCGGCACGGGCGCTGCGCTACGTGCTTTTATAAACCCGGCCTTTGCGGGCCGGATCGGATGGTTACTTCTGGACGTTCGGGAGCGCGTGCTTCCAGGCGCACACGTTGATGATGGCCGACTTGGGGATACCGGTCTCCAGTTCCGGCGGGAACGGCTCCACCTCGTTGGCCGTTCCGTTCGCCAAGAAGCCCGCGAAGCGGCCGGTATCCGCGATCCAGGCGGCATTGTCGAGCACGAGCGAATCGGGCTCGATGCGCACGAGGCGGCCGGTGTAGTAGTGGGTGATCGTCTGCACGAAGTAGTTGTTGCCGGCCACCAAGAGTTTCTTGGCCTTGGGCGCAGCCGCTTTTGCCTTCTTCAATGTAATCCTTTCGTGCCTCATCCCCAGAGGCGCTCCGCATCCATGCAGCGGAAGGGCTTGCGCGATATTGCGCAAGTGCCGCCCCCTCCCGGGGGCGTTGAGTTAACTTGGCGAAAAGCCCCGCGCGTGCAGGGCGCGAATGAGGGATTTTTCGGAGGTGGACGGGATGCGTAGTCCAAGTTAATGCTCCCGGATGAATGCGAGCACGTCGCGGGAAGTCTTGGCGGCGACCTTCTGAAACTCGGGAACGAGGACCAAATCATCCCCGGTAAAGCGCCGGAAGGTGAACCCGCAAAAGCCGGACGGGGAAAACATCTTCGCGAAAATGTACACGTTCCCGCGCGGCGATTCCTTGACTTTAAAGCTCCCGAGAGTTTGCCCGAAGAATTTCAAAGTAGGCTTATCGAAAAAGTAAGGCGCATTTTTCAGCGTCGCGGCCCTGATGGATTGGATGGAAGGCATGGGTTTCCTTTCAGATAGGGGAATGGTTGAAAATGGCGAAATACAAGTCAAAAACATCAAGTGAAAAAACGGCGCGCCGAATCACAAGCTTTCCGTCCACGGTTTTCCAATACGCTACGCGAAACCATGCGTCGGATTTTCCCTGCACGAAATACACGGCATAGGATTCCCCTACTTCAAATTCCTGGCCCTGCCGGGAAACGGGATTGATACAGACCGCATGATAAAGGGTTTCGGGCAAGTCGGAAGTCATTGCAGGTAAACCCCGGTTTCTCCCTCATGCTCGAATACGTCGCAAGACCCGTAAGAATGCGCCGCGCGAGTCAAAGCGTTCCCGATACCGTCCGGATACCCCCGATCCCAAAAGCCCGCGCCGTGCCGGTTCCGGGTAAGCCAAAAATCATGGGCCGTTTGGGCATCGTCCGCGCCCGATTTTTCTATGAGATCCGCGTTACGGAAGAAAAAATCTTCCACGTCCTTAAGAGCGGATTTCAAAGAATCGGGATCGAAATCATAGATGGAATATCGGGAATCAAGCGGATCCCCCTCAAGGTCCGTAGAGGCCCAAAGGGCCGCTTCCAAGTAAGCCGCCAGGCGCTTATCCATTTGTCATTTCCTCCATTTTTACGCGTGCCGATAACGCGTAGGTTGAAATCAGCCTGTCGTTGGCCGCGCGCATGGCGGGAATATCCTGCCGTGCTCGGGCCGCGTTGAATTCGCTGGAAAGGCCCGCCGCATAGCGGGCCAGGTGAGCGAGAATCAATCGGGATCGTTCATTTCCCATAGCATATACTCCCAAGGTTCAATATCCAGGAACGCGGAAATTTCCATTGCTTCGTACAGGTACGCAAGAGCCTCCGCGCCTTCCATTGTCACAGGTTCCCCCGCGGAAAGACGCGCATGCACGTAAGCCCCTTTGATGCTAAAAACGACGGCGGCCCGGCGACGTTGCCATAATTCCGCCGCGCGGGATTGCATGGCGTCCCGTAGCGCCGCGCGCTCCCGGGCGTAATCGGGATTGAGCGGATTTTTCATAGCGCAAAGGCTTCCCGTACGAAAGTTTCGGCGTCCGCTTCCCTTTTCAGGTACGACGCAAGGATGGCGCGGCCTTCCGCTTCGCAAGCCTTTTCCCCGAAAAAACCCCAGCAGGAATCAATCTCTTCCCCGTCAAGCGAAAGGACAAAACCATAGATTTCCCCTTCATAATACATGCGCATGGCATCGGCCATGCCATCGGCATATTTTTGCATCTGAGCACGGGTAAATCCCTCTTTCCGGCCATCCTCTTTCCGGATGATCCAGTAATGCCGCTCCCTGTCTTGCGTCGGGATTAGGGAGTATACGATATTCCCGTACGTTTCGATAATATGCCGGGGATCCTCGGATTCGAGCGGGAAGCGGACGGAAAGCAAATCCCCCAAATTATCCCAGCGGGCGGGGCTTTCCGGGCAATCATCCGGGAAAATTTGCAGGGTAAAAGGGCCTTCGTGAATAGTGTTAACGGGTTCCATGGGTTTCCTTTACAGGTTGAGGGAAATTTTCTTAGGGGCTTTAGGTGCTTTTTTCTTTGCCATGGTTTCCTATCCTCAATAGATGGCGATTGCGTTTATCTTGTCTTGCGCTTTCTGCAAAAGATCCAGCGTAGCGCCCGCCATGGTTTTGGCCCCCCTCGTTTTGCTACGCTCCAAACGGTGGATCAAAACCAAAAGATGCCTTTTCGCGGATTCCATTGCGTCGGACGCGTCGGTAATGCAATCGTCGCAAATTTCCAATTCCCGATCCGTCATATATGCCTTTCCGCTTGGCTTGGTTTAAACAGGGTCGCGACGGGAACGCGCAAGCTCTGACCCCATGGTGCAGGCGCGGGACGTATCCCGCGCGTTACCCTAGATCCATTTGTGGTTAAAAATATACCCCCCGTCCCTATGATGGTGAGGCTTGTAATTTTTGTCCCCGTTGATATGCTCATTCGACGGGCACCCCTTGCCCGGGCAAGTGAACCCGTCCGGATACAGGATGCGGCCCAGGTTATACACCAAATGATAGCCCATATCCATCCCGCAACCCCCGACCCCGATCCCTTCCCCTTTTCCCCAACGCTCCCCCATGCCGAATTTGTTACAAGCCCAATCCAGGGAAGAAAGATAAGGGGTTCCGTCCGCTTCCTTCCCCATGTAAAACAAGGAGATCCGCCGGAACATGCCGGACCGGGAAACAGACCGGAGCACGGTATAAATCCTATCCCCCGGCTTGATACGGGTCCGAAGATCCGCCGCGTAGCTTTCCGCCTCTTCGATTTGCGCTTTCGTTCTCTTTGCCATGATAATAGCTCCTTTCTAAAGTGATTGACGGTTTAGGATTGGGAATCCGCTACGCTTAATTTTTTGGCTACGGCATCCAAGTAAAGGGAAACATTGGTCAAAATTGAGCCGTTCCAATTTGGCGAAAGCGAAAGGTCGATTAAGGATAATTGATCCTTTGCCGCTTCCACTAACTCCAAAATTTCGGCGGATTTCAAATAAGAATCGGTAAGGCCCATTTTTTATTCCCCTTCCTTTTAATTAGACGCTTTCCCTATGGAAAAACGCTATGAAGTTTTATCTAGTGAAAATTCCAAAGAAAAAATCAGGGTTTGTTTCCCGGAAGGGAATCCAGTAACCGACCCAAAAATCGCGACGGGAAAGGGTCCGATTATGGAACCGGCGAATTATCCTATAGATAATATCCGGATTGTGACGATAAGCCCCTACTAAGTAGGCCATAGATCCAACCTGGTTGATATTATTTAAGTCTAACATTTTTCCTCCCTTCCTTAGGATAACGGTTAGCTCCGGTCAAACCGCTATCCCCTTTTATATAAATATATAAATATATAATCCGGCTTTTTGGGGGTAATTGTCAAGCCCCGTCTATTTATACCCCTAAATCCCCTAGACGGTATCTTATCGTAAGTATTCCTCTTCCTATATCCCTCCCTATATCCCCTCCCCCCTCCCCCTCCCCCTCCCCGTAACTTCCCCGTTACCCCCCTCCCCCGTACCACGCGTGTTACCCCCTCCCCTGGGACGGCGCGGGGGGATGCCAGG
>JAEHJW020005309.1_pt1 | contig 34794 bp, 65 predicted proteins | sample 9271431 | NCBI WGS metagenome assembly JAEHJW02 | reverse complement strand
ATGCTACCCGGAACGGGAACGATATTGTCACGCAGGTTCCGCTTGGGTTCAACCAAGCATGGCCCCTTCTGGAAATCGGGGTGCCGAGTGTTCCTATTGACAATATCGAGGACCATTTCATCGACCGAGTTATCGCAGCACTTCCGACGTAGTGTCAGGATGTTTTGAGAGGGGAACGACATGGCTGGCGTAAGCAACTATTTGGCCGGTAAAGCCGGTGCGCTTGAATTCAATGGGACGGCGTACTCGTACCCCACTACGGTCTATGTCGCGGTGCTCTTGTGCAGTAAAGGGCCTATCGCCCGGTCCACTGCCTACTCTGTGAACGACACGGTGTCTTTTGTCGCGGCGGACGGTGAAAACCATCTGTATGAATGCACCACTGCGGGCACCACGGCGTCTACTGCGCCCACCTACCCCGGCGCTCCGGGGGAAGTGATTACGGACGGCACTGCGGTGTTCACGGAGCAGTCTACCAACATCCAGGCGGGGACCAACGTTGTAGAACCTAGCGGGAATGGGTACGCCCGTGCGTCTGTCGCCATGACCTCGGCCAACTTCACGGTGTCCAACATCACGGTCACGAGCGCAGCGGTTATTTCGTTCCCCACCCCGACCGGCCCGTGGCAGACTTCTCCGCAAGAAATTTGGGGATATGCAACTTACGATGCGTCTACGGCTGGCAACATGCTCCGCTTCGGTGGGCTGACTACGGACCAGATCATCAACTCTGGCAACACAGTGTCCTTCGCGTCCGGTGCGCTGACGTTCAAGTTGGACAACTAAGTTCCTGCAAAATGATCCTCATCGAAGCCCGCTACCTCCCTGGTTCTTACGGGTGGCGTGCGGGCGTCGTCGATTGGTGGGCTGCGACGAGCTTCGTATGGGACTGGGACGTGCAGCGGTTGATCGCGTCGTATCGCCGCGCTATGGCGGGTAAGGCGGAATTCCGCTCTCGGAGAATTTGATGGCGTTCAAGGTAGCAGACCGGGTTTGGGAAACAACGACGACCTCCGGGACCGCCGCGATCGCGCTTGGGGGTGCGAAGAACGGCTCGACCCAAACCTTGTCCAGTGTCCTGTCGAACGGCGACGAGTTTTACTACTGCGCCACCGACAACGCCACGGTGTGGGAAGTTGCCCTCGGTACTTTCAACACTGGAACACCTGACACGATCACCCGCACCGCGGCGAATGTCATTGCGGGGTCAAGTGGCCCCGGAGTTCTCGTCTCGCTACCCGGAACGTCTTGCGACGTATTCCTGACTGCCCCCGCTGAGCGCACTTTGGTACAGGCAGCGGACTTTGGGGTGCCGATGACTCAGCCGTCAGGGATGACGGCAGTTGCCACACCTGGCGCAGGCATCACGACTATCATCCCAAGGGCATTGGCCGGGTATGGGACGTTGGCCTCAATTGATGAGGCTGGAGTGGAGCGCCTATTCGAGCGGGCTTCTTATGCTACCGAGAGCGGAAAAATTTGTCTATATGAAGCCTCGGGTGGTATGACGATAACAGCCATCGGAGGTATTGGGCAGAACGGTGCTATTAACACTCTAGGGACCAGAAATATTGCGCCGATGAATCCGACGGGCACGACACTTCCGTCGATGCGGTCTTTGTTTTCCTGTGTTTCTGCAGCAACAGCTGGAAGCGTCGGTGGGGCTTATTCGTCCAACTGTGTGTCCATCGGAACCGGAACTGGTCAGGGATTTTTCGCGTCGATGATTATCGGCTGTGGTGATGCTGCGGTAGTGAGTGGCGCGTATGCCTTTGCCGGGATTTTTTACGAATCGGTGTATGCGGGTTCAAGCGACCCAGGGAACGGATGCTTCGGGATCACCCAGCAGACTACGGACGCGACCCAATGGTATATGTACAGTGCTGGTAGCACGGGGCAAACACCGGTGGCTCTCGGGACTGCTCTGGGTGCTCCCAACGATACGAGCACGCTATATCAACTCATCATGTACAGCCCAGCCAATCAAAACACCGTGCTCAACTATGTGGTGAAGAATCTCAAAACCGGCGTCTCTGTCAGTGGTCAGGTTGCCGACTCGACTGGTGTAAAGCTGCGAAACACCGATCCGCAACAATTGACCTACTGGCGATCAAACAATGCCACAGCAGCCGCCGTGACTGCTTTGATCGGGCCGTGGCATTACTTCATGGATTACTGACATGGCGCTCCGAATCCTGCTCAATCCGCAATCGGCGGCATACTTCTTTGATGACTCCGTGGCTTCTCAGTCAGCAGAGATCACGGCGAATCTGGCGAACGGGTGGACTGACGTGACGACGACGTGGGCACCGGCGAATGTCATGGCGGATGCTCTTGCAGCGAAACTCGCGGAGTTAAAGACTGCCTACACCGCTGCGATTGTCGCGGACGTGAGTTACACCAGCGTCGCCGGAGTCGCCAAGACATACCAAGCGGATGCGGTGAGCGTTTCAAATCTGCAAGCGACGATCAACGGTTGCGCCAAGGCCCAGGCGACACCCAGCGGCTTCTATTGGGTGGCGTCCGACAACACCCAAGTTCCATTTTCCTACGCCGACCTTCTCGCCCTCGCGGAAGTGATCTTCATGCAAGGCGCAGGCGCATTTCAGCGACTCCAGACCGCGAAGAACGCGGCAAAAACCGCGACGACGTATGTCGCTTTGAGCGCGGTGCAGTGGTGACATGTACGGCTTCTCCGCCTATGCGGTAACGCCGTACACCACGCTCCCGGCGAGCGGGGGTGGTGGAACTGTTGTCAACCTCTCCGGGGAGTCACTACAGAGACAATCTGCAACAGCTACGTTAACGGAGACACATAGCCTTACTGGTGAATCACAACAGGTTCAATCGTCTACAGGCTCCCTAGGCATTGCGATCCCGCTTTCGGGCTTGGCAGTCCAAATAAATTCTGCGCATGGTGCGGTTTCTGTAGGTGCCCCCCTCTCGGGAGTGTCACGAGTTACACAAACTTCTTCTGGCGCGTTGCAAATATCTGTACCGCTCTCTGCCGTATCGAAGCAGATTCAAACAGCACTGGGTGCCCTCGGAGTCGGCGCACCCCTGACCGGAACATCTCGCCAAGTACAGAACGCTTACGGGGTATTAAGTGCGAGTCCCGGCTTCTCCGGTGTGTCCAAGCAAGTTCAGTCAGGGTCAGGTGGGCTTACTGTTCATGTGTCTATCGCTGGAGAGTCGTTGCAAAAGGCGCTTGCGAGTGGGACACTAACCAATACAACCCCTGGGGTGATTAGCCTATCCGGGGAGTCTGTGCAGGTGCAGCACTCGTCAGGGCTTGTCAGCCTTGGCGTAAATCTCGCTGGTAGCTCCGTTCAGGTGCAAACGGCACACGGCGACCTGCTGACTACGGTGCCGCTATCGGGGCTTTCGGCCCAGGTGCATAAAGCGAGTGGAACGCTTGCCATTGCCGCGCACCTAAGTGCGGAGTCGGCGCAAATCGCCTCCTCTACGGGAACTCTTTCGCTAAACATACTTATTTCCGGTGAGTCATTCCAACACGTTTCCGCGAGTGGTACTCTATCTACCTCTAACCCGCTGGTGGCTAACCCGCTCTATACGATCTACGCGAACGGGCGGAATTTCGACATTACTGCGGCTGGAAGATCGTTCACGATTCAGTAGAGTGCCAAGATGCGTACATTCTCTCCAAAAGATGCTATTGAGACTGTAGTTCTTACGATGGACTTTACTGCGGACCTGAACTCCGGGGAAACACTTTCCGGTGCGCCGTCCGTTACAGTCGTCGTTGTCCAAGGCACCGACCCATCGGTTTCGTCCATGCTCGTAGGTGCCCCGGTGATCTCCGGCAACACGGTTCAGCAGGTGGTAACTGCCGGGGTAGACGGCGCGGCGTATGGAGTGACTGGCGGATGTGGCACTAGCCAGGGCAGAATCTTGGCTATTGGTGGAATTCTTCCTGTTCAGAACGCATATTTGCAGTAACTTGTGACCAAAACGTAGACGAAACTATGGTTCATAAGTAGAATATAGCAACAAGTTTCCACACTCCCCGGAGCGAGCAATGACACTCGGCCCTATGCTTTCAACCCCGCTATCCGTCCGGGAAGGGAACCTCCCCGCCCCGTTTGCATCCGGCAAACTCACTGCTTCCCCAGAAGTGGTTTCCATGGCGGGGTCTGCGCTTAACAGCACCGTCACGCTAACGTCCACAAACGGTTCCCGCGCTATCGCGGTATCTACGGACGGTGGCATTACATTCAACACGCTGGCATACACCATCAACGTGACTGGGCAGCTTGTTCTAGCCCTTACGTTCGCAGTAACCCATGTGCAGTTCACGGGTTCAGTCGGTGATGCATATGTTATCCTGTGAGCTAGGGCACTCCGATGGATTACCACTCCTTGGTAGAGCTTGTCTTGGGTTCCGTAGTGCCGATTGCAGTGTGGTTGCTGTCAAGCAAGGATAGGCAGCAGGAAAGGCAGTTGGACGATATGAACGCCAAAGTGGTAGACCTCTACTCGAAACATGAGGTCGATGTTGCAGAACTCTCCTCCCTTAAGACAAAGGTAGCTGAGAAGCACCCGCAACGAGAAGAAGTCCGTGACATGATGGCGGATATGAAGCTCTACCTCGATAGCAGGTTTTCTAGTATCGAGGAAGGCATACGTTCCCTTCGGCAAAACAAATAACCAGATATGTCCCTCTCTCAAGCCATACAATTCACCCTGGTGAGTGAGGGTGGGTACACCGTTGACGACGGTGGTGACACGATGTATGGGGTGACACAATCTACCTACGACCAGTACCGCAACGAGCACGGCCTGCCGAAACAGTGGGTCAAAAAGATTACGCTGGACGAAGTAGAAAACATCATGCAGTTCGAGTATTGGACTCCGGCAGGGTGCGGGCTGCTCAATACGAAACTCGGCATCGCGCACTTCGACTGGGCGTACAACCATGGTGTCCACGGTGCAGTAATGGACCTGCAAAGTGTCCTAGGAATTACTGCTGACGGAATCATCGGTCCCGAGACAACGAATGCGTTCAAGAACGCAGATGATTCCATTGTCGCCCCCTACTTGCAGCGTCGCGTCGATACATACAAAGAACTCGCCACAGTGAACCCTGCGGAGTATGGGGAATACTTGGACGGCTGGCTTAACCGCGTAGATAGGCTACGAGCCTACTTAGGGCCGCTCTGATGAGTATCGTAAAGCATCTTGTGGGGGTAGCACAGGGCAAGCACCCCATGTCGGAGAAACGCTCTCCTGAATGGCCGCGAGTGCGTAAAGAGCATCTGGAGAAACACCCGACTTGCGCAGTTTGTGGGGGCACCGAGAAGTTGGAAGTTCACCACATCCGCCCGTTCCATCTGCACCGCGAGCTTGAGCTATCCCCCGAGAACCTAATCACACTTTGTGAGAGCAAAGGCGTTGGCGGCTTGAACTGCCACTTGATCTTCGGGCACCTGGGGAACTTCAAGAGCTTCAACGTCACAGTTACCAAAGATGCCCCTGAGTGGCTTGACAAGATCAAGAATCGCCCATGACCACCGTAAGACTTCTATTCACGTCCAGTCGTAGCGGGATGGACAAAGATGTACTTAGGCTGGACGGCGGAAAATTTGGGCATGTAAGCCTGATGCTCAACGACATGCAAATCCTTGAATCAACGCCATACAGCGGTGTGCATATAAACAAGTTGCACGACAGGCTAAAAGACTCGTACTATGCGCGAATTGCCTGCCTGCACGCTCCGAATATGCTTGACTTCCGACATGCGCTAGGCAAACCATTCGACTGGAACTGGCTGCACGGAAAACCGAGAAGGGTAGACGCCTTCTCCTGCACGACACTTATTGCAGATGTTTTGCAGGTTCGTAGTGCTCGATTCCCGGAGTGCAGCGTTTCAGAACTACTTGCTATGTGTTTTTAAGGGGGGCATGAAATGTACTTGAGTGCTGCCGGTGCCGCCTTCATAAAGCAACAAGAGGGGCCGAGGCTATTATCCCCGCAGCCCGACCCAGGGCAGTTCGGAGGGACCGTCATTGGGTGGGGGCACTATTACCCGGCTGGAACACCCACGTCGCAAATCCCAACGTCGATCAGTGCTACCCAAGCGGAAACCTTTTTCCAGTCGGACGTTACTACTGCATCGCAGGCAGTTAGCCAGTCATTGACCGTTCCAGTAACACAGCAAGCCTTTGACGGGCTGGTTGACTACGCCTACAACCGTGGCGCACAGAACTACCAAAACAGCGGGGTGGCGGAAGCAATCAACGGCGGTAGCTTGCAGGCGGCGGCAACGATCATCAAGAGTACCGGGCTTGGGTGCAACAACCCCAGCCTAATCAAGCGGCGAAATCTCGAAGCAACGCTCCTTCTTGGAACCGCCACGAATATCAACGGAGCCTACAGCTTCCCTTGAACTCTCCCGCCACTAAACGCATAGCGTTGTAGTGGGGGTTTCGCGGTTGACATCCTTCCCGGCCTGAATGGCGGAGATTCCTACTGCGCTCAGGCGCGGCACGTCGGAGGGCAGCAATGTCGCTCTGGTCCATTTCACTCCTCCGCAGGCTTGAAAACGTTCCAGGCGGCAACCCCGCTGCCCCAGCAATGCGGACACGCTGGGGCCTCGGCCTCGTCGATGGGCTTGATGCATGCCTGGATTGAACCTTGGCGCTGTCGCATGTCGAGCAGCAACGAGCGGAGCCGTTCGACTTCTGCGGTTAGTCGGCTGATCTTGGCAGCGCACTCTCCGTGTGGATCCCCATCAGGCTGTTCGTCGAACATCATTCCTCCTTCGCAGTCAACGCCGCATCCACCCAAGATGCGGCTCGGAACATCGCGTCAGAATACCCCTCGTCGTAGGAGGTGCGATAGGTGCCGTTCCGGTCGATTCGTTCGTGGCCGCTCATCGCCATTCGCGCCGACAAGTCGCGCAGCGTTTTATTTGCGTCGTTCTGCGGCTTTTGCATTGCGTTGATCGCCGCAGCAATAGCGTCGGGAATCCTATCGTGCAGGTTCAGGACCGCATCGAACGCGGTCAACATTTCTTCGGTCACTTCGTTCGGTTTCATTATTTCTCTCCATAACCTGCAACAAAATACTTGTCCACAATTTCCTTGATCGTCATCTTCTGGAGGTCATCCAAAGAAACGTAACCCGTTAAGACGAGTTCCATCCCTTGCCGAGTGCCTATCTCTCTGGCGTTCTCAAGTGCTTTGATCCACTCTGCATGAGTGCGTTTGCTCATGTCTCGAAGACGCCTATGTGAAGCGATCAGGTCTTGGAGCGGCAAAGCCTCAGCCCCAACTTCCTTCGCATAATCATTGAGCATTTGCACTTCATCGGCATTCATCATTCCTCCACAAGCATGTAATGGGTGATATCCTCGTTATCATCGAGGAGGGGCCAGTCATACGAATCGGCGCGACACGCTGGCCCCTCCCATCCGTCGCGGCATTGGATGCGCACTCGCGTCTCCGGTGCCACTGGACACCCTTTGCCGTCGTAGGGGATCCACATTTCTGGAATCGGCGGTTGCTCGAACGTCATCCAATGTGGGCAGTCTGCCATGTCAATTCCTTTCCGATCGCAGCGGCAGCACGGACAATGGCACGGCAAGTGGCAGCCTCGGGGTCGTCACCCTCGTTCACAGGCTCAGGATAAAAATTCATGCCATCCTTCTCCGCTATGACGAATTTTCCGTTCAGGTTTTCCCGCCAAAACACGTTGATCTTCAACCTCACCGCCAGCCGCAGCGCGTCGCCGTCGTCGGTAAGGGGATTCCATTTCGTGCCTTCGTGCCAGTCCAGCACAGCATTCCCGAGCATGTCGAACCCCGTGTTGCCGTGTCCGCCACCGTTGTATGGCGACTTGTCGATTGCAATCCCCGCCGCCTTCGCAGCCAGTTCCAGCAATTTATGGTCGGTCATTTCATGACTCCTTCGCTGCACGATATCGAGCCATCACCATGATGGTCGGCCTAAACTCGCCTTTGACAGAATCTGTCATCATTCCCCCTTCGTGATCGGTGCGGCGCATTCCGAGCACCCCGCGCAGCTAAGTTGCACGCCGTTTCATAGCAGCCTTGTGGATGAAGTCGTTGAAGCTCATCCACTGGTCAGCACAGTTCCGATGATAAAACCACCGCAGGGCGTCCCGCAGGTATTCGTTCTCGTTCTCCATCTTGCATGCGTCATCGGACTTCGGCATTGCGTTGATCGCCGCAGCAATAGCGTCGGGAATCCTATCGTGCAGGTTCAGGACCGCATCGAACGCGGTCAACATTTCTTCGGTCACTTCGTTCGGTTTCATTATTTCTCTCCATAACCTGCAACAAAATACTTGTCCACAATTTCCTTGATCGTCATCTTCTGGAGGTCATCCAATGTGGGCAGTCTGTCATGTCAATCCTTTCCAATGCGCATTTCGGCAGCCCGCATTGCGTCATGAATGAATTGCTCCGATGCTTCTGGAAACGCATGGGCACGAAGCGTAGCCTCGCTGCATGGCCATAATGGCGGTTGCGCCCAATTACACGGGCCTTCGCCGGTGATTTTCCAGAAGCCGCTAGAAAGCCGTTTCTCTGTGATCTTCATTTCATTCCTCCGGTCTCAGGCCCGTCAGGCCGGAAAGCATCTTGATCTTGCTTCCGATGGAGCGTTCAGCCATTTTCACTCCCCCAACGCGCCATCCTGAATCTTGATCCGGCTAACGTCATCGACAAACCGGACAGACGCCTTGATATAGTTGTCCATTGAGACAACCCCCATACGCTGGGATTCCATCTTCTTCGCTTCATCCAAGAGCCTGCGCAACGCCCTGGCCCGCGTAACAATTTCTTTAAGCGTCATTTCGCTCACGGCTGAACCACTCCTGTAGCATGTTGATTTCAAAAGAATGTGCCCGACCAGTGCTGATAACCCGTCGCAGTTTGTACCACGAATAGTTTGGCGGGGTAAGGTCCAACTTCGAGAGTTCCATAAATAGCTTCGGGGTACCCCCCGCCGCCACCACCTTGTCCAGCTTGTCCTTTACATCCGGTGGAAGTGTGTGCGCTCGTCGAATGCTCAATTTCGGCTCCTTAAAACTTCTCGCATCACCCCGTCCGAGTTCATTCCGAATGCGCCTTCAACCCGTTCTTTGGCTGCACGAAGGACTGTTTGGACAGGGCTAATGTCAATCTCGTAGCAAAGTGTAATGACAGACGAAGCATACTCCGTTCCTTCATATATTTTCACCCGCTTTTTGTCGCAACGTGTCAAATTCGTGGTACTAACCCGCGCCAAGGCGAACGTCCTTTCCGCCACGGAAACAGGAACATACAACTTCCCATTCACTTCGTCGATGACGAAACGAGCATCCAAGGATGGGGTGACCGTGCGGTTGTTGGCCTTGCGGATCACGGAGTTCGGCATTACATAGTTGAGAAGTGTGTCGAGCCAAGCGGTTGCCATGGCCTTCTGCTGACGGCGAAGGATCTCCTTGTCCAGTTCCTCATCGTTCTCCCCGTCCGCGAACGACCGCATAGCGCCTTCATCAATCGTTGGGCTACTCCCACCAACGCCGCTAACTCCGCTGATGTTGTTCTTGCTCTGGTCGATGGCGGCAATCGCGTCCGAAATCACTTTGTCCACGTCAACGCTCCTGTTGAAATATCGGTTCACGAGCGCGATGGATGTGGCAATTACAGCGAGGAAGGCGGTGTGAAAACGGCCCTGCGACCCCCAGCAGGCTTTCTTTTCCACCAAGCGCGAGTAATATCTAATAACTTCTTTTATAGCCTTCTGGTCCCTCGCCACTTGCTGTACCCACTTGTTCCCGACGACGCCGTAGTTTTCCCGTACGACCGTGTTTAGCGCATCCAGTTCCGACTTAGGCGCATACGCCGGAGCGTACAGTTCAATCAGCCGTGACAGTTCCGCCTCGCTGTCCGTGCGGTTGTCCATGATTTTCGAGGAGAGCATCTCATTGCTGCTACTCACCGCGATGGTTTTCCAGCTACCGGCTTCCTGGAGATCGGACGCTTGCGTAAGGCGGCTACGCTCACGCCCCTGGGACACTTGGTAAACAAACTCGGAGAGGTGAGCGCTCTCGATGTTCGTCAACTCGTCCACGCACAGCGGGATACTGTTGTAGATGCCCAGGCGCTTCATGAGCGAGTTGTAGGTGTCAGTGCGCTGCGCTCGCAGTATGTCCGGGTCACCGTAGATTGCACAAATTACAGACTGCACCGTGGTTTTCCCCACGCCGGACTCACTCGATACCATGGAGTATGTGACGCCACCAAAGCCGGTGAACTCCATGAGCGCCGCCCCGAAGCCAGAATAAAACGCCAGCTTGTAAACGGTAGACGCTCTCTCGTAGTGGTCGAACACCCGATCCCAAGCGTTTATATCCCCCCGCATACTGCACAACTTGGAGTCGCCAGTAAACACGGCCTCTGCCGCCCCGGACTCACTGTACGCCTCATCGTGGATATAGAACACGCCGTCGTCCCACCCATACCGCGAATACCCGCGCACCGCAGTTATTTGCTTCGTTAGCTGCCGGATGCTTTCAACGATGTACATACGAAGAAGTTTGTCCTCGCCATCCGTGCAGACTACACCCCTGGACGCGAGTTCTTCCGTCAATGTCAACTGGTCCTTACACACCGACATGGGCAGTGTCATCTGCATGTACCCATCTTTGGGGAGCCATGTGTCGATGCTAATATGAAACGTACCTCCGCCACTGATGACGCGCCGGTTGACGAAAAGCGGGTATGGGTAAAAGTCCACCATCATCCCGGTCTCGGGATGCTTGAACGCGAGACTCCCTCCCGAGGTCAACATAAACCCTTTAGGCGTGAACCCTACAGGGATCTCCTGTGAATTAACCGTAACTGTTTGCGTCTGGCTTTCCGCAGCGGGTGTTACCTCTGCGACACGAACAGCTAACTGTATGGGAGACCGGATGGTTTTACGGTGTGGACAGTCCTTGCACAGTTCCACTGACCCAACACTGCGCAGTTGGTCGCAGGTAGTTGGGCCAATACCTTTCTCGTCTAGCTGCGCAATCTTGCTGTTGGTGGCATCCTCAGAGTATCGTGGATCGCCCTTTGACCACTCATGAATAGTTTCTTTGCCATTGTTGGTGAACCGAAGAATCTGTATCGTGGCATACCACAATGGTTCATGCACAGCACCACGCAATGACTTGACCCGCCCCAACTGCGCACAGTTCGCGGCCATCTCATCCGCATTGTATTTGCTGCGGTCCTCTTCCTGCACTGCGAGAAGGGAGTCCTTCATCGCTTCGAGGCGGCTTATGGGTGCCTGTTCTTCCTTCGGTGTGCGCGCCCCAGTGCTTTTGCAAGACTCGTCCAGCGCCTTGTAGAAGTTGTCCGCGTCGATTACCGAATTCTCTTTGAGAATCACGACGCTAAGCGGAGAACGTCCGGGCTTTTTGTTTGTAGTTCCTGGAACGCGAAGGATCGACGCCGGGTCTGTAGTGCGTGAGTGGTCTACCTTAAGGCCGGAAGTTTCCACTAGGGCACGGAACTTTGCTGCTTTCCGCCGCCATAGCGTTGCGTCAACATCCTCGTTCAAGCACCAGTAGACATGTAACCCCGCGCCGCTTCGGACGATGTACGTTGGCGAGACAAATGCGCTCGAATCGAGAAAGTTCTTTAGGGATGCTGCCGCTTCCTCAATGCTTCCATACGCTTTGTCTGACGCCTCGTCCTTCACGTCAATATCAAGCCAGAACGCCCTTGTGGTAAGAGCATTTACCTGCTTGCGGGAAGTCTCCTTGAACGTAAAGAGACCAAAGAAATAGTTGACTTCTCCAAGGGCCTGTTTGTAGACATCGTTATCGCTCCCCCAAAGATGCCGCATACCTCCCGACTGCGACTGGCGAACGACACACCTATGCCCTGCGTTAGACCCCCAAATTTTGGCGAAAAAACTCCCTACGTCTGTATCCAGCATTTTGTTTTCTTAGGGGTACGAGCAAGTTGTCGGAACCGCGAGTGGGGTTAAATGCTATCCCTTGGACGCGAGATTGTCCACGGCTACGAGCAACTTTTGCATCGCCATATCGGATGGTGCGTTGAGACCTTTCTTCCAGTTGTAAATCTGCGCACGAGTCACGCCAACCATCTTTGCAAACTCGGACACCGTGATCTTGTCAGTCACAATATACTTCTGAAAAATAATATCCAGAAGGCTGATAACGTAGGTGCTTCTCTGCGGATCTCGAACCATTTTGTTCCCCTTATTGTCGGTGCCGAGGGGATATACCCCCTCGGCGTTTGCTCTGTTAGAAGCCAAGCAGTTCACGAACCTTGGCATCCAGGTTATCGTCTTGCGACGGCGCATCAACCACTTCCGCTTCCACCGTGGCATCGGTGCCAAACCCGCCAGCACCAGTTGCGTGCGTTGCCTTACGGGGAGTCTTCTTTTGCTCCACAGGTTCCGCCTTGGGTTCAACGGCCTCTTGCACCTTGGCGGGTTCCGGGGCCTCCAGCGGCTTACGGACAAACGACGACTCCGTATCCGCGTCGCCAGATGCAAACTCCGCAATGCTGTCCTCGTCAAGACGAGCAATCACTTGCTCGATCACTTCCGCAGGGAGCGTGCCGCCGTACTGGAATTGAAGTTGCGGGAAGTCGGTATCCTCGTTGAAGGACAGCAGCGTGATGACCGTCTGCGGGTACACCCCACCGCGTGTGAGCATCTTGACATAGGTGTTCCACGCCTTGAGAGCCGTTGCGCTTACGTTGACTACATACACCTCGCCGTCGATACTCTTGGGGCTAACGACCAGCAGCCGCTTCGAGTCGGAGCACTCTTTGGCCTTTTTGCCGGTTTCGCTGACGCGAGAGCCGAACACGTTGCGCGGGCACATGACACAGGTATCACACTGTTTCTTTGTGCTTGCTGCGTGCGGCTTCACGCCGTCATTGGAAAAGCACGCCGGGGCCTCCGGCTCGGTGCCGGGGGCGTACTTCTTTTCGTACCAAGCCTTGTACACGCCGGGGTTGGCTGCGAGGACAATGACGGGAAGTTCCGCCACATTGTTTTTGCCGTCCTTGATCGTCACGGGTTCTTCGCCGGAGCGGACGATGGAAAACGAACGCTTGTTGGTGCTGATGCGCGGAAACACGCTCCCGAAGGAGGGCGTCGTCATGGTTTGTACCATGGCCCCAAGGCGGCTGTTGAGGGCCGCTACCGCATGACTCTTGATCGGAACAATGTTGCTCATTAACTTTCTCCTGATACTCGTACACCCGTTACGAACGGCGGATGCTGACCGTCTCGACACTGAAAACATTCACACCTGGAACTTCCTTACCCTCGTCGATTAAGGCGGAAGTGTTTCTGCTATTGATGTTCTTGTATAGCAACTCGTAGCGCTGATTCTTGAGAATGTATCCCAGCACAGTGTCCCAATCGGCCACACTAACCTTGCGAGACGTTTTGTGGGATACCGTAACCTTCCCCTCCGCCGTCAGCACAGACATACTCTGAAGTCCGGCCTGTTGCATCGTGGAGAGAAGGAACCCTTCCAGAACTTCTTCAGCGGCATTGATCTTCTTGATCTCCGCTTCGAGGTCACTCTTTTGCGCACGAAGCGCATAAATCTTCTCGGTGACTTCCTCGACTGTGACTTTTTTCTCGCTCATCGTTCGCTCCTCGTTCAGTTCATGTATTGCATTATACATGCAAAGCGCCTTGTGTCAACAAAAGCACCCTACAACCTGACGTTCTCTACTTATTTGCTACGGTTTTCACAGCTTCGAGAACTGCCCCTTGCATCTTCTGCCGGTGTTCAAGTCGGTAGTAAATTTCCCGCTCCACGGCACATGACGTGATATGGATGATAGTGCAGTGCTTTGTCTGCCCCTGGCGGTAGATGCGCCCGTTCGCCTGCTCGTACAACTCGTTAGAGTACACCGGCGCGTACCATATGATGCAAGCCGACCTCGTAAGGGTGATCCCATGCGCCATCGTCTTTGGGTGGGCGATGAGTAGCTTGCACGACCCATCTTGAACCGCGTCAAACAACTTTTTGCGCTCCCGCAGGGGCACGTCACCCATAATGACACCGGGGGAATACTTCTTGAACTTCTCGGCCAAGTAACGCACGACGGACTTGTATGGAGCGAACAGGATGACGGGTGTATCCGCTTCTTCAAGGATTTCCTCGACGATTTTTACCTTCTCCACGGCGGCTACTTCCGCCTCCTCGCTGTCGTCCGTGTACAGAATACCGCACGCAACTTGCAGCAGCTTGTTGGCTTTTATCCCTTCGTTTAGCGCCGTTGCTGTAGCCCCATTCGACAGTGCGACAAAGGCATCCCTGCTCAACGTCGTGTAGATTGCCTTCTGCTCCTGCGACATGGTAGCAACGCGGGTTTGGTAGGTGATACCCGGCAGGTCGATGCACTCGTCGGTCTTGAAACAAATGCTTGGGGAGAGGATACGGGCTACATGCTCTGGTGCCTCCGGCCTAGCGGTCCACGCACACATGGACAACTTGCGCATCGTCAGGTCGCGGAATGCGCCGTATGAAACCCCTCCACGGGTGCCCATAATGTCCGCTTGCTGCCATGCGTCGGTAGGCGCGTTCGGAGTGGGGGTAGCTGTCATCCACCAAACATATTTAACGTCTTTTGCCAGTGCCCTCAGTCCTTTCGCCTTGCTCGTGTTGAGTGCTCGATACGACGCCCCTTCGTCAACGATCAAAAGGTCAATGGGGAGCTTATCCTTCTGCGTGAAAACCCCCCGCTCCGGCGAGCGCGTGAACTCATGGTTTGCGAGGAATATCTGTGTCTTTGCGAAAGACGTGTGCGACTTGTCCAGTGCACGCTTGCCCGCCCCGTGAACGACGTGCATCTTGAGGTGGGGGAACATACGAAACAAGGTTCGCTCCCAGGCGTCGGGCAACGTGCTCAACGGACTAATGACCAGCACGCGGCTAATCTCCCCTATGGACAGCAGGTAGTCCGCCGCCCACAACGCCGCGAGCGTTTTCCCCGACCCAAGGCCGTTCAAACAGTATGCCCGCCTGTGGAGTGTGAAGAACGCTGCCGTGATTGACTGGTGTACCAGCGGAGTGAACCCAGGCCACTTGTATTGGTAGTGTATCGGGGAGCGGACCTTGTACCCCTTCATCCTCGCGGCCAGCGTAGTACGAAGGCTGTATGGAAGTTTGTAGTACACCTCCCCGTTTATTACCTCCTTGGTGAATTTATTTGGCGTTAAGCCTATGGAAGAAAAGAACTTTTCGTGGAGTGCGATGTTGCGGCCTTCATCGACTACCACGCCAGTCATAGCGTCGCTATGTTCGCCCATTTCTTCAAGCCCTCGATAAATTCTTCTGCATTGTCGGTAACGAAAATGGTTCCACCCGCGTCGCGGATCTCGTTATGTGCTCGCTCTTGCAGTGGCGTTATGTTCCCTAGTTTTCCCAGTGCTTTGACCTCAACACCAACAAAGCGGCCACCGAAGCAGATAACTATATCTGGCACTCCCGATTTGCCAAACACGGACCCTATGGGGGTGAACCAATACAGCTTATAACCAGCGGCACGAAGTTCCTTCAGCCCCTTAACGATCTTGGACTTTACCTTTCCTTCCGGTGTCATCGTTTTGCGCGGGAAACCCCGGCATTCATGCCGGGGAGGGATAGCGTGGCGGCGCAAGCCGCCCCTGTTCCCGCATCTCCTTTGTTGACAATGGCTATCAAGCTATGTACAGTACCATATATGAAACGGACTATATCAGTCAAGCTACTGCACGCCGCAGAACAGGCCCAAGCCTTCCGAGACTTGGCTGATACCTTTTCGGCTGCGTGCAATGTAGTGGTCTCTTACGCCAGAGATCATCGCTGCTGGAACAGAGTAGCCCTTCATCACCTTGCCTATTATTAGGTTCGAGAAGCTTTCCCACAACTTGGATCGCAGATGGCGTGTAACGCCATTCACAAAGTAGCTTCTGCCTATAAAACCCTTCAGGCAAACAAGGGAATCAAAAAAGGCGAGCCGGTCCCCTTGATTCAGTTCAGTCCGAAGTCCGTGCATTTTGACAAAAGAACCTACTCTACCAAGGAAGATAAACTTTCTCTTTTCACCCTGAACGGTCGAGTAATCGTGCCGTTCATCATGGGTAAGCACCAGCAAAACCTTTTCAACCAAGGCTCTGCCACCGAAGCGGAGTTGATTTGCAAAAAAGGACAATGGTTTTTCAATCTTGTCCTTGATGTGCCCGATCCAACGCCAGTTTCTGGAAGCAAGGTTATGGGGATTGATGTTGGTGAGAATAACATCGCGGCCACTTCCAGCGGTCGAGTGTTTGATGGTGGAAAATTGCGATATGACCGGGACAAGTACCTGTCCCATCGGCGGCGTCTCCAGTCCAACGGTTCCCAAAGCGCAAAGCAACGCCTTCGGAAAATCTCTGGCAAGGAACGTCGTCACGTCGCGCATGTGAATCACTGTATCTCCAAGGCCGTTGTGACTGAGGCCGTATCTTGTGGTGCCAGCGAAATCCGGCTCGAAGACTTGACCCGTATCCGTGACAGGATCAAGGCAGGCGATAGAGTTCGGGCGCGGCTGCACCGCTGGGCGTGGCGTCAGTTGCAAGACTTTGTGGCCTACAAGGCGCAAGGCGTTGGAATAACCGTGAATTACGTGAACCCGGCATACACGAGCCAGACGTGCTCTGTATGCCATGAATTGGGTAAGCGGGTGAAGAATCACTTTATTTGCTCCCATTGTGGTAACGTGGCGCACTCGGACATTAACGGTGCCCGAAACATTGCTGCGTTTGCTGAAGTATTGACTCCAGCAAGGGGTGCCGTAAACCGCCCTAATGTTCACTCAGGTTCTCCTGCGTAGAATAAAGCTCCGGCCTTCAGGCCGGGGTTGTTTACGTCCTCCTCCTTTTACCTGCTCGGTTCTTTATACGAAACACAACTTTTCACAGGGCACCACCCGCGACACAAGCCGCTAGGCTTCATCGGAAAATTCCCCGCCTCCACATGCGCCCGGACCACCGACACCCGGTCCTCTACCTCCGCGATCAACGAGGGCAAGTCGGTGCGTTCAAACACTCTGTCCGTCGTCTGCTCGTACTTCAGCCATACATAAGACGCCTTGACCTTCTCCAACTGCGGGTACATGGCAAACGCTGCGACGGTGAAAATCTGCATCTGCTTGAAGTCATCCTTCATCTTCCCCGTTTTGTAGTCAACCAGCAATGCGCGGTTTCCGTTAATGGCCCCGTAGTCGATAACCCCCCGCAGCGCGGCGTCTGTGCTATAGAAGTCTGTCGGTTTGTAGTCTGCGGTAAGGCCAAACTTGTTCTCTGCAAACGTCCCCCCTTCCCAGTTCCTCGTCGCGTCGATGATCTTTGCACCAAAGGCGCAAATGTCCTGTTTGACCGGGGAACCGACTGTAGCGTAATCCTCTAGTTCCTTGTGGACCTTGCTCCCCCATAGCGTCTCCTCCGTGTCCTCTCTGGAAACATCTTTGAGGATGTAGATATGCTCGAACTGCTTGGGGCAAGTCTCAAACACAGAGAGCGCCGAATGGGAGAAGGTTTTCAAAGCAGGCCCCAAATGAATCGGCAAAGGTCAATGAACCCCCACACAAGACAGGTGGCAAGGAAAGCGGCGAACACAAAAAACTTCGTTGCAGAACCTTCGACGGAAAACATCATGGCAATACCCTCCAGAACCAGATGGAAAGACCAACAACAAAAAAGGCTAACCCGGCCAAAAACAAGGCGCCCCCGAAAAGATCCAAACGTGTAATAGCTCTGGAATCTGCGTTGCTCAATACGAGCAAAAACCCAAAGACTAGGAAAACAAATCCAATCGCAACCATGTCAGCCTCCTAGAAAACAAGTCCAAGTGCTTGTGCGATACGGACTGCGTGATCTGCCTGATGTGCTGCGTCAGACAAGGCGTTGTGCTGGTACATGTTTTTGGGTTCTTGGACACCCTTCTCCGCTCCGAGAGCCTTGAGCGTGCGGTAGCAGCGCGAGTTGTAATACTTCCAAGGAACCTGAATGCCGAACCGTTCGAGAGCCGTTGCCAGGATGGGTTCATCAAACGACGCGCCGTTGCCCCAAACCTTGAGGTCATCTGTGCAATTCTCTCCGAGAAAAGACAGAAGGGAAGAAAATGCCGTCCGTGCGGAAGTACCGCCAATATCACATCGTTGCAAAAGATGATTCTGTGCAGTCTGCTTCTCCCACCACTCCAGTGTGCTTTTCTGCGAAATGAGGAACTGACGCGAACTCGGGGTATTGATCTCCGTATAAAACGTGTTGTAACTGACCCCGGTGGAGTCAAACGGCACTGCCCCGATAGAAAGGATGATACTTCCTGGCATCGTTCCAAGAGTTTCCAGGTCGATCATCACATTCTTGAACTTCTTCAAAATTTGTTTATCTGAAAGCACGGATTATCTCCTTTTATCTACAGTGTTGATAAATTCGAGTAAATCTACTTGCCGTCCCGCTCGAAGATCGCCTGACGAAGATAAACACACAAGTCCAGTGCCTCCTCGTAGGCGTCTCGCAGTACATCCCGCCCGTTGTGGGGTTGTAAGCCTACACCATATTTTGCCCTGCCGAACTCGTTTCGATCCCCCATATCCTTCACGACGAGCGGCCAAACTTCCGGGTAAGAGTTTTTGACGGGGGCTGGTTGCGCGTTCTTGTCCATTTCATTCCTCCGTCGCACGACAGTCATCACACCGTTGAAGCCATCCGTCTTTTTCTGTAAGGGGTGTGGAAAGGTCGTTACTATTTTTGTCAGGGAAAAGAATACACACATGTTTAGAGGTAGCTTTGTTGATCCCCACAAACTGGCAAAGTTGTTTTTTCTCATTTGCGCAGGTCATAGGGCCGCAGTTGATTTCGATTTTCACGGTTCGTACGGTCATTTTTCACTCCTCTGCCGCTACATTAGAAACACGTTCCCATTCATCACTCGGCATACCGCCTTGTATAACTTGCTCGACCCATTGCTTGGCATACAGACGATGAACTTCATTCACCAAAAAACCCATCCACTGCGGGATTGAAGGGTGTGGGACGCCAAGAACCCCGGTTAATGTCGCCGCATGTCTCCGCAATGTACACTCGCCAATCTCCCCTTTTTCTTCAAACCGATCGAAGTCATTCATCATGGCGACACGCTCGGCGTCGCTCAGGCTTTCCACATACTCCCTCACATTGTCCATCTTTCACTCCCCCACATCCAATGCGAATTTCCCCGGCTCCCAGCAAAGCGGCGGCAATTTCGCGATCTCTCGATTCGCTTCCTCCGCAATGTCAAACAGAGCGGGCGGCAAGTCTAGATCGTCGGGGAGGTCGTCACTCCACATTGACGTGTCTATCGGCGACGCAAACACCGGCTTGCAGATTACGAGGCGCAGGTCTGCGAGCGACTCGCCCTCGTCGAGAGAATCTTCGGCACTACACACGTCGACAAAATACTCATCACGCGCCTCGGAGTAGATCATCGCCACGCCGTCCCACCTAGCTTTTGGGAGTGCGTCATACCGTTTCTGCTCCCGTATTGCCTCGCAAGACCCGCACACCGTGCGATGTTTCGACGTGAGAGCACCGCAATCCTTACACCTGACATGCGTACACCCATCGTACCTAGCCGCCATTTCGTCGAAGTACACTCGCCCGTTGCGCGACTTCCAGACCGTTACAGTTACTAGTTCAGCAGCCTCGGGGGAATCTCTCAGGATCACCGTGTCATTGTTCGCATTTTCCATTTTCACTCCCCCGCCGCGCGCTCGGCGGCTTCGATGAGACGTTCCCATTCGTCGTCGGTCAGGACGCCATGGATAACCGCTTTTCTCAGGGAGTCAGCTACGAGTTCACCGCTAAATGTTTCGTGGCCCCGCGCTTTGAGTACAATCTTTTTGATCTCAAACTCCGCCCCCTCTGGCGGGTAGCAGTCCTCGGGTGGTCCATAGGTTCGGCCCGGATCGCTGGGAGTGAAAACGCCAAACACTTCAGCTTCCCACTCACCCAGCGCGCCGAGGTCGAAGGTCCAAGGGAAAGTGACGTTGACAGCATGACGGCTCATTTTGATTCTCCTATAAATTACTTATCAAACGCAGTCTGCGTACCATCCAACTTCATTTCTCCATTAGGAATCAATCTCCTTCGTCTCTCCAGAAAACTCGTACTTTTCTTCCGCAGTCATCACACTCCCCTTTCACTTTTCCGCATATGAATCCGCAATCTCGACCTTCACATCTAACGGGAACCCCACCGCCCATTCGCGCTCTCGGACCATCGCCTCTTTAACGAGCTTCGCAACGTCCTGTGCTTCATCTTCGCGTGCCAGAAACACCAACTCGTCGTGCACCGACCACACAGGAGTCGTTCGAGGAAGCCCATAGTCCAAACAATCCTCCCACGCTGCGGCCATCACGTTACGAGCAATAGCCTGGGTTATGTTCTCGACGATCTTCCCGCCGTAGGTGTACTTCGTTTCTCCGGCAAGGGTATAAACAAAGTTCCCACTGTCCTCGCTTTGGCGAAGGTTGTGATAAACGAGCTTGGTGCCGCCCGGTAAATGCAGAATACACCCGTCACCCTCGTCTGTAAAGTTAACGTGCTCCCCGATAGACCCTGACCCTACACGAACAAGGCGCTTAGGCGACGCCTGACCCCAAAAGTCCGTGATCGCAGGGCGCTCTGCTCGATACGTCGAAACAATCTGGTCGCAAGCGGCGAAATGCCACAGCAGGTCTGGGTTCCGCTCAAGCAAAAACGCATACCCATCGAACTTGTCCCGGTTATCCGTGTACAACTTGCGCAACTTCTCCTTAATCACTGAACAGTCGGAAACAATCGAGTGCGCCTGCTCCGGCGAGAACGTAAAAATAGTGCCAAGAGCGCCTAGGCGAAGAACCGCTTCCAAGGCTGACCATCCAGCACCGTACCCAAGGGCAAGAATCTGCGCTTTACCCACAAACCGTTTTATCTTGTCCGGCTTGCCGTCCGGCCCAATCACGTCACTCCACAACTTGCTCGCTGCATCGACATAAACATCCTCCCCGTTATGAAACAAGGTGAGCAGTTCTTGATCCCCCGCCTCCCACGCAAGACCTCGGGCCTCGATAGCGGAGAAGTCGGCTATGACCAGTTTGTACCCGTCCGGGGGGATGACAGACTCTCGTAGCACCGAGTTTCGCGGTAGGTTCTGTGCATTCATCTTGTTGCCGCCGGAGAACCGTAACGTCTGCTGTGCCCCGGCGTAGTTCAAGTAGATAGGCAACCCACCGCACTGCTCGTTGACCGTCGCAAACCGCTGCGACCGCGTTGCCCGTATGGTGCTAGACGCATCCCGCTTAAGAACAAGTAGCTGCCCGATAGGGGTTCCCTCGTATGCCTCAATCAACTTCACAAACTTGTCGTCGCCTTTAGCGAACGCCTGGGTGACTTTCCCCGTCCGTTTACTCACCTTCGTCGGAGTAGCTACGCCTAGCCGGGTAAGCAGGTCGGAAAACTTGCTTCTGGAACGCACCGTATTAAGTAGCTCCGCTACAGGCAGACCGACGAAATCGGCCATCTCCCGGTACGACTCCTGCGCCTTGTACTTCTCCTCCAGGATCGCTTTATCCAGCTTCGCACCGTCCAACTTCAGTTGCGGCACGACTAGCTTCATCGTCGCGTCGATGAGACGCATTTCCCGCCGCAGTACCCCTTCATGAAAAAGCCCTCGATACTTCGCCAACATCTTTTTGAAAAGATGTAGCGTGATCGTCGCGTCATTGATTGCGTACTCAACCACCCGCTGCTTCAACTCGCCTTCCAGCGTCACCACACCTTTGAAGTCCGCTATAGCGCTCCCCTTCTCCCCCACCCCGTACACCGTTGCCAGATGGTCTAAGTCCAAACCGGGCTGAATGAACCCGTCGTACAAACGAGCGAGGGCCAGGGTGTCGATGATCTTCCTCGGGACGAACCCATAGACGAAATACATCACGGACACGTCGAACTGTGCATTGTGAAACAGAAACGTATCGTCCTTGTGCGCGGAGAGAAACGCAGGAATGTCGGCATGATCCAACCACCCTGAGTCCCCCCCGTCCACCACATACGCCGCGCCGTGAACGTGAAAATCCTTGTGAAATATGTAGTCCGTGTACGAGAGCGTAGTCAGGGAACAGTTCGCCGCGTAGTACGACTCGTAGTCGAAGGAAATCAGCACCGGGACCACCCCTTTCCTTTTTGTTTCACAATTCCTTTCGGAACCCACGGCGGGACGATGACATCGACATTAACGCTCTTAAACTCTTTTTTGTATGCCTCAGTGGAACCGCCGTGTTCTCTACGCGCTGCCTTGATCTTCGCACGACGTTCACTCGCCACGGAGATACTTTTGGGGGCCATACCGTAGTTTTCGGACCCTGGGCCAAACTGATTTGGCGCGTTGCACATTGGGCATGGGGTGGAAAACGTGAGTACGTTGTGCTTGTCGAACGGGTAAACGTACCCACACTCAAGGCAGTTCAAAAACTTCGCCCCTCTATTTGCCGCTTCGCTCATTTTTTAACTCCTTCACACACACATAAAACACATCTTCACTCACCATCCCCTTCTTTACCTCTCCAATCGTTGAAAGCAGCGCGATAGCTTCATCCTTCGACAAATTTTCTGCAACCACATGTTCACCCCTTCCGACTCGGTACTGCCTCTTTGCATAAAACTGGGTTATATAGAATGGGAATTTCGTCACACACCAGTCCCTAGCTTCTTCGTTCATTTTTCACCCCCCACATTCGCATGTACAGAAAACTCATCTTCACTCCACGACTTTACCTCTCCAATCGTCGCAAGCATCGCAAGGGCTTCCTCCCTCGTTAAATTTTCCGCGATAGCTTTCTCCAGGAATGTAGTACTATTTTTGTGTTGCGCGTAAAAGTATTTGTCAGCGGCAATAAACTTCGTCACACACCAGTCCCTTGGCTCTTCGCTCATTTCTTCATCTCCGCATAAAAGCAGTTACCGCCACTCCCAAACTTCTTAACTTCCCCCATCGTAGCGAGCATAGCTAGGGCTTCCTCCTTCGTAAGACCCTCCTGAAGCAACAACTCGCCCGCCATGCGAATAGTCTGATGTTGTGCGTACACGGTTTCTTGACTTCTGCTTATCATAATTTCCCAATCCCCAGGTTCTTCGTTCATTTTTCACTCCAATCCAACTTATCAACAGTGTTGATAAATACCTTCTTCCTTCACGCGCCTAGCCGTCTCCGCTTCAATCTCATCGTACAGCGTTTCTAGACGGCTGCGGGTCCGCTCGATTTCTCTCAACTGCGGATGCCGAGCATAACGGTCCTTCGTGTTTTGCTTCTCCAGGGCCATGACGAACTCACGAGTAAATACTTTCATTTCTTCACTCCTAATCGAACACATAAAATTCATCTTCACGCCACGCGGGGTTTTCTACCTCCCCAATCGTAGCGAGCAGCGCAACAGCTTCACCCTTCGATAAATTTTCTGCAATAACCCGTTCGCTTGTACCAACACGCACCTTTTTCTTTGCATAAAAGTGCCGGTCAGAGAATGGGTATTTCGTCACACACCAGTCCCTAGGTTCTTCGCTCATTTCTTCACCCGCACATAAAAATAATCTAATCCAGCTACAAACCTCTCGACTTCTCCCATCGTCGCAAGTACCGCAAGGGCTTCCTCCCTCGTCAGACCATCCTGAATTATTGTTTCTATACTTAAACGTGCCTTATTGCTCTGCACATACACAACTTCTAGATCACTTCGTATTGAAACCTCCCAATCCCTAGCTTCTTCCTCCATACACCCCCCTACACAAACATACCCAGCAAGCTATCAACCTTAGTCTTGACCGATGCGCGAAATGCCGTGTCTTTGCGAAGGTCCACAGGATCAACACCCAAAAACATACTCTCAACTTGCTTGCGCATGTCCTCAAGCTGCTGGTCATTGGTGATGTTAAGGCTAGTCAGGACGCCGCACAACTCAAGCGCGTTCTCCACCATCGAGTCGCGGAAGATCGTTTTCTCCCCACCAAGGCGATTGCTGATGTGCGACAGGCAGTCGTGAAGGCGACCCCATGCGTCTTTCATCGCCCCCTCCACCCGCGCTTGGGTCGTGCGCTCATAGGTGTTTTTAAGCGCCTCCATCGCCTGCTCGCCCACGTCGATACGAAAATCCCCCGCCACGGGCAGCGGAGAGCACGCTACGGAAAAGTTGAACTTGCGCCGCACCCCTTCGACGGTCGGATACTCGTTAATGTCGAACATGACGCCAAGCTCGCGCTCCGCCTCCAGGATGAGCCGAGGGTACTCCTGCAAGAACACGTCAACGAGCCCGGCAAACTTCTGCTCGAAGTCGCTTACCTTCTGCATGTAGGTGTTGAACCCCTTAACCGGAAGGATACGCGCCCCGCTGTCGCTCCACGGTAGCGTGTTTTTGTAGTGCCACTGGCGAATGGCCGCTACATTCGTCATGATCTCCTCAAGTTCATGGGAACCTGCCAAAAGATGTTTGTTGTAATTCCCCGCCTTTCTGGATGCTTGCTTTGACTGCGCCACTTCCTCGGAAACGCTACGGTCGTAGCGACGGGCACTCCACACGCTGATGTTGAGTTCAACAAGAACCGCGCTGTTTTGGATCATTTCATTTCTCCTAACTACCAACCACATGAACAAAAACATCCACGCCCTTATACTTAAACCATCTCCCGTTTCCAATACTACTAACCATGCACACGGCTTCCTCCTTGGATAGCCCAGAAACCAAAAGCATTTCATTAGTTACAAGATTGGTACCTTCCGGCTGCGCTATGTACCTTTCTTCTGTTTTGCTACTTATCTTCGTCACAATCCATTCTTCTTCCATTTTCATCCCCCCACAGGCCAAATCACCCTATAGCACCCCTCACAAAGTAGCTCCGGGGGGCCGATAGACGTAAGCATCGCCAATGCCTCCTGCATACTCACCCCTTGCGTAAGGACAATCTCCGGCGGTGCGCGACAAAATGTTTCCTCCTGTGCGTAATACTCCACCTCTTTCTCGAAAAGCCCCTCAGTTTCCTTCTTCGTCACGCACCATTTCATTTCTGGCATCTTCTCGCTCCATAGAGTTATCAGGTTCAAACATTTGAACCAGCCTGTAATCCGCTTCACTCACACCATAAATCAGCCCGGACCTTGTATACAGCGGGTACACATCCGCCGACTCGAAGGCAATCAATACCTCCTCCGTAGTAAGCCCCTCCCCTTCTGTATACAGCGCGGACAGGTGCGCACCGAGCATCACAATCTTCCATTTGTGCCTGAAACGCTTTGGTGCGTAGGTCGAAACAGGTACCTCCTTAAACAGCATTCCCTTCGGCTCATATAGAACTAGCGCCGCACGAGACACGGATAAATGGAGAACCTGCCACCATGAACGCAACAACGTCTCGAACTCGCCCATGTCACCCCTCCCCGATATAAAGCCCCCGCCCTGCTGTGGGAGTGACGCCCTTGGAAGTGACGCCGTAGAGCACCGGACAGCCGAACTTGTCCGCCCCATACCATCCTTCGACATACCCATCGGTCAGGATAATTACAGCGCACGGGTCGATCCCGCTCTTGCGAAGCTCCGCCACCTTGCCCACCACGCTGTGCATATGTGTCCCACCACTGTCTGCCGGTCGTGTTGAGTTGATCATCCCTTCATAGTCGCCGGGGAAGTACGTTTCATGCCCCGCAATGCCACTCCCCCAGTAGAGAAGATCGACCCGCTCCGGGAATACGACGTTGCACACATAAACAACTTCAGACAAGAACCGGGTAAGCTCGTCTCCCCCGATAGACCCTGACGTGTCCACACCGATAACGAGAGGCCCGACCGACTCCGACACCATCGACGGCAGGTACACGTCCTGATGTACCCACTTGCGGGAAGGCTTTTTCCACGTCGAGGAATCCGTGCCCATCATCACGCTTTTGACGAACTCACATAGCTCATCCTCCCACTTCACCTTCGGGGCAAGCATTTCCTCAAGCTCGCGGATACCTGTCGCATTGCCGTTGCCCAACATCTTTGCGCGCATGGACCCCTGGCGCATCGCCTCCTCGATTTGCTCCTCCACCTGCTCCGTGATTTCCTGGCTGTTCTCCCAATCATGCTCGTCAAACCCGCCCCCGCCTTCCCCCTGCTGCGCCTTCTTCAAAAGGTCGAACACTTGCTTGGCACTCATGCCTTTGAATCGAGGGTCACAGCAACCCCCTTCCGGCAACGAAACGTCAGCCCCGGTTGGGTCAGAATCCTGGATGAGAAGGTTGATGACGTGATCACACGCCATATTCGCCAACTTGTGGTTTTCCTCGTAAAGATGTTTCCAGATCACAAGGTGCTTGAACCCCTTGTGCATGTTCTCGTGCAGAACCAAGCCACGAAGTTGCTGTTGCGTAAGCTCGTCGATAAAGTCGGGGTTGTACTCGGTGTTGAACCCATCCGTGCGAGCGGTAGGGACCTTCTTGGAAATTTTGGTTTCGCCGAGCAGCATCAGCCCCGAGAAAAGCGCATAGCGCGGGTCATTCATAAGGAACACGTTCGCCTTGCGCAGCTTTTGTTCCGGGGTGAGGGTCTTTCCAATTACTTCGGTCATGGCTACTTCTCCTTATAGGTTCACTTACTTCAAATTTACTTCATCTCCGCATAAAAGCAGTTACCGCCACTCCCAAACTTCTTAACTTCCCCCATCGTAGCGAGCATAGCTAGGGCTTCCTCCTTCGTAAGACCCTCCTGAAGCAACAACTCGCCCGCCATGCGAATAGTCTGATGTTGTGCGTACACGGTTTCTTGACTTCTGCTTGACACAACCTCCCAGTCCCTCGGTTCCTCATTCATTTCTTCACCTGTACAAAAAAGCAATTATCAGTAACCCTCCCATAAGGAGTAACTTCCCCCATCGTCGCCAGCAGCGCCAACGCCTCCTCTTTTGTAAGGTTTTCCGCGATAGGAGTCTCATTTCCATATCGGCACCCTACCTTTTGCGCAAAGATGGAACTATGAAATGCTAAAGACTCCCGTGCACCAAAAGCTACCTCCCAGTTCCTCAGTTCTTCATTCATTTCTTCGCTCCTTCACTCTCGCTCCATGCCCAAAACGCGGAACCGTCCAAGGCTTTATGTACCAAGCCAATAGTCGAAAGGAACGCAATGGATTCATCCTCGGTTAAGCCATCCGCAATGACCGTTTCCAGCGGGGCTAGATCCATGCCTGAGCACTGTGCAAAAAACGGGGTTGTCGGGCCTGCATAGCTTATCTTCCACGTTCGTTCTTCGATCTCGTTCATTTTGTACCTCCTGGCAGCCTAACGTACCACGAGGGCACTCCCATAAAAGGAACATTGCTCCGTGGCATCAAAAGCCCGAATGCCGAATGGGTATCGAGATTGATTACCGCCGCATGGTCGCCGTTGTGTGCCACATGTATAAACGAAGTACCTTTATTACGCTTGCGCAGCAACTTAGCCGCCCTCTCGAACATGGAAAGATAATTTGGGTCGAACTGTGCAGTCTGCCCGGAGCACGTCTGCGGAACGACTCTTGCCAAGTCCGGGTACTCCTCTGCAGACGGGGTGAATTGATGCCCCCCTAGTGCCCAAACCCCGTCAATAGATACAAGGGGCACAAGATTTCCATCGCCAGTATCCAAAGCAGCCTTCACGTCGATAGCGTTAATGGATACATTTAGGCCACCCTCTGCTCCTGGACCACGAAACGCCACGTTCTCGTATGTATTTCTACCGATGAGCGCAGCGTGCCCGTTTGTCGATTCCGTAATCACTGTAGGGCCATTGCTGTAAACATGTACACAGCGCAACCGTTCCCTGGAATCTATCTCGTTTACTACGAAAAGCAACGCGGCTTTCAACAACGGAGCGTCGAGATAAAAAGTACAGTCATTCATGATTTTTCCTTTGTTTACTTCACTCTACCCCCCAATTCACCGCGTGAATGTCCAAGCATTCCGAGTCATGACCTCGATATATGCACGGTTGCCACCGATCCACGGCTTGGCGAGGAGCATGGGGGCTTTGCCAATCGACAGGCAGAACAGCGCGACAAGTTCCGGCTCCAACCGCTCCAAGTACTTCATCCACTGGTCCATCTCCCGCTTCTTCTCATCGAGGTTCACCGAGCTAACGTTCCCCTGGGACACACGCTGCACCGCGTTACGCACGAGCATGGTACGGACGATAGGCGACTCGGGCACGGGGGCTTTGTCGGGGGCTTGAATGATGGTCGTCCACTGGGGCATCTGGTCACCAAACGAAATGAACGTCGCCATGTCCGCCGCCGCGCTGCGCCCCACACACCCGGAAAGAAGTTCTGCCGTGACGTGCGTACCGAGCGTAGCCCGTTGCTTAACGATGTTACTCGCTGCTTCAAGCGACCGGGGAGTTACGAACGCATTGGCCCCCGTGGTACGCGGGTCGAAGATGTAGGGGTTCTTCTCGCCTGCGGCAAGTGACGTGTAGCTGGCGAGCACCTGCGGAAACGCTTCGACGAAGGCCAGAACCTCGGGCGCAACGTCCGCGTACAGCGCCCACTCGCACCACTGTTCGACGGTCGGCTTGTCGATATTCACGATCACCATACGATTGCGCGCATGGGCTTCGATCTTGTCCCCCACCCCGTCCGACGAAAGGTTTGTCGTTGCGAACACGATGGACCCCTCGGGGAGTACCACGTCACCAATCCGATGTTCCAGCAGGAGGGTCAGGAGGACATTCTGCACAGGCCGAGCGGCTTTGCCCAGTTCATCGAGCATCACCACGACGGGCTTTCCCTCATGCGCACGGAATCGGGCGTTTGGAGCGAAGCGAGTGACCTTTTTTGCGCCGGTGTCGTTGTAGGTGTCGTTTGTATCGTCGATGCTGACGACGAAGGGGAGTGCGAAGTCTCCGAGGTCCAGTTGCGCGCAGTCGATGTAGGAAATGTTGTGCGTGTCGGAGAGCTGCTTTTTGAGCATCTTGAGCACGGACGACTTGCCGATGCCCGGCTCGCCTTGGGCGAGGATCGTATTGGTTGCGCCGATGGTCAGGACGGAATTGGCGAATTGGGTCAAGTTCATGATATTTCCTTTGCTTGGTTTGGACGATTTATCTACATTGTTGATAAATTTGATGCTTTTGATTGATTCGGTTGTTTATTGATACCCCTAGTTCAGTAAGAAGTAGTAATGATCTTCAGAACCGCGCATATAATTCGCCTCCCCGAAACTACACAACAAAGAAAAAGCCTCCTGCTCGGTCAAACCTTCTGCCAATATCTTTTCAGATGGAAGATTTTGTTTGCTCCTCTGTGCATAGTAGGAGACTCGATTCGATTCTCCGCCGAAATCTTCCATAACCACGTTCCAGTCTCTTTCTTCATTCATGGTTCACCCGCCACATCACGGCACTGTACAAAGTACAAACCTCCAGAAGCGGACGTTCGCCACCTTGCCTCCCCGAACGTACTTATCAGGGCATGGGCTTCTCGCTCGGTCAAATCTTGGGCAAGTATCTTTTCGGATTGCAGATTCTCTGATTTCCGCTGTGCATAGTATGTAATCCGACCTGAATAGTCCACGAAGGTCGCCATAACCACGTTCCAATCTCTTTCTTCATTCATGGTTCACCCCTTCCCTCTCTTTTTTCGTTCATGGTTCACCCCTTCAATCCCACCCGTACACGCTCGCCAGCAGCCATTTGATTTTCGCCCCCTCGGGGAGCGTGCGGTCGCTATCCTGCAAGCGCGGGCCTTTGTACTGGCCGATGAGGAACCGATCCCCTGGCTTGAGCGCGATGGACTGCCGGTCGGGGCTGATTGGTACGCCTAGCATGTCGGAGAACACTCTGGCCATCGGCTCGTGATTGATACAGGACACGATCTTTTCACGCGAGGCAAGGTCTGCCGCTTGGTTTAGCGTCACTTCTTCTACTTCAATAGCTACCGGGAATGCGTCGAGCATTCCAAAAGAAAAGGTGTTGGAGATAATCATGATGGTTCCTTTGCCGCTCGGTTGAGCGTCACTTGTTGGTTTAGTTTTGGTTGACGTTTGTATTGTACTTTGTTCCAGCTTTTATACCCCCTACACCCTCGCCACGAACACGAACAAAAGAAAGAGTGCCGCGAGGAGGTAGACCCAGATCCACCCCATGAATATCCGCCCATTGTCAAAGCACTTACCAGCCTCGGAGAAAAGTACGAGGATCATAAAAAACTGGGCGAAAAGGACGAAGAAGTGGAACAGGTGGTGGGAGTAGTTGAATAGGTTGTGTACTGTTTGGTTCATGGTTTTCTCCTTTACTTGTTTTGTTCGTCTACTGCTTCGCTTGCCTTCATTTGCTTCACTTTCGTCATTTCCTTCTCCATTTATCTACATTGTTGATAAATCCCGCCCTCTTCCTCACTACACACTAACTACTTACAATTTCCCACTTAATACTTATATTATACACTTGTTTTCCTTCTGTGTCAAATGGGTTCTCCGCTCATCTCTCCACCCTCATCTCCGGCTTCTGCGTCCTGTTCCACTTCGTCCTGTTCCACTTCGCCGTCTTTTACATCGTTCCTTTTTTCTCCGTAGCAGTAGTGGTCGGAGGTTAGATCGAGGTCGGAGCGGACGAAACGGAACTGGGGGTATGCACTTTGGATGGACGAAAGGACCGTTTTTGGGTTGATTGGTTGGAATTTCCTATGCAGGTCGGCGGGGTAGGGGGCGATTTTTGGATCCCAGCCGATGGATTTGCCCCGTGCGGCCAATAGGCGCGAAGGGTAGAGATGAAAGTGGGCCAGGGTCATAGAGAGTTTCGCCACGTCGGTAGCGCCGAGAATGTCGGTGAGGAGAGCAAATGCAGCGCGGTCCTTTATGCCCCAGCCGACAAGGGGGAGGTTGGTGGGGTTCTCGTAGGTGGCGAGGTCGATATAGGTGCGGAACTGCTTCATGGGGTAAGAGGGAGGGGGAAGCGCGGCGTAGCGGCCAGTGGGGACGATAAAGAAACTTTTCGTGAATTTGTAGATTGGGAGGAGGAGATTGCCTTCGTGTAGTTCCGGGATTGGGATTCCACCAGGAAGGGCGAGGGAGGTATGTGCGGCGTGGGCGGCACGGAGAATGTCGTGGGGGGTGGTTGGGGTGCCAGTGGGTGCATGGGGGGAGGTTGGTTCTTCGTTTTCCGTAAGGATGTTTGTATTTGGTTGGGAGGCGGGTTCACCGGCTTGGATCCAGTCGGTGTAGATGGAGGTGAGTTCGGGGCATACGTCGGCGGCTAGGCGGGGGGCGATGGACCCTAGGGGGGCGAATAGGTCGTGGACGTTGTCCGAGTGGGAGAAAAAGATCGGCATAGGGGAGTAGGGGGTGAATACGTCCTTTAGGTGGATGCGGGGCAGGGATGGCATGTTGCCAGCGAGGATGGCGAAAAAGTGGGCGTGGCGGGCACGGACAAGGGGGATGGTGGATTCGAGGTAGGCGAAGGGCGTGGCGTAACCGCCAAGGGCCTCAGGAGCGGCGGGGGGCTGGGGGTAGCGGTATAGGAGACGGGGCGTGCCACGAGAGTCGCCTAGGGGGGCTATGAGGGCGGGGACGGGTACTCCGGATAGGTGCGGTGCATGGGGGGTGCCAGCGAAGTGAAGAAGGTCGATGGAGATGCGGGCGGCGTCAGCGGGGGGGAGAGTAACGAGGTTCGAGTGCATGTTTAGGACTCCTGTTTGCCGCTCGGTCGAGCGTCACTTGGGTGGACAAAAAATAGGCAGTGGATCGAGGAAAAGCCCTGTGGGGTGTAAAGTCGTACGCAATTGTATAGGAAATCCACGGAAACAAGAGGCAGAAATGGACTTCGAGGTGAAAAATGAATTTGCGGCGAAAAATCGCCAAGCGCGCCTTGTCCGGAAGGTGTAAATATTTATGCATTCATTACCTATTATACGTATATAAATATACATTTATAGGGTTGATATGTATGTGCGCCTGGGGAAAAGTGGGAAAAAGGGCCTGTTTTTGGGGGCAAAGTGGGAGATGAAAATTTAGCCCTTAAAAATCAATGGCTTGGCTGGGGGCTGGCTGGGTTTCATTTTCTGCATTTTTCGCTTGGGTTTTTGGCTTTTGCCTGGAAATTTTGCATGCAAATGAGATGGGGCCGAAGTCATTTGTTTTTTGGCTGTTTTTCGTTACATTTTGTTACAAATAGGCTGTCATAATATCACGACGTGATGTATTTTTTGCGCGAAAACAACAGAAAATGTAAAGAATTATACGTTTTTACCTGCGAAAATTTCCCACCACAAAAAATTGTTATACAGGCATTTTCATTTGTCGTTTTTCGGCCTGTTTTTGCCTGTTTTTTCGCGTGACCCGAGAATTTTTTAAGCTCCGGCGGGGGCGAAAATTTTGCGAATTTTCGATGGAAATTCGATTTTGCATGCAAATGAGATTTCGCTTTTTCATTTGCTTGACATTTTGTATATTTTTATACGCATTTTCGTATAGTTTTATACACATGTTTTGCAAATGACATTGCCCCCATCTCATTTGCTTGCAGAAAAACGGGGAAATTCGGATACAAATGACATCGGGGGGGTGCGATTTGAATAACATTGCCCATAGTAGTGTCATTACTTATACATTTATGTCCCAAGCTGTTAACTTTTATTCACTTCGCATCCAAGCCTGTCAAAATTCGTTGTTACAATTTCGAGGGCGAAGTGTCACTTTTCTGAAGAAGTCTTAAGAAAAGGGGGGGTTTGTATAATTATGACAAAACCTAAAAAGTGTAGGGTCAATGTCATTTGTAAGAGTTTTCCGCTGAGCGCGTGAAAATCGGTGAATTTATACGCGGGGGGGCGACGCTGTATAGCGAAATTACATCATGCCGTGATGTAATTTACAAATGACATTTGAGAAAGCTGAATGAGAATGTCCAGGACAAAAAACGGCTTTGTCCAGGGGGAAAGGCGGGGGGCCGAGCGTAGGGGGGGGATCGGAATGAGAATCATTCCGGGCATGGAGCGGGACGAAAAAAATCCCGCCGATGGGCAGCGTGCGCGGCACGCAGCTGAGGCGGGATTGAAAGGGGCGGGGGATGTTACGCGGCGGCGGGTTCGGCCTTCGGTGCCTTGACGTTTTTCGACAGTCCCTTGACGATCCGTTCGGCCTCGGCGACGTTCCCGGCCAGTATCGCTTCTGCGCCCAAAAGAAACTGCACCACGTTCACCATGTCAACGTTCTCGGGCGGGTTCTCGCATTCCCGTGCAAGGCGGATCGCGTCTACCACGCGAGTAAGGGTACCCTGGAAAAGGTCGCGCTGGATTTCTTCCGGCGTTGGCATCCTTTGCTGCACGGTTTCACTTTCCGTCGCTTCGGGCGCCACCTCGCTCGGCGCCTTGCTCGTGGTCGCCTTGGCCGTCTGCGCTCCCTTCTCAGTCTTGGCGGGCGGGAAGGCGTAGTCCAGCAAGCGGGTCCAGTAGACCGAGATTTTGGACCGGGCCGCGAGTTTCGCCGCACGTGCTTGCATTGCCTTGTCGCTCTTGTCATCGCGCTCGATTTTGACGCTCAGCACGTTATCCGCACCGATGGCAGTACGAATCCAGCCTTCGATCGCTTCCTTTTGCTCGACCATCGCATCACGGGTAACAAACAGGGCAGCGCATTCGGTTCCCGCTTCGCGCAGTTTCGTGCCAGCGCGCTCATTCGCGCGGATCGCGCCGATTACGTCTTTTTGCACGGTTTGCAGGGTAAGGGGGGTAGGGGTAGGGGTTGACATGATTACTTCCTTTCAGATTCAGGGTTAGAAGTTATCTACAGTGTAGATAACTCGGTACTTACTTACTTACTTACTACTAACTGCACACTATTCAACGTCAAACATAATTATACGCTTCTTCTCCCGTATGTCAAGCGTTTTCGATCTTCACGCGCGCCAGTTCGATACGCGCCAGTCCGGCAGGCATCGAAACGTATTCCGGCGCGAACACGATAAATGATGTTTTGCCGCTGCTGCGCGTAATGTAGGTCACGGAACTAAATGCGTCATTGATCAGGGCCTGGATTCTCGCCTGCGCCGTTTTGTCGGTGGAGCGCGCTTCAAACTCATAGCGGTACATGGTGTCACTCCATTAGGCGAGAAAAGTGTAGGTCGAAAGGTCCATGAGTTTTCCGTGCCAGTAGCCCGGTCCGTCATACTCCTCGGAAACGGGAAATCCGAGTTTTGCATTGTGAATCCAGGAATTAACTTCCCGGATTTCTTCTTCACTCAATCCGCTGTAGTCGCCATTGATTAGCGCGCTAGCCCAGTACGTCGGAGCGGACAGGCTAACAGGGTAGTAGGTTTTGGTATTCATGGTCATTCCTTTCGTTCATCAATCCCACGAAAACAAGTTTACACGAAAGTACCAGAATGTCAAGAGAAATATCCGTGCCGGGAGCGTAGTGCAAACGTAAAGATGCACTAAAAATGAATCTATTAACAGTGTTGATATGTTAGGTAGTGACTGCGTTAGGTGACACCTTTGTGTGCGGGCTGAGTGTGCATCGATGGTGCGAGTCTATCGGTACGATAGGCTTAGGCTATTTGAGGGTAGGCTTTCGTTTGCGCGCGGAGGAGATCGGCCTTTACCAATCCTCACACCCCGCCAACAAAAATAAGTACCTAGTACGCGAGTGTAAAGCCCAGGGAGGCAGGTAGGCAGGTGGATAAGTAGGTAGGCAGGTGGATAAGTAGGTAGGTAAATCCAAACGCAGTAAATCCAAACGAAACAAGC
>JAEHJW020006366.1_pt1 | contig 34813 bp, 55 predicted proteins | sample 9271431 | NCBI WGS metagenome assembly JAEHJW02 | reverse complement strand
CGGCGCGTCATCACCTACACGCTCGCCGAGGAGCCGGGCACGTCGCTGCGAGCGGCCGGGTTCCATGAGGCTGAGCGCCTCGCCGAGCGCGGCGAGTGGGTCCACACCGCCGGGCCGCGGGCGTTGCAACTGCCGCGCCTGTTCGACCCGCCGAAGATGCCGACCGGCCCGAAGGTGCGATGGGAGCGTGCCGCATGACCGCCACCGTGCGCGGCCGCGACGTGCGGGTGGGCGACCTCATCCCCTTCGGCGGGCGCTGGCACCTCGTGCGCGAACTGCGCCCCTACCGGCACCCGACGCTCGGCATGACGGGGCGCACGGCGATCTGCGAGGACGACTGGACGATCGTGCTCTACGACGACTCGCGCTGGGACATCGAGCGGCCGGAGAGCGCCGAGCGATGACCGTCGTCGAGCTGCTCAAGAAGCCCGAGGCGGCGGAACGGCTGCACATCTCGCTTCGCACGCTGAACCGGCTCATCGCGAGCGGCCAGATCCGCGTCCTGCACGTCGGGCAGCCGGGCAGCCGTAACCCCGCCGTCCGCATCAAGGCGTCCGAACTCGCGGCGTACATCGCCCATCTCGAAGGTCGCCGGGTGGCATGATGGCCCTGCGTGGGAGGTGGGCGATGGCTCGGCGTCGGTTGCATCGTGGCGAGGGATCGATCTCGTACTCGAAGGCGACGCGGCGCTGGGAGGTGTTCTTCCCGCTCGGCGTGGTGAACGGCAAGCGCCGGCGCGTGCATCGCGTCGCCGATTCCGAAGACGCCGCGAACGACGAACTCGACACGCTGCGGCGCATCTTCGGGGCCGGAGGCGACCCGGCCACGATGACGCTCGACGCCTACCTGCGGACATGGCTCGCGTCCTACGGCCCGTCGCTGCGTCCGCGCACGCGCCAGGCCTACGAGATCCACGTCCGGCTGCACATCTCGCCGCTCCTCGGCGGCATCGTCGTGGCCCGCCTCCGCCCGCGCGACGTCGAGCGCCTCGTGGCCGAGCGCCTCCAGGCCGGCTGCTCCCCCGCCACGGTCCACCGCATCATCTCGACGTTGCACAACGCGCTCGAGCAGGCGAAGCGACGGCGCTCGATCGTTGATAACCCGGCCGACGGCGTGATGCTGCCGCGCGTCGAGCGCGATCCCATCGTGCCCATGTCGCGCGCCGACCGGGATGCGATCCTCGCCGCGGTGAAGGGCGAGTGGGTCGAGCCGATCGTGCGCCTGCTGCTCGGGACCGGGATGCGGCTGGGCGAGGCATGCGGGCTCGACCAGCGCGACCTCGACCTGGTGCACGCGTTCGTCCGCGTCCGCGTGTCGAAGACGGTCGCCCGCTCGGTCCCGCTGTCGGCCGACGCGGTCGCCGCGCTGCGCCTCGCGCTCGCCCGCGCCCCGCGCCGGGGCGACGACGAGCCGGTGTTCTTCGGCCCGCGACGGACACGCGCCGGGCACTTCGCGCGGCTCCAGACATCGAGCGTCTCGCATGCCCTGCCGGAGCTCCTGGAGCGGAAGAACCAGCCGAGGCTGCACCCGCACCTGCTGCGCCACGGCGCGGCGACGCTCATGCTCGCCGCCGGCGTCCACGAGCGCGTGATCGGCGCGCAGCTCGGGCACCGCTCGAAGTCGTCGACACGGATCTACGAGCACGTCGTGCCGGAGCTCCAGCGCGACGCGGTCGCGACGCTGGACCTGCCGGTGGTGAAGGAGGACGCAGGGTGAGCGGCAAGACGATCGTGGGTCAGTACCGCCGTGCCTGGCGCGCTTGGTGCATCCTCCTCGCGTACCTCGACCTCGAGCTCGGCTTCACGCGCTTCGTCTACTGGCTGAACGGGAAGCTGGGCGGGTCATCGCCCGCGCTCCCGTATCGACGGCCCCGAAAGCGTTCCTGACCGATGCCGCCCACCCCTCCCCCGACCACTTCGAGGTGCGATCGGCTACACGATCGGCTACCGATTCGCCCGAATCACGCACGAAACGATCGGATTGTGGATCCGATGGTTAGGGGTTCAAGTCCCCTAGGCCACCCCATTTCCCCGATCAGACAGGGTGACTGGCCGTGCCCGGATGTGCCCTGTCGGGACACGATCGGCTACACGATCGGCTACACGGACCGGGGCTGCATCGACGCCCGTCGATGGGCGCTGGCGTGCTCCTGATGTTCGCCACCGCCACCCTGACGCTGCGCGAGCGCCAGGTGCTGGCGGCACTGGCCGAGGGGATGACCCGGAAGGAGATCGCCTGGCAGCTCGGCGTCACCGAGCGCACCGTCCGGCTGCACACCCGTCGTGCCTGCGAGCGACTCGGGGCGCAAACACCGACTCAGGCGGTCGCGATCGCGATCCGGCGTCGCCTGCTCGCCGCGTGATCCCCTTCCGCTTTTGACAGATTGCTACCCGATCGGGTAGCCGCGCACCCTTCTAGGCGTGCCAGTGGAAGACCGACAGGTTCCTCCCTCCCTCCCGGCGCCCGCTCCCCGCCAGGGCGGGCGCCACGCCTTCCGCTGACGTGGAGGACCTCGGGCACTTCCCGGGCGACTTCGTCGTCGGCATCGCGCTCGGCGCCCTGCTCATGCTCTACCTCCACCCCTACCTCGTGCCGTGGGCCGACCACGTCTTCTCGACCCTCTCGGACGTCTGGCGCGAGTGGCGTCGTGGGCGGCGGTAATGGGCGCCCCGACGGCGGCGGGTTCTACGGCAAGACCCGCGTCAGGCTGGCGGTCCTGTTCGGCGGCGCGGCCGTCGCGCTCGCCCTCCTGGACGCGATCCCGGGGATCGACGTGGATGCGATCGCCCTGGGCGTCCTCGTCGGCGCTGCGCTGGCGCTCGTCGGTCTCGAGGCCGGCCCGTTCGTCGGGCGGAAGTAGATGAGCGAGCACCGCTGCCAGGTCGTCATTCTCGCCGGCACGCCGGACGCGCGCCGCTGCGAGCTCCCGGCGACCGCCGAGCGCGACGGGCACCCGGTCTGTGAGATCCACGCCCTCTCGCACTGGCGTCTGCCGTGGATCCTGCCGCCCATCCACGCCGAGTCGAGCCCGACGCACATGGCGCTCGTCGAGACGGTGACGCGATGAAGCACCGCCGCTTCGCCGCCGTCCGCCTGCTGCTCGTGGCGATCGTCGTCGTGGCCGTCGCCGTGCTGCTCGCCGGCACCTGCCAGCCGCCGCAGCCCGCATCCACGCCCGCCCCGGGCGCCATCGGCACGCCGATCACGGGCACGCCCGAGCCGACTCCCACCCCGGTGTATCAGGCGCCCAGCCCCAGCCCGACGGTGGCGCCGACGCCTCCCCCCACGCCGGCGCCCACCGTCACGCCCACGCTGCCGCCCACGAGCACGGCCATCGGACCCTCCGACTACCCCTCGCGCCACTTCACGTACCTGGTCGGGCTGCAACGGCAGGCGGCAGGGCTCACCCGCCTGTCGCGCGACCCGCTGCTCGACCGCATCGCATGGGAGCGCTCGGCGACGATGCTGCGGACGGGTGTCTTCGGGCATGACATCGCCTACGACCTCGGCCAGCTGCGCGGCTACCGCTACCGGCAGGTGGGCGAGATCATCGCGTGGGAGAGCGGCATCCCGAACGCGCCCGAGTGGGCCATCGGCGCCTTCATGGCGTCCCCGGTTCACAACGAGATGATCCTCGGGCGCTGGACGCGCATCGGCTCCGGTGTCGTGAGCGATGGGAGCAGGACCTACGTCACGGTCCTGTTCGGGCGATGACGCCGTACTACTCCGACGAGTTCGTGACGATCTACCACGGCGATTGCCGCACGTTCGACCTCGCGGCGCTCGGGGCCGACGTGCTCGTGACCGATCCGCCCTATGGCTACTCGCACGCCTCCAATCGGGCCGACTCCGCGTGGCGCGACGAGGTGATCGCGGGCGACGAGGATACGTCCTCTCGGGACGCGATCCTCGCGTGGTGGGCGGGCCGACCCGCGCTCGTCTTCGGTCACTGGAAGGTTCGAACGCCAGAGGGCACGAAGGCGGTCCTTGTCTGGGACAAGGGTCCAGCCTCGGGCATGGGCGATCTGTCTATGCCGTGGAAGCCGAACTGGGAGGAAATCTACGTCCTCGGGTCCGGCTTCGCGGGACGGCGCGACTCGGGCGTGCTGCGAGGGCACGGATACAACGTCGTGACATGGGCCACAAGAGGCCGTAGTCACCCGAACGAGAAGCCGGTGGGGGTGCTTCGGGACCTGATCCAGAAGTCTCCGCCCGGCACCGTGCTCGATCCGTTCATGGGTTCCGGCTCGACTCTCGTCGCGGCGAAGTCCCTCGGTCGTCATGCCATCGGCATCGAGATCGAGGAGCGGTACTGCGAGATCGCCGCCCGCCGCTGCTCGCAGGAAGTGCTGGGGCTGACGGCATGACGCACCGTTGGCTCGTCTGGCCGTGGACGCAGGGTCTGCCGCTCATCCGCAACTGGCTCGCCATCACCTTCGGCGACACGACGATCAGCTGGCGCCCGCTGACGATCCGCGAGATGGCCCACGAGCTGGCGCACTCGGAGCAGTGGCGCGACCTCGGGCTGCTGTTCCCGGCCTGCTACCTGTGGGCGTCCATCCGCGCCGTCCGTCGTGGCGGCTCCTGGTACACGGACAACCTCTATGAGCGCGAGGCCCGCGCGGCTGCGGAGGACGCATGAACCGGCCCGATGCTCTGTCAATCGCGGTCGCCCTGTTATGTGTCGCGGTCGCCGCGCTGGACATCGAGATGCTGCTTCTGGTGCTCGGATGGCACGCATGACGCTTCGGGGCATCGACATCTCGCAGTGGCAATGGCCGACGCCGGACCTCAGCGGACTGGACTTCGTGATCGTCCGCGGCACCTACGGGACGGGCTTCGATACGCGGGAGAACAGTCACATTCTCGCCGCTCACGAGCGCGGCCTCCCCGTCGGTGCCTACGGCTTCGGGGTCTATGGCTCGGGTGCCGCTCAGGCCCAGGCCCTACTGCGCGTCGTGCCCGACGCCGACTTCTATGCCCTGGACCTCGAGCCAGAGGCGGGCAAGCCGGAGATGACCGCGGCACAGGCGCGCGACTTCATCGCCGAGATGCATCGGCAGGGCGTCAAGTGCGGGCTGTACCACTCGAAGTCCGGCTACCCCGCGGATGCGCTCGGCGCCGACTGGCGCTGGGTGGCGGCATGGGACGGCATCGACCCGGGACCCGGCTGGACGTTCCACCAGTACCGCGGCTCGCCCCTCGACCTCGACTACTTCAACGGCGACGCACAGGCGCTCGCCGCGTTCGTCCGCGCACAGCGCGGAGGGAAGGAGCACACCGTGCCCACATCCACCAGCCCGCTTGCACCATCGGCGCAGCCGGTGATGTACGCGACCATCCTCACGGGGCTGCTCGTCTCGGGAGGCCTGCTGACGACGGAACAGGCCACGAGCATCACGCCGCAGCTCGCCATCCTGATCGGTGCGGCGTTCCCGATCCTCGGCCTGATCCTGCGGCAGTTCGTCTGGGCGCCGGCCAACGTCACACCCAACGGTGACGGCACGGCCACCCCGAACACGCCGGACGTGCCCGTCACGCCTCCCGTCACGCCTCCCGCGCCCGCCGTCATCGCCGTGTCCAAGATCGTCACCACGACGCCCCTCCCGGCCGGGACGAAGGGACGGGTCGAGGGCACCACGCGCCGCTGGGACGGCGAGGACCCCTACCCCGAGCTCGACCCGATCGAGGGCGAGCACGTCCTCGCCCTGAAGGCGAAGGTCGTCCTCGCGAACAGCCAGGAGCATGCGCCCAACGGCACGTTCTTCCTGACGGACGCCCTGGCCCCCGTCCTGATCCAGATGGCGAACATGGCGGTGATCGAGCCCACGGCGACCGCTCCCGAGGCGCCCGTCGCCGAACCCTCGACCGTGATCGACAAGACGACGCGCCCTGACCTGTTCGCCAGTGCGCCCGTCATCACGTCGCCCGTCTCGCTCGGCGCGTTCGACCCGTCCGGCGCGGCCGGGAAGTTCGGCCCGGGTACGCCGCAGGCCGCGGCGCTCGGTGCCGACACGCCGTACATGATCGAAGGCCAGGGCGGCAACCTCCTCACCTTCAGCCGCCAGACGGCATGGCAGTGGTGGCAGGCATACTGCGCCGCGCCGTTCGACCTGCGCCTCGTGGCGCCCGGCGCGATGCCCGGCTCGCTCGTCCTGAACCCCGACCAGTACGCGATCGCGGTCGCCATCGGCAAGCAGATCCTCCCGCCGCCGCCGGCATCGTTCCCGTTCCCGCTCCCGCTGAACCCGTACATGGTCATCGGCGGCGGCACGCTCGAGGCGACGATGCAGCAGATCGCCCAGGGCAACCCCTCGTTCCCGCGCTTCGATCCGCGCGTCTCGTTCACCGCCGACGGCATCGTGATCGAGGGGCGCTGATGGAGGTCTTCTGGCTCTTCCTCGCCACCTGCGCCGCCTGGCTGGGCCTCGAGTTCTGGTACGCGTTCACGGGCCAGCCGGTCATCACGACGCGGGTGCGCGAGGCGTACCGGGCGAACCCGTGGATCGGCTGGATGATCGTGGGCGTCGCTGCGCTGCTTGCCGGGCATCTGTTCTGGGGCGGCTCATGAGCTGCGCCGCCTGCTTCGCCCCGTCCTGCGCCTCGTGCCCGCTCGAACTGCGGGCACTGGCGCGTCCTCAACCACTGGCAGGGCGAGCCTCGCTCACTGCCGGAGCCGCCAGGGCGTCCGCGTCTCGTCCCTGGTCACGCCCGGTCCCTGCCCAGCGCTCCGCGGCGTCCGCTGCCAATCGAGCCGCGACTCCACTGGGGCCGAGCGTCTGATGCCCAGCCGTCCGCTCCGTCCGTGTCTCGAGCCCGGCTGCCCGACCCTCACGTCGCGCAGTCGCTGCGCCGTCCATGAGCGGACGAGCACGCGCAACCACGGCGGCGTGCCGGCCGCTCGGCGTGGGTATGACGCTGAGTACCGACGGGCGCGCGCCGAGGCGATCGCCGCGCAGCCCTGGTGCAGCGAGTGCGGTTCGTCGTTCAACCTGACGGCCGACCACGTCGTGCCGCTCTCGCAGGGTGGCGACCCCCACGGTCTGTTGCGCGTGCTGTGCAAGGCGTGCAACTCGGCGCAGGGTGCGAGGCTGGCTGCCGGGGAGGGGCGGGTCGGATCCCTGGGACCCCGTCATCCCCTGTACCGCGGCCCAACCAAGAAAAACGCGGGTCAGGTTTCGCATGTCGGGACGGTGCGAAATGGGTAGCCGCGGCCCCGCGCCGGAGCCGGACGCCCTGCGCCGCAACCGCCCGAGCGACCAGGCGAGCTGGACCGATCTGCCTGCCGCCGGACGGCAGGGCGAGGCCCCGGCATGGCCGCTCCCGCGCCCCATCCGTCGCGAGATCGCCCTGTGGAACGCGCTCTGGCAGCGCCCGCAGGCCGTCATCTGGGAGCGCGACGGGCTCGTCGAGGAAGTCGCGCACTACGTCCGCGCCGACGTCGAGGCCGAGCGGCGCGACGCGCCGACGCCCCTCCGCAAGCTGCGCGACGAGCGTGCGAAGGCGCTCGGGCTGACGGAGGACGCACTGCTGCGCCTGCGCTGGCGCATCGTCGCCTCGCCGAGCGTCGAGCGAGCGGCCACGGGCACCGAGGGGCCGTCGGTCAAGGATCGCTTCCGGGTGGTGCAGGGTGGCCGCTGAAGCGCAGCCGCTGTGGGTCGCGCTCGCGTGGATCGAGCGCCATTGCCGCGTGCCCGATGGCCCGCGGCGCGGCGAGCACTTCCGGCTGTACGAGTTCCAGGGGCGCTACCTGCGGAACTTCTACCTGGTGCGCCCCGGCGCGCAGGTCGGCCAGCTCGCGCCGGCGTTCGTCTACCGCCGCGCCCTGCTCGCGGGGCCGCAGGGCCTCGGCAAGAACCCGACGATCGCCACGCAGGTCTGCCTCGAGGGCGTGGGGCCTGCCGTGTTCGACGGCTGGGCCGGTCCCGACGAGGGCTACGTCTGCGCGGAGCACGGCTGCCGCTGCGGCTTCGAGTACCCCTACGACCCGGGCGAGCCGAAGGGCACGGCGTGGAACACGCCACTCATCCAGATCACGGCGTTCAGCCAGGACAGCACCGACAACACCTACGACGCGCTGCGCCCGATGATCGAACTCGGCGAGCTCGGCGACATCATCCCGAAGACGGGCGAGCAGTTCATCCGCCTGCCGGGCGGCGGGCGCATCGACACCGTCACCTCGTCGGATCGCTCGCGCCTCGGCCAGCGCCTCACGTTCGCGCCGCAGGACGAGGTCGGGCTCTACACGCCGTCCACCGGCATGGTCCGGCTCGCCGACACGCAGTACCGCAACCTCGCGAAGATGGGCGGTCGCGCCTCGCTCACGACGAACGCCTGGGACCCCGGCCAGCACTCGGTCGCGCAGCGCGAGTACGAGTCGGACGCGACCGACGTGTATCGCCAGTTCGACCAGCCGCCGGCGAACCTGTCCTACGGCGACAAGCGCGAGCGGCACAAGATTCACCTCGCGGTGTACCCGCCCGACACGCTGCGGCGGAAGGGCGGGCACGTCGATCTCGACTCGATCGAGGCCGAGGCCGCCGACCTCTACACGAAGGACCCGGCGCAGGCCGAGCGGTTCTTCGGCAACCGCATCGTGCAGGCGGCGGGTACGGCGTTCGACCCGCTGCGCTGGGCCGCCCTCGCCTCGCCGATGGCGCACCCGGTCCCCGACGGGTCCGCGATCACGCTCGGTTTCGACGGCTCGCGACTGCACGACTCGACGGCCCTCATCGCGACCGAGATCGCGACGGGCTACCAGTGGCCGGTCGGGATCTGGTATCCCGAGCAGGGGGAGGTGCGCGTCGATCTCGTGGACGCCGCACTCACGCAGACGTTCGAACGCTTCGACGTCTGGCGCCTGTACGCCGATCCGCCCTACTGGGAGACGTGGATCGCGCAATGGGCGGGTCGCTGGGGCGCGGAGCGCGTCGTCGAGTGGTGGACCGCCCGCCCCAAGGCTATGGCCTCGGCGCTGCGTGCGTGGGCCACGGCCATGGCGACCGGCGAGGTCTCGCATTGTCCCGCGTCCGATCCGCTGTGCGGCCTGTTCACCGAGCATGTCGGGAACGCGATCCGGCGCGACACCGGCTACCGCGACGAGGCGGGCTACCTGTGGACGGTCGAGAAGCCGCACCCGCTGCGAAAGATCGATGCGGTCGTCGCCGCGGCCCTGTCCTGGGAGGCCCGCAACGACGCGCTCGCGGCCGGGGTCGGCAGCCAGGCGCCGTTCACCAGCGTCTACGAGACGCGCGGCCTCGTGTTCGCGGGAGGCGGGGCATGAAGGGCCTGCTCACGCCCGCGACCACCGTCGTGCTCTTCGGCGTTGTGCTCCTGACGGCGGGCCTGTGGATGCTCGCGCCGTGGGTCGCGCTCGTGGTGCTCGGGGCGCTTCTGACGACAAGCGGCGTCTGGTACGTCGCGAGCGTGCCGAAGGGAGATCGCTGATGGCAGGGCTCGTGGAGCGACTGCTCGAACGCCGCCTGATGAGCTACCAGCAGGCGTTCCTCTCCGGGCTCAACTGGCACGGTGCCACGAGCGCCAGCGGAGTTCACGTGACGGAGGACACAGCCCTCGGCTGGGTGCCGTTCTATGCCGCCGTGTCGCTCATCGCCGATAACGTCGCGGCGCTGCCCCTGCACCTGCTCGCGCGCCAGTCGGGGGGAGGCGCCCGCGAAGCGTACTGGCACCCGCTCTACTCGATCCTCCACGACCAACCCAACCCGCGCATGACGGCCTACAGCTTCCGCCAGCTGCTGATGACGAACGTCCTGACGTGGGGCAACGGGTATGCCGTCATCGACTGGCGGCCTGACGGCACTGTGGCCGCCCTCTGGCCGCGGCGCCCCGACCGGATGACGGTCTCGCTCGGCTCGGACGGGATGCCGGTCGGCACCTACGTTGATGAACGGGGCCAGCAGGAGGTCATCCCGTTCTACCGCCTGTTCCATCTCATGGGGCCATCGTCCGACGGCATCACTGGGCGCTCCGTCATCTCGCTGCTTCGCGAGGCGATCGGCCGGGGGATCGCGATCGAGCGGTTCGGCGCGCGGTTCTTCGCCAACGACGCGCGTCCGGGCGTCGTCCTGAAGCACCCGAAGACGCTCTCTGACATCGCGCGCAACCGGCTCAAGGACGACTGGGAGGCCAACCACCAGGGGTCGCAGAACGCCTGGCGCCCGGCCGTGCTCGAAGAGGGTATGACGCTCGAGACGGTGGGCGTGCCGCCGGAGGATGCGCAGTTCCTGCAGACCGCGCAGATGACGAGCCGGCAGATGGCGATGGCCTTCCGCATCCCGCCTCACATGATGGGCGACGTGACGGGCTCGACCTCGTGGGGGACGGGCATCGAGCAGCAGTCGATCGGGTTCGTCACCTTCACGCTCCTGCCCTGGCTGAACCTGTGGGAGCAGACGATCCGTCGCGACCTGCTCGGCCCTGCGGAGCAGGGGCCGCTCTACCCGAAGCACAACGTCAATGGCCTCCAGCGCGGCGACTTCAAGAGCCGCATGGAGGGGTACGCGATCGGGCGCCAGTGGGGCATCTACAGCGCCGATGACGTGCTCGCGAAGGAGGACGAGAACCCGCAGCCGAACGGGCAGGGCAAGACGTACCTCGTCCCTCTGAACATGACGACCGCCGACAAGCTAGGGCAGCCCGCCCCGGACGCGACAGGAGCGTGACCATGAAGCCGACCGTCCCGACTCGCGAGGAGCGCATCTTCGCGCTGTCCGACCTCGAGATCCGCGCCGACGACGGACAGCCACCGCGCATCGTCGGGCTGGCCCCGCGCTACAACGTCTGGTCCGACGACCTCGGCGGCTTCATCGAGCGCTTCGCGCCCGGCGCGTTCTCCAAGACACTCTCGGAGACGCCCGACGTGCGCGCCCTGTTCAACCACGACGCGAACTTCGTCATCGGCCGCACGAAGTCGGGCACCCTCGGGCTGCTCGACCAGAAACAGGGCCTCCGCTTCGAGGCCACCCCGCCCGAGACGCAATGGGCCAGCGACCTGCTGACGTCCATGCGGCGCGGCGACATCGACCAGACCTCGTTCGCCTTTCGCGCCGTGCGCGACGAGTGGCAGGACCCCGAGAAGGAGGGCCAGCCGTACAAGCGGACGGTCATGGAGGCGCGCCTGTTCGACGTGTCCGTGGTCACGTTCCCGGCCTACCCGTCCGCGACTGCGCAGGTGCGCACCGCGCTCGCCGGCGTCGGGATCGACTTCGACGCCCTCTCCGACTTCCTCGTCCGCGCGAGTCGCGGACTGCCCCCATCAGACGAGGACCGCGACCTCGTCATCGCATCCGTGGACATCCTTCGCGCGTTCGTGCCGGCCGCGCCGGAGCCCGATGAGGGCCACCACCCGGTCGAAGAGCCGTCGGTGTACGCCGGGCGCTCACCCGCCCACCTGCGCCGCCTCCTGGCACTCGCCGAAGCCCAAGCCGCGTAGCTAGATAGGAGTTTCATCCGATGGCGACCGAGAACATCGACCTCCGGCAGCGCCGGGCGAAGGCCATCGCCGACGCCCGCGCGATCGTCGAGCGGGCCGAGGCCGAGAACCGCAACACGACGGCCGAGGAGGACGAGCAGTACGACCGCGCGATGGCCGACGCGGACGACCTGCTGAAGCGCGCCCAGCGCATCGAGGGGCTCGCGGAGCAGGAGGCCAGCCTCGTCGCGGCCCAGCGCGAGACCCCCACCCCGGCGTCCGAGGGCGACGCCGACATCCTGCGGAAGATCGCCTCTGGCGAGCTGCGCGGGTACGAGTTCCGGCCGAGCGCGGCGATGCGCCACGCGGCCGACCCGTCCGAGCGTCGCACGATGACGGGCACAGGTGACACCGGCGCCCCGATCGTGGCCTCGCTGTACGACCGGATCATGACCCATCTCGTCGAGACCGGGCCGATGTGGCGGACCTCCACCGTCATCAACACGGATCGCGGCGAGACGCTCGACTTCCCCTCGACCTCGTCGTGGCAGACGGCCACGATCAAGGCCGAGAAGTCGGCCTCCGACAACAGCGAGATGACGATGGCGGCGTTCGTCGCCCTCGGCGCCTTCCGCTACAGCTTCTACTCGCAGGTCAGCGAGGAGCTGCTGAACGACTCGGCCATCCCGCTGCTCGACATCCTCGCCCAGGGCGCGGCCACCGCCATCGCCGTCAAGACCGGCACCGACTTCACGGTCGGGGCCGGAACCACGCTGCCGTGGGGCATCGTGGCGCAGTCGAGCCTCGGCAAGACCGGCGGCGCGGGCGTCACGGGCGCCTTCACCGCGGACGACCTGATCGACCTGTACTACAGCGTCGTCGCCCCCTACCGGAACCAGCCGGGCGCGGGCTGGATGCTGCGTGACGCCTCGATCGCTGCCGTCCGCAAGCTCAAGGACACGGCGGGGCAGTACATCTTCGCGCCGGCTCTCGCGGCCGGTGCCCCGGACACGCTGCTCGGCAAGCCGATCTACCCGAACCCGGACGTGGTCGCGACGGCGCTGAGCGCGAAGTCGGTCATCTTCGGCGACCTCTCGCGGTACTACATCCGCACGGTCGGCGGGATCCGCTTCGAGCGCAGCGACGACTTCGCGTTCACGAGCCACCTGGTCACGTTCCGCTGCATGCTCCGCGCCGACGGCAACCTCGTCGACCAGACGGGCGCGGTCAAGCACTTCATCGGCAACGCGGTCTAGTCCGATGCGCGTCGTGATGCGGGTGCGGATCAGCGGAACCCGGGACGGGGCGGACTGGCCGCCGGTTGGCGGCGAGCTCGACCTGCCTGACCGGGAGGCCGTCGAGCTCATCGCGGCCGGCTACGCCGCACCCGTGCCCGACGCTCCCATCGAGACCGCCACCAACGAGCTTCGCGAGCGGACGACCGTGCCTCGGCTCCGCAAGGGGTCGCGCGCATGATCGCGAGCCGGCCGGGGGCCTCGCGGTCCCCGGCCATCCACCTGGTCCGCCGCCCCGCGGACAAGCACCGCCGGAGGTAGGCGATGGCATCAGCACTCGCGACCGCGGCCAAGAACTCGGCGCTCGACCACATCGGGACCGAGATCACCACCCTGTCCCTCCACACCGCCGACCCGGGCGCGACCGGCATCAACGAGGTGTCCGGCGGCACGCCCGCCTACGCGCGCAAGACGTGCGCCTGGTCGGCCGCCTCCAACGGCCAGATGTACCTGTCCGGCGACGTCACGTTCGACGTGCCGGCGACGACCGTCGCCTACGTCGGGCTGTGGAACGGCGCGGCCTTCTTCGGCGCCATCCAGGTGACGACCGAGGTCTTCGCCGCGCAGGGCCAGTACAAGTTCCTGGCCGCCTCCAGCCACATCGACCCGAGCTAGACCATGCCGACCGTCACGAAGGCCGCCAACTCGAACGCCGTCGTCACGACGGGGTGGACCGCGCCGACGAACGCCTACGCCGACGATTCGTCGAACGCGACGTGCGCCCCGGCGAAGAACGCCACCGTGAACAGCGACTTCGGGTTCCCGGCCTTCGCGACCAGCGACATCCCCGACGGCTCGACGATCAACAGCGTCACCGTCTACGCCCAGGCGTGGGGCGCGAACACCGCCCTCACGGAGCGCATCCGCGGCGCGATCAGCGGCACGCTCGTCGGCACCGAGACCACGTCCACGAGCACCTCGAGCGCGAACGTCATCAGCGCGGACGTGCCCGGAGCCGCCCTCGCCGACCTGCGGGTGGCCGGGACCGTCAAGGCGCGCGTGGGCTCGACGCGTTCGGGCAACACCTCGTACACCGCGTACCTCGACTACGTCTACATCATCGTCGACTACACCGCCGGCGCCGTGACCGGCTCGGGTTCGGTCTCGGGCGCGTCGTCCGTCGCGGGCGGCGGCCAGAAGATCGGCCTCGCCGGAGGTTCAGCGAGCGTCGCGAGCGCGGAGGCGGGCGCGGGCGCGAAGCTCGCGCGCGGCGCAGGATCCGCGGCCGCGAGCGGCGTGCCGGCCGGCACGGGCCGCAAGCTCGGCATCGGCGCGGGCAGCGTCGCCGCCACGTTCAGCCTCGCTGGCGCCGGCGGCAAGGTCGTCGAGACGCACTCCGGCGCGGGCACCGTCGCGGCCAGCCTGTCGCTCGCGGGCGCCGGTCAGAAGCTCGGGCGCGGCGCGGGCTCCACGGCCGTCGTCGCGTCGATCGCCGCCACCGGATCGAAGAGCGCGCGGGGGACCGGGACGGCCGCCGCGACCTGGTCGGAGACGGGCGCAGGCCGGAAGCTCGCCGCCGGTCTCGGCCTCGCTGCGGCGACGCTCGCCGTGGGCGGTGCGGGCCGGAAGACGGCGCTCGGAGCTGGCGTGCTCGTGAGCAGCGACGCGCTCGCGGGGAGCGGACGCAAGACCGCCGCGGGTGCGGGGTCCGTGGTCGCCACGATCACGCTCACCGGCGCCGGGACCGCCCTGACGGCTGGCCTGCGCATCGGGTCCGGCTTCGGCGTCGTGCACGTGACGCTCGCCGGCGTCGGCGCGAAGACCGCGCACGGCTGGGGCAGCGCGGCGCTCGCCGCGAGCCTCGCGGGCGAGGGCACCACCGGTCCGGCGCGCTCGGCCCAAGGCTTCGCCGCGCACATGGTCATCCACGCCGTGCCCATGCCGCGCGGCATGTCCCACGGCTCGGGTGGCGCCCCCGTCATCGTCAGCTCCCGAGGAGTGGCCGAATGATCCACCTGCAGGTCAGCGTGCTGAACGCGGCCGAGCTGCTCGACCCGGCGGCCTACGGGGCCGGCGCGCTGCTGCGCTGGGAATCGGCCGACGCGGCGGACGGCACCTACGTCGAGGGCGGCACGCTGCCGCTCGTGTCGACGCAGACGCTCTACGACGTGTGGGATGCGGCCGGGACCGCGACGACCTGGTACCGGACGCGCACGAGCGATGCCGCGGGCGCCGTGTTCAGCGCGTACAGCGCGCCCTTCCAGGGCGGCACGGTCACGGCCTACGCGACGCTCGAGGAGTTCCTCGCGGGGTTCGAATCGGGCGTCCCGGGCGCCGCCCGCTATGCCCGCATCTACGATGCGCTCGAGCAGGCCAGCCGCGCGATCGACGCCGAGGTCGGCTGGGACTTCCTCCGGCATCCCGCGATCAGCGGCGACGAGACGCGCCTGTACGACGGCACCGGCGCCCGCCGCCTGCACCTCCACGAGGGCCTCGTCTCGGTCACGAGCGTGCGCGTGGCGTGGAGCACGGCCGACGCGGTCGCCGGCAACTGGCAGACGCTCCTCGCGTCCGACTACTACCTCGAGCCGTCCGTGCGCGAGCCGGGCGAGCCCTACGATCACCTCGCGCTGTCGGACTGGCCGTCGCTGTTCTACGTCTTCCCACGCGGCATGCGGAACGTCGAGCTGACGGGGGCCTTCGGCTACGCCGCGGTGCCCTCGATCATCCGCCGCGCGACGGTCGCGCTGGCGCGCCAGATCTACCGCGCCGACTCGTTCGTGCTCGGCGGCTCGCCCGGTCCCGACGAGTTCGGCGGCGGGGCGATCTCCCCGAACGTGCGCCCCTACGACGTGTACAAGGCGATCGAGCGCTATCGGCGCCGGTTCTGGTGCCACGTATGAGCGCCACCGACTGGAACGTCGTCATGCAGGGCTACGACGAGGCGCTGAAGAAGCTCCAGGCGTTCGAGCAGCCCGCCCTCGACCGCAAGCTGAAGAAGGGCGTGCAGTCGGGGGCCCGCGTCTACCGCAAGGCCATCCAGCGCGGCGCCCCGGCGCGCGTGAAGGCGGGCGTCGATCCCGGCTTCGGCCGGAACTCGTCGGCCAAGCGCGGCGGCCTCTACAAGAGCATCAAGTCGAAGACGCTGCGCGGCTCGCCGCCGGCCGCGGTCGCGGGGCCGACCTCGCGTTACCGCCATCTCGCGATCAACGCCACGAAGCCGCACCGTATCGCCGCGCTCTCGCTGCGCGGCGGGCTCGCCATCGGCGGCAATCGCTTCGCGCGGGTCGTCCACCACCCCGGCAACCAGCCGCACCCGTGGGTCGGCGCCGCCGTCGCCGGAAGCCGGGGAGCCGGCCTCGAGGCGATGCGCAAGGCGATCGTGAAGGAAGTCGAGGAGGCCGAATGAGCCTGGTCGAGATCCTCGACGCCGCCGCGCGGAAGGTCGCCGCCATCGAGGGCATCGTCGGCGCATCGGGCGCCGGCGCTGATCCTGCCGTGCCGGCCATGCCGCTCGAGCTGCCTGGCTCACCCTACGCGGTCGGCTACCTCAACCCGGGCACGGGCACGCAGGGCTTCTCGACGACCGTGTTCGTCGACGAGCTCGAGTTCCGCGTCTACGTGCCCAAGGCGTCGCTGCCCGGCGGGTACGCCACGCTGCTCGCCTTCCCCGACCGCTTCGAGGCCGCCTGGCGCACCGACCGCGACCTCGGCGGGACGTGCCTCGACTCGTGGTACGCGGGCCACGGCAAGGTCGACATGGAGGACTGGGGCACGAGCGAGCGTCCGCTGCCCTACCTCGTGATGAGCATCCGCATCGGCGTCCGCCGGCGTGTGGCCGCGGACTTCACGCCATAGGAGGAGCGATGACGAAGCGCACGCCCACGGCGGATCCGGCCACCGTGCGGCTCTACCCCGCCGCCGACGGCACGTACATCCCGGGCGTGCCCGCCGTCGTCACCGACTGCGACGCGGAGACGGCCGCCCGCCTGCTGGCGTACCAGCCGCCCGCCTTCACCACGGAGCCGCCGGCCGAGCCGGCACAGACGCCGGCCGCGCCGGCAGAGCCGACGGAGGTCTGATCCGATGCCCGTCCTCACCCTGGCCATCGCGCAGGCCGGCTACGAATCGATCGCGGGCACGGCGGTCCCGGCCACCCGTGTCATCGACATGGAGCCGGGCTCGGTCTCCCTCGACGAGGGCGCCGAGGCGATCATCGTCCACGTCGCCGGGTCCTACGCGACCGGCCACAAGGCATACCCGGGCGCCCGCCACGCCGCGGTCAGCTTCAAGAAGCTGCCCTGGTCCTACGACGACGCGCCCTGGTGGCTCAACCTCTTCGCCACGCCGGTCACGGCGGGCGTGGGCGCGGGCGCCGACAAGACCTGGACGCAGAAGCCCAACGACGCGGCCGACGACAAGAAGCGCGCCACGATCGAGCTGGGCGGCAAGGACACCTGGCCGACCGAGTTCCAGGTGTCCGGCTGCACCGGCAAGAAGCTCGCCCTCCAGATCCGCCAGAACGACGTCTGGCGGGCCGACGTCGACCTCCTCGGGCTCGTCGTGAAGAAGCAGGCGAAGACGGCGGCGCTCTCGGCGCGGAGCGTGACGCACGTCGAGGGCAGCGGTACGAAGGTCTACGTCGACACGACGACGTTCGGCACGACCGAGATCGTCGGGCGTGTCGTGTCGGCCGACGTCACGATCGAGGACGGCGTCGTCGATCGCAACACGCTCGACGGCAACGCCACGGGCGGCGACCTGTACGCCCCGGCGAAGACGGCCCTCGTCGAGGCGCGCAAGGTCTCGGCGAAGGTGGTGGCCGAGTTCAGCGCCACGACCGAGTACGACGACTTCCGCGCGGCGAACATCAAGAAGCTGCGCCTCGTGCGCACGGGGGCCGTGCTGGGCGGCTCGAACTACCGGGCGCAGCTCGACATCGCCGGAGCCTGGCGCACGTTCGCCATGGGCGACGACAACGGGCTCATCACGGCCGAGCTCGAACTGTCGGCCCTGTACGACACCGGGCTGGCGGCCGACTGGCAGGCCGTCCACGTCAACGGTCTGGCGGCGCTCGCCTGATGCGCCCCTCCGACGCGACCGTCCACCCGAACCTCGAGGCGGTCGAGCTGCCGCACGGCGGCACGGCGTGGGTGCGCCGCCGCCTCTCCGTCGAACAGAACCGCCTGCGCGTGGCGGCCATGCTCGGGCTCACGCGCGTGCTGCCGGCCGACCAGCTGGCGGCACTCACGCCCGAGTCGGACCCGCTCGCGCTCGTCAACGCCCTCGGCGACCCGGCCGCCGCGCTCGACGCCGTGACGCAGTACCGCATCAACGTCGTGTCGGCCTGCGCGTGGGGCTGGGACGGCGTGACGAACCCGGACGGCGATGCGATCGAGTTCCCGGCCGGGGTGAAGGACATGGACGCCGACGACCTCGCGGCGCTCTTCGAGGCACAGGAGGCGGCCCTCGCCGGGGAACGGGCCGACCCAAACGCTTCACGGGCACCCTGATCGGTGCCCTGGCCACCGGTGAGCCGGATCCCAGCTGGCCCACCGACCTGTACGTGGCCTGGCTCATGTGGCAGCAGAAGGCGAGCTACCGGCAGGTGATGGAACAGCTCGAGACCCCGGCGCCCGTGGCCGAGTACCTCGTGCACCTCGCGGCGCTCGCGAAGAGCCGCCAGGAGGCGCTGGAGGGGCGCGATGGATGACATCCTGTCCCTGATCGTCCGGGCGCGTGACGAGGCGTCGGCCGAGATCGGCAAGGCCACGAAGTCGCTCGGCGGGCTGCACAGCGCCGCGGGCAAGGTCGGCGGCGGGCTGAAGGCCGCCGGTGGGGCGATCGTCGATCTCGGCAAGGTGGCCGCGGGGGCGGCCCTGGCCGGGATCGCCGCGCTCGGCTCGCAGATCGCCTTCGGCGCCAAGTCGCTCGTCGACGAGCAGCAGAAGATGGCCCAGACGGCGGCCGTCATCAAGTCGACCGGCGGCGTCGCGAAGGTCACGCAGAAGGACATCGAGGGCCTCGCCGCCTCGCTGCGCCTGAAGTCGGGCATCGACGACCAGGTCACGCGCAGCACGGCCAACATGCTCCTGACGTTCACGAACGTGCGGAACGAGGCGGGCAAGGGCAACGATGTCTTCACCCGGGCCACGAAGACGGCCCTCGACATGTCGATCGCGCTCGGGCAGGACGGCGCGAGTTCGGCCATGCAGCTCGGCAAGGCCCTGAACGACCCGATCAAGGGCGTGACAGCCCTGCAACGCGTCGGCGTCACGTTCACCCAGCAGCAGAAGGACCAGATCAAGACGCTCGTCGAGCACGGCAAGACGCTCGACGCACAGAAGATCATCCTGGGCGAACTCAACCGCGAGTTCGGCGGCTCGACGGTCGCCTACGGCAACAGCGCGGCGGGCGCGGTGGCGAAGCTCGGCCTCGCCTGGGGCGAGGTGCAGAAGTCGCTCGCCGAGGCCGTGCTGCCGGTCCTCCTCAACCTCTCGAACGTCCTCAGCCAGCAGATCTTCCCGGCCCTCGAGCCGGTCGCCAGCCTGATCGGCGGCCTCTTCGCCGACGTCGCCTCGCAGGGCGGCGACCTCGGCGTGCTCGCCGACGACTTCCGCGAGCTCGCGGCGCAGGGCAACCCGGTCGCGCAGGCGCTCTCGCCGCTGATCGACCAGCTGCTCGTCTTCCAGCGCACCGCGGTCGGGCCGCTGCTCGACCAGATGAAGGCGCTCGTGCCCTCGTTCCTCGACCTCGCGGTGAAGGCCGCCGCGTTCGGCGCGCAGGTCGCCAAGGACGTGGCGCCCACCGTGGTGGACATTGCCACGAAGCTGGGCGCCCTCGCGACGGTCATGGTCACGAAGGTCGCCCCCGTGATCCAGGACTTCGCCATCCGCGTCTGGGAGGGCGGGCTCAACAAGGCCGTCGCCGCGGCCGGCAAGGTCATCTCGGCGACCATCGGGTTCCTCACCGGCCTCGCCACCTGGATTACCTCGAACAAGCCGCTCATGGACGTCCTGCGCTCGGCAGCCGACCTCATCGGCACGGCCTTCGGCCTGGCCGGCGACGCGATCAGCGCGGTCGTCGACTGGCTGGGCAAGATGGGCGACGAGATCAGCGCGAACAAGAGCGCCATGAACTTCATCGGCGGGCTCGGGAAGATCATCGGGGCCGGCTTCGACGTGGCGCGGGCCGCCATCCAGCTCGTCGTCGACGCGATCGGGACCGTCATCACGAAGGCCAAGGAGGCCATCGACACCGTCTCGAAGATCCCCGGCATGAAGCTCGGTGGCGACATCGCGGGCAACGTGGGCGGGGCCATCGGCAACGCCATCGGCGGCATCACGAACTTCGTGGGCGGCTTCGCAACCGGCGGCGTCGTGCCGGGCCCGGTCGGGGCGCCCGCGCTCGCGGTCGTCCACGGCGGGGAGACGGTCACGCCCGTCGGCGGTGGCGGTGCGATCAGCGTCGGCGAGGTCCACTTCCACGTCCAGACGATGAACGCCTCCGAGGCCGAGGCGCGCTCGTTCGCGCGCCAGTTGTGGGGCTATCTCGAGGAGGAGGCGTTCCGCCGCGGGCGGACGTTGCAGCCGGTGCGAGGGGGTTCCTGATGGGCGCGCCGACTCTGAGCCTGCCCGGGCGGACGCTCACGCTGCCGTCGCCGGAGGCGGACGCCAAGAACACGCGCACGCGGGACGAGCGGAGCATCTCCCGCCGCACGATCGGAGGCGTGCTCCGGCGGACCGTCCTCTCCTACGCCTGGGTCTACGTCCTCGGTTGGCGATATGCGACCCAGGCGGACTATGACGCCATCGCCGATCTCTGGCGGGCCGCTGTTGCCGCCGGAACGTTCCCCACCTTCTCGTGGGACCAGTATTCGACGGCGGCTGCTGTCACCGTCGCGGTTGACCTCTCGGAGATGCAATACGCGGCACCGGGCCTCGTCGCCTTCGAGGTCACCCTCACGGAGGTCAATCCCCGATGACGCTGCAGTCGAGCCAGTTCGTAGTGCTGCTGACGAAACCCGACGCGGCGTCCGGGTACGTGGCTGCGCAGGACAACCCGAACGCATCGTGGGGCGGCTTCGCCTCGAAGACGCCAGTCGCCTCTGGGTCGTCCAACAACCTCTTTGCGCCGGTCGATGCTGCGGGGGCCGAGGCGGGGCAGACCGACTATGCGTGCGTCGCAATCGCCAATCTGTCGGGGGCAGACACGGCGCAGGGTGTCGCGGTGGCGATCGTGGATGCGGCGGGAGGCGGGGTGTACTCGATCGGACTCGACCCGGTGGGGATCGTGTCCTTGACCTCGGTGGCGGCGCAGGGGACCTCGATCGGGTCGGCATTCGCGGCCCCAGCCGGTGTCACGTTCAGTTCCGGGCCGCTGGTTGTCGGCAACCTGCCGCCGAACATGTGCGTGCTCGTGTGGGTGCGCTGCGTGCTGGCGGCGGGCACGCCGGGCACGGCCGCCGACGCATGCGACATCAGCGCGACCGCGACCACGAGCTGACCGATGGCAGTCGCGGACCTCACGAAGACCGGCTATGGCGGCACCGTCCGCGCCGACGCGGCGGCATCGGTCACGGCGGATTTTCCGCACGTCGGGTTTCCCGAAGAGCTGCTGACCGCGACCGCGACGATCTCGCTCTATATGGACGGCGTCCTCGTCGCGCAGCGCACGGCGAAGAACAGCGCCGTGACGTCCTCCATCAGCGTCATCGCGTCCGTCACGTACCTGGCGCCGCCCGGCAAGCACACGTATCTCGCCATCGCGAGCGGCGGCGGATCGGGCCATTGGGTGACGGGCTTCACGGGCGGCACGGTCGATGTCTCGCTTGACGTCCCCGCAGGCGTGCCGAACCCGATCACGGTGGCCGTGGTAGCCGATGCGGTCGGCGCACCACTCGGCCTCTCGGGCACGGTGGCGTTCGGTGCCGTGCCGCTGGCAATGACGGGATTGCCGGGGCCGATCATCCTGCTCGACGCCACGGCCGGGCTGACGCCGGTGACGCTCGGAGCGGTCACGGGTTCCGGTGGGACATGGGGCCTGTCGTTCCCGTCCCCTCTGACGGTCGGACACTCGTACCGCGTCGACATCCAGGCGCAGGGCGACCCCTCGGGGGCAACGGACTACGTCGACAACGTCAGCGTGGGCGTCCTGGTCTTCACCGTCGAGGTTGCGCACCTCGTCGCCGATGCCATGCTGCGACGGGAGATCGGCCTCCACCTTCGGCGGTTCGTGCGCCTGTATCGCTCGATCCCGGTGCTCGCGCACGCTCGCGCATCGTTCCGGCGCGTGATCGCGAGCCCGCCCGATCGCTCGATCGAGCCGGCGCTCATCGAGGCCGCGCTCGCCCCGCTGCATACGTTCACCTGCCGCCTGTGGGTGCAATGGGACGGCGTCAACTGGTCCGACGAGACCGCCTATCTGCTTGAGGCGTCGGGCGTTGACGACGTCGACGTCGAGAGCCGCAGGCTCAACACGTCCGAGGCGACCGTCACACTCGACAACGGCGACCTGCGGTACTCGCCGTCGAACGTGGCGAGCCCGCTGTACCCGGTTCTCGGGCGACTGCGGCAGGCGGTGTATCTCGAGGCGGGATACGACGGGCACGTCGACACCGTCATCCGGGGTGTCGTCGATTCGCTCGTGCCGAAGAACGCCGACCGCACCGCCGCGCTCACGCTCCTGGCGCGCACGGCGGACTGGCGGGACGCAAAGGTCACCTACGGGCCGGCGGCAAACGTGCGCTCCGACACGGTGATCCGCGCCATGCTGGGGTCGGTCGGGCTGGCCGAGCCGGCAGACTTCGTGCTCGACATGGGCGATGTCACCCTCCCGTATGCCCTCGCCACCGACGCGCCCCTCGTCGACGAGATCCAGCTCGTGACGCAGGCCGAGGGCGGGCGCCTGTTCCTGGACCCGAACGGCGTGCTGCGTTTCTGGAACCGCTCGCACACGCGACGCGTCATGGCGCAGCCCATCACGACGCTCTCGACGCGCGAGCACCTGTACGACCTCGCGCGCTCGAGCACCCCGCAGGGCATGGCGACCGAGATCACGCTGGAGTACGAGGACCGGCAGGGTGTCGGCACCGAGACGGTATACGAGCAGGGCCAGCCCATCGTGATCAGTGCGGGCTACCAGGAGGGAGTCCTCTGGTTCCCCTCCGCACCGGTGCGCGTGCGCTGCTATGCGCAGGACTACACCCGCTGGGAGCGCAAGTTCCCGGTCGCCATTGAGGCCATCGCAGCCATCGCCGCGAACGACGCCGTCGATGGATCGGGCACCGTGCTGACATGCACGAACGGGAGTCCGCCCGCGTCGAGCGGCGCGGCCACGCCTACGATCTACTACGTCGTGGAGTTCGGCACCGGCGTGGCCGTCCTCACGGTCTGGAATGCCTGGAACGCCCCCGGGTATATCCGCACGCTGACGATGACTGGGACCCCGCAGCGCCCGAACGCGGCGTGGGGCGTAACTGTCGACGACGCCGATGCGATCGAGCGGTATGGGCGGATCCCGGCCCGGTCGTCGAACCCGTACCTCCCCACCACGGACCTGGCGACCGAGCTCGCCCAGGAGCGCCTCGCACAGCGTGCGGGACCACTCAACCGGATCGACATCCCGCTGCAGGACGGCCTGCCGTTCCTGCGCCCGCTCGACGTGCTTCGCATCGTCGACGAGACGATGGTGGGCGCCGGCTTCGAGCCCGAGACCTACGACGTGCAGGTGCTCGGCAACGAGTGGACGATCTCGCCCGACGAGGGCTACGCGCAGAAGCTGCGGACGACGCCCGCCCTGCGACCCCAGTACCTCGGGGCGACGACCCTGTCGCCCGCCGCCTCATCGAGCGTCACGACCGCCCTGGTCGCGGGGCCGTGGCGGTTCGGCCCCGGTTCCGTCAACGATGCCCACTTCGACACCTCGGAGTTCGCCTGATGATCGAGTCACGGCCCCGCGTCCGCGGTCATGTGCGTTGCCTCCTGCGCGACGCTACCGGGCGGCTCGTCGACGTCGTGGAGGCGGACAACGCGTTCACCAACGCATACGCCGCGAAGTGGGCGAAGGTGCTCGCCGGGACGAACGGCGAAGACCTGTCGCTCACGCATATCGCGCTCGGCGCTGCGGGCGCGCAGATCGACACGTGCGAATCGGCAACAGGGTGGGGGTCGGCCCCTGTCGTCGACGCGACGACGTTCCGCGAGGGCACGGCGTCGCTCAAAGGCGTCGCGGCTGCGTCGACGGTCGAGACGTATGCGCACCCCGACCTGCTCGGCGTCGCGATCGACGCGTCGGCGGTCGGTACGTCGATCGAGCTGCAACTGCGTTCGCTCGCGCACGTCGCGCTCGACACGGCGGTATCCGAACTGCGCATCTACACGAGCGCGACCGACTACTACCGCATGACGCTGGCCGCGATCGAGGCATATCGCGGGGCGGCGTTCGCGGACGCGACATGGACCCTCGTGCGCCTTCCCGCCGAGGCGTTCGAGGCCGGTGCCGGGGCGCCCGCGTGGGCGCACGTGACGGGGTACGGCGTCGTCGTGGCAGCCACGGCATCCGGCACGGCGACCCTCAACTGGGACGACGTGCGCGTCTTCCCGGCCAGCGTCGGGGCGATCGCCACGGCGACCGTGCTTCCCAACGAACGAAGTCGCCGCGCGCTCATCAGCCTCGAAGACCTGGGCTCGGGGCAGGTGCGCGGGCGCGCGTTCTGGCCGACCACGCAGGCGGTCGGGACATACTACGTGCTCGGGCTGTTCGGCAACGGCGGGGCCACCCTCGCCGCGATCGTGCCCCTGTCGATCGCCAAGCTCTCGACGCTCTCGCTCACCGTCGAGTGGACCGTCACCGCACTCGGAGGCTAACCGATGGCGACCTCGACCGATGTCGTAGTTGGCGACGTCGTGACCGCTGCGAACTGGAACGCGCTTCGCGACGACGTGCTCGACATCGTGACCGGGCACGGGCACACGGGCGCTGCCGAGGACGGCAAGGCGATCTCGGGCAGCAAGCCGTTCGGGGACGGCTTGGATGGCGACGTCACGCTCGGCGCGGGCACGACGACGCTGACGCGCGACATGTTCTACAACTCGCTCACGATCCCGGTCGGGGCGACGCTCGATCCCGCGGGCTACCGCGTGTTCGTGAAAGGCACGCTCACCGTCGCGGGTTCGATCGTGCGCAACGGCGGGGTCGGCGGTGACGGCAGCAATGGGACCGCGGACGGCAACGTCGGCACGCAGGGTATGCCCGGCACGGCGCTCACCTCGGCCACGGTCCTGCAGTCGATGGCCGGGTCGATGGGCGGACAGGGCGCGGCGGGTCGCAACACCGCAGGGGCTGGCGCGTCGGCGTCTGCTATCACGTTCATCGCGGGCCAGTTCGGACAGGCCGCGATGTACCCGGCGACGGGTGCCGCGGGTGGTACGGGCGGCGCGGTCGGCGGCAACGCGGGGGGAACAGGGGCGACGCCGACGCGCATCGGCAGCGCGTTGACCGACGACACGTCGGGCATCCTGCGGCACTTCCCGCTCGCGATGCAGCGATACGCGGGAACCGGCACCAACCCCACGGCTCCATACCACGCGAACGGCGGCGGGGGTGGTGGGGGTGGCGGTGCGGGGGCATCGGACGGCACGGCGTACTCTGGCGGCGGCGGCGGCGGGGGTGCGGGTGGCTCGACGGGCGGCGAGATCATCCTCGTCGTGAGTCGCCTCACGGGTGGCGGGTTGCTGCAAGCGAAGGGCGGCAATGGCGGGAAGGGCGGCAACGGCGGCAGTCCCACGTCCGGCACGAACGTCGGCGGCGGTGGTGGCGGCGGCGGCGGGTTCGGTGGCGCGGGGGGCGTCGTGACGATCGTCACCGCGGCCAACGACTTCATCGGCACGACCGATGTCACCGGGGGCACCGGGGGCACCGGAGGGACGAAGGGCACGAGCCGGGGCACCGCGACTGCAGCCACCGATGGCGCGGTCGGACCCAACGGCCCTGCCGGAAGGGTTGTGGTGATCCAACTGTGATCGCGCTCATCTACGACCCGGCGCGCGTCGATCCCGATGCGCTCGGTTTGCCGGTCAATGCCTACGTGCGCGGCGTCCCCGCGCGCTACACGTTCACGCTGCCCGAAGCGGGCTATGTCGTCGTGCGCGAGACGTGGGCGGGCGTCGACGTCCTGCCGGGGCCGGTGACCCCTGACGACATCACGGCGTTGCCCGACCCCGGCGAGGATCCCGTCGCCATCTCCGCGCGGACGCTGGCCGACCTCAAGGAGGCGGTCCGCTCCGGGGACACCGGAACCGTCATTGACCCCGCCGTCGTGCGGGCCGCCATCGGCCGGCTCGACGCGATCATCGCCTCCGGGTCGGTCCCCGACCTCCCGGCGAGCCCCACCAACGCGGACGTGGTCGCGCAGGTCCGCACGCTGACCACGGCGGTCAACCTGATCGCCGACGCGACGCGCGACCTGGCGCGCTTCGATCGAGCGGTCATCCGACTGCTCAGCTAGTAGCGGTACAGGTTCGCCACGAAGGGCGTGCGGTTGAACATCAGCATCGCGATCGGCAGGCCGACCACGGTGAACTGCACGAGCCAGGCGGCGGCCATCCATAGGGCCGAGGCCCACCAACCCACGACGACGAACCACAGCCCGCGCCAGAGCCAGAACACCTGCGGGCGCCCGTGCCGCGCCGTCACGATGCGGCCTTCGGCATCCTGCCCGAGTGTCCAGGTCTGCGTGCGCGGACGCAGCGTCAGCACGGACGGCAGATGGTTGATGAGCCAGATCCCGGCCGGGATCGTGACCACCAGGGCGAGGCAGACCCACGCCAGGGCGATGACGAAGCCCGACGCCCACCAGCCGATGAGCAACCACCACACGAACCGCACGAGGATGTTCGGTCCCGACTTCAGGACGATGACCGACGGCTGTGCCTGCATGGAATGCGACCCTCCCTCTCTCGTGGGACGCCCGCCCACGATACGCCCGCGCCACGCAACCTGACACGCCCACCTGCGATAAGTGCGAGTGAAGGTCGAGGTGCTATGGCGTCCCACTTGTCCACCGTGTCCACAGCGCCATAGCCCCGTTGTCGCAACAGTCATGACCCGGGCGGGTAGGGCGCCACGGGCCGAAGGACAGGGGACGCGGGGGGGGGCGCCTCGCAGGCTCTAGCGTGAGGGCACACCGGGGGGCTACAAGGCGTCCTCGTGCGAGACGGTGCAGCAGCGCGAGCAAGCACGGGCCGGGCATCGTGGCCTCGAAAACCGATGCAGCCGGGGCCGGCAGGTCCGTGAGCCGGCACGGAGAGGTTCTGTCCACATGGCGTTCAGGGAGCCTGTCACCGATCCCGCGATCATCGAGGCCATCCAGGCCGAACTTACGCTGACAACCTACCGGGCGCGTCGTCTGGCCCGTCGTCGGCTGCTGGGGATCGATCCTCCCCCGTTTCCCAATCCCGCCGCTCTGCGGCTTCTCCGGCGCGAGATGCTTCATCGAGCAGGCGCTCGATCACCTCGTCTGACGTGATCGGCGGACTCAGGAACAGGTCGATCGGCACGCCGTACCAGCGGGCCAGCGTGCGGAGCGCCTGCTGGGGCGCGATCTGCACGCCGTTCTCGTAGTCCGAGACGGTCCCCTTCGAGGTCTTGGCCAGCCCGAGCTGCTCGGCGGCGCCCGCCTGGTTCTTCCCCGCACGCTCACGAGCCATGCGGAGCCAGAACCCCTGTCGCCGGTAATACGTCGCGTCGTCCATCGGGGACGACAGTAGGCGAAGCAACAACCTGTTCCTACTGACACAGTTTAGGTGTTGACAACACGCCCTAGTCTGCACTACTGTGTGGCCTGTGGAACAACGAGTTGTCTACCGAACACGTGAGATGCAGCGCCTGGAGGCGGTCCACGGCAAGCCGATGGACCGGATCCTCTGGGAGCTGTACATCCGCGACCACCTGACCGTTCGCGAGGTCGGCGACCGACTCGGCATCACGGCGGGGGCCGTGTCCGAGTGGCTGCGCCGGTTCGACATCGAGGCGCGGCCGACGAGCTCGCGCCGGGTGGCCTGACAATGCCTCGCCCGACGCCGGCCCCGGAACGCGCCATGGATCTCAGCGTGGCGATCCGCGAGGCGCGCGTGCGCCACGGCGCGCCCGTGTGGACCGTGGCCATGGCCACGCATGACTTCGAGGCGATGGGCCTCGCCCACGACGTCGACCACCTGCTGCGGCTTGCCGAGCGCAAGGCGAAGGCCCTGACGGGACGGCTGGAGGAGCGAGTCTGCGCCGACGGGATCGTGGGACTCAATCACGGCCGCGCGGCCTGACAAGGAAGCGCCCCGACCCCCTCGGCGTGGGAACACCGGGAGCCGGGGCTGATTGCGAGGGAGAAGGATGACACGGGAGAGGCTCGAGGCGCAACTGGCGCAGGCCGAGAAGATCGGCGACCACGCCGCGGCGGTGATGCTGCGGGCGCGGCTCGCCGCCGACGTGCCGGCCTACGCCGGCACCCCGGAGGGACAGGAGGCCCTGCACACATGGGCCGACCTCGTGCGGCGCGCGCGCACGCGGACGCTGGGGCCTGAGACGAGCGGCGGCTACCGCGCGGACATGGCGGCGGCCGGACGCGGGCGGATGGTGGCGGGATGAGGGAGCTCGCCTGGGCCGGCCTCGAGGCCGCAATCATCGAGCTCGAGCGCGTGCTCCCGCCGGGCTGGTCGCTGGAGTCACTGCGCCGCGTCGGACGGCTCGGCGAGTGGTGCGCGACCGCGGAGCACCGCGGGGCACGGATCACCAGCCCGAGCCGCCCGACGATGCACGGCGCCGTCATGGCGCTGCGCGATCGCGTGCGCCAGGAGTTCCCCGGGGTGGCGGCATGAACCGCGAGGAGCGCTTCGAGCACGACCACCCGCTCGCCGCGATCTCGCTCGAGGTGGCGCTCGTGCTGGCCGTCGTGTTCACCGTCCTGTCGCTGCTCTACGTGCTGGTCCCGCAGGTCCCGGCGACGTGACGGCCCTTCTTTGTGCCCCGTCGATTTCAGATTCATCCCGTGGACCACGTCCGCGCTGCATGGCGCGTGACGAATGGCACGCCTGGCAGGACCTCAACCGGCGGGCTCACCCGCACGCGGCGCCCTCTCCGTGTGCTGACTGCACGCCGGCGTTCCGCGGGCAGATGCGCCGCGAACGCCGCTGCAACGGGCCGGTGCGCCGGAGGAGGTCGCCTATCACCTGACCCTCATCGACCGGACGCACGACCCACCACGCGCACGCACGAAAGGACAGACACAGACCCATGTCACCGCTCATCACCGTCTCGCAGGGCGGTCCAGACATCGAGCCCGGCGTCTACCAGGTGATCCTCACCAGCGTCGAGGGCCCGAAGACGATCGTCCCGCAGTCCGGCCCGAACGCCGGCAAGGAGGTCGACATCTTCGACTGGACCTTCGCCGTCGAGGAGGGCCCCTACCAGGACACCGAGCTGCAGGCGACGACCTCGACGAGCTCGGGTCCGCGCTCCAAGCTGTACGCCTTCCTCACCGCGCTGTTCAACGGACGCCCGCCGGGCGTCGGGCAGCAGTTCGAGGCGGCCGACCTCGTCGGGCGCTCGGCCCTCGCGACCGTGACCATCAGCGACAGCGGGTGGCCGCGCATCTCCAACCTCGGCGCCCTGCCGGCGCAGATGGTGCAACCGCGCCAGCCGGCCGCGGTCCCCGAGCCCACGCCGGTTGCCCGGCGCCAGGCGCAGGCCGTGCGCCAGCCCGCGACGCAGCCGGCGTCCGGGTCGAACCTCCCGTTCTGACCCGCCCGTGATGCCCGTCGAGGTCCGCCCCCGTCCGTCCTCCGAGGACAGGATCCGCGCGGCGCTGTGGTTCGCCGAGCGCGGCTTCGGGATCTTCCCGGTCTGGAGCGCGGACCTCGACGGCGTCTGCCATTGCCCGAAGGGCGCCGCCTGCGACGACGCGGGCAAGCACCCCATCACGCAGCGCGGGTTCCACGACGCCACCCGCGACCCCGAGCGCATCCGCACGTTCCTCTCGGCCGGCTCGCTGCCGAACTACGGGCTCGTCTGCCCCGACGGCGTCTTCACGCTCGACGTGGACGGCGACGGGGTTGCCCGGCTCGGCGAGCTCGAGCGCCGCCTGGGCGCGCTGCCGCCGACGCTCCGCACGCGCACCGCGCACGGGGAGCACGTCTTCCTGCGCTGGCCCGACGCGCTGCCGCGCCCCCTCGGGCAGCTGTGGGGCTACGTCACGCGCTGGGGTTCCGGGCAGGGCGCGGGGTACGTCATCGGGCCCCGCTCCGTCCACGCCTCGGGGGTCGAGTACGAGCCCGAGGACGTCTTCGACATCGCCGAACTGCCGGAGGCATGGGCGCAGGACGTCATCACCCCGCCCGCCCCGGAGCGCGCCGCGCTGATCGAGATCACGGGCGGCTACGAGCTGCCCGAACCGGGCTACCGCGGCAGCCGGTACGACGCGATCCGCGACTACATCGCGAGCCGCTACATGCGCGGCATGGGGCGTGACGAGGTGCTGGCCGGCGTGTTGACCGTGCTCGCCCCGCGCTTCGCCGACCCGCTCTCCGAGCCCGACATCCGCTCCCGCTTCGACCGGGCGTGGAAGGGCACCGCCGAGCGGCTTGGGCCGCCGCTCGCGACGCGCCCCGTGCCACGCCCGGTCGGGCCCGGGATGGATGCCGCCGATCTGCTGGAGCTGGAGCTCCCGCCGCTGCGCTGGCTCGTGCCGGACCTCGTCCCCGAGGGCACGACGATTCTCGCCTCGCGCCCGAAGGTCGGGAAGTCCTGCCTCGTCTACCAGATCGCCGTCGAGGCATCCATCGGGGGCGACCTGCTGGGGCGCCGCGTGACGCCGGGCAGCGTGCTCTATCTCGCCCTCGAGGACGGCCAGCGGCGCGGGCAGGATCGCCTGCGCGCGGCCCTCGCCGGACGCACGATGCCGCGCGGCCGGCTCGAGGTGCGCTGGGACGCCCACAAGATCGGGGAAGGGCTGGAAGAGGACATCGCGGCCTGGCTCGACGAGCACCCCGACGCCGTGATGGTGGCGATCGACACGCTGGGCAAGGTGCGCCCGACCACGTCGGGTCGTCAGGGGGCCTACGAGGTCGACGTGCAGCACCTTGCCCGGCTCCAGGACCTGTTCCGCAACCGGACCGTGGCGCTGGTGATCGTCCACCACGCGCGCAAGGAGAGCGCGGACGACTTCCTCGCCTCGGTGTCGGGTACCTACGGGATCACGGGATCCGCCGACACGATCGTGGTCATCAAGCGCAGCCCGCTCGAGCGGCTCGGGACGATCCACGCCACGGGGCGCGACATCGCCGACGCGCAGGTCGCGGTGACGTTCGACGACCTGATCTGGCACGTCGCCCCCGACTCGCTCTCGGGCGCCTCGTTCGACCGCGGCGAGGTCTACCAGGTCATCGAGGACGAGGGTCCGATCTATCCGAAGGCCATCGCGGATCGGATCGGCAAGGAGAGGACGAACGTTCAGCACATGGTCGAGGAGCTCGTGCGAACGGGCGCCGTGGCCCGCACCGGGCACGGCTACGTCGTCGCGCGAGTCGGCCTGGTCACTCCGAGTCACTCCCGAATCACTCTCGATCTCCCTAATACCCCCCTTCACTCGACTCACTCACAGAGTGAACAGAGTGATTCGGGATACACGCGCGAGGCCGAGAGTGATTCGAGTGATCGGGGACACACACGCGCGGGTGAGGCCGAGTGGCTGAACCCCTGCCGCGACTACGACCACCACCAGAGCTACCACCGACAGACGCCGGACGGGTGGACCTGTCTCGCCTGCTACCCGGAGGGAGAACCCGCATGACGATCACCGCCGCCCGCCCGCGCCGCACGACCGACCTGCCGACGGCCGGCGTCCACCGCACGCCGCGGCATCTCTACTACTTCAATGGCGCGGGCCCCTGGCCAGGCGTGACGACCGTCACCGACGTCCTCGACAAGCCGGCGCTCCTGCGCTGGCACAAGGAGCAGATCGCGCTGGCGGCACTGGCGCACGCCGAGCGCCTGCTCGCGGATCGTGAGGCTGGCAACGACGAGGCGGCCGTGGCGTTCCTGCTCGCCGCCCGCAACGAGGGCACCAACGGGCGCGAGCGCGGGTCGCGCATCCACGCCACGCTCGAGTCGATCCTGCGCCGCGAGCCGACGGACATCGCGGCCGAGGACGCCCCCGCCATCGCCGGGGCGCGGACGTGGCTGAACGAGCATGCCGTCGAGCCCCTCGAGGTCGAGGCGTACCTCATCAACGAGACGCTCGGGTTCGGCGGGACGTGCGACCTCGTGGCGCGCATCACGACCGACGGCGAGACGGCGACCTGGCTGCTCGACTGGAAGACGTCGAAGTCGGTCGCGTGGCCGGATGGGCGCGTGTACGACGACATGCGCCTCCAGCTCGCGGCGTACAGCCGCGCGGAGTTCATCGCGCGCGTCGGCGACCCCGAACGCTACCCGCTGCCCGAGATCGAGCGGTTCGGGATCCTCCACGTCACCGACGGGGGCACGAAGCTCTACCCGGCCGAGGTCACGGAGGACGACTGGGTCGCGTTCCGCGCCTGCCTGTACCTGTCGGGATGGCGGAAGGGGGCGAAGGCGGCATGACCCTCCTCGCCATCGACCCCGGCCCCGAGCAGTCGGCATGGCTCGTCTTCGCGGACGGGCAGCCGCGCTCATTCGGCATCTGGCCGAACGACGAGCTGCTGTGCTTCCGGCTGGGCCCGCCGTCGTGGGACCTCGTCGTCATCGAGCAGGTCACGTCCTACGGGATGCCCGTCGGCCGCGAGGTGTTCGAGACGGTCCGCTGGTCGGGCCGCTTCGAGCAGGCGGCCTCCCCGATCCGCGTCGAGTACCTGCCGCGTCTCGCGGTGAAGCTCGCCCTCTGCCACAGCCCGAAGGCGAACGACGCGACGATCCGCCAGGCGCTCCTCGATCGCTTCGGCGGCTCGAAGGCGGTCGGGACGAAGAAGGCGCCGGGTCCGTTGCACGGGATCCACCGGGACGTCTGGTCGGCGCTCGCGCTGGCCGTGGCGTGGCAGGAGCGGGAGGCTGAACGTGTCGCCTGACCTCGCCGCCTGCGACATCCCCGGCATCGCCGTCGCACTCGCCTTCGAGGAGGCGCTGGCCGGTGCCCGCTACTGGCGCGGCGTCCACGAGCGGGCGCACCGCTGCGGCAACACCTGCTCGCGGGCGCTCGACCTCGCCTGGGCCGAGATGGTCGTCGCGAACTGGTGGGCAGAGGACGTCACGGATCGCGAGTTGCGCGAGGCGCTCGCGCTGGCAATGGGAGGTGAGGGATGACACCGGAACTGGAGGCCATCGCGGCACGGGACGCCGCCGTTGGCACCGGTAACCACATCCGCAAGCAATACGGCCCGACCGCCGCATGGGCCATTCTCGACCGCCGCCACCTCCTCGACGCCCTCCGCGCCGCCGAGGAGCGCGAGGCGCGGCTGCCCGCTGCTCTCGCTCATGCGATGTGGGAGGAGAACGTCGAGACGCCGCACGGGCACATGGTGCCCAAGTCCGACACGCTCGCGGGCGCCTATCTCGAACTGGCCCAGCGTCTGCTGCGGCGCCTCGCCGCCCTCGCCGGCACGGAGGAGCCACGCGATGCGTGAAGCGATGGCCGAGTACGTCCGCCATCACCGCTGCTACAACGCCGACCCGAACGTGAGCATCGCCGACTGGGATCGGGGCGTCCGCGCCATCGAGCGCGAGGCCGTCGCGCAGGCGCTCACGGTGGAGCGGGCGCGCCCGCGTCTCGCTGGCCCGTTCACCGAGATGGGAGATGCCTTCGAGGCGGGCATCGACGACGTGACGACGTGCTACGCCGGAACGATCGACGAGTGCATTGCTGCCATCCTCGCCGCGCTGCGAGATGAGCCATGAAGCACTCTCAACTCTTGCGAGTAGCGACAGGGCTCGCCGCCATCCTCGTCGTCGCGGCGCTCCGTCACCGCGAGCCGGACCGCGCCACGGCGCGCTACTGGGAGCCGGAGGACGGCATCCAGCCCGCCGATCCCGAACTCGAACGTCGCCGCCAGGTCATCGAGCGCAGGCGCGACGAGCTGTACCCGCGGAGGGTGGCATGAGCGCGATGAGTCCAGCCGCGATCGAGTGGCATCTCCACGGCGAGCACGGGATCAGCAGCGAGGCGATCTTCGACCGATTGTCGTTCGGCGGGACGTCGCCGCGCTGGAACAGCAACCACCCGCTCGATCCGTCCGACTTTCGCCGCTGCGAGTTGCTGCTCCGCGCCGTGCCGGAGTTCCGCAGCCGCCTCTCCGAGATGGCGGCCGAGTCGCCCGTGTGGGCCGCGCTCGTCAGCCGATGGCAGGAGATCGCCGCGCTGCTCGAGGAGGAGGTGCCGGGCGTCTATGAAGGGGCGAACGGATCGGCGGTGCGGACCTACGCGCTGATGAAGGCCATCGAGGCAGCCGCATGACCCCCCGCCTGCTCTTGCTCGTGCTGACCGCCCAGCTCGCCGACCTCTGCCTCTTCGGCCTCGCCGCGTCGCGTGTCGGCATCGGCGGGGAGAGCGGCCCGCTCGGGCCGGTCTACGTCGCGGGCGGCTTCGGTGCGGTGGCGCTGGCGAAGCTCGCGGCGACCGGGGCGATGCTCGCGATCCTCGCGCGGCTGCGCTCACAGCGTCTTGCGCTGCTGGCGGCGGGGATGGGCGTCTTCGGCGCTGCGACGGCGCTCGGGGCGATCGCATGACCATCGTGCCGCTCACGCTCGCTGAGGCTCGTCGGTTCGTGGCCGAGCATCACCGCCACAACGAACCCCCCATCGGCCATCGGTTCAGCATTGGCCTCAGGGACGGCGATCGCCTCGTCGGCGTCGTCATCGCCGGTCACCCTGTGGCGCGCAATGCCGATGATGGAGTGACGGTCGAGTTGCTCCGGGTAACGACGACGGGCGAGCGAAACGCCTGCTCGATGCTCTATGGCGCCGCATGCCGCGCGGCGTTCGCGATGGGCTACCGGCGCGTCATCACCTACACGCTCGCCGAGGAGCCGGGCACGTCGCTGCGAGCGGCCGGGTTCCATGAGGCTGAGCGCCTCGCCGAGCGCGGCGAGTGGGTCCACACCGCCGGGCCGCGGGCGTTGAGATCGGA
>JAEHJW020003194.1_pt1 | contig 34813 bp, 40 predicted proteins | sample 9271431 | NCBI WGS metagenome assembly JAEHJW02 | reverse complement strand
GAGCTGGTTGCCGTTCAGCGCACCGATTTGGACTTGGAGGTTGACGAGCGAGCAAAGCTGCTGGCCGTTGCCGACAACCGAACTGCGGAGCTTGGTCTCCAATGGGATGCGGAAGTGCTGAAGGCGCTCGCCGAAGAAGTTGACCTGGACGGACTGTTCGACGGAGACGATCTGGCTGAGCTTATCAATGCTTCGGGGGGGGGCGTCGTCGAGAACGAGGACGAAGCGCCCGATCATCCTGCCGCACCGGTGTCGAAGCCCGGCGACCTGTTCGAGCTTGGCAAGCATCGGCTGCTGTGCGGCGACGCAACGAGCATGGAGGATGTGGATCGGCTGATGGGCGGCATTCGAGCCGATATGGTCTGGACCGACCCACCTTACAACGTAAGGTACCAAGGCAAGACCAAAGACGCCCTGACTATTCAGAATGACGAAATGGATGCGCACTCCTTTCGCAAGTTCCTTATGGTCGCATTCTCGCGAATGATTGCGGTGACCAAGGAAGGTGGACCTTTTTACATCGCGCATGCGGACACCGAGGGCTATAACTTTCGGGGTGCCATTGCAGACGCTGGTTGGTCCTTCCGTCAGTGCCTCGTGTGGGCAAAGAACACCCTCGTGCTCGGTCGCCAGGACTACCACTGGCAGCATGAGCCCATTCTTTATGGCTGGAAGCCAGGAGCATCTCACATTTGGGAATCGGACAGAAAGCAGACGACGCTGCTGAATTTTGACAAGCCCGCTCGGAACGCTGAGCACCCAACCATGAAGCCGGTTGCTTTGATCGAGTACTGCATCAGAAATTCCAGTCGGCGAGGAGACACCATCCTCGACCTTTTCGCTGGGTCCGGAACAACCGCTATTGCCTGCGAGAAGACTGGCCGCGCAGGCCGCTTAATGGAAATAGACCCCAAGTATTGCGACGTGATCGTAGCTCGCTGGGAAGCATTCACTGGCTGCAAGGCCAAGAGGTTAACCGCATGATGGGCGATATCCGCTGAGGGCAGATATCGACAACACCGATGCTGAGGTACTTCGGTACGCACAGCGGCTCAATGCCGAGCGCGAAACCCTGCACCTCAGCGACAAGGATATCGAGCGCATGACGGACCGATACCGGCAGGTCTGGCGGCTCATCCGGCAATGCAATACCTTGTGCGCATTGGGCTTAATCGATGATGCGGTTGCCGTGATGCGCAAGATCAACGCAGGCGCGCTCGACGACGCAGAGCGGATTGCTCTCTCAGCGATACACGATCACGAGATATGAGGCAATCATGGCGCGCAATATATCCGGACTCAAGCCATTCCCGAAGGGAGTATCGGGTAATCCCGGCGGAAAGCCGAAACGTCTGCCGGTTACGGACATCCTAATCGAAAAACTGCAAGAGAAGTGCGCACAAGACAAGCAGGGTCGCACATGGGGTGAGCTGCTGGTCGCCGCTCTCATGAGCAAAGCCATAAAAGGCGATGTGCGAGCGATTACCGAGCTGATCGACCGCGCCGAGGGCAAAGCGCGATCACGCGCCGAGGTCAGCGGCCCGGATGGTGGACCCATCGCAATCGAGATACCAGGAACCCGTGAAGAGCTGGAGCGGCGCATTGCTGAGCTGATGGAGATTGGCAAGCGCGGTCAACGCGCGGCCAGAAATCCGCGGAGAAAAAATACATGACCGTTTCCGCCGTAGTCAGTGTACTCGGGATGCTCGGCCAGCTCTTTGTCGCGGCCTTCTTTTTCGGCCAGATTCGGCAATCGATCCGCGACTTGGCCGCGCGCGCCGACCGCTCCGACTCGCGCGATGACCGGGCCGACAAGCGCGTGGACACCATCGAGCTACGCCTCAATGACCACACGGAGCGGATCGCAAAGATCGAGGCGCGGCGACCGTAATGCGGGGTGCGTATGGAGTGGAGCCTGTACACGCCCGAGCAGCTCGCAGAGCTGGCTCTGCTCATGGAGCGGAAACAGCAACTTGAGCAACTTTCCGAGGCCGAGCAACAGCGCCTCGAATACCGAGCCACGCTGGAGGCATCGCCAGCCGAGTTTTTCAGGGCCGCATGGAACGTTCTTGAGCCTGGTAGATCGCTCATGTGGTCGCCGCACTACGACCTAATCAGCGAGTGGCTGCTCAAGGTGTGGCGGCGTGAATGCCTGCGGCTCATCATCAACGTGCCGCCGCGAACGGCCAAGAGCACGGAGGGAACCATCTGTTTTCCGGCGTGGGGATGGGCACGCGATCCACGGCACCGATTTTTGACGGCCAGTTACTCACGCGACCTGAGCCGCGAACATAGCGCCAAGCGGCGCAACCTGATCGACTCGGAGTGGTATCGCTCACTTTGGCCGATTGCATTCTCCGACGACACAAACCGCGCCGACCAGTATAAAAACGACCAGCAGGGCGAGATGATCGCCACATCGGTGGGCGCAACCGGGACGGGACGCGGCGGCGATACCCTGATCCTCGACGACGGATTGAGCGCGGATCAGGCTCAATCGGAGGCTGAGCGCAAGACGGCTCATGCCTGGTTCCGCGAGACGTTTCGGACGCGCCTCAATGACCCGGCAACGGGCGCGATAGTGGTGATCGAGCAGCGGACGCACCACGAGGACATCACCGGATGGCTGCTCAAGAACGAGCCGCACCAGTGGCAGCAGGTCATCATCCCGCTGCTCCAGGACGAGAAGACAGACCTCGAAATCGTCTTCCCGGTCTCAGGCCGGAAGTGGGAAAGGAAGATTGGCGATGTGCTGCAACCGGAACGGCACACACCGGCAGTCGTAGCCGCGCAGCAGATTCACCGGCGCACCTTCGAGACGCAGGCGCAACAGAGGCCAAGCCCCGAGGGCGGCGACATCTGCAAGCGGGAGTGGTGGAAGTTCTACCGAGCGGTCCCGGACGATTTCGACCAGGTGATCGATTCCTGGGACTTGACCTTCAAGGAGTCAAAGGATTCTGACTTTGTAGCCGGTTTCAAAGTCGGGGTGAAGGGTTCTCGCCGGTACTTCCTGGACGCCATCCACGCAAGGATGGGATTCACGGCGTCGAAGGATGCGGTCAAGCGACTCCGGATGCGCGAGCCGGTCGCCAGCCGGGTGCTGATCGAAGACAAGGCCAACGGCCCAGCGGTAATTGACGCGCTGAAGATGAGCGTGCCGGGGCTGATTCCGATTGAGCCGACGGGGTCGAAGTATGCCAGGGCCGTCGCAGCAACGGGAGACATCGAAGCCGGTAACGTCTACCTGCCCGATCCTGAGGAGTTCCCCCAGCACCGCGCATGGGTGGACACGCTGATTGAGGAGTGGGCCATATTCCCGAACGGCCCGAATGATGACGCGGTTGACGCAAGCGGGCAGGCAATCAACTACACGAGGTCGGCCATGGGCAATATCGCCGACTACTACCGCGAGATCGCAGCCGAGGTAGAGGCCGCAAAGAAGTCGCCTGCAAAGGTTGTGCAGAAACCCGCGCGGCAATGGTCAGAGTCGCTGCGAGTGGTCCGAATGGGCATCTTGCCATCCGGTCCGCTGGACATGGACGAGGTTGAGGACTGGATCGCGTTCTGCGAAGAGCAGGGCAAACAGGATGCCGCAAACGTCGCTCGCGCCGTGCTGGCGCAAGCGCAAGGAATGGTGAATGCGAATGCCCACCCTCACCATCCGCTTTATCAATGAGGCGACCCTTGTATCGCGCCTGATCTCCTTGGAGATGGATTCGCTGTTCTGCCACACAGAAGGACTGTCGCGGGACGGCAAATCGTGGGTGGGCGCACACGCTGGACCCGGCGTCCAAGCTCGACTGCTCGACTGGTGTAAGCCGACGTTCGAGCGCCGATATGCTTTGCCGGTTTCGGACCAGCAATACGAAGCTGCGATGGCTTTCATGGAGTCGAAGATCGGGACTCCATACGACTACGAAGACATCGTCGGATTGGCGCTACACCGTCGCATGGGAGCATCGGACCACTCGATCATCTGCTCGGCCTTCATGTACCTGTGGCTGCGCAGCGCGGGTATCGAGGCGCTGAATGTCCTCGAATCCTTCGCGTATCTCGTCACGCCCGAAACGCTTCACCTCAGCCCGGTCTTCATCGGACGCGGAATTGATTTTTGAAAGGCACACCATGAGCGAGAAGCCTCTCGAATCGATGCGCTCAAGCCACTGGCCGAAGGTTCGCGCGGAGCATCTGGCGCAGCACCCCGCTTGCGCCGTGTGCGGCGATACCAAGCATGTTAATGTTCATCACAAGCTGCCATTCCATCTGCACCCGGAACTGGAGCTTGATCCAACGAACCTCATCACGCTCTGCGAAGACGAGCACTTCGTCAACTGCCACCTCTTCGTTGGCCACCTGGGCAACTTCCGTGGCTACAACCCGGACGTGGTCAACGACGCCGAAGAGTGGCGCGAGAAGCTGCTGGCAAACAAAGCCCGCATCCACGAGACAGCGGAAATGGAAACGAAGGCTGCGGAACATGGCGAATGAAGTAGAGATTGCACCGAATCGAACGACTCTGGTGGACCGCCTACGCTCCGCGTGGAACGGATGGTACAACCCGTCCGCGCCTATCCCTCCGGTTGCGCCCTCCGGCACACCACCGCGCCAGTTCGACTATCCTCTCGTCCTCAACCAGACGTGGATGCCCCGAACGGGCGAGAAGGTAGGCTTTCCGCAGCTCCGCATGATGGCCGACGGCTGCTATCTCATCCGCGTCATCATCGAGAAAATGAAGGACCGCGTCGCCTCGAAGAAGTGGCATTTCCGGCTCAAGCCGAAAGGCGGAGAATTCCTGGCGCTCTCGAAAGAGCGGTCGAACAATGATCCGCGCGTGCAGGCGCTCACGAACTTCTTCCAGATGCCAGACTCGATCCATAACTTCCAACAGTGGACGCGGATGCTGCTCGAAGACCGCCTAGTTATCGACGCGGCCACACTGGAAGTTCAGCGCACCAAAGGCGGCGACATCCTCAACCTGCTGCCCGTAGATGGCGCGACGATCAATGTGCTGATCGACAACACAGGCCGTAGGCCGACGTACCCTCTGCCCGCGTATCGGCAGATCGTAAAAGGGTTGCCAGCCGTCGATTTCACGACGCGCGACCTAGTGTACATGCCGGGAAACATCCGGAGTCACAAGCTCTACGGATACTCGCCGGTCGAGCAGACGCTGGCGCTGATCCTGACGTTGATCTACAAGACTGTCTTTTTGCAGAACTTCTACGACGAGAGCAATATCCCGCTGGCCTACATGCCGATGCCCGAGAACATGAGCACGGCGGAAATGCTCCGTCTCATCCGCGAGATGGAAGCCACGCTCGACGGAAACCTCCAGCAGCGCTCCAAGATTTACCCGGTTCCGTTCGGATCTAAGCTCGAACTCATCAAGAAAGAGGAGTATCAGGCCAAGTTCGAGGAATGGTGCGCGCGCATTTTTGCCTTTGTCGTCGGTGAGACAGCGACGCCATTCGTGCAACAGAACAACCGGGCGACGGCTCAGCAGTCCGACGACACGCGCGAGGAATCGGGCGAGGTTCCCTTGCTGAAGTGGCTGAAGGGCGAGATTGACATGATCGTGCAGCGCCCGGACCTCTTCAACGCTCCCGACATCGAGATCATCTGGGAAGAAGACGCCGAGACCGATCCGCTGAAGCAGGCACAAGTCGATCAGATCAACGTGACGATTGGCACGCGTCTGGCCGACGAACTGCGCCACAGGGATGGCCTTTCGCCGATATGGGAGCAGTCGGGGGGTAACCCTCCGACGCCTTCGGGAGCCGTTTCGAGCGGCGAGACGCAGGATGTTCCAAGCGATGGCAACGAAGACGGGACGAGCAACGCGCCGACCAACGATACAAAGCAGAGCGGCGAGAAGGCGGCCAAAGCCGCTATCGCTCAAAAAAAAACTCTACGCTACTGATTGATCCGGACTACTACGGGCCAAAGCGGGAAGCGGCGATCCATCACATGAAGGCGCATCTTCATGCGTTCTTTTCCGGCCAGCGCGTTTCGGTGAGCCGGACGATTGAGGGATATCTGCCCAAGACAAAGAAGGCGGCTGGCGACCAAAGCGCGCCGGATGTGGATACGGTTCTCGCAGCCATCGACTTCAGCGTGTGGAACGCGCTTGCACAGGAGTTCCAGCCGTACCTGGCAGAGACAGGGCAGGAAGCAGTGGCGTCGGTTTTCGCAACGCTGAACATGGCGACGGAAGGCTCGGACATCTTCGCTCTGTCCGATACGCAGTCGCTCGAATATGCGCAGACCCGCGCGGCTGAGCTGGTGGGCAAGAAGTGGGTCAACGGGGAGATGGTAGACAACCCCGATGCTCGATGGGTGATTACGGAGACCACGCGCAACGATCTGCGCGAGATGATCGCCCGCGCCTTCGCTGAGGGATGGACGCCAGCTGAACTCGAACTCCAGATCGACGAAGCATTCACCTTCTCGGCTGGACGCGCAGAGCTGATTGCCGACACCGAGACGGCGATGGCTCAGACAGTAGCCACGGTCCAAACGGGAAAGAATCTCGGAGCCACAACGAAGACGATTCAGATGTCGAATCTGCATGACGTGGACGATGTCTGCGATGCGGCTCATGCGCTGGGAAAGGTACCGATTGACGCGGAGTATCCTAACGGAGCGCTGCACGTTCCGCTGCATCCGAGATGCCGATGCGTCGAGATGGTCCACCTGCCAGGGGGAGACGATGACGATTAGAGATGGGTGGAAAGGGACGCGGCCAGGTGGTAGCGGAGCGCCGATGAAGGCCGGAATGCAGTACCTGGGGAAGGGCTGTGAGCCAGAGAACGACGCTGCGGAATCCCCAAAGGTTGACCGCGCCGGAAAGGAAGTTACCCCATGTATTCCTACCTTGAATCACTGATGGCCGAGATTGCGGCGAAGGCTCTGCGCGGTTGGAATCTGGCGCTGATCCTCTTTGCAGTTGCCGGGTGGCTCTTCATACACCCCGAATCACACGCGTGGAGCATCGTGGTCGATGGATGCTGCACCATCATCGTGCTGGTCGTGTTCATCGATGCGCTGGCGGCGGAAAACCGTGCTGAAGGAAGCGAGGATCAATGAGCAAGCAAGCAATGAAGAGTCTCTTCTGCCGCATCTCGAAGGTGGATGAAGAGAAACGGACAGTGACCGGCATCGGCGCATCGGAAGCCGTTGACGCGGATGGCGAAATCTTCGACTATGACGGGTCGAAGCCCTACATCCAGCAGTGGTCCGATGCAGCTCAGAAGCGGAGCCAGGGAAAGAGCTTCGGGAACATCCGCGAGATGCACCAGCCCTCGGCAGTGGGGAAGCTCTCCGAGCCGATCATCTTTGACGACGACCAGAAGCTCGTCGTTCTCACGAGCTATATCTCCGACGACGCTGCTTGGGAGAAGTGTCTGGACGGAACCTATACCGGCTTCAGCATCTGCGGACCGGTCGTCGGCGAGAAGTGGTCGGACAGCTCAAATCCCGGTGCGAAGCGCTATATCTGCGCACCCATCGAGTTCTCTGTGTGCGACCTGCCGTGCAACGGAGAAGCGGTTTTCACCGCCGTCAAGATTGGCGGCATCATCGAGCAACGCAAATTCAAAGCGGCACAGTCCGCAGAAAAGAGGGCCGAAGTGGCCAATGTATCCAAGGGACTGAATCAGATTGGCGACCTGGCCACCGTGCTGAGCTGGGCAGCCTATGTGCAGCAGGACGCTGCGATGGAGCGCGACCAGGAAGGCGACAACTCGCCGATCCCCGACAAGCTCAAATCGTGGATCGCCGAAGGTTCGGAGATCCTCGTGAGTCTTGTTCGCGAGGAAACATCCGAAGCCGTGATGTCGATGAAGGCTTTCATGCTTGACTACGCGGAGAAGGCCAAGAAGACGAAGAAGGTGGACGGCGAAGAGTTGACCAAATCCAGCTTCGCGTATCGGCCCACCAACGACACAGACGATTGGAAGCTGCCGATCAAGTTCTCGACCGCAGAGAAGAGCAAGACGCATATCCAGAACGCCCTCGCGCGGTGGTCTTCGACGGATATGCCCGTCGCGGAAGAGAAGAAGAAAGCAGCGGAGCGCATCCGTGACGCGGCCAAGGCGCACGGAATTGATGTCGGCGAGAACGACCTCGCCACCAAATCCGCTCGCGCTGCGAAGGCGAAGCGGACGCCGCTTGCCAAGTGCTCGAAGGCTCTGGAGTCGATGGGCGAGTGCATGGACAAGAGCTGCAAATGCGAAGGGATCGACAAATGCGTTGCCAAGATGCGCTCAGCGCACGCGGACGCAACGGACGCTGTGAGCCAGATGGCCGACGACAGCGACGACAAGGATTCCACCGCCGATAAGACGGTCGGAAAAGCGGCTTCAACAGCCACTACAACCCAACAGGGCGCAAGCCCGGAAACTGGAGATGACATGACAGAATCGGAGAAAGCGCAGTTGGAAGCGGCTGAGAAGAACTCCGCCAAGGCTCTGCAACTTGCAGAGAAAACCAACGCCGGAATGGAGCAGGTAGCCAAGGCTCTGGCCGGTCTAACGAGCCTGATCGCAGGCGAGCCGGTGACACCGAAGAGTGTGACCACAGCGGCGGTCGCATCGGTGAGCAAATCGCAGGAGATTGCAGGCCAGCAGCCTACTGAGGTTGCCAGCGTGCATGACATCGCCAAGGCGGTCCGCTCCAATCCCCACTACCTTTCCAACGAAGAAGCCGCCACCCTGCGCATCGGTCGGTAGCTCCTTCTCGCACCTTTGTTCTCGGCGCACAACCACCACGAAACTCAAACAGTAGCCCGTAGCGCTCGGCTGGGCCTGCGAAGCAGCAATGCTTCCGGGGATGCCATCGCCGCTTCGAGGTCGAGGACAAACCCATGTTCGGACAAGACATGACACGGATCGAGGAATTGATCGCCAAGGCGACCGGACAAATCGCCTCGAAAACGACGATCACAACATCCACCGGCATCGCCGCCTACAACCTGGAACCGCTGCTCAAGCAGGTCTATCCCGTGCTGGCACCGTTCCGCAACAAGTACCTGCCGCGCACCGTTTCGCGCATCGGCGGCACTGCGCTCAACGCAAAGCGCCTGACGGCCATCAACCCAGCTACGGGCGGACTGGGCATCGCGGAAGGTCTGCGCGGCGCATCCATCGGCGTTACCGAGCAGGACTTCTCGGCCATCTTCCGCACGGTCGGCCAGGAAGCTGATATCACGTTTGAGGCCGAAGACCTTGCGCGTGGATTCGACGACGCCATGGCCATCCGCACGCTGTCGCTCTTGGACTCGAACCTCATGGAAGAAGAGCGCCTTGTGCTGTTCGGCAACGGCGGCAACATCACCGTCTCTGGCGGATCGGCGCAGACTGCGCTCGGAACTCCGACGGCTCCGGTGCTCACGAACAATGCAGGCGCAACGGGAACGGTCGCAGCCGCTACCTACTACGCCTTTGTTGTGGCGCTGACCTATAACGGGCTGCGCTTCTCATCGGTCGCCAACGGTGTGCAGACGCAGATCACGCGGCAGAACAACGACGGCTCGACGACCACCACGAACGGCGGCAGCTCCAATGTCTCGGCAGCCTCCAATTCGGTCACGCTGGCCGCTGCCGGCAGCCTGGCGATGAGCTGCACTGCGGTTCCGGGTGCGTTCGGCTACGCGTGGTTCGTGGGAACGTCTGCGGCGACTGCGTATCTGGCAGGTGTGACGCCGGTCAACAACTTCACTCTGACCGCTCCTCCGGCGGGAACGCAGGTTGCAACCGCAATCACGGTGGACCATTCCATTGACTCCTACATCTTCGACGGTCTGATCACGCAGATCCAGAACCCCACCTCCGGCTCCTACTTCAAGTCGCTCGATGGGGCGAACCTGACCTCCAGCTCGGCGGCTGGCATTATGGAGATCGACGCGGCGCTGTTGTCTCTCTACGACAACTACAAGCTGGGTCCGCAGGTGATTCTGGTCGATGCAGGAACGGCTCAGTCCATCAACCGCAAGACCCTCGCTGCTGGTGGCGCTCCGCTCTTCCGCTTCAACATGGATGCGCAGAGCGGCAAGGTGCTGGATGTCACAGCAAACAGCATGGTCGGCAGCTATCTGAATCCGTTCACCGGCCAACTCATCAAGCTGGAGACGCATCCTTGGTTCCCTCAGGGCACCATTCTTGGCCTCACGACCGTCCTGCCGTATACGACGCCGAACGTGCCGAAGCCGTACAAGCTCGTTCCGCGCGTCTCCGACTGGCAGGAATACGAGTGGCCACTGGTCACCCGCAAGCGCGTCCACGGCCAGTATCTGACGGCAGCTCTGATTGCCTACACGCCGTGGGCATTCTTCCTGCTCCAGAACGTGGGCCAGAACTAAGGCTGATGCTCGAAATTAGGCCGATCCTGCGCCGGGATCGGCTTAATGGTGTGGACGAGATTCGGATCGCCTCCGCCCATCTCGTCCACCATCCCCTTTTTACCCGGAGTCGACCATGCCCGATTACCCAGCCCCGATCCCAACTCCGGACTTGACGACGCTCGCCAACGTCAAGGACTACATGCAGATAAGCGACACCAGCCAGGACACTGTGCTGACGCGGCTGATATCGGCGTTCTCGCAATGGTTCCTGACGCAGGTCAACCGTGGTGCGTTGCTGCTCTCGACGTATACAGAGCAGCGCAACGGCTCCGGCGGCGACTCTCTGACGACGATCTACTGGCCGATTCAGGCAGTCAGTTCGCTCAGCGTGGACGGGATCACCATTCTGCCTTCGCCGGGACCGAATCAGCCCGGATTCGTCTTTGACAGCTTCAGCATTTGGCTCGTCGGTGGATACCGATTCTGCCGTGGGCGTGGCAATATCCAGATCGTCTATCAGGCCGGTTACACCTCGACGCCGCTCGATGTCGAACAGGCCGTGATCGATCAGCTTGCATTCACGCTACGGAGGCAGCCGAATCTCGGCACCGTGTCGCAGTCGATGAACGGCATCACGACGGTCAGCTTCTCGCAGCAAGACCTCGCGCCCGGCGTCAAGAACGTCGTTCAGATGTATCGTGACCGCGCGGTGGTGGGCCTGTGAGGGTCGCATTCGAGGTCGTCGGCGTTCCCGAGGTCTGCGAAGGCATCGAGAACGGGATTGCACGGATGCAGATCGCTGTCTTCAATCAGATGCGCGCCGAAATGTTAAAGCTGCGCAACTACACCGTTTCCGAACACATGAACGGTCCGACCGGTCCAAATACTGTGAGCCAACGCTCTGGCAACCTTGCGCGTTCGGTGGTCAGCCAAGTTGAAGACGACGGAACACTCATCGAAGGCGTCGTTGGCGTTCCTGAAGCATCGACTGCCGAGAAGTACGCTCGCATTCTGCACGATGGCGGAACGACGCGGGCGCATATCATCCAGGCAAAGAACGCAAAGGCGCTGGCCTTCCAGATGAACGGACAGACTGTCTTTCGAAGGCTCGTCCATCATCCCGGTTCCAACATTCCCGCGCGTCCCTATCTTTCGTCAGCCCTCCGAGAGCGTGCTGACATCATCAAACGAAACCTCACAGAAGCGATGCGAGGGTAGAACTCATGAACAACGGCGTCGTCAACCTTGAGCCGATCTATGCGGCATTCTTCGCGTTGCTGACCGGAAGCGCGAGCAATCCGGCCTGTACCTGGACCGATCCGGTGACCGGCAACCCGACGACGTTTGCCATCGCCTCGCGTGTGCCGCGCGACTGGCAGACGCTCACTCCGGGGCAGCTCCCGGCGTTGTTTCAGGAAGAGATTGGCTTCGAGATGAAGCCAGCCATCTCTACGGTCCAGGCTCGAACGAAGTATGAGCTGCGGGTGGACGTGGTCGTGATCGTCTCCAGCGCAGGAGCGAAGCAGCCAGCAGGACAGGAAACGCAGATTCCGGCGCAGTCGATCAACCTGGCGCTGACTGCGGTTCTGAATGCGGTCACCCCGGAGATGCCCGGCGCAAAACAAACTCTCGGCGGCCTCGTGGACTCGGTGGTCGCCACTGGACGCGTCGAGCGCGTCAACGGGCTTCCAGGCGCAGGCTCGCAACTATCCATCGCGGTCGTACCTTTCACGATCCTCACCATCTAGGAGAATGCCATGAATGTATTCAGCTCGGGATTCCTCGCGGGACGCGCAGCAGCTACGACCGCAAACCCCAACCCAACGCCGAGGGTTTTCGGCCAATTGCAGGACGTGAGCCTTCAGGACACGTTCACCGAGAAGATGCTCTACGGACACGGCAGCGCTGCGCTCCGTTCCTTCCGTGGACAGCGCAAGGTCGAGGGCAAAGCGAAGAGCGCCAACATTAATGGCAGCCTCTTTGCCGAGCTTTTCCACGGAACGAAGGCAACCACCGGATCGGTACTCCCCGCATTCGGCGAAGCACACACGGTGCCTGCCACGACGACGTACACCATCACGGTGACAAACAGTGCGGAGTTTGCCGAAGACTACGGCGTGAGCTACGCGGCTACCGGCGCTCCGCTGGAGCTGGTCACTACCGCTCCCACTCAGGGCCAGTATTCGGTCGCTGCTGGCGTCTACACCTTCGCGGCAGCCGACGCGAGCGCAGCCGTCATCATCAACTACACCTACACTTCGACGACCGGCCTCACGGTCGCGGTTCCCACCAATCCGCAGCAGGAAGCTCCGTACTTTGAAATCTTCTTGGCCAACCCGACGGACGGCGGATACGGCAAACGGCTCTACAAGTGCGCCAGCTCGAAGTTGAACATGGACTTCAAGCAGGGCGACATCGTCATTCCGGAGTTCGACTTCAGTGTGCTCGATCCCGGAACCGGCGTGCTCTACAGCGATTACTTCGCCAACGCGTAGCCGAATCCATGACCGGATAAGGCAACGCATCCCGCAAACCATCGGGGTGAACCGGGCCGGGCGTCCAGGAACATGGGCGTCCGGTCGCTCAACCTTTCATAACGGAGGCAGCTATGCAAGTAACGTTAAACAGCGGGCGCGCGGTCGAGATCGCGCCGCTCAAGATGGGTCAACTTCGGCGCATGACGGAGGCCGTCACAGACGGCAGAGCCGTGGAAGCAACCGTCAACGCGTGTGTGGACGCCATGCGGAATGCCGACCCAACCGGCGCACCCGTCAGCGCGGTGTGGTTCGAGGATGAATTCACGGTCATGGAGTGCAACGAACTCTTCGCCAAAGTCGCGGAGGTCAGTGGCATCAAGCTGGGGGAAGCGACGGCGACAGCCTCGACCTCGTGACGCTCTGGTGTCGCCTGGTCACCGAAGGGGGAATCGACCCGCTCACCGCGTGGGAGATTCCCTTCCCTGACGCCGTCGCGCTCATCAACGCTTGGGCCAAGCATCCTCCGCTAAGGTGGATGATCTCTCGCTTCTTTGAGTTCGACGAGAAGGATTGGTGAGAGCATGGTATAGTTGGACGCCGAGGGACACTTCAATGAAAAATCTCGGTTTCTTCTGTCTTCTGCTCTCACTTTATTTGACCGTAGTCGCTCAGCAACCAGCGAGTGAACCTTCCACGGATAACGTGTTTATGGCGCTGGCATCCGGGAAGCTCATCCCACTCGAACACCAGAATGCTGTGCTCCACGCAGGCGGCGGCGGCTTCATGGTGGCAAAGTCTAAAGCAAGTTACGAGATACCCGGACCGAAGTCTTCCGTGCGATTCCATGCCGGACAGCCCATGGACTTTATTGTGCGCAGCCCGCTGGGCGCGTCTGGAATTGACCCAAGCACGTTCTACACCTTGCGCAAGCTAGACGCCACCAAAAAAGAGCGCGAAATCGTAATTATGTCCGGAACCTTTACACCGTTCGGTGGCTCTTCGCACACTGATCTTTCGCGCGGGTCTGTTCCTTTGACCTTCTCCAAGTATGGCGAGAGTTCGCTGAAGATTTCTGTTGCGTCGCTGCCGCCGGGTGAGTATGCGCTCAGCTTCGTAACGCCGCAAAGTGTGTATTGCTTTGGTGTCGATTAGCCGCAAACGTTCCGATAACAACACTTTGTAAAGCCGCCTCCGGGCGGCTTTACTATTGGAGGCACCATGGCCGACGAGTATGTCGTAAGCGTAGGAGTGAAGGCCGATTTCTCGGACCTGAAGGCCAAGCAGGCGGAGGCTACTGCAGCCGTCAAGAAGCCCAGACGGCGTGGGAAGCGGCATATAAGGCATTCGGCGCGGCGGCCACCCAGGGAAGCGCTCAAGCGATCGCCGCGCTCGCGGAATACCGCGCGGCTCTCGATGCTGCTTTGGCTCGGCAGGCGGCTCTGAGCACATCCAACGAGGCATTTACCGCGACATCGAATGCTGCCACGGCAGCGGCGCGCGAAATGTCCCAGCAGACGGCTGCTGCGTCGGTAAACATGCGTGTTCTCGAAGGAAGCACGATGGGTGCCGCGCGGGCCGCTAGCCAGTTCGCAGTACAAAGCCTGGGACTTGGATCTGTGCTGGGTTCTGGCTTTGCAGGAGCCGCATTCGGCGCGGCTGCGCTCGGAATGATCGTCGTCAGCCTTGGCGAAAAGCTGTACAAAGCATTCGACATTGGCGGCGAAGGCGCTCGCAAATTGCATGAGCAGATGCGCGCGAATCTCGAATCGATGAAGGAGCAGAATGATGCGCTCGATGTGCAGATTGCGCGAGAAGAGATCGCGAACGCAAAGATGGAGAAGAAGCCGGTCAGCGGCATCAAACTGGCCGCTGCCGAGGCGATTGCCGAGGTTGACCGCCTCCAGCAAAGGCTCGACGCCGCTCTGAAAACTGCCGATTCCGTGGTGAATTCGATGGGAGCGGATACCACCAAACAAATCTTTACGATGGGGCTTGGCGGGAGTGGCACAGACTATGAGCGCGTCATGGTGAGCGAGCACGCTCGCAGGCTCTCTGAGGCTAGGACAGAACAGGACAAGTTGAACGAGTCCACCTCATTCTTTGCATCTTTGCAGACGCGGCTTAAGCAGCTTCAAGGATGGCAAAGCGGGAAGCTGGGCGGTGCGCCGGGCATCGAAACCAACTTCGAAAATGAAATCCAAGCCACGCAACACCTGATGGCTGTGCAGAAGCTGGAGCAGGAGCACATCGAGAAGACCATCCAGCTCCAGAAGGGCCAGAAGCAGCACGGCGCAGAAGCAAAGCAAGCAACGTCGAGGACAAGCTACACAGACATCGCGGCGCAGAAGCGCGAAGAAGGCGCAAGCCTGAGCGACATGGTGATGTACTGGCAGCAGGTCGTCGCCACGACCGGAAAGTACCATTCCGAGCTGCTCCACGCCGAAGCCGCTTACCAGAAGCAGATGACGGAGCACAGCAAGCTCAGAGCCAAGGCTGAGAAAGAGCTGGAGTACGGGCCAGCTCCCACTCCGATTGATCCGCTGAGCCTGAGCCGCCCAAGCGCCCGGAAGCAGATTGAAGAGGCTCAGGCGCTCGCAGAGTCCGCCAGTGCTCAGGCCGAGGCGACAGCGAAGGTCGCCGAGGCCCGCGTGCAATACCTCGCGGCTGCGAATGCGATCAGTCAGGAAACGGCAGCCCAGGAGCGTGCCACGATCCACGTCAAGGAGTACACAGACCGCATCCGTGCCCTCCGGGAAGAATTGATAGCGCTTCAGAAAATCCAAGCCCAGGGAACGGATACTCAATCGCAACAGCAGCAGGTGCAGACCAAGATCACGTCGCTGCAGGGAGACGCCGGAGCGGCTTCCTACACGGATATGATCGGCGGCGCGCGCCAGAACGCCAGCCAGTGGAAGCAGACATGGGGAGACGCATTCGGCGGCGCGACGGATATGTTCAGCCAGTCGATGGCCACCTGGATCACGACGAACGACGGATACAACACGCAATTCTCTGTGCTGATGGGCCGCACCATGTTGCAGGTGACGACCATGTTCACGCAGCAGCTTGTGCTGATGGCGGCGAAGTGGCTTGAGCATGAGCTTCTGATGACGGCTATTCACCTTGCAGGAATCAAGGTGCGGGAGGGTGCCGACCAGCAATCCGACAGCAGACTGTTTTCCATGCTCATGGCGAAGCTAGGATGGCACACGAGCACAGAAGAGGCGAATACCGCTGTCCACGTCCAAGCGAACGCGGTGAAGACTACGGATACGCTAGCGTCTCAGGCCGTAGGAACGACAGCGACCGTCACGGCCAACACGGTGCAACTGGCATCGACCACCGGGGCGGCTGCGGCCACTGTAGCCGTCAACAAGGCGACGGCTACGCAATCCATCGGCGCGAAGGCTGCGGATGCAGCGGCGGGCGCGTGGAATGCGCTCTCGAACATTCCTATCGTCGGCCCAGCGCTCGGAGCAGCAGCAGCAGCGGCCACATGGGTCGGCGTGATGGCGCTTGCGGCCTTCGAGAAAGGAGGCATCATTCCCGGATCGGTCGGCTCAGCGGTGCCGATCCTTGGCCACGCTGGAGAGGCCGTTCTCCCGCAGCCACTCACTCAAATGCTGATGTCCACCGCGCAAAGTGGAAACGGTGGTGGTGGAGGACACGTTCACTTCCACAACAATGCCAGCTTCTCGGGGATTGACGGGGCGAGCGTAGCCGGTATGGCGCGGCAGCACAGCGCGACATTCACACGGCAGGCGATGCGGCAGCTTCGCGTGATGAACAAAATCTGACGGGGGAATCCATGACCGAAGAGGAACTGGCAAAAGACCGAGAACTTGTGCTCGAAGAATACAGCGCAGCGAAGGCAGCGCTTGGACCCATAGAACGCAGGCTGAAACGATTCTATGTGGCTTGCCGGGAGATCGGCGTGAACGCTGTTGCGGGTGCGGGCAACGTCTCTGAGCCGCGTCTGACGAACGGAGAGATCGAGATCGGCTTCGCCCATGATCGATTTTCGCCCTCGGACCTGATGAACGAAAGCGAGCTGAAGGGTCTCCTGATGGAGCTGGAGGCTGCTCGAAAGCGCGTCTACCGGGCAGCCCAAGCGAAGTTTGACCTGAAGATTTATTAGGGGTTCCCATGACGACACTGAGCTTTCCGAATCTTGAGCTTCCAAGCGCGGGGCTGGGGTGGAACTTTGCCCGAAGGTCGAAGTTTGCTACCACTACGCAGACGCCGCAGTCGATGCGTCACCCGGCAAGCGCCACGCTCCAGACCGGCGTGATCTACGAGCTGGAGCTATCGTTCAGCGGACTGTGCAACGTGGGCACCAGCTACGCGGACGACGCGCAGTACCTGCAGGACTTCTTCGAGGCTTGCCGTGGCGGCTACGGATGGTTCACCTTCGACCCGAGCCAGTACAACCTGGCCAGTATGGCCATCTCGGAGATTCCCGCGTCGGGTGCGTATCCACAGCGCAACGGGTTCTTCGCCATCGGCGATGGGGTAACGACGAGCTTTCCTCTATGGCGCTCCGGAACTCCCTTCGGCGCGACGACGCTGACGCAGCTTGAGCTGATCCAGAACGTCACAGAGCTGACCGGAATCTACGTCAACGGAGTAGCGCTCGCGACTGCGGACTACACCGTTAGCAGTTTGGGAGCGCCTCCGCAGGGTGGTGCATGGGTCACCTTCACGACCGCTCCCGCATCTGGCGCTGTGCTCTCCTGGGCCGGGAATTACAGCTATCTGTGCGGCTTCTCCGACGACCTGCTCGACATGAATGAACTGCTCTACCAGCTATGGGAAGTGAAGAGCCTGAAGATGGAGACCATCAACCTATGAAGGCATTCAGTGCAGACCTGATGGCGCTCCTTGCGTCCGGCGTTCCGATTGAGATTCGCACCCTGTTTGCGATTGGCCCATGCGACAACGGGCAGATGATCTATGCGACAGACAGCCAGTTGCCGGTCACCTATGGCGGCAACACCTATCAGCCGACGCAGTTTGGCTCATGGTCGCGCGGTGCCGTCACAGCGAAGATCGGCCTTGAATCGAACTCCTGCGACCTGAAGGTCTTCGCGGACAGCCAGGTTCCAGTATATTTCCCAGGAACGAACGAGAAGGCTCTCTTGCTCAACGGCATCAAGTATGGGCTGCTCGGCAATGCAAATGTGACGATCACCACGCTCTACAACAGCACATTCCTGCCCGGATACGCTTTCCCCGCGACCACCGGTCCAACGGGCGGATCGCTGACGGAAGTGAAGTTTGCCGGCCAAGTCGCCAACATCTCCAACATCGGGCTGACAAAAGCGACCGTCACAGTGCAGGACATGCTCTACCTGCTCAACATTCAGGTGCCGCGCCGCGTGTTTCAGGCTTCCTGCTCGCACACACTCTACGACGTGGGATGCACGCTGGTGGCGGCCAACTTCACAAAGTCCGGAGCGGTTGCGACGCTCACAACGTCGCTGGAGTTTGTCACCTCTGCGCACATTGCGCCGGTCTCGGCGAATGGAACCTTCGACCTTGGCATCCTCACCTGGACATCGGGAGCCAACACAGGACTGAGCTACAACGTGCGTCTGTGGACTGCTGGATCGACCAGCGACACCATCGAGCTGGACATTCAGCCGATCTTTCCAATTGCCGTTGGCGACGCCTTCAATATCCAGCAGGGCTGCAATAAGACGCTACAGTCGTGCCTTGACCTTCAGGGGAGCACAAACGCAATGATCCACTATGGCGGCCAGCCGGACACACCTGTGCCGGAAACGGCGATTGGAGCAGGGTCATGACGGAAGATGAATTTCGCACGGCGATTGCCGAAGAGGCGAAGACGTGGATCGGCACTCCCTATCATGCGAACGGATCGGTCAAAGGCGCGGGCTGCAACTGCGCACAGTTCGCTTATCGCGTGGGGAAGGCTACCGGAGCCATCCCTGCGGACGCGCCTGAGCCGCGCTGGTATACGCCGCAGCTCTCGACGCACAGCAAGGAAGAGCGGCTGATCGCATACATCCAAAGCTACGGCGGCGTGGAGATCGCTGAGAGCGAAGTGAAGACCGGAGACCTGGTCGCCTACAAGTCCGGGCAAGCTCACGGCCACGTCGCCATTGTGCTCGACTGGCCGACGATCATCCATCTTCTGCCGCCGCACGGCTGCCAGATGGGCACAGTGAATGAGGGCAAGCTGGGCACCTTCAGCCGACGGTATTTCACACTCTGGAAGGGCGGAAGGTAATGGGAATTTTCGGAGGCAACACGAGCCAAGCGCGCTACTCGGGCCAGCTTCACAATCTCCAGCTCACTCAGGCTGTCTTTGGAACGACTGCGCCGATGGTCTTCGGGACGTGCCGCGTCGCTGCGAAGATGCTCTTCTATGGCGGCTTCTATTCCGTGAACGCGCCCAACTCCGGCGGTGCAAAGGGCATGGGCAACAGCAAGAATCAGCAATTCGAATACTATGCCGACACGCTTCTCGCACTTGCCTCGGGAAGCGCCAGCAGCGGTTGCCAAGGCATCCTGAATGTATGGGACCAACAGGGGAAGCTACAAAACCAGAGCGGATCGTTTAACTACACCATCCCGACCGGAGGGGGATCGACGAATCCCACCGCAGGTGGGCAGCCGCCAATCCAGATCAACATGGGAGTGTCGAAGAACGTTCCCTATTCGACGACCGTCAATGACTTTGGAAGCGGCGGCAGCAAGACGCTATCGGGTACGCAGAGCGTAGCGATGGAGCTTGTGACGGGAACACCCGGAGCTGGTCAGTACAACTTCGACGCTTCCACCAGCACCTACACCTTTTCGAGCGCGGACGCTGGAACGGCAGTGACGATCTCCTATAGCTCCGTTTTCAGCCTCTATTACTTCGAGCAGACGCAGGCTGCGGAAGTACCACTCGCTTCTCCCTATCAGGTCTCGACGGACAACCAGATGTACTTCGACCAGGACTTGGGAGTCATCAACGTCAACACTGGCGCGGCGCTCGTCGAAGGCACGGACTACACGCAAAGCCAGGGCGTCTATACCTTCTCGTCGGCGCTGGCTGGGGCGTATGTCTATATCAACTACTCCTACACCAGCTCGGACCAGAGCATCACGAATACCACCACGCAGAACATCACGTTCTTCGGGGGCACCCTCGGGCAGTCGCCATGGTCCTACATGCAGTCGAAGTATCCCGGATCGGCATTCGGCTACACGGGACTATGCTATGCAGGCGCAAACCCGATGGCGCTTGGCATGAGCGCGGTGCTCCCCTCGTACAACTACGAGGTGGTTGGCCTCGACATCTTCAGCGGTGGTTCCTACGACGCGCATCCTTGCGATATCTTCCGGACGCTGCTCTACGATGCCTTTCTCGGGGTTGGTTTCCCGGAGCAGAACGTCGATCCGTGGACAAGCTGCTACGCCTATTGGGCTGCGAACGGATACCTGGTCTCGAAGTCGATTGATATGCAGACCTCAGTCAGCGAGGCGCTGACGCAGATCATCACGACGGGCAACGCCGCGCCGTTCTGGTCGGAAGGACTGCTGAAGCTCGTTCCGTATGGAGACACGACCTGCATCGGCAACGGATACACCTATACGCCAAACACCACGCCGGTGGCGACGTTGACGTGGAACGACCTTCTACCGCCATCGGGAAGTCAAACCGGAGGAATCACGCAATCGGACCCCTTGCAGGTATCGGTACGCGCTCCGCAGGACTGCATGAACTACGTCCAGGCGCAGTTCATGAATCGCGCGAACGACTACAACAACGACCTCATCAACGAGCAGAATGATGCATTCGTGAATGCCTATGGACGGCGCATCGAGGCTCCGCAGAACTGGGACTGGATCACCAACGCGGGCACAGCAACCTGGGCGCTCAATCTCCGGCTGAAGCGCGAGTGCTACATCCGCGCAAGCTACAAATTTTCGCTTCCGTTCTGGTTCAGCTATATCGAGCCGATGGACGTTGTAACGTTGCCCACCGGAGAAAATGTTCGCATCACGCAAGTGGACGACGCGCCGAACGGGGAATTGGCCTTTGAGGCGGAGCAGTGGAACTACGGGAGCGCGAACGCTTCAATCTATCCGAAGCAGACGCCGTCGAGCTTCCAGCCCACACTCTCGCAGGCGGTGCCGGGTAGCACCTATGCGGCGCTCTTTGAGACATCACCGCAGGGTGCGCTGACGAAGCCGAACTCGATTGAAATGGCCGTCGCCGGGAACCAAGCGAATTGGGGTGGATGCGATATCTACGTTTCGACCGATAACGCCACCTTTGACTATCTGGCAACCGTGAACGGAACACACAGGGTAGGCGTTCTGAGCGCAGCGCTTCCCGCCGGCACCGATCCTGACACCACGGATACCCTATCGGTCGATATGACGCTCTCCGGCGGCTCTCTGGTTACTGTGACGCAAGCAGATGCCGATGCGTATGCGACGCTGGCAGCCATCATCGACGCCGACGGAACCATCGAGCTGGTGAGCTTTGAGACGGCCACACTGACTGCGGCGAATCGTTACAACCTGACGTACCTGAGGCGCGGCGTCTACGGGACAAAGATCGCAGCGCACAGCGCGGGTGCGTCCTTCTGCTACATCGGAATCACCGGCGCTTTCACCTATAACTACCCGGCGCAGTACGTCGGGAAGCCGCTCTACTTCAAGTTCCCCAGCTTCAACTTGCTGGGCAACCAACTCCAAAGCCTGAGCGCGTGCCAGGTATACACCTATTCCCCGGTGGGAACGAGCTACCCTGCTCCGCTCGATGTCACGCTCACGCAAAGCGCAACGAACGCCAGCGGGAGTGGCGGAAGCACGTCGGCAAGCGACGGCGTAACGGTTACTGCCGACGGAGGACTTACGACCAGCGCGAAGGTTTGGCTCACCGTCAACTGGTCGTGGCCAGCGAACTATCCGACGCCGAGTGGATTCAACGTAGTCGTATTCACAGGGACCGATCCAACGGACGCGGCCAACTATCTTTTCGACCTGGCGAAAGTCGGGCCGACAGCTCGCTCCTTTACGGTCGCGGTGACTCCGACCGCAGCCATGAACGTCGTCAACGCAGCCGTGGAGGCCGTCTATGCCTAACTCAACCTGGACCGAAACCGTCGGATCGATCAGCCTTGTTCCCGTCACCACTCCCATTGATCCGGGGAGCAGTCCATCAAATGTCAACTACCTGACCAATAGCGACAAAATCCACCTCATGCGGCAGTACAACGCTGAGCTGGCAACGCAGGCGCAACTGGATTCGACGGCATCCGGCCTGAGCATCTCGACGACGAACTACGACGACGCGGTCGCGACGATCAACACTACGCTGGTCAATGCTGGAGCGCCGTCGAATTGGGCGACAATCTGGCCGGACGGAACCATCTTCGGCCCATCGACCGGCATTCAGACGTCGCTAGCGAGCGACTGGAGCGGTATTGCCACTGCCCGGACGACCCTCCAGAACGATATCTCCGCGACGCAGGCTTCGACGCAGGCTGCGGCGGCGCAGTCAGCGGCAGTAGCAGCGGCTGCGACGGATGCCACGAACAAGATGAACGACGCAATCACGACGGCGGAGAACGCAGCGCCGACAGTGGTGAATGGTTTGCCGACGATGCCGAACTCGGCGTATCCATCGGGCCGCATGGTCTGGGACACGACGACGAACCAGATGTATGTCTCAGCAGGAAGCTCGTGGACGAGCCTCGCGGTTCCCGCGCCAAATATCACCGGAACTCTCGCTGCCGCCCAGATCGCGAGCGTTGCGGCGTCGCAGGTGACGGGCCAGTTGACGGGAGAACAGATCGCAGCTCAGACAATTTCGGAAGCCAACCTCGTGGTTACCTCCATTGGTGCAGCACTGAATCCCGACCCGAATTGCTCGGACATAACCGGGTGGGTGCCTACGTCCGGCACTGTCTCCATCGTGAATGTTACGGACAATGCACCCGGGCAAGTGGGGCTGACAGCTCTTAACCTCGCGGGGCAATCGGAGGTGAGAAGTCTCTCAGCAATTCCCGTATCACAGGGGAAAAGTTATCGCGTCACCTTGTTGGCCCGGACAACCAGCGGCTCCAACACTGCATACTTCCGGTTTTTTCAGTACGGCGGCAACGTGGCGTGCCCGCGCACAGGTTCTTATCCCTCAAATTATTTAAGCTACAGCCTCGGCTTGGAGGGGGTCGCTCCTCCTTCCGAATGGACGCGCTACATCGCAACAGTCCCGCTCAATTCGGGTGCCACATGGGGAATGCTAGAGGTCGAAACTTATGGCGGAGGCACTCTCCAAATACAAGATTTCAGGATCGAAGAGCAGGTTCCTTCGTCTCTGATTGTGGACGGAACGATCACCGCAGCGCAGATCGCTGCCGGCACGATCACCACTTCACAGATCGCCGCTGGGACCATTGAAGCCTCGAACATCGCTGCGGCGACCATCACCGGCGGCAACATCGCGGCAAACACGATTGAGACGGGCAACATCGCGGCTGGTGCCATCACGGCGAACCAGATCGCCTCCGGCACGATCACCGCTGGGCAGATCGCTGCCGGGGCCATCGGCGCAGACCAGATTGCGGCAAATTCCATTACCGCATCAAGGCTGACGATTACTGATCTCTCAAACCTTTGTGCTAACGGGACTGGCGCTACCGGCACGGATGGATGGACTGGCGGCGTAAGTGCATCCGTTAACGGAGGACAGTATGGAATCGAGACAGGCGGCTTCGCCCTGCTCACGAGCAACCGAGATTCCTACTTCGGTCAGCCAATCGCTGTCAATCCGGGCGAGACGTTTGCCTTCAGTGTGCTGTGCTGCCCAGGAGCCTACTACTCCGGACTTGGGTCCGCTCCGCAAGGGCCGTTCACAGTCGGATTCTTTTTGGCGACGGATGCCTCCTATAGCTCGGTGACCTGGGCAGCCATCCCGGACGCTCCGGTGAATCAGGCCGGATGGCAGACGATAACCGGGCAGATCACAATTCCTGCCGGATACACGCGTGCCCAGATATGGGCGCAGATCTATGCTACGTCGAACGCGACCGGAGAATGGGCATTCCGCAACCTAATAGTGCGCAAAGCGGCGTCGGCAGAACTACTTGTTGACGGTTCGATCACCTCGGCGACAATCGCAACCGGCGCGATCACTGCCGACATGATTACCACCGGAACGCTTAACGCGGCCAACGTCAATATAACCAACCTCAACGCGAGCAACATCACGGCTGGAACGCTCGCCGCAAACATGGTCGTCTTCTCGGACGGAACGGACCTGACTACGGCATCGCGCGTTTCGACAGTCGTCTACAATCAGACCGCAAATGTGCTGGATAGTGGAACCGGCGCGCCAGGGACCGCATTGACCGGACTTTCATTCACGGTTCCGTGCTCAGGGACGACCGATGTGTACAACCTCTTTGGCCACATGCTCTGCGGCCAGCAAAACGGCACAGCAGGAGATGAGTGTTACATCAACCTCTACATCGACGGCACCCTTAACCAACAGAGCGTTCTGGGGTTTGAGGTGGTGGACAACAGCGTGACGGGCATCCAGACATCGAAGTCCTTCTTCATGAGCGTCAGCGGCCTTGCAGCGGGCAGCCACACGTTCACGTTTTACATCGAAGGATCTCTCTCGACCGACCAGTTCTTTGCCAACGCCGGATCGAGCATCCTTTTGCAGCGAACCTACTAAGGCGCGACACAGCCCTTTGGTGTGTAGATATTCGGCGTGACGCAAACGGGAAGAAAAAGGTTGTGAATTGCGAAGGGTGCAGTGACGGAAACGTCGACCGCAGTGACAAGGTGGGCAATCCTGGCATGGTGGTGTGCGAACAGCTTCCGCGCGGCATAGTATTGCGCGCCGACGATGCTGACTGAGTAGAGCGCCATCACCGGTGGATGGTTGGCAATCCATCCCGGCAAGACGCCCTCTTTGTTGCCAGCGGACTCGGCCCACCAAGTCGAATAGGTATCGAGTCCGCGAACGGCTGCGTCGGCACCAAGGAGCGCCCATTCTGTCCGATCCAGATGCGGAACAGGAGCTTCGGGGAGTGGTTGTGCGGCCAAGGAAACGGACGCCAACAGGAACATGAACAAAATCTTACGCATCACTTTCACCTCACCCGGAGCTTATCGCGGGAATTGAAATTGTGTGCAAAACAGCAGGAGGATTTTTATGGACGACGTGAATCAGGCGGTCGATTTCGTGCTCGACCAGGAAGACGCAGGTCTCACCGGCAACATCACAACCCTTCCCGGCGATACGGGCGGTCCGACACGCTTTGGACTCGCAAGCGCTGACCACCCCGAGCTGGTCAAGGAGGGCTATTACGAAGAGACCGACGGCCAGCCGAAGATACCGAAGGAAGAAGCGCTCGACATCGCCGAAGTCAAATATGCGGAAGAGTACGGCGACAAGATCGACCTCAGCGAGATCGCAGATCAAGGCGTCGCGGATCGCATTCTGAGCTTCGCGGTCAACGAAGGCCCCGAGGAATCGACGGCAGTCCTGCAAAAGGCTCTGAACTCGCTCGGCGCGAATCTCTCGGTCGATGGGAAGTTCGGTCCGGGAACGCTTGCCGCAGTCAACGCACAGGAACCCGCGAAGCTGATCGCGGCTCTCCGCTCCTTCCAGCGACAGTTCTACACCCACCTGGTGCAGGTCCGACCCGACCTGATGCCCAACTACCAAGGCTTTCTCAACCGTGCGGACGCCTAGCCGGTTCCGCGCGCATCTTCATGGAGGACTTATGAACAACCTATTTGCAGCGCTCGCCGAGCGCATGGCCGCTATCTGGATCGAGCGGATCGCAGGCAGCAAGATTTCGACGATTGCCGGTGTGCTGGGCATCGTCGCAACATTCGTCGCGCAGCTCACGAGCTACATTCCAACGCCGTTCGATACTTACGTCTCGCTCGGCGGCGTGATCCTCGCGGGCGTCGCGGCGATCCTCGCGCGAGACAGCGCCTCGCAACCCGTCACTCTCGTCGCTGGAGGTAAATCACCATCGACCGCAAAGCTGGGCGTCTGGGCGCTTTGCAGTCTGCTGCTGGCCGGGACGATGCCGATGATGGGCTGCTCCACGAAGAGTGTCGCGCAGAGCATCGTCAACTGGACGCCTGCATTGCAGAGCGTGGTTGCGGTCGCCGACTCTACAGCCGGCGTTCTCGACCCGGCGAGTGCGGCAATTTTTGCCGGGGCTACCGTGGCCTTTGACGCCAACAGCAACGTACTGGTCGCCGAGGCCAAGGCGTATCTCGCTAACCCGAATGCAACCGTTCTGGCGCAGCTCCAGACAGCCGTCGTCACCTTCCAGCAGAACGTGAACGCAGCTTTGTTGTCGGCGGCGAAGATCACCAATCCACTCTCGCAGCAGAAGGCGCTCACTGACATCAACGCGGTGGGCACTGTGGTCAATGCAATTCTCGCTTTGGTCAGTCAGGTATCCACGAAGGCACAGGTGGCGAAGATGGCGGCTGCTGCGCCCGTAAAGGTGGCGCAGATACTGCCGCTGGTGAACCGTCAGCAGGCTGCATCTTTGGTCGCAGCTCACTACGGCGAGAGTGCGGCGCTCGCGTCCGAGCAAACCCGGCGCGCGATTGCCTGGGAGATGGCATCCGGATTCTAAATAATCTGTGATTTTTTAAGTCCTTTGTCACCCTCGGCATAGCGCCGGGGGTGTTTTCTTTTGCTCACAGAAAGGGCTGTCTGATAGTGTGGCTGCTTTGCACATAATTTCGATTACGGGAGCACACTTGGGCGCACGGCTTTTCACCTCGTCTTTGCGGAGGGACCATGCGCTCGGATGTAGCAATGAAATTCCATAAGCACGGCGTCTCTACTACCCAACACACCCTGGGGCATCTCGATTGCCCCGCGTGCGAAAGTGCCCGAACGTTGACACTTGCGCGAATCTCGCCCGGCTTGCTTTTCTCGGAAGCTGCGGCACTCTGGCTCCAGTCTCGGTCGTTCAGTGCGGTTCCGGGATCAGTGAGCGCTCGATACATTCGCAAGACGACAGAGAGGTCTTACGCGCAATACGTCGGATCGCTGAACCTCTTCTTCAGCGAACTTCGGCTGGAGCAAATACACCTGGGCCACCTTCGGGCGTATCAGGAGGCGCGAGTTACTGGAGCTGCGCCCTTCGTCCGCAAGCGGAGGCCAAACAAGAACGTCGTCGCAGCGCCATGCCCGGCAAGTCCAAAGAAGGCGAATCAAGAGCTATCCATCCTGAAGATGATCCTGCGTCGAGCCGGGTGCTGGACGCCGGAGATGGATGAGTTCTACGAGCCGTTCAGCGTCGACCAATCCGACGTTCCGCGCGCGTTGACGCCGGAAGAGCAACACCGCTGGCTCGACGTGTCGCTGCTGAAGCCGCGCTGGCATCTGGTGTACTGGTATTCGGTGCTCGCCTTCGAGACCTCAATGAGCACGAATGAGATTCGCTCGCTGCGGATCGGCGACGTGAACCTTCTCCATGAGGTCGTCTCCGTTCCGCGCGCGGGAGCCAAGAATCCCTATCGGGCGCGGACGATACCGATCCTTAGCGCAGAGGCCAAGTGGGCTGCCGAGCAGCTACTCCTCCGCGCCGCAGACCTGGGCAGTACACAGCCCACGCATTTCCTCTTTCCCTTCCGTCAACGGTCATCACCACATGAGGCGTCGCGCGGGAGGTCTGTCTCCGAATACGACCCCATGCGCCCCATGACAGTTGCGGGTTTGAAGCGCATCTGGAACGACGTGCGGAGCGCGTCCGGCATCAAGTGGTTCAGACCTTACGACACGCGCCACACAGCGCTCACGCGGTGGGCCGAGGGTGGCATACCGGCGGAGACGATCCGGTCCATGGCTGGCCATGTCTCGGACCGCATGATGCGCCATTACACGCACATCTCGGACACGGCCAAGAGGCGAGCATTTGAGGCGCTTCCGAAAATCGGACCGGCATCCGTTCGCGCGCCATTCTACGTGGACCAGTTGTCGCGTGCGAGGCTCTGAAAAATAATTGTTGACACTTCCGCCGAATGTGGTCTACATTGACCACATTCGCTTTTCCTGCTGAGCGCGGCTGCGAACGGGCTATGGGAAAATCTGATGGACCTACGGGTTCATAACCCGTAGGTCGGCGGTTCGATCCCGCCCTCCGCCACCAGATTTTAGATTCATCCCCAGCATATAGCCTCCAGCACCCAACCTCAGCACAACCGCCAGTACGGCCAACGGGCACAATCCCATCGGCCACCGGCTCTGAGCCACCCGGCTCCTATCTGCGCGGTTCCCCGCGCTGTGCGAGGTGCACATGTCGATTCTTCGTATTTTCCGATCAAGCGAACAAGCCCCCCCTCAGAATCAACCCCAAGCGCCAGAACCATCGGCAATCATTGAGCTGATGTACGCGGGCCATGCGATGGCTCAGTATATGTGCCTTCCCACCGAATCCGGATTCCAGTGCGCCCTTTGCGGCCATGAATTCTACCCGCTAACAGACTCCAGGAGCCATGCCGATCTGTGCCCGGTAGGGCGATATTACCGCGCGGTGAATGCCGTATCCGGGGAGGTGTCCTGTGGCTAAGCGCGGACCGAAACCCTATCTCGAAGGCTGCGGAAAAAGGATGCCGGTGCGCATGATCGCGCAGCGCCTTCACGTTTCCGTTCGCACCGTCCACTACGACCTAGCGCGGAGCCGCGCAAAGCTGCTGGACGTGTCGGCTCAGGAGGTGCGCTGATGCCGTGGAAACCTCCCATTTACTTACATTGCGATTCCGCACGGCAGTCTGACAGCTCCGCGAGTCAGTTGCTCGACTCACCTGCTTTCATCCTCGATGAAATCGCCGAGATCGAGGAAGACATCCGCTCGTGGGAACGCACCGTCGAGAACAACCGCAAGGAAATTCCGGAGCTGGAGCGCGAGGCGCTGATCTGCGAGCGCGACATCGCCGTCGGCAAGCTCAAGGTGCTTCTGCTCCGACAGAAGCTCGTCGACCAGAAAGGCGGTCTCCTATGAGCACATCGCTCGCTACCACCTCAGCCGCCCCACTCTCGATCACCGAAACGCGGCGATCCACTCAGCAGATGCTGGCGCAGCGCGCCGCCATCGTCGAGTGTATGTCAACTGTCATGCGCAAGGATCACGACTACGGCGTGATACCCGGCACCGGCAAGCCATCCCTCTACAAGCCCGGCTCCGAGAAAATCCTCTCGATGTTCAACCTTGCTGCTCAGCCGCAGGTTGAAGACCTGAGCACCCCAGATTGCATCCGCTACCGCGTCACGATCACTGTAGTCCACGCGCCGACACAAGGAATCGTCGGCTACGGCGTCGGCGAGGCCAGCTCAGCGGAATCGAAGTACCAGTGGCGCTCCGCCGTCTGCGATGAGGAGTGGGACGACACGCCCGAGGACCGCAGACGCCTGAAGTGGCGCAAAGGCTACCAGAACGGTCCTGCAACGGCTGTCCGACAAATCCGCGCCGACATGGAGGACGTGGCCAACACGGTCCTGAAGATGGCCAAGAAGCGGGCGCAGATCGACGCGGTGCTGACTACCACGGCGGCCAGCGACGTATTCGCCCAGGACGTGGAAGACCTGGTTGCCGCCGGATTGGACATCGCTCCGGATGCAACGGATTTCCCGGCGAGCGATCCGCTTCCGCGCGACCTTCAGCGGAAGGACGAAGCGCCAGTGCAGCGCGCCGCGGATGCTTCCACTTCTGCGCCGCAGCCATCTCCACGACAGGTATCTGCGCCAGCGCCGCAGCAAGCTGCGCAGTACACGCGTCCCGGGGATGCTCCCCGCACCATCTCACAACCGCAAGCGAGTCGCTTCTGGGCCATCGCGATGCAGACATATCACGATCACTCGAAGATTATGGCCTACCTGCGGAACGTGATGGGTGTGCAGAAGAAAGAGGATATCCCGCTCGCACGGTACGACGACGCCATCGCGTGGGCTGAAGGGAAGGAGGACTGATGGAAAACTTCCCGGCCATCCTCAGCGGCGACGAGGTGTGTTTTGAGCATGACGCCCATGCGTACATCGACGCGGACGGCGCTACCCAGCGAATGTCGGTCACGCAGGCAATCAAGATTGCTGGGCTGATCGACTACACCATGGTCCCGATAGAGGTGTTGGCTCACGCTGCGGCGCGTGGGCGTCTGGTGCATCAAGGCGCGGCGCTCCTCGATCGCGGAGTGGACCTTTCCGAGTACGAAATCCCGGCGGTTTGCGAGCCGTACTTGGATGCCTATCGGAAGTTCTGCCGCGAGATGCAGTTCGTACCGATCCCGGAATGGATTGAGCGCCCGATGATCGTCGATATTTTCGGGCACCGCGTGGGGATGACTCCGGACGCAGTCGGAACCATTAACGGCGTGTTGACTGTCCTTGAGCGCAAGGCCACGTCAGCAGCTCATCCCTCCTGGGCTATTCAGACGGCTGCCTACGAATGCGGACTACGCGCCGCCGGTCTTCAAATTCGGCAGCGCATGGCCGTCCAGCTCCTCAACACGGGCAACTACCGACTCTTCACCCACGACAACTCGGGTGACTCCGAAATCTTCGCTGCCGCTTTCCGGCTCGCAGCCTGGAAGCTGAAGCACAACCTGGCCAATCTGGCCTAAAGGAATCTCCAATGGAAATGATCTCTGTTCAGTCTTCTCAAATCGCGCAGATCGGCCATGACGGCAACTCAGCCCTCCGCGTCCTGTTTCGCAACGGAGGACTCTATGAATACTCAAAGGTGTCGCCCAGCGAGTTTGACGAGTTGCGCTCGGCAGCATCGGTTGGTACTCACTTTGGGCGATGCATCAAGGGGATTAAACCGTTCACGAAGGTGCAAGGATCGGACTTCCGAGCCGTGCCGAGGATCACGCCCGAGACGCGCGCGGAGATCCCCGACGCGCCCGAAGCGCCTGGCGCGGACGCAACCAACCAAGAGGTAGAGCAGGTGGCCCAGAAAGCAAGTCTACTCGTCCAGAACGCCACGTCGATCAAGGTGGTTGATCCTACGACCCAACACCAGGCAAGCGAGATACTGCTCGCCATCGCAAAGCTCCGCAAAGAAGTCGCCGACACTTTCCGCCCCATGAAGGAAGCGGCCTTCCGCGCGCACCGCACCGTTTGCGAGCAGGAGAAGCGGCACGACGAGCCGCTCGCGAACGCCGAGCGTGCCGTAAAAGATCAGATCGGCAAGTTTGTCGCCGAGCAGAATCGCTTGGCGCGCGAGGCTGAAGAAGCTGCACGGAAGGCAGAGAGAGAGCGCGCTGAAGCTGAGGCGCGCGAGTTGGCCCAGCAGCGTGCCATCGAGGATGCTTTGGCGCTTGAATCCATCGGTGACGTAGCTGGCGCTCAGGCCGTCCTTGACCACCCGGCTCCGATGCCGGTTCAGTACGTAGCCCCCGCTCCCATCGCTCCGCAGGTGGCTCAGGTGGCTGGCGTATCGACGCGCGAGGATTGGGACTTCCGAGTGGTCGATGAGTCGCTGATCCCGCGTGAGTACCTGCTCGTGAACGAGTCCGCACTTCGGTCCGTCGGCAAGAGCACACGCGGAAAGGCAAGAATACCCGGCGTCGAGTTCTTCTCGCGCCAGGTGGTCGCAGCCCGGCGCGGGTAGCGAAAAGACCTTCACGCTGTGACCACCGAAAAAGGAGAGAGTATGAGAATCACGAAAGCAGACCTGGACGAAAATGGCTATTATGCCGCGTCCGACAGCCTCGAAAGCGATGAATCGATTGAGATAGATGCGGACCTTGGGACCGTGCGCTTGCGGGGATACCTGAAAACTAAGCTATCTATCGTAGCCGCGGCTGGCTCGGGCATCAAGGCTGGCTGGGGCATCGAGGCTGGCTCGGGCATCAAGGCTGGCAAAGGCATCGAGGCTGGCTCGGGCATCAAGGCTGGCAAAGGCATCGAGGCTGGAAAAGGCATCGAGGCTGGCTCGGGCATCGAGGCTGGAAAAGGCATCAAGGCTGGCTGGGGCATCAAGGCTGGCTGGGGCATCGCGGCTGGAAAAGGCATCGAGGCTGGCTCGGGCATCGAGGCTGGCGAAGGCATCGAGGCTGGCTGGGGCATCAAGGCTGGCGAAGGCATCAAGGCTGGCGACGGCATCGAGGCTGGCGACGGCATCGAGGCTGCCTTGGGCATCAAGGCTGGAAAAGGCATCAAGGCTGGCTGGGGCATCAAGGCTGGCTGGGGCATCGCGGCTGGCAAAGGCATCGAGGCTGGCTGGGGCATCGAGGCTGGCTTGGGCATCAAGGCTGGAAAAGATATATCGGTCAAGCTCCGCGTTTTCGCTGGCATCTGTATGTGGCGCATCCCGACCACAGAAGAAATGACGATCACTGCCCAGCGCATCGAAGGAAACGTAGCGTTTGGCAATCTGGTGCTCGTGCCATCTGCGGACGAAGCAGAGGACGACGAAGTCCGGAATAACTCATAATCCACCGTGGTTGCGGACGAAATAAGCTCGGCTCAATACGTCCGTGGGCGTCGCATCCCAGCTCCCAGCCACAGCCGAAAATATCGAGGAGATTCAAGTGGTCGAAGAAAACTTTGAAATCGGTTTGGTGGGTAGAATATTTGTCCGCCATCATTACGGATTCGTACACACGCCCGACGGGAGACGATTCTTTTTACATGAATCCGCCATGAAGTCTGGCAGACTTCCACCCTCCGGAACCAGAGTTCGATTCCTACGCGCTCCAGGGAGACAGGGTGAAAAAAGCGAACGCGCCGTCAACGTGGAGGTAGTGTGAGCCGACCGAAGCGCAAGATACTTATCTGCGGGGACCGCGTCGTTGAAGTGTCGCGACTCACCTTTGTCTTGAATACGAAGCTATGGTGTGAGTGCAGGTTCGCTACATCTCAAACCGAGACAGAGACCCTCCTGAGGTCACACGTATTCGACGCGGCCTTAATCCTTGGAGTCGAACCGACCATCCAGACCGTGTTAGCGGCTCAGCCGGAATGCAAGATTCTCTTTGTCCAGCCTCCGGGAACTCTGCTCAGCCATGTATGTGCTGAGGTGGTCTTGGACTCCGATTACCGGACGGAAGAGATCGTCGAGATTCTGCGGGTGCTTTGCGCTCGCAAGCGTGGGCCGAAACCGGCCCGCGTTCTTCCATCTCAGGCCAAGGTGGGATAGACCGTGGCCAAGATGCCAGCCTTTCAGTTCTACCCCGGCGACTGGATGAAAGACCCCAGTCTCCGGGCATGCTCAGCCGCCGCGCGCGGCCTATGGATGGATATGCTCTGCTTGATGTTCGAGTCCGACCGCAGGGGCTTCCTACAGGCACCGAATGGCAAGCCTTACTCGCCAGACCAGCTCGCTCGTATGACCGGCTGTTCGCCCGATGAGGTTTCCCATCTGCTTGCGGAGCTTGAAACCTCCGGCGTGTTCTCCCGCACCAAGAACGGCACGATCTTCTCCAGACGGCTTAAACGCGACGAAGAATTGCGAGCAGAAAATCGTTCAAGGCAGCATTCTTACCGTAAACAAATGAAAACAAAAGAAAATGGTGACACTCTTGTCACACAAGATGTCACGCCGATGTCACACCCCTCTTCATCTTCATCTTCAATACAAAATACTATCCCCCACGCGCCCGAGGAAGTCGAGACCGACGCTCCAGAATCACCTCCAGACTGGAACGCTGATCCTCTGGACACGATCCCGCGGGACGCACCGCCGATGATGTGCGCGGCGCTTGTCCTGGAGCGCGCTGATATCCTCGCGCTCCCTCACCTGGTACGTAAGTTCGGCGACGCGATCAAGCTGCTTGCGAAAGTCGAGCGCATCGGTATACCCGAAGCCACGCGAACGATGCTGGCGCGAGTGCTACGAGCGCAAGGTACGGGCGAGAGCCGGTGGGATTTTTGGCTTGCGGACGGTGGCTGGAGAGCTGCGCCTGTGGCTACCGGAGCATCGGTGGGAATCTACCAAGGCAACCGGGCAGACCAGGACGCCGATTCAGGATTCGCGCTCGAACACATGCTGGAATCTCTGCGAGCGAAGATATGTGCGCACGGCGGCGTTCCATCCGCAAGCCGCAGCCTCGATGTCCTACGCGCGGAGCTTTCCCGCACTCTGAGCACCAACCGAAATCAGGAGGAAGCCCATGCAAGCGCATAAAACACACCGGAAAATTCACTTGGTCTGCGACGCGACCAGCGCTCCAGAGGAACTCCAATTTGACCTCGACGGATGCTACTCGATGCGCGGTCTCATCTACGGCTGCATCTTCGGTACTATCGGCTGCGCATTGATCGCTCTCATCGCGTGGGCCGTCTGGAAGGTGGTGCATCATGCCTGAGCTGCGCTTGGAGATCCCCGGAGTTCCGCCGACCAACAACCACTACAAGAACTTCCGCGTGATGCCCACGAGGAACGGCAAGAGCGTCCCGAGCTGGTATCACACGGCCAAGGCCAAGGAGTGGTTCGCAGCGGTCTGCGCACACGCGCAGGGAAGGCAACTCCGGGACGCAGCTTACACCGTGAGCTATGCCGTCTACACGCCTACGGCGGTTTGTACGGACGTGGATAACTACGCCAAGTGTGTGCTGGATGGCCTGGCGCACGCTGGCGTGATCGACAACGACAAGAAGGTCGTTGACCTGCACGGCTACCGGCGCATCGACCGCGCCAATCCGCGCACCATCATCATCGTGCGCACGGCGCAGATGCAGATTCTAGAAGGGAAGGAGTGAATCATGGCTATCGAGCAGAAGATCACCTGCGACGTGTGCGGGGCAGAGCGCAAAGAGGCCAACCACTGGTGGATGGGGGAAGCTGGGAACTCGTTCAGCTCTCCGAAGTTTCACGAATGGGACGACATTCTGGTGGCCACCTCAATACACATCTGCGGCGAAGAATGCGCACACGCAGCAATCAGTGCCTGGTTCTGCCAAAGGATGGATGCGCGGGTCGGCGCCGGAAGGACCAGAGATGAAACGGTCTGAGGTGTGCTCAGCCTGCGGGCAGCCCAT